>Ga0255047_10000255_pt1 | contig 41373 bp, 62 predicted proteins | sample JV7_2_1_MG_FD_183640 | JGI IMG/M metagenome (GOLD analysis project Ga0255047, IMG submission 183640) | Seawater microbial communities from Jervis Inlet, British Columbia, Canada - JV7_2_1 | ecosystem: Environmental > Aquatic > Marine > Inlet | place: Canada: British Columbia | collected 2016-10-06
CGACAAGCTGTTCGGCGGGGGTGATAAGCCTACGCCGAGCGAGCCGGCCGACGCGGCTCCCTCTGATGCTGGCGCGAAGAAGAAGCCGAAGCCGAAGCCGACGATCGTAGGTAAGGGCGTGAAGCTGCCCGAGCTCCGGCCCGGTCTGCGGAGGATTGTCGATACAGTTTTCGACCTAGATGACGATGCGCTGTTCGAAGCGTTCGAGCGCGCTCGAGACGAGATCAGGACAGCCGACGAGGCGCTCGGTCTCGAGCTTACACGCCAAGAAGCAAACGAGGTTCAGGACCGCGCTCGCAAGGCACACAAGCTGTATGTCAACGCGCTCATGGTTGTGAGGCGTTTCCAATTCGACAGCGAGGTTGTTCAGAGCGCGATGTGGGATGCGGCTAACGCTGAGTTGCAAGACGAGAAGGACAACAAGAAGCGCAGCAAGACAATCACGAACGATGACGTTCGCTATCGCGCGGCGCAGATGTTCCCCGACCAATGGGTGCGCAACGAAGAAGCACGCGAGCAGGCGAAGCTCGTGTTGAAACATCTGGAGCGCGTCGCCGAGTTGTGGAAGGACCGCAGTCTAACGCTTTCGAGTCTAGTAAGAAGCGCGCGCTGATGAGGCGCAAGGAGCCCGACGAAACATGAGTAGAGAACTATCAATCGACGACTGGCTGCTGCACCGACCGAACGCAGGCGCGGGCGGCAAATTCTTGTCCAAGTGGAAAAAGAACACACCTCCAGAGGTCAAGGTGTGGTTGCACTGCGAGACGGGGATCCAGCCGTTGTGGCGGCACAACTGGCCGAAGCTCGTCGAGCTGGACAAGGACGGCGAGAAAGAGGAACACATCTGGTCCGGCGATTTCAATTGCTGGGAAGAAGACAAGCTGCTGAGCCAGCAATACAAGCGAGACCGCAACACGGGCGAGCGCAATCACCCGCCGCAGATCTGCCCGCTGTGCATCTTCCTCGAGCAGCTGCGTGGGAAAGTCGAGCAGGAGGATATCGGCTGGCTCGATGCGGTGTTCGTCTTCGATGCTGAGGACGATGAGGAAGAAACGATCCTATACGCGGCGCCTCTCTACAACGGGATCCCCAAAGAGCTCGAGGACGATGAGCGTGACGAGCTGAAGGAGGAAGGGACCCGACGCACCGAGACGTGGAAGCAAAACACGATGGCGAAATGCAACTACGTGTTTCGTGTCGTTGATGATGCCAACCCGAGTGACGGCGTGCAGATCGCGATCGAGGGGACACTTCTCGGCGAGAAAATGAAGGAAGAGATCGGCAAAGAGATCAAGCGCAGCGGTGTGAAAAAGGGTCACCCGATCCACAACCCCTATCCGTTCCTGTGGGAGAACAAGAAGGAAGAAAGGATGATTCAGAAGCGCTTCGATGCGACGGCATTGACAGCCGAAGAATTGCGCGAGGATGTTCGCAAGCTGGTCGAAGAAACAGAGGCGCCCAGCATCGCGGCGACCTGCAGAGTTGGCGATATCGCCATGCTCCGATCGGTGATGGAAGAACACATCGTCGAGGAATTGGCCGACGCTTTCGACTGGGATCAGATCTTCGCGCGAGCCGAGAAGATGGCTGAGAAGATGGCCGATCTCGGCGAAGAAGAAGAAGAAGAAGACGAGGAAGAAGCGCCAGAGGAAAGCAAGCCGGCGCGCTCGAGGAAGCCTAAGGCCAAGCCGAAAGCCAAGGCTAAGGCCAAGCCGAAAGCCAAGGCTAAGGCCAAGCCGAAAGCCAAGTCGAAGACGAGACGGCGCAAGCCGGAGCCGGAGCCAGAACCCGAGCCAGAAGATGAGGGGCCGAAGGAATACGAAGGGGACGATGGCATCGCCTGTGAAGAATCCAAGTGTGGGTTCATGATGTCTCCAGATTGGGAAGAATGCCCGAGCTGCGGCGCTTCTTACGAGATGGAAGACGTTGACGAAGACGAGGAAGACGACGAGGAAGACGAGGACGACGGCGCCGATGATGACGACGGCGCCGATGAGCCGGAGCCGGAGCCAGAACCGGAGCCGAAGCCACGGGCGAAGAAGAAGAAGGCCAAAGCTAAGAGCAAGGCCAAGCCGCGAAGCAAAGCGAGCGCGCGGGGAAAAGGTCGCAGCCGCGGAGCTCGAGCTAGCAACAGCGGCGCCGATCCGCTGGATGCCTTCGCGCTTCCCGGCGAAGGCGGTCAGAAGAGTCTCGAGGGTACATTCGGCGAGGACGATATACCCTTCTGATATATCCCGTTTTAATCAGGTCTGAAGTATGCGTTAATTTCGCATGCTGAAGACGAGCAAGAATTGTTTCAGGTGTGGGAAGTCCAAGCCGCTGAGTGAATTTTATCGTCACCCGAAGATGGCTGATGGTCGACTCAACAAATGCAAGGAATGTACGCGGGCTGACGTGATCAAGCATCGTGCTGACAACATCGTACGGATCAGAGAATACGACCGAACACGCGGGCGGACTGAGCACAAACGAGAGATGGTTAGACGAACGCAGAAGAAGACGAAGAAGCGGGATCCGGAAGGTTTCCGGCTTCGACGGCTTGAGAGCACTCGGCGTAATCGTGCGAAGTATCCAGAGAAAACTCGTGCGAATGCTGTGGTTTATAAGGCGCTCAAGTCAGGGCGACTCACGAAGGGACCATGTGAAGTCTGTGGAACAGCTGAGAGCGTGCACGCTCACCATGATGACTACGATCAACCGCTCGAGGTCCGGTGGCTCTGTGTTGAGCACCACACTGATCATCACGTAGCGGATCGCCAGAGGCGGCGCTGATGGCCAAGACACGCAGACGGAGAGCGCCCAAACGAGTGAGCCCTGAGAGCGAGGCGAAGAATAGCGATCGCTTCGCTAAGCTCGCGAAGGTTACGAGCGCGCTCAAGAATTGGCGGCCGGCGGCGGAGGTGCTGACGAAAGTCAGGTCAGTGCCGACGATCTTCCCTCAGTTCGATCGGGCGACCCGTTGCGGTGGTTACCCGATCGAGAGGGTCACGCTGATCCATGGGCGATCGAACGAGGGCAAGACTCTTTTCGCTCATGGGCTCGGTCTCAGTTTTTTGCTGCGCAGCCATTTCTACGCGCTGATCGACGCAGAGTTCACCACGCCGGAGAAGTGGATCAGGAACCTTCTGAGAGAGCAGGCCGAAAACCCCGGCTTCATTGCCAAGCGACCGACGAGTTACGAGGAAACTGTCGATAGCGTGCGCGAGTTGGTCGAGGCGGTTTGGAGTGCCAAGAACAGTGGCAATTTGGACAATCAAACGACGGCGCTTGTTGCAGTCGACAGCATTCGAAAACTGGTGCCGAAGGATTTCCTCGCCAACATTGCCAAGCAGGGCGCGCGCGGTAAGAAGGGCAGCGTTGACGGCTACCGCGGCCGCGGCGCACAGCTCAAAGCAAAGATGAATGGCGAGTGGCTCGATGAGCTAACGCCGATGCTTTACCGCACAGGGACCGCGCTACTGATGATCGGGCGCGAGGTAGATAAGTCCGGCGCCGATGAGTGGGATCGTCGCAAGGAGGAAGATTGGAAACTGACCGGCGGTAAGGCGATCGTTTTCGATAGCAGCTTGGTCGGCAGAATCAGTCGCGATGCGTGGCTGAAGGACGGTGACGGACCTATCGTTGGCGAGCGGTTCAAGATCCGAATCTGGAAGACGAAGATCGGTGGTAAGGACGACAAGCACGTAGACGCTTTTTTTCACACGTCGAATGGTCTCGAGCATCCCGAAGGATTCTGGCGAAGCCGAGACGTGCTCGACCTGGCGCGCTTCTACGACATTATCAGCCACACCGGCGGCGGCTGGCTGAAGTGGGGAACGTTCAAGAAGTGGCAGGGCGAACGCAACGCGATCAAGTGGCTCGATGCTAACCCGGAAGATCTTGAGAGGCTCGAGGGTGAGTGTCGCGACAGGTTCGAGGGCGACGATTTGGAGCAGCAGATCGCGAGCATCGCAACGGAGGAAAAATGAGGTTCATCAAACCGAGTTACGAGATCATGCACTGCCCTGACGGCGAGGAAGTGCTGCGGCTGCTCGAGCTCGCGGCGCGGACTTGCTACAAGAGCGAGGACAAGATCACCACTGGCACCGGCTGCCCGATGTGCGCCGGTGGAGGGTTCGTAACTCCTGGTTACCGCTGCGACGAATGCGGAGGTTCCGGCTGGGAGGTAGAGCCGTCGTCCTATGCGATGATCCGAAAGATCCTCACGAGCGGGCATCACTCGGTTATCGAACACCTGTCACTGACGGTGAGGTTCGTCTGCAATCGCGGCGTGACCCATGAGCTAGTGCGACATCGGCTTGCGAGCTACAGCCAGGAGTCGACGCGATACTGTAACTACAGCAAGGGCAAGCACGGCAGCGAGCTGAGCATCATCGAGCCAAGCTATCGGCCGATGCCTCCCGCAAGTCATGGCGTCAAGGACGTGGACATTGAGCGCCGCAAGGTGTGGGAACATGCCTTGAGGACGATCGAGGCTGCTTACCTCAACCTAATCGAGCTGGGCGAGAAGCCGCAGCAGGCGCGCGACATTCTGCCGATCGGGCTGAAGACGGAGGTTGTCACGTCCGCGAACCTGCGCGAGTGGAGGCACATCCTGAACCTGCGCGGCGTGAACAAGCGGGCGCATCCGCAGATCCGTGAGCTGATGGTTCCGCTACTTCTCGATCTGTCGGCTCGTATTCCTCTCATCTTCGACGATCTAATGGGACAGCTCGATGACAGCGCCTGAGCACTGGTGGGACGACGTGCCTGAGGGTCGGCGCGAACAAATCCGCGTAGCACTGCGCGAGGATCAGAAGTTGTTCGAGGCTGACAGTCACCTGCTACTTGAGCTGATCGAGAGGCTCGAGAAGCAGCCGAAGCGCAAGGGGCCTGATGGTTTCTGGGTCGACTGCGAGCTCTGCGACACGAAGTTTTTGACGACAGACGCGACTAGAACCGCGTGTGGTAGGTGCGCCACCGATCAAGCCGACGAATCATGAGGATCCTTTTCTTCAGCGATCTACATCTCGACACAGTGACCGCTGGAGTTCCGCGCTGGGATGATCTCACGGGAGGGCTCGACAAGATCTACGAGGCGGCGGTCGCAGAGCGTGTCGATCTGGTGGTGTTCGCTGGAGATTGGTGTGACCCGGGGACGAAGGCGAGCCGCTGCATTTGGCGAGCTGGCTATGAGGCGGCACGTTATGCGGGCGCTAGCATTCCGACACGCTGGCTTGTCGGTAATCACGACGTGATTGAGGACGGCCATGGAAGCCACGTGCTGCTCCCTCTCAAAGCGTTCGATCAGCATTCAGTGATCGACAACGGCCCGACGTTCGAGCATCTCGACGACGCACAGTTTCTCTGGCTTCCGTACACACCACGATCGCATGCCTATGATCCTGAAGAAGCGATCGAGAACTATGCGAAGTGGGTGAAGAAAGATGGTCGCCCGCTGATCATAGTCGGCCATTTGAATCTCGAGGGGATCGGGCCGGGCAGTGAAACCAAGGATCTTCCGCGCGGCCGCGACGTATTCTGGCCGCTCGATGCGATCGCTGAGCACATGCCGAGAGCGATCCTGGTAGGCGGCCACTACCACAAGCCGCAGCAGTGGCGCGGCGTGAACATCATCGGGTCTGTCGAGCGTCTGACGTTCGGCGAGGAAGGCGACCCGGTCAAGGGCTACATGATTCTGGAGATCGGGGACGATGCCAAAGAAGAAGACAAGCCGAAGCGTCGCACACCGCGTGCGCGGCGTGCCGCTCAAAGCGCGTAAGTTGGTGACGATCGATGTCGGCGATGGCGCGATCAAGGGTAAGAATTTCGACGGCGCGATCGTGAGACTCAGGCCGACGATGAGGCTCGAGCCCGACAAGATCAAAGCGATGATCGCATGGGCGCGCGAGCACGGCGCTGTCGCGGTCAAGGTTCTGCCATGCCCGAGCGACACACCGAACGCGCTGGCGGCTAGTGAGAGGCCTCCACGGCGTACACTAAGTGAGGTGGTCGAGCAGCTGGTCTCCGAGTCGTTTGGCAAAGATGACGACAAGCGTGAGCGGCTGCGCGCCATGGTCGAGGAAGTGATGGCGGAGGAAGGACTATGAGGTCGAGAACAAGAGCGATCGCGTCGGCGCTGGTTCAGTGCGGATGTATGGAAGCAATCGTTGAGCCGGTGGCGCAGTCGCTCGACGACAACATCGGCGATCGCAAGGCGGCCGACTGCGAGGGCGAGATTGTGATGGCTCTTACCAAGATCGTGATCATTTCGACTAGCGAAGACATGCCGCAAATCGAATTTGACAGGACGACTGGACGGGTAGCGAAAGCGATCATCACAGAGGCAGATCGGCATTCTTACGAGGCAAGCAGTTGATCTGGATCGAGCATCTGCAGATGTCCAACTGGCTGTGCTACCGAGGCGAGCATTCTCTCGAGCTCGAGCCGACGGTCTATGCTGTGTGTGCTGAGCGGCTCGACGATCCTGAGTCGTCCAACTGGGGCGGCAAGACTGGGCTCGTTGAATCAATCCGGTTCGCGCTGTTTGGCAGCCACCGCAAAGATCGCGAGGACGACTGGATCACTCACGGCGAGAAGCAGGGCGGAGTCAGGCTGACGCTGAGCGACACCACAACGATCGAGCGCAGCCGCAAGCGAGGCAAGACGACACAGCTAGTGGTGACGCTACCAGACGGCGGCGAGCTAACGAAGGCCGAAGCGCAGACGGCGATCGAGACGCTGATCGGGTTGAGTGAGGCTGACGCGCTGGCGACCTGTGACTTCGCTCAGGACGCGCTGCCGTTCATTGTGAGGACTACGCCCGCGAAGCGAATGGAGATTGTCGGCGCATGGTTGGAGCTCGAGCCGCTCGAGAGATGCGAGGCGAGAATGCGCGACCAGATGTCGGAGTGTGGTCAGCATCTCCGCCAGCTGCTGCAGAACGAGCGCGGGATCGGAACTCAGATCGTTGCGATAGCGAACCGCTACGAGCTCGAGGGGGTGATCCCTCAGGGCCCGGAGGCGATCGCTGAGCAGCTGCAAGAGATGGCGGAGGCGGCCGAGGAAACGCGGCGTGAGCTATCTCAAGAGGTCAGGGAGAACGATGTTAAGCGCGACAAGCTGGTGAAGTGGAACCAGGCAGTGGGACAGGCCGAGCGTTATGATCTGCTGGTGCTCGAGGGTAAGGCGACGGCGAAGCGGCTGGCCGAAACGTGGGATAGCGAGACGGATCCCGACATACAAATGAAGGCCGATCATGCCTACCGTGAGAAGATCAAGAAGGTGGGAGCGGCGCGCGATGAGCGTGACAAGAAGCAGCAGCTAGCCCGCGGAAGATTCGACGGCAAATGCCCGGTGGGAGATTGCCCATGTCCGATCGCTGATGATCTCAACGCACCGCGGGAGAAGAATCAGAAGCTGCTGCAGAAGGCGGTTGAGGACTATGCACAGCTACAGAATGAGGCGCTCGGTCTGAAGGAAACGAACGACGAGATTGATGAGCGATCGCGCGACGCGCAGCATCTCCGCCAGAAGCTCGAGACGATGAGGTTGACGGCGAGCAATCTGCAGCCGAGCAAGAAGCTGATCGTGAAGATCGGCAACCCTCCAACAGGCGAGGAACATCCTGAAGGGCGACAGGCTCATGAGGAAGCTGCGCTGAAGGCGCGAGAGTTGGCGCGAGATGTTGAGCTGATCGAGAACCTGACAAAGCAGTTGCACGAATGCCGGCGCGACCAGGCGGAGACTCGTGAGGAACTCGAGATTATGCGGCGGGCTGTGTGGCTGTTTGGGAGAGACGGGGCTCAGCGTGTAGCGGCTGAGCTCTCACTTGGGCAGATCGAGTCAGGGGCGGTAGAGCTGTTGCGAGAGTGTGCGATCGATCTGTCGCTGAGGGTTCAGTGGGGCCGCACCCATTCGAGCAAGCTAGCCGATCAATGCGAAGGCTGTGGTGTAGGGCTGCCCACATCCAAGCGGGTGAAGAGTTGTCCTGACTGCGGCGCCGAGCGCGGCTCGAAAGTGATCCCTCGTCTCGACATCGAGCTGAGCGATCGCAGTGGCGCGGCTGATGACCTCGGCGGAGCTGCTTTCCAACTGAGCGCCGGTGCATGGTTACGAACCGAGCGGGACACTCGATGGGGAGTGGCTTGTATCGACGAACCGTTTGGCAAGCTCGACCCGCCGAACCGTCGCCAATTTGCGACTCACCTAACGGCCATGCTCACGGGACATTATGGGTTTCAACAGGCGTTTATCATCAGCCACACACAGGACACCGTCGACATGCTGCCAGCGAAGATCCTGATCAGCGCGGACGAAGACGGCTCAAGTCCTGAGGTGGTGTGATGGCGTGGACAGGCGATCTACGTGCTGAGATCCTTTGGGTCTTCGCGGAAGCGACGCGGCGCAGATCGGGCTTTGTGATCTTCACCGGCGAAGATGGTGAGCGAGAAGCCGAATACCTAGGCGTGAGCACCCATCGATCGAAGCTGCTCGAGATGGCTCAGGTGCTGGCTCCGATTGTGCGTTGCAAGACATGCGGTCAGCCGGTCATGAGCGATCCGTCGGCGCGCTACTGTTCTGAAACTTGTCGACCGCGCAAGCAACAGTCGGCTGAGTGGTGGCGCGACTACCGGAGGCGGCGCAAGGAGGCGGGCGCAGCGGTGGCGCGTGGCGGTAGGCGGGCGGTCGCGTGACGAAATGTATTGCAGGTCTGGACCTGAGCTTGCGAGGGACCGGGGCTGTGGTGGTACCGACCAGCTGGAAGCGGAGCGGGTTCGACTGGTCGGTAGTGGTGGCTCAGAAATTCGGTCACCCGCTTTCAGAGGATGCCAGTCAGCTGAAGAAGATCGATCGGCTGATCTCGATAGCTAACGGCGTCGTCGCATTCTGCCTAACCAATGATGTTCGGAATGTGTGGATCGAACACTATGCGTTCGGAGCTCGCTTCGGTGGGCCGATCTTGGGTGAGCTGGGCGGGGCTGTGAAGCTCGAGCTCCGCAAGGCGGGGGTCAGGAAGATCTCGGTAGTTCACAGCAGCTCGGCTCGTAAGACATTGCTCGGCAAAGTGCCTCGAGTGGACCAGAAACGAACGGTTCAGCGGCTGCTGCAGAGGCTCGAGGCTCCTTTCGCGAAGGACGGAGATCTGGTCGATGCCTTCGTGGTTGCTAATCATGGAATGAGCATGGCCGGGTTTTGCGCCATGATGGTGGGTGAGTGACCAAGGATCAGATCAAGAATGCGCTCAGGCTGGCCCTCACGCAGGTGATAGCGGCCGGGGGCGAACCTCGCACCTACATGGAGGCGCTGCTCGAGGTAGCCGCTCAGCACGGCGCTGACTGTGCTCAGAGCCGCGATGTATTCCTGGTCATGGCCGACTACGCATGGTCAGAAGGGGTCGCAGATGGTAGCTCCCCTGTGTTCGTGGCGGAGGCGAAAGCATGAGCAGGAAAGATCGTCGCAAGGAGAGGGCGCTGCACCGTGCGGTCGGCGCCAATGTCCCGATCATAGGCAGAGGCAACGGCGCAAACGGTAAGCAGCTGCCGACCAGTCGGATCGTGAGAGCAGACGGGACACCGAACCTGTCGGAGTTCGAGAAGCAGATCCAGAGGCTGCAGCAGGTGATCAACGTCGCAGCTAACGCACTGATGCGAGACGGCGCGCAGCGCGAAGCGGTCGTTGCGATGATGAAACAGCCGGTCGCGCGGGGCTTCTGCTTCCCGGTGTATGTGGCTGGCGGTTACCTGATCAAGATGACACAGCCGGGCCAGCCGGCGGATCAGTGATCGACGTCGAGGTCCCGGCGCTGCTCACGGAGTTGGGGATCGTTTACGAGCGGCGAGGCTTCGAGCTGTGGGCACCCTGCCCGCTACCGGAGCACGATGAGCAGGATCCGAGCTGGCACATCGAAGATCGGGCGGGCAGCGAGAAACATGCTTTTCATCGCTGCTTCGGGTGCAAGCAGGGAGGCGGCGCGATCGGGCTGGTCAAGCAAGTTCTCGGTCTCGAGGGCGACGACGCAGGCAAACGGGCCTATCGGTGGATGAGCGAGCACGGGCTGATCGGCGATCGTGTAGGGACTCTGCCGCATCGAGTGAGGCTGATGAGCTCGCACAAGAAGATCCGACAGTGTCTGATCCCTCGTGGTGTGGCGGTCGATGTCCCGCTCGCAGACTGGCCGACACCGATGAGGAAATACGCGATCAGCCGAGGGCTTACAGCTGAGCAGGTCAGCCGCTGGGGTGTCGGCTACGCCGTTCAAGGAAGGATGAGGGGGCGGGTCGTCTTCGTTGCGCGCGATCGCGCAGGTAAGGTGCTCCGCTACAACGGGCGCAAGATGTCGCACCAGAGGGCGAAGTATCTAGGACCGCGGCGCGGCCAATGGTGGGACAAGTCGGCGGTATTTGGTGAGCAGCATTGGCCGGAGCAGAGGCGAACCATTGTGGTGGCGGAGGGTGAGATCAACGCGCTGGCATGCGAGCGCGCGGTGGTCGATGTGCTGCCAACAAGCTCGACGGGCATAGCAGCGCTCGCAGGTTCTGAGCTGCTGATCGGCCAGGTGAACAAGCTCAGCACATTCGCGAGGTTGGTGGTGGTGAGTGATCCAGATCTAGCAGGCGATCGATTATGGGAGACCCTCTGGCAGAGCCTCGCCAGGTGGACAAGCTTGTCGCGTGCTATGATTCGCAAAGAGGACGGAGACGCGGCCGAGATGACGACTCCGCGGCTGGCCGAAGTTCTCAGAGCGACATGCCGTACCGACACACGAAGATGAGATCGCTGATTGATGTTAACCCGAAGCAAGCTTACGATCTGATGCTCGAGGCCTATAGGGCTGAGGGTGGGGTCGAGAAAGCGACTGCTCAGAGGCTCGGGTGTAGCTACAAGAATCTCTGTCGGTGGCGCCGAGCGGTTGACGCTGCCGGGTTCCCTCTCTCGGTAGAGCTCGAGAAGATCCGAGACGATTCTCGCAAGCGCCGGCGGCTGCGAGCAGGGGTGAAGCAGAGGACACGGAGAAAGTTCGATGTCGAACAGCCTGACGCATGATGGGCTGGGCGCGTTCGCGGGTCTGCTGGTCGCCATCGTGGTCGGCGGGATCATGATGGGCTGGTGGTAATGGCAGAGGACAACAAGCAGCCGCTGATTCAGAGGCGTCCGCGCAAGAAGCGATCGGCGTATGGGCGAGGGGTGAGCGCTGTCGGCAAGTCGACGCGGCAGCTATACGCGGCCCACGAAGCGGCGCGCAGTGGTCAGAGAGTTGAGGTAGCTTGCGCCAGCCGGATCCGCTGCTTCCACCTACTGCAACGTCTGAAATCAATCGGGTTCGGCTGTAAAGTGGTGTTCGAGGACAGCGGCAGAACCATCAAATACCCGAGCGGCGGCGTGCTCCGGCTGACTTCTCCAGAGGATCAGAAATTGACCACTTGAAAGGCGGCCAAGCTTGTCCCATATTGGCTGGCATGGACGACCGAGTGTTGATGGAGCTGCGCAGCGGTGAGATTGATTTCACCAGCTTCGCACAGGAGACGGCGGACGACTGGCGCGCGATGAGTCACAAGCTGTGGAGCCGCTACCGAATGCCGTCCGGTGTGACCTGCGATGATGTGCAGCAGGAGATGCTCGTGAGCGCGTGGCGAGCATGCAGCCGGTGGGATGAGCGGCGGGGGATGAGCCTCAAGGCCTACACGATCTGGACCGCGAACGCAGAGGCTAAGCGCTGGATCAATCAACAGCGCAACAGCGCACGCCGCAGCAGCAAAGCGCCGAGCCGGTTTCCCCATGTCGCATTCGATGAGCTGCCAGAGCGAGCGACCGAAGCAAATCAGGATCGGTCGCTCGAGGCCCGCGAGCAGCTCGAGCTCCTGATTGAAGCTGCACCTAGCGAGCCTTTCCGATGTGCGCTCGAAGTGTTGACGCTGTTTTGGGCGACCAACCCGAGCGCTTCATTGTCGACCGTTGCAAATCTTCTCTGGAGTGATCCTGTGCATCGAGTAACCTGCCAGCTTACGACGCAGCGCCAGGCGAGCAAGCTCGTTAGCAACGCGCTGAGATGGGCGAGGACAGGTGGCCGCGCGATCATCGACCAAGACAATCGATCCGGAGATGGTGAACGTTCATCTCATGGCTTCGATGGTAGAGCACATCGGCGAGGGAAAGGAGACAGTACCGGCCGGCGCCGATCTGCTCGCCAAGCTTCTCGGCGAATTGATCAAAGCGAAATACAGCAAGCATGAGCTCGCTGATTGCTCGCTGTGTCGGGGTGTCGGTCCTGTTGATCTGGGCTTCTGCGTCTTCTGTGGTGTAGGCGACGAACAACTAGAGACGGAGGAAACGAGGACGATGGAACAGACGATGACGAGGCAGAGCAAGGGGCAGGCGGCCAAGAGCAATGGCGAGAAGAAGTCGGAGCGCGATCTTGATCGTAGTGTTCAGCAGATCAAGAACCACAAGGCGTCGCTATCGATCTGCTTCTGGGAACTCGGCAAGCTGATCGCCGACAATCACGACGAGAGTCTGTGGACGATCCGTGTCAACAAGGAAGGCAACCAAGTCCACCGAACGTTCGCGCAATTCTGTCGTGATGAGTTGGGGCTGAGCCCCACACATGCGACGCGGCTGATGCAAGTCTCGCGCACGTTCAACAAGAGCGACGTTACGCGCTTCGGAACGAGCAAGCTCGGGGTGATGTTGCAGGTTCCGCCTGAGCATCGCGACAAGCTGCTGAACGCGGCCGCGGAAGGTGCGAGCAGGCGAGAGCTCGAGGACATAGCCAATCAGGCGCAGGGCAAGAACCAGCGCCCACAAATGAATCCATCGACTGAGCGCGTGACAGTTGGGGCGATGCTGGGCACCGCTAAGATCGCGTTCAGAATGCCGCCGCCACCATCGGCAACGAAAAAGAGCGGGCGCCGGCGCAGGGCGAAAGCTGACAGCGATTTCCGCGGGGCTGAGGCAGTGGAGAAAATGCTCGCAGGCGTGGAGTGTGTCTATCGGCTCGCAGTCGATGACCGCGGCGGGATCGTTTTGGAGATCGAACGGCGCAAGTCGAAGCAGTAGCGCGCCATAGATCCAGACGTGGCGAGACGGCGCAGACTGATCAAGCATGGCAAGCCACCGGCTAAGGCGGTGCGCTATGTCAACGCATGGTGGGACGGGAAGGCGATCCGTGCAGTCGAGGCGATGGCTGATGGTGGGCGCCGGATACGGCGTATCCGCGGCGAGGTTTCCAATTTCATCCGCGGCTCGGTGCTCTCTCGAGATTTGCGGCGAGAGCTGAGCAAGTCTCGAGCGATCTATAACTTCGCTGAGGAAGGCGACTGGGTTCGGATCCGGTGGCGCGATCGCGGCTACCGATACCAGGCTTGCAAAACCGGCGAGGGTAGCCGAGCGGGATGGTTCGCGCGCCAGAAGATCGAGACGTTCGAGGGCGACGTCGATCCGGTGTCTCGGTGGATGGCAGACGGCGAGGCTGAGATCGCAAGGCCGAGGCGTTGCTATCTCGATATTGAGACCGACAGCCGGCTGCCGTTCAGCAAGAAGCACAAGATGAGGATCCTCTGCTGGGCTGTGGTCGACGAGGACGGAGGCGTTTCGACGGGGCTGCTGAGATCAGAAGATGACGAAGCGGAGCGCGATCTACTGAGCGAGTTGTTCACGGTGCTCGCAGAGTTCGATCAGGTGCTCGCGTGGTACGGCGACGGCTTCGACTTCCCGGTGATTAGAGCTCGAGCGAAGCACTGCAAAATCAAGTTCAATTTCGACCGGCTTCTTTGGCTCGACCATATGGCTTGGTTCAAGAAAGCGAACATGATGGCGGCCGAGAGCGGCGATGAAAAGCAGTCGATGGCTCTGAACGAGATCAGCACGTCGCTCGGACTCGGAGGCAAAGAAGAAGGCGTCGTCGGTGCTGACAGCTGGCCGCTATGGGAGTCGGGCTCAAAGGGTCGGGCCAAGCTGCTCCGCTACTGCGTGCGAGATACCGATTTGATGCGGCTGATTGAGGGCGAGACGGGCTATGTCGAGATGTTGAACAACGTCTGCCAGCTCTGCCACTTGTTCCCAGACAGCCGCGCTGCGAGCCCTCAGGCGCGTGTCGATGCGTTCATGTTGAGACTGGGGCGGCAACGAGGGATCCGGTTCCCGACGCGGCAGCGCTTCAATGATAGCCCGCAAGACAAGTTCCGCGGCGCGTTCGTGATGAGGCCCACGACGTTAGGGATCCTCCATGACGTCCACGTCGCCGACTTCAAGGGGATGTATCCCTCCATCATCATCAGCTGGAACATGAGCCCCGACACGAAGATCGACAAGCCGGAAGCGACGCGCAACGGCAGGCCGGCGAGCGCATGTCCGAGCTACCTGTCGCACTATCCGCTGGTCCCGCCGGTGTTGCCCGACTACGCGGCCGAGTCGCCTATCACCGGGGTATGGTTCGATCAGCGAGAGCAGGGCCTACTTCCGTTCGCAGTGCAGCAGCTCGTCGACATGCGCGAGCAATACAAGCAGGCCAAGAAGAAGGCGACGCCAGGATCTCAGGAGTGGACCGAAGCCGACCGCATCTCGACGGCGCTCAAGATCGCGGTCAACAGTTTCTACGGGGTCATCGGTTCGCAGATGTCGAGATTCTTCGATCGAGAGGTTGCCGAGAGCGTGACACAGGCGGGTGTGTGGTTGATCAAGGAGACCCTGAAGAAGCTCGAGGCTGATGGTGTCCACACACTCTATGGCGACACCGACAGCGCGATGTTGATGGGCGTCACCAATCAGCGGATGGCTCAGTTGGTCGATGAGTGTAACGACGATCTGTATCCGCAGCTGATGAGCGCGCAGCAGGCGCGCGACAACAGGATCGCTCTGGACTTCGAGAAGAGTTTTAGCCGCATGATCCTCGTCGGGAAGAAACGCTATTGCGCGACCTATAGCCATTATGGCGGGACGGCGGCGACGGCGGAGAGCAAGCCGGAGATCAAGGGGCTGGAGTTCAAGCGCGGCGACACCGTGAAGTTGTGCCGTGTGATGCAACAAGAGGTTATCGAGCGGCTACTGAGTAACGAAGATCGATGGGACGAACCAGAGACCTACGTCGAGATCCTGAAGGGCTGGCTAGAAAGGCTGCTGACTGAACCGCTCGAGGCTGATCTGGTGAAGCTGAGCAAGTCGCTGAGTAAACCGCTGAGCGCCTACAAGCGGAAGACCAAGAAAGACGGAACGCAGAGCAAGCTACTTCCACATCTGGAGATTGCTCACGAAATGAAGAAGCGCGGCGAGGACGTGGGTGAGGGTACGAAGATCAGCTATTACTGTGCCGATGCCAGCAAGTCGGACGGCAAGATCTACAAGCACGTCGGCGACTGGGATGATGACTGCGATCGGTTCGAGCTCTGGGAGGCGACGGTATGGCCAGCGAGCCGGCGCGTGCTCGAGGTCGCTTTCCCTGCGCACCAATGGGGGAGTTACGACAAGGTGCGACCTAAGAAGCATGGGCGGTTACAGACTGCCGGCCGCCGGCTAGCTGAGAAGTTGGTCGGCGATCAAGGGGTGCTGTTTGAATGAGTTCCCGCCCGAGGATGGATTCGGCTACCGCGTTCGACAAGCTCGGGTCGCGAAGGGGTTCGGCTGGTCAGCGCTGGCACGCATGATCCACGTGACGAGCCGAGATGTCAGGCGGTGGGAGAGCGGCGAACGTAAGAACCCTCGGCTGCGTTGCATCATCGCGCTAGCTGACGCGCTCGAGGTAACGATTGGCTGGCTGGTAGCTGGGAGGGGAGAGGGACCATGGCAATCGAACAGCTAATCAGGGGGCTCGATGAGTTGCGCGAGATAGTGCTCGATGGCGACACCGAAGCGTTAGGTCAGCGAGCAATGTGGGACCGCAGGTTCCGCGACTATCTGGAGAACTTGCAGAAGATCGATCGGCTGCTCGCGATCAGCGAGGTTGGGTTCGTCCGTGGCGCTGAAGGGATCAAGGGCATGACGCGAGGGGCTGGTCGGGCGATCAGCTTCGAGGACTTGAAACCGACAGCGGCGCGGCCAGTAGTTGCGCCCACCGACAGCGCCGACAGGGCCAACGGATATCGAGAGGCTGCCCGCCGGCTGAGTGCCTTCATTGGCATGATGATCCACGGGCAGCAGGCCACGAAGGAGAGTCTCGAGGGGCAGGCCGAGGGGTTCGCGCTGACAGTCAGAGAGCTCGGCGAGAAGCTACAAGCCGAGAAAGTTCGGGCAGATGAGGCTGACAAGCTAGCCGGGTTCTGGAAAGATCGGGCGGAGACTCGCGAGATGCCTTTCTAATATTCGCTGGCCAAAGTAGCCAGAGGGCACATATTCTCAATGTATGTCGAAGTTCCTAGACATAGATTTCGCCGGCGATTGTGCGCGGTGCGTCTGGGATGATCCTGACAATGAGGGTCAGACCTCGTGTGTCGTATGCGGCACGAAGCGCGACAAGAAGAACGCAGCGAACGGGATCCCGAAACGCATGCTAATCGAGCAGCTGCGAACCGGACCCCTCGAGCGCGGCATAGCGTCGTAATTTTCTCGCCCACACTCAGGCGCGTTCGCGCCATGATGTGGCAATGCAGATCATACGGCGCAGAGTCGACGAGCTAGCCAAGGATCCGAAGAATCGCCGGCTTCACGACAGCCGCAATATCGAGGCGATCAAGGAGAGCCTGAAAGAGTTCGGCCAGCAGAAGCCGATTGTTGTCGACCCGAAGGATAAGGTTGTTGCAGGCAATGGGACGCTCGAGGCTGCTAGCCAGCTCGGTTGGACAGAAATCGACACCGTTTCGACGAAGCTGCGCGGTGTGAAACAGCGGCGCTACTCGGCTGCAGACAATCGAACGGCGGAGCTCGCGAAGTGGGACGTCGAGGGGCTCGTGAAAGATCATAAGCATCCTGATTACAGAGTGCCCGGCTTCACCAGCGGCGACATTCAGAGAATGACGAAGAAGGCGAGCGAGGCGACCGACAAGCCGAAGCAAAAGATCCATGTGACGATGACCTGTCCGTCATGCGGTCACGAGTGGGACCGCTGAGACAGTGGAGATCATACGGCGCAGAGTCGACGAGCTGATCAAGGATCCTGAGAACCGTCGGATACATGACAGCCGCGGCATTGACGCGATCAAGGAGAGCCTGAAGGAGTTTGGTCAGCAGACTCCGATCGTAGTCGACCCGAAGGGCAAGGTCGTGAAGGGCAATGGGACGCTCGAGGCTGCGAGTCAGCTCGGTTGGAAAGAAATCGATACAATTCCAACGAAGCTGAGAGGGCGCAAACAGAGAGAGTATGCGATCGCCGACAACAGGACGGGCGATCTCTCTCGGTGGGATACTGAAAAACTCGTAGCGGATCTGCAGCAGCCTGACTTCGCGGTTCCAGGTTTCAGCAGTGCCGATATTTCGAAGATGGTCAGGCTCGTGAGCGAGGCAGCTGGTCTCGGCGGCAAAGCGATCGAGGATGAGGTACCAGAGCCACCAGCTAACCCCGTGACGAAACCGGGAGATTTGTGGCGGCTTGGCGATCATCGAGTGTTGTGCGGTGATTGTAGGATCGCTGCCGACGTCTCGAGATTGCTCGGCGGGGTTGGGGTCAATGTCGGGTTTACGTCTCCGCCCTATGCAAGTCAGCGCAAGTACGACGAGAGCAGTGGGTTCGAGCCCGTCTCGTCCGATGATTTCGTGAGATGGTTCGAGGCTGTCCAGGCGAACGTCGCGCAACACTTGACCCCCGATGGCTCATGGTTCGTGAACATCAAGCCGAGCTGTGAGGGCGGACAGCGCTTGCTTTATGTGATCGATCTAGTGCTGGCTCACGTGCGCGAGTGGGGATGGCGTCTAGTCGATGAGCTGGCATGGTGTAGGACATCGACCCCGGGGTATTTCCCGAACAGATTCAAGAACGGCTGGGAGCCGGTCTATCACTTCAGCCGGAATCACGATCTGAAGTTCAGACCGCTCAATGTGGCGCAAGCTCCGAAGGGGGATGTGAAAGCCGCGCTCGTGTACGACGACGTGATGACAGCTGGCAGGCAGTCGGGCTTTACGGCGGAGGGCAGTGGCGGAGGTCCCGGCTTCGTCAAGTCCAAGAACTTCGACCAAGCGTTGCCGAGTAACGTGATCAACGTGTCGGGTGTTGAGAGAAACATCGCACACACAGCGGCATTTCCTGTCGGGCTTCCAGCCTTTTTTATTTCAGCCTTCAGCGATAGTGGCGACGTCGTTTTAGATTCGTTCATCGGGAGCGGGACGACGCTGATCGCTGCAGCGCAGATCGGGCGGCGCGGCTACGGGTTGGAGCTCTCGCCCGGCTACTGCGACGTGATAATCGAGCGGTGGGAAAAGCTGACGGGCGGTAAGGCGAAACGTGGTAAGCGTCGGCGCCGGCGCGCGCCATGATGAGACCATGAGCGCGACGAACAGAGGCGAGTCGAGGATCGAACACGATGACTACCAGACGCCGAGTTGGTGTGTTCGAAGGTTGATCGAACGGGTGCGACTTCCGACCGGTGACTGGCTCGAGCCTGCTGTCGGTGCTGGCGGGATCATCAAAGTAGTCGAGAGCATACGGCCAGGCTCTCAACGGTGGAGCGCAGTTGATATCCAGAGCAAATACATATTGGATCCGGGGCAGAGTTGGATCTTGACTGAAAACTGGTCTCCAAATGGTTGGATGCTTGGCGACTTTCTCGACCCCAACACGACATTCGGCCGACGTTGGGACGTGGCGATCACCAACCCTCCCTACAGTCATGCAGAGAAATTCCTCGAGCGGATGCGCAGCGTTGCCGACCATGTGGTGCTGCTGCTTCGTCTGGCGTGGCTCTCATCTGCGAACCGTGCTGAGATCTTCCGGCGTGACCCGCCGAACTTCGTGGCTGTGCTACCGAACCGGCCGAGCTTCACCGGCGACGGTAAGACAGACGCGACTGATTACGGTTGGTTCTGTTGGAGCCCGTTGACGTTGCCGGGCCAGACCCGGATCATTTGGCTAGACGAGACACCAATTGAGGAACGTCGACAGGGATGAACAACCTCAGCCCGGAGCACATGACCGACCGAGAGCTTCTGGTCGAAATGGCGGAGATGATGGACGAGCTGATGGTCGTCGGAACTCACATGGAGAACGTGTTCGAGGCGTTTGGCGTAGATACCGAGCGCGTGGCAGAGCTCAACCGCGAAGCCAAGGATCGCGAGTTCCGCTGATCGTTTTCTGGCTGCTGGTCGCGACAGCATCGTGGGCGGCTGGCTGGCTGGCGACACAGATCGGTCATTTCGTTGAGTGATCATCATGCTAAGTTCGGGACGTGCCTGACGAGCAGACACCAGCACAGATCGATCTGGAGATGCGCAGCGCGCGGCGCCGGCAGTTTCAATCCGGTCGCCATACGAAGCTGACACCGGAGCTAGTCGAGCGGATTTTCGACATGCTGCAGACGGGGGCGAAACCGAAGACTGTCGCCATAGCGTCAGGCATCGCGCTCGCAACTTACCAAGGGTGGATGAGGCAAGGCCGCACCGATCTGGCGAACGGGCTGATTACCCCTCATGCGATTTTGGTCGAGGTTGTCGAGGAAGGCGAGTCTCGAGCGGAGATGATGTACGCGGCGATCGTGATGAACGCGGCCGCGCGACCGGACGGCTGGAAGGCAGCGATCGAGATGCTGAAACGGCGCTGGCCAGATCGGTGGAGCGAGCACAAGCGGCACGAACATACCGGGCCGGACGGCGAGCAGTTGGTGATTGAGCTCTCGATCGCGCAGGGCCCGCGCGCGGAAAAGGATGAGATGGGCAACGCTCGAGGCTTTCAGATGTTGCGCGAAGCGCATGACAGCCCGGCGCTACTCTCTCAAGATCTGCCAGCACCAGTGACCGAGGCGGATGTAGTGTTCGCAGACGCACCACCGAAGAAGAAGCGGCGGCGCCGGCGGAGGCGCATCAGGAGAGACGATGAACGAGACGACCGAGGTTGATCCGATAGGTCCGACCGCAGCAATGCGCCGGCTGATGGATGTGGAGCGCAAACAAGAAGCGCGCGAGGCGCGCTGGAAGGCTGAGCAGGGACGGCTGAAGAAGCTGCAGACCCGCAAGCGTAAGAAGAAGCGCGACAGCGAGAGAGCTCGACGGCGACAGGCCAGGCGCAAGCGGTAGCAACGTGGACGGGCCCGGGGTCAGGGTGAATCCGCAGCGCGCGCGGACGGTTCAGGTGCGACTACCGCCGCTGCTTCCATGGCAGGTGGAGGTCGCTCAGGACGCGGCTCGCTATCAGGTGCTGTGCAATGGGCGGCGCTCGGGTAAGGCGTTGTCGCTCGATACTCCTGTTCCTACTCCGACCGGATGGTCGACGATGGGCAAATTGCGCGACGGTGATGAGCTGTTCGACGAGCGTGGTGAAGTATGTCGAGTGTTGCATGCTCATCCTGTTCTGTTCGAGCGTCGCTGCTACAGGGTGGTGTTCTCCGACGGTTCAGAAATCGTCGCCGACAGCGATCATCTGTGGGTCACGCAGACGTCAGTCGAACGGAAGCGCCAGCTGAGAGGCGTGAGTCAGAACATCAGCGCGGTGAGGACGACAGAGGAAATCGCCCAAACACTGACGATCGGCAGCAGAGGCGATACCAACCACAGCATCAGTGTGTCTGAAGCGCTGAAGCTGCCGGATGTTGATCTTCCAATTCATCCGTGGGTGCTCGGGTTCTGGCTCGGAGACGGATCGTCGAACAGCAGCAGGATCCACGCTGGCGACCACGATGAGCTTGAGATCCGAATGCAGTTCATGAAGTTCGGCTTCATTACGGGTCCGGTCAGGAGAGATCGGGGTGTCGCGACATTCAACATCGGGCGCGGTTCGTTCGTCGAAGGCCGCGACGGGCGGCTCATGTTCGCCGACCCGCTGACGCCGTACCTCCGTGGGCTCGAGGTGCTCAACAACAAGCACATCCCGACGATCTATCTGCGCTCATCGGCAGATCAGCGGCTGCAGCTACTTCAGGGGCTGATCGATTCAGACGGGTACGTGAAGAACGGGCATGTTGAGTTCTGCACCACCAGCAGATTGCTTGCAGATGGAGCACATGAGATCGCGCTGTCGCTCGGGCTGAAGGCGACGCTTCGTGAGGGGAGAGCGAAGATCGACGGACGTGACTGTGGGCCGAAGTATCGCGTCTGCTTCACTACTTCGATGAGGGTATGTCGGCTCGGAAGGAAGGAGGATGGGCTTAGAGATCCGGCGACACCTAGAAGTCAGCAGCAATACAGGCGCTACATCAAGAGTGTCGAGCCTGTCGAGTCGGTGCCTGTCAGATGTGTGACGGTCGACAGTCCGAACAAGCTCTACCTCGTCGGGCGTTCGATGATCCCGACGCACAACACGGCGTTCGGTCTGATCAAAGCGATCGCTGCAGCGATGCGAGGGCAGCGGGTCTTTTGGGTCGGCAAGGTCCACCACCAGAGCGAGAAGGTTCGGCGTGACGCGAAGGAGATCCTGAAGCACGTCTCGAGCAGCGTTGTCCGGTGGCGTGACGTCGACAAGATGATGATTACGGCGAACGGCGGAGAGATTCATTTCCGCAGCGCTGACAAGCCCGACAACTTGCGAGGCGACGGGCTGCACGGCGCAGTCCTAGACGAGGCTGACTTCATGGATCGCGCGACTTGGTTCGATGCGATCAGGCCGGCGCTCTCCGATAAGCAGGGCTGGGCGATGTTCCTGTCGACGCCGAAGCGGATGAACGGCTGGTTTCATAAGCTCTACAAGCGAGGGGTCAGCAGTGATTTCGAGGATCGGGCCTATCGCTGCTGGCGGCTACCGACCTGGGCTAACCCAAACATCCCGCCCGAGGAAATCGAAGAAGCAAAGCGAGACCTTGGAGAAAACTCGATCGAGTTCCGGCGTGAGTATGGTGCAGAATTTGTCAACGTCGTCGGCGCGAAGATCCAGCGCGATTGGGTTCAAGAAGGTAACCCGCCGGCGCGTCAGCGATTCACGAAGGTCGTTGCTGCAGCAGATCTCGCGATCAGTACCAAGAAGGGCGCAAGCTGGACCGCGGTTGTGGTGATGGGGCTCACCAGTGACCGAACGATCTGGGTTCTCGATGCGCAGCGAAAGCGGATCTCGATCGGTGAGCAGCCAGAATTTATCAAGGAAGTCGCTGACCCTTGGAGCCCTGATGCGGTCGGTGTCGAGAAAACTCTGCACGGCGATCACATTGTCGACGGTGTGCTTGATCTGGTGCCGTGGCCGGTCTGGCCGATCCCGGTTCGTGCAGACAAGGAAAGTCGGTTCGCGCCGCTCGAGAGTCGCTACGCCCGAAAACGAGTGTGGCACGCGCATCATGTCCCGGAAGTGTTCTGCGATGAGCTGTGCAGTTTCCCCGAGAGCAGTCATGACGACCAGATCGACGCCGCTTCGATCGGGTTCAGCATGTTGGGCGACAGGGCTGATACGTCTGGCGGTTACGTCCCGAAGGGGAGTCGACGCCGACGCCCGCCGCAATTCAGGTGCTAGCGCGCCATGATGTGGCCATGAGGGATTCAGAAGGGGTAATCGCGGAGCCTCTTAGCGCCACGCTAACAGGCCACCCATGGGGGGGTGCATGCGGGTGGCTCCCTATCCATGAAAATGCGTCCAGCAGCCCCAGGAGCTCAGCGCGTGCCAATCCGGCACCCGAGTCTCAGGGGGTCGAGACTCTCGAGCCTCTCCAGGGCCCCAAAACTGGATCATCCGTTGACCACCCGAGGGCTGAGCGGTGGTGACGATGCTCAAGATCGGGGCGAAGCTATCACTGCCTCTCGATGCGGTCACACAGACTTTCGGGGTGCTCTCGATCAGAGGGGCAGGCAAGTCCAACCTAGCCGCAGTCATGGCGGAGGAAATGTATGCGGCTGGTCTCCCTTTCGTGGTGATCGATCCTGTCGGCTCATGGTGGGGGCTGAGGTCGAGCGGCGACGGTAAGGGGCCAGGGCTGGCGGTTCCGATCTTCGGTGGTCGTCATGGCGACGTGCCGATCGAACGCAACAAGAGCGGCGAGCTGCTGGCGGATCTGATTGTCGATGAGCGGCTGAGCTGTGTCGTTGACCTGAGCGACTTCGATAGCGAGGCGGCCAAGAAACAATTCCTGCTGTCGTTCGCCAAACGGCTCTACCGCCGAAACACAGAACCCCTCCACCTGTTTCTGGAAGAGGCTGACGACTACATTCCCCAGCGGCCGATGCGCGATGAGGCTCAGCTGCTGCGAGCTTGGGAGAATATTGTGAGGCGCGGCCGAGCTCGAGGCCTCGGCCTGACGATGATCACGCAGCGTTCGGCGGTGCTGAATAAGAACGTTCTTGAGCAAATCGAAACTCTGTTTGTGTTGCGCACCACCGGGCCGCGCGACCGCAAAGCGATCGAGGGCTGGATCAAGCACAACGCAATGAGCGGTGATGTCATGCAGTCGCTCCCTGGGCTGCAGAACGGCGAAGCATGGATCTGGTCGCCACATTGGCTAGGCAAGATCGAGCGTCACAAGATCAAGCGACGGCGGACATTCGATTCGGGGGCGACGCCGAAACACAAGAGGGGCAAGAAGCGAACGGCGTCGCTGGCCGACATCGATCTACCAAAGCTGCAGCGAGAATGGGACCAGACGATCGAGACTGCGGAGGCCAACGATCCGAAGCTGCTGAAGGCGAAGGTTCGTAAACTGTCGGCCAAGTTGAGCAAAGCGGAGAAGCAGCAGCAGACGAAGACTGTCGAGGTGCCGGTGATCAAGCCGGAGGATTTGAAGAAGTTCGCGGCTAACGTGGACAAATTCAAGGCAGCGATCGAGAAGTTGCTCACGATTGCGGACACGGCGACTAAGACGATCACAGCGCTGTCGATGCTGCTCGAGCCGTTCCGGGCAAATCGTGGTGGTGTTCCGAAGGTCGCCGGCTTTGCGCTCGAGACCAAGCCGAGAGCTCCACGGGTCCCTATCGTGCAACGCGATCACAAGCCCGACAACGAGAGCAATGGTGAGAGGAAGGTCGGGCCAGGTGAGCGCGCGATCCTGATCGCAATTGCGGCGCGATCGGCCGACGGTTTCAATGGTGCACATCGCGAACAGCTGACAGTGTTGACGGGCTACAAGCGATCGACGCGCAACACCTATCTGCAACGGTTGCTGGCTGCGAATCTGATTTACGAAACCGCTGGCCGATTCTTCGCAACAGAGGCAGGGGTCGATCTGTTAGGTGACGACTACGAGCCGCTACCGACCGGCGCCGAGCTCCAACGCTACTGGCTCGAGAAGTTGCCCGAGGGCGAGGCGAAGATTCTCGAGCTGCTGCTAATAAATCACCCGCGACCGGTGACACGCGAAGGCATCGGCTTGGCGACCAGCTATAAGCGATCGACGCGCAACACCTATCTGCAGCGAATGAAGTCGCGAGGGATCGTTCAGATCAGCGGCGACGCTGTGAGTGCTAGAGAGGAATTGTTCGAGTGAGTGATCAAGGCGAGACAGTTCAGAAGGCGATCGAGGTTATGCTATCGGGTGACCCCGTCGGTGAGTTGGTGCGGCTGATGCGGCGCGCGCAATTCTGTCCCGGCTGTGGTCAGCCTATCGATGAGCTCGGGGTTCACGGCGACAGTTGCACGCTAACGAGAACACTGACACAGCCGCTCGACCAAGTGCTTGAGCAGGCCGAGGCGATCATCACAGAAATGAAGCGCGCGCATCTCCACCTGGAGATGAGTGAGCAAGCCATGAAGATGATCGAGAAGCTGCACACGACCGGCCTGTACGGGTTGACGCTCGAGGAAACCGCGGCGCGTCTGATTGACGACGGTCTGCTGAAATTGTTCGGGCCAGCATCGCTCAAGGTGCCGCTGCCGGAGGGATTCGGACAGTGAGCATTCTCGATCAGCTCCAGGCCGACTCCATGCGGCAGGCGATCGATCATCAGAAGGAGATGAACCAGCTACAGTTGCGCGCGCAGAAGGCGAAGCTCCACAGGATCGAGCTGGAGGCTGCTGCGGTGGAAGAGTTGCTGATCCATCAACGGCTAATACAGAAACTCATCGAGGCAGAGCAGAAAGACAAGACGGCGAAAGCAATCAGCGAGGCTTCTACGGCGCAGATCATCGACGAGCATGTGAAGAATCACGAGGACATCGTCAGATTTCCGAAGCCGGAGATCCAGTAGGAGGATCGGGATGAATCTCAGAGGAACGAAGTGGCGACACAAGCGGAGCGAGAAGCAGCGAGGAACGATCACGTTCCACCGACCGCGAACCGGCCGGATCGCGTTCGAGCGAAAAGACAAGACGATTTGGCGAGGGACGCTCGAGACTCTGCGCAAGAATTGGGAACAGGTCGAGTGATGCACAGACTCGCGATCGATCTGACAGACGAGGAATGGTCTAAGCTGCAATGGCTGGCGGGCGAGCGCACGAAGGACGCGAAGAAGTCGAGGAACGCGGTCAAGCAGACATTCTCGCCCGAGGATTGTGTGCGCAGTTTCATCGACACTTGCCAGCCGGGCGGGACCGACTGGGTTCATCCGGCTTACGAAGTGTATGACTGAGCGCGCGCATAGGATCGAGGTCGACTCGTGTGGTGAATGTCCGTTCTGGCATAGGCTCGGCTGCTATCACTCGACGTTTACGAAAAATGGATCGCCATTACGATTTGAGCCCGACGAAACTGTGACTCCGCCACCGAAGCGATGTCCGTTGCGTGGCGCCGTGACGATGATCGTAGGGCCTCGAGCCGAGTTCGCACATGAGATCGTCGCCGACATTCGCGCTCAGGTTGTGCGTAACGAGGTGTGGGGGACATGCGAACAATGCCCGCAACATCACGATGTGACGTGGCCGGAGCGGTGCGACAACTTCGTACGCGAGGATCATCAGCTTCCGCCTAAGTCGGCTGACGAGATGATCAAGAAACTGGAGAAGAAACGATGAGAGCAGGGGACACGGTTGAGCACGGGCCGAGCGGCGAGACATGGGTAGTAGCTTGCACGAAGCCAGCGACCGACAGACTGATCGCGGCGGGCTGGCCGGAGAGCGTCGTAGAAATGAGCGACTGCAAGATCGTCGCGACATGCAGTGACGAGAAACACCGCGAGATGCTCGAGGCTTGCGCAAAGCACAACGGGCTACGCGGCTCGTGGGCTCGTCAACAGCTGGCAGATCTCAATCAGCGCGAGACGCTCAAGACTGGTAACAACAGAGCGGAGCGCAAAGAGGGCGTGAGCGACGATCGACCTATCAGGATCGTGAGACTGCCGCGGCCGGAACCGGGCTGCACAGTTTCGTTCGATGAACAGGGGCTGAAGCTAGAGCTCAAGGCGATCGCAGACGACAAGGGTGAAACGGAAAAGCTCGAGCTGACCGACAAGCGCTCTCACACGACAATGGTTCGCACGGTCGATCCGGACATGAAACGGGTAACGCTGCAGTTCGCCATTGAAATCGTGATCGTGGAGATTGAGTGAGCACGAAGCGCACGGCGGGAGATGTGCGACCGCTGTTTGCGTTCTATGGCAGCAAGTGGAGGATCGCCCGGCGCTATCCTCCACCAGCTTACGAGACGATCGTCGAGCCCTTCGCAGGGTCGGCCGGCTACGCGCTACGCTACGCAAATCGAAAGGTGATTCTGGTGGAGCGCGATCCCATTATCGTGGGGACATGGCGCTACCTGTTACGGGCAACCCCGGCGGAGATTCGTGCTCTGCCGGACATTGCTGAAGGACAGTCGGTTGATGATCTGCCGATTTGCCAAGAGGCTCGCTGGCTCATCGGTTGGAGGCTTTCGCCAGGAAGCGCGCAGCCTAAGAAGACGATCAGCAGTTGGGGTCGCGCTGGCGGGCCTCGAGCAGACTCCGATCGCTACGCGGTATTCTGGGGGTCGAAGATTCGCAACAGGATCGCCGACTCTGTTGAGCACATTCGGCATTGGCGCATCATCGAGGGCGACTACACGAAGGCGCCTGACATGGAGGCGACGTGGTTCGTCGATCCGCCATATCAGAAGGCGGGGCGACACTATCGCTACTGTGAGCTCGATTACGACAAGCTCGCAGGCTGGTGTCGATCGCGGAGAGGGCAAGCGATCGTTTGCGAGAACACGGGGCGAGTTGGCTACCGTTCGATCACATGGTCGCCGCGAAGGCTAACCAGTCGAAGAATGGCGGCAAAGTGAGTCACGAGGCTGTGTGGATCGGTGGGGTAGATCGTAGAATCGTGGGACAAATGGACCTCTTTGGAGATTCTTATTAACCACCGGGGGAGTTCACCCGACCGCGCCATGATGATGGTGTGAGCGACGAGCAGTTGAGGGCCTACAAGCGGACGCGAGACGCGAGCGATCCGAAGATCCCGACAAGCATCGGGCTGACGAAATCAACGGCCGAGCTGCTGGATCATCTGGCTGAGGGATCGACGATGAGCCGGAGCGCGGTGGTCGAGGCGCTGGTGTGGTGGGGAGCATGCAAGCTCGGTCTCATCACATGGCCCTCGAGCGTACCGCGGCGCGCGCGTCAAGGCGTCATGCAGCTAGCAAGCCTCAAGGAGGACTGATGCCATGAACAACAAGACAGGCGTATCTGTGCCGGTCGAAGCAATCGAGGCAGTCGATTCACAACAGGGGCTCGTGACGATCAGGCTCGGTCATCCGCCGCGGCGCCCGACGATCGGGGAGAGGCTCGAGGGTTGTGCATTGCTCGGCCTGATTGGGCCCGTGTGGCTGTTTACGATGCTGATCGCATTCACGGTCGGCTGCGCTCACCCCGAGCTCCACCCGTTGTGGTGGTTCAAATGAGGGAGGACGACTGATGGACTATTGCGAGGTGTGCGGAGAGCCTCAGTACGACAGCCCGAGCGGCGTAACGTGCGACAACGGGCACGGCGGAGCGGGGTCGAAGTTGGGACCGCCCCAGATCGGGATGCTGGCGGAACGGCTGGCCGAGATCAGGACAGGGGCTAAAAACGGGTTTGAGACGACGGGCGAGATGTCCAAAGCACTCGTCGAGATCTTGGCCGAGAACGAGCGGCTGCGAGGCTTCGCGCGCGAGGTGAGGCAGTGCGCTGACGAGAGCTTCGCCAAGGGCGAGCTGGCGCTCTCGTTGCACGCGGTGGGATATCTGTACGACGCGGCGCGCGAGGTGCTTGGGATCCCGAAGGAGGGCGGATGATCGCGTTCGGAAACGGCTACGACAACGGCTATCAGATCGGCTATCAGAAGGGCTTCAGCGACGCTCGAGCCTCTGCAGCGGCTGATCGTAGAGAGCGCTCGAAGGCCAATCAACGGCTGAGCGCGCAACTGGACGATCTGCAAGTGGAGAAGGACTGCGCTGATCAGTGCACCGATGACGCCGACGCAGAGCATGATGAGCTGCGCTCGAGGCTGTCGGTGCTGTGCACAGATCTTCACAAGATCAGCGCACCAGAGGCGAGGCATAGGCTCCGTCGGTTGCGTTCGATCTTGGAGGGCGAGCCAGATGGGTGATCGGATCGAGGTCAGCGAGTGTTCGAGCTGTCCACTGCTGACTGGGACGGCGAACTTTCCCCGCTGCGATCATCCGAAGGCGCCGAAGCTATGCGGGCTGCCAGGCCAGCAGGCATTCGTTCCAGGCTGGCGTCCTACGTGGTGCCCGCTTCGAGATGGTGAGCTGGTGATCGCGGGTGATCCCACCGGTGGTTAACAAGAAAGGCTGACAGACGATGAGCAGAACGGTGAAACCGAGCGAGACATGGCCACACATCGAGACGCAAGAGCTCGCAGATGTAAGTCGAGCCTCGAGCGAGCCTCAATCGATTGCCGATCGGTGGCGAGAGCAGGCGTCGCACTACATCCCGCTAGTGGCTGACATGGTTCGACGTTGCGCCGATGAGCTGGAGAGGGAGTGGCCGTTTACACCGACGAACGTGGCGGACGTGTACGCGATCAGCCCCTACGGCCAGGTGTTGCAAGATCACAAGATCACTTCCGCCGATCAGCTGGACGAGAGGCTGCTCATTCCTGCCGAGGGCAACGCATCGCTGCTGAAGCGCGCAGAGACGGCTGAGAAGCAGCTGAAGCAGGTTCAGTCAGAGCTGGCTTCCCTCAAAGCACTGAAGGCGCTCGAGACAGCTGACAGCTTTCCGGCAGGCGACATCACCCACCATCGAGCTCCACCTCATGGCCCGCAGATCGGCTACAGCCAGGGCTACGACGGGGATGAGACGTGAGAGAAAGACTCAGACGCATTGCAGGCTGGCTATCTGAGCGTATCTTGGGTTGGAAGTCCCCCAGTCTTTCAGTCATGGGCTACGAGCGCACGTTCCTCTACGCATGGACCGGCAAACTCGAACACGCGAAACAGGTGTTCGACGTCGCTGACATCTTGAGCAGGGCTTTCGACGGCGGTTACAAGCTCCGCTGCACCCCGTGTCCGACCTGCGGTTCAGAGCTGATGCCTTGTGCCCGCCCCCCGCGCTGGCAGCCAGACGACCAGAGCAACTAGGCCCTCAGAGACCCTCGAGACTCAAACCAGAGACCGACTCCCAGCCTACTTAGTAAGAAGCACCCGACAACGACCGACAGGCGACTCGGTTTCTTGTTAAGGATCTATAGGTGCAATTCATCCGACAGGAGACCCGTGACAGGCCGGTCAGACGAACGCATGCACGACACTCGAGACCGAGCCAATGGGTGACAGGCGAGGCAACCCCTAGCAGAAGACAGGCGAGACTCCGCACATACTCCGCGCCTTTCTTGTTAATCCGCGGGGGGATTCGGCCCTCTGAGGCTATGCTGCGGGCGCGTTTCTGGAGGGCGTGTCAAGGACAATCGGGAAAATCGGTGTCAAGGACAATCGGGAAAATCGGATGACACGCAGGGCAGATTAGCGCCACGCTACCGCGCGCCTCTGCGATATGCTGGTCCGGACCAGCGCGCGCAGTCGGCCTTCCTCGAGCCCGCTAGCAGCCTCCGATTTCTACGATTCTCCTTGACTGCTAGTTATTAAGATAGCGCTATCCTGATACCCGCGAGCCCGCCCGCTCGGGTTAATAAGATAGCGCTAACCGCATAACTCAGAGGCCCAGCAGGCTGAGCCCGAGCTCCGCGCGGCGAGCGGCGACCGAGCGCCACTTGCTGCCGTGTCCAAGAGTCTCGAGCCTACCGTCTCGGTTCGAATAGGTGCCGCAGGCCCAGCGGTGGTTACGCCGGCGCATGTCGGCGCCTCGGCGCAGGATCAGGTCCAGCGGCTTGCACGTCGGCGCGTCGGCCATGCTACCAGCGTGCTCCAGAGCTCGGCTCTCGCGGTAGCCCGTTCGCTCATCGCTGGCCATCCACGGGCCTCCCCAGTTTTGCTTGGTCAGTGCGTCGAATTGGCGTCGCGTCATGCTCAGGCGCTCTCTGAGGTGTCGGGCACACTGTAAGCGGCCGCGGTGTTAGGAAGCGGAGTCACTGCTGTAGTGACAACTTCGCGGCCCATCAGCTTGTTGTAGGCCACCGGCATTTCGTGCATGAGGCGGCGACGGGTGTCCATGCTCATCGTGTAGAGGAAAAAGCTCAACACTGCGCTGGTTTCATAGTCGTTCAGGGGGTTCTTGTTCATCGGGGTCTTTCGTTTGTGGTTGGAGGCTCGAGACTCAGAATCCGAGGCGGCTAGCGCTCTCATTGATCCTGTCATAGTCGGGGTGTAAGAAGCCTACTGAGTAAGCGATCGCGGTCAGCGCGTGCGTGGTGGCGCTTGTGAAGTTGCCGCGGCTGAAGCAGATCCGCGCGCTCAACAGAGCGTGTCGGCCTGATTCTTTCGGCTCTAGCTCCACATACTTGGCGGCCGCGTCAATAGCGTCGGCGCCTAGGCGGGCGAGGTCGGTCATCAGGTCGGGGCGAGTGTTGATCGGGTTTTTCATCAGGGGTCTTTCGTGTCAGTTGGCGAGTGGCGCGGCATACACTGTCCAGACGAAGCGCGCGGTCAGTGCGATGTGGAGCGCGGCGGTCATGCTGAACAGTGCGATCATCGGGGTCTTTCGTTTAGGGGCTGCGTGACTCCGTTGGCTACTCCGCCTTTCCCGTACGGTCCTTTCGCGTACTGAGCCTTTCGGCTGTTCCTGCTACTCCGGCTTTACAGAGGCTTTCGCGCTGTCGGTCTCGCGTGTCTTGAGAGTTGTCGTGGTGACCGAATCTGGCGCTCAGGCGCGAGGCGCCTGGCCGGTCGGGGCGTTTCTACCGTCCCTCTCTTACTAGTAATATAAGCACGTTACTAGTAACGTCAAGGGGTTACTCCATGATTTCGGTCAAAATCGGTCGATTTCGGTCGCCTGGCGGCTCGAGGGCGAAGTGGCAAATCGCCCGGCAAAATGGCAATTTCTCTCGAGCCTCGAGAGCAAATCGGCAAATCGACCGGCGAAATGGCAGAAACTCTCGAGCCTCGAGAGCAAATCGGCAAATCGGCTGCCAAATTGTCAGTTCCGCTCGAGGCTCGAGACCCTCGAGAGGAAATCGCGAGGTCATTTTGACCCTCGATTTCCTCGAGAGACCCTTAGCGCCACCAGGAGCTCGGAGCCCGCCAGGCGCCGGTCGGGACCAGCCCCCTCTCGAGCTCCCCGCAGAAGGCCCCACAATCGTAGTGTAACCCCTTGACGTTACGCCTAGGAGCCTTATATTAGTAGTAAGAGAGAAGGGGGCCCCAGAGGGGGCCAAAGCCCTGGACACCTCCCACCAAGCATCACCGCGGGAAACCGCACATCGAGCCTCTGCCTAAAACCCACGCTCGGGCCTCTGGCTGAAGCACTGCTAACGCTCTCTAGAGTCAAGGCGCGCAAGAGCGCGGCACACGGACCAGTAGGCTACTTCGGAAGCAGGCCAGCGGCTAAGACCCGCAGCCCCGTTAGCGCGAACCGCACCGTCACCGGACAAGCCGGCGCCTGGCTCGCTTTCACAATCACCCGACCCGGGGGCGACAGAATACCGGGCCTGAAAGACCAGAATTACCGGCCGAGCCGAGTCTCGAGCCTGACCCGAGGAACCACGAATGAACATCACCGCCCTTCGCAGCCGCTACGCAAACGCGCTCAGCGGCCTGACCTACGACAATGCTAGCGCCGCAACTGTGCGAGCCAAGGTCGAGGCCATGCTCGAAGCTGACGGGGTAACGACTGCGACCGCCGAGCCCAAACACTGGACAGACGCGATCGAGGCAATAGCCCTCATCTGCCGCCGCTGCGCGGGAACCGGCAAGTTCATCACCTACACCGAAAACGGCGTACCTAAGGGGCCCGGCGGCTGCTGCTTCCGATGCAACGGCTCAGGGCTGCAGGACTTCACAGACGGCCACCGCAACGCCACCCATGACGAGCACTACATGGCCCGTGCACTCAGCTACTGAGCCGGGGCCAAAGGAACCACGAATGAGTCTAAGCGCATACACAGTCACCATCCACAGCACCGAAGGTCGGATCGACCACGCGATTACAGAGACCAAGTTCGACAGCTTCAAGGCTGCGAACGCGGCCCTGCTGACGCTAGCGCTCTCCCAGCACCCTGAGGGCGGCTACAACAAATGCGACGTTGAGGTTCACCACAGCTTGAGCGGCGACAGCTACCGCATGCGCTACGACATTGAGCACCCCAGCCGAGAAGGAGCTCCAGACATCGCAGCTCGCATCCGCCAGGCTGCCAGCTTCCGCCTGAACACAGAACGCGGCCAGAGCTTCATGAGCGCCATGCTAAGCGGCGACAAGCTGACCGAGGCACGCGAGACTTACAGCACCTGGCTCGCCCGCCTGAGCGCCTGAGAGTAGCCGAAGAGGTGCTAGCGTAGAGCTCGGCTCAAGACCCTCGAGAGGAAATTGCGAGGTCACTTTGACCCTCGATTTCCTCGAGAGACCTTTAGCGCCACGCTACCGGCCTGGGAGGAATGACGCTGGTCCCGACCAGCGCGCCGCTACCGGCCCGGTAGGATCGCCCACAATCGTACTGTAACCCCTTGACGTTACGCCTAGGAGCCTTATATTAGTAGTGAAGGGGGGAGGAACCAGCCCCCCAGCAGCCTAGGGGCAACCGCAAGGACCCTGGGAGACATACCCGGCCGAAAGGCTGCCAGGCTGCAGACAAGGGCAACCGAGTCAACGGACGCGGGTTAGCTACCCTCGAGCCACCGGCCGCTGCCCTGTCACTAACGCAAGTCTCACCGAGAAGCCCGCAGGACGCGGGGCCTGCTCAGGCGAGTGAGGACAGGCAGGGTTCGATTCCCTGGCTTGCGACCAACCAAGCAAACCGATGAAACCCACGGGACCCGACCCGGCTTGGACAACACCAAACGGAAGGAGCCTCATGGGTAACTACTAGCCGCGATGTAACTCAGCCGACGGGCGCCCCGTCGAGATGAGAAGCGGCAACCACGGGCGCGACGCTTAGCCGGGCGGGCTGATTGCCCGGCAAACACGGCAGACGGTGCGAGACCGAACGCCGCGGCAGGAACCACGGGCAACCGTGTGAGCTAGACCGCGGGCCCTCGCACCGGCTGCCACCATCACAGGAGAACCGATGCACAAGCACCTTACACCGACCGACTTCGCGAAGATCGTCTGCGGCCACATCCACGGCCCGCTGAGCGTCACTGAATGCGCGAGCCGCGGCTGCGAGGGCTGCACCGATCACCTAGCCAAGATGGCAGAGCCTAAGGCCGAGCCCACGGAGCTCGATGCAATCGTGCTGGTCTTCTGACCGCACAGAGTCTCGAGCCTCACCCACAACCCCCAACCGACGGAGTCGCAGATGACCCACAAGCGCACCAGCCGCCCCAGCAACAAGCACACTCGAGAGGTCTCCGGCTTCGCGCTCGTACCCGCTGAGAGCTCCACCAGCTACACGATCATGACCTGCCCGCACAACGGCGGAGTCGGCTTTGCGCGACCAATGACAGCGCAAGAGCTCGCCACCAGCCGCTACACTGACGGGTGGATAGTGCAAGACTCGATCGGCCGCAGCCTCGGCTATCTGATGGACTGGGGTAGCCCCGGCGAAGCGCGCTGGACTTTCTCGAATTTCCGCCACCCTGCATTCAGCTACACTGGCCTAGCCAACGAGATGGAGGGTCACCTGCTGACCGGGCGCAGCTGCGTCGCAGTGCTGAGCGAAGTGGGCGCATGGAGCGCAAGCGCCGATCGCCTGAACGCTCGCAACCTCGCGCGCGCCAGCTGACACTCGAGACTCACCGGCCGGTTAATAATCGGCCGACAATCGGAGCGTAGCCCCTTGACGTTACCCCCAGAGTGGTTATCTTAATAATGAGGGCGAGGCGAGACCCCCCTCACACACCGGCCTGCTAGGCAGTCGCCCCACAGCCACCGCTCGAGGCCCGCTGCGGCGCACGGATTTTGCGCGGCCGGATTTTACTAGAGCTCGGCGGAGACACGGCCGGCACTGCCCCGAGTCTCGCCGCGAAATTCTGGAAGGCTTCTAACAGGAAGCCCCCGGATTATTCCCCTATTTCGGGCGGGAAACGGGGCAATTTCTGGGGAGTTGTTCACAGGGCCGGCGAAACGTTCAGCGAGGGCCCGCAACGTTCAGCGCGCGCCATGTTGCGGCATGTGTGCCGCTGCGCTCGAGGTCCACGAATCGGCCGAGATTCGGTGTGTCACCCCTTGACGTTACGGGTAACGTGGTTATGTTACTAGTAACAAGGAGAGCTGATGAGCAGAGAAGTAGACATGATGAGCGCGATCGCTGACTTGCTGGCCGATTACCCGGTCCGAGATGTGCTGATTACAATGAGCGACGCAGTTGACGCGGTCGCAGATAGCAGCGGCGACCGGCGCTTTTCGGAAGCTGCCTCGACGATGCGCGCTGCAGCAGTGAAGCTGAGTGACGCTGAGCGAGAGTATCAGTTTGATGTTGGCCACGGGGCTGAGGTTCTGGCCGATGCTTTGGTAGCAGAGGCGGCTGGGCGATGATCAGCCCGACGATTCACGGCAACGGCACAAGCGGCGAAGCACTGCTGACGCAGCAAACCGATGCAGTGAGCGCGCTATACGACGCGCTCGAGGCGATGACGGCGGCCGCGCCGAACGGGCGCGACTACTACCCACAGGGGCCCGAAGCGTTCAGGCTCGCAGCGGCTGAGCATGCTGCACGGATCGCGAAGGTTCGCGCCGTGCTCGCAGAGTATGAGGCAGCGGCGGAAGTGATTGCCGATCTGATTGATGGGGCTGAGCGATGACCCGCAGCGAACACCCCGTGGGCGCTCAGCCGCTGCCCGGCGACCTGTGTAGCGATTGCTATCGAGGCAGCTGCTCGGTGCATGGCGCCATGATGGGGAACGATGAGTGAGCAACGAGAGCCGGCCAAGCCCATGGCAGACGTGATTCCCTACAGCATCGGCATTTGCTGCGCGAGCGTCTGCACGGCACTCAGCGCGGAAGCGACGACGAAGTTCATGCACGAGCACCACCCGACAGGCATCAGCTCGCAGTGGGAGATTGCTGACGAGCCGTTCAGAACGGGCGAGGCTAACCCGTGTCCGTGTGAGGACGTCGAGGGGCGCAAACACTACCTGTTCGTCTGCTAGGGAGATGAGCCGATGAGCAGCAAGCTGACACCGATCGGAACCGATGAGCGCGGGCGCGCGGTGCTGATATGCAACGGCTGCGGGCTGTTCGCTAGCCCCGGTCACGAGTGCAGCTCTGCTGGGCCTGAGCTTCGAGCTGAGGGCCTGACCCTCGAGCGGCGGGCGGAGATCAACAAGCGCCTCGGAAAGGCGCTCGAGGGCCATGGTGATCTCGCAGAGTGGGAGGCGTCGCGCATAATCGACGAGCTGTTTCGAGAGATCGATCGGTTGCAGGGTCCTAGCGGCTGGACTGAGGTGCTGCGGCTGCGGGATGCGGAGGCTACCGCGCGCAACTTCGCCGAGAACTACAAGCGCGACCGCGACGAAGCCCGCGCTGCGCGTGAGGCGGCGGAGGCTGAGGTGGCAGCGGTCATTGACGAGCGCGACAACGCTCAGGACTGGGCGGACAAGCTGTCGTGGGCCATCGCGCCACTTGACGAGATAGGCGAGCACAGTAACGCGAACAATCCGTGGGCGAACGCGGTGGAGATTGGCGACCAAGCCCGCGCCGACGCCAAGCGGTATCGTGGCGTGTTGGTGGGGTTGCTGGGATGGGGCCAAAACAGCGACAACGTGTATCGGCACATCCGCGAGCACTGCCCGGAATTGGAGGGTAAGTAATGCAGTGGTGCGCACACAACACGCTGAAGCGCGATTGTCCCGACTGTGCACAGCAGCAGCAGCAGCTCAAAGTAGACCCGCTCACAGCAGCGTTTGATGCCAACGAGCCAGCCTATGTTCGACGCCTGGAGGCCGAGCCCAAGCGCTGCAAACGCTGCGACTGGCCGCTGGCTGCAACCCGTGAGGAAGGGTGCGTTGAGGGCGACTGCAGCTTTCGGTGTGGTTGTTTTCCAAACCATCGCGAAGACTGCCGCTTGCGCAAACCGGCCGAGCCCAAGGAGAGCAAATGAAAGCCTGGCATTTTACCGCCTCGACCCTACGCGACGGCCGCCCTGTGCCGCCACCCGGAGAGCTACTGCGACACGACGGCGAGCTCAAACTGTGCAAGTCCGGCCTGCACGCGAGCGTGGATATTCTCGACGCGCTCAGCTACGCGCCGGGGCACATGATCCACCGTGTCGAGGTGGGTGGTGACGTGATCCGAGACGATGACAAAATCGTAGCGAGCGAGCGCACAATCCTGTGGTCGGTCGACGGCGAGCAGCTGTTGCGCAAATTCGCCCGCATGTGCGCGCTCGACGTGATCCACCTGTGGGACGCGCCTGACGTCGTGGTGCGCTACCTACGCACGGGCGACGAGTCGCTACGGGCTGCTGCGCGGGCCGCTGCGCGGGCTGCTGCGCGGGCTGGTGCGCGGGCTGGTGCGTCGGCTGCTGCGTGGGCTGCTGCGTGGGCTGCTGCGTGTGCTGCTACGCGGGCTACTGCGCGGGCTACTGCGCGGGATGCTGCGTGGGATAAGCAGTCGAGGCGCCTGGTGCGTCTGGTGCGTCTGGTGAGAAAGGAGCGTAGAGTATGAAATGCGAGCAACACGGCACCGCCCTCGACCGCTGGGGCGTGTGCGACGAGTGCCAGCAGATGGTGGACGCGGCGTGTGGGCTGGGTGCCCCGGTGCCTGAGTGTGTGCGGCTGCCGTGGAAAGCCTGCGCCAAGCGCTACCGGGCCATTGCGATGCGCGAGCGGCTCAACTTCCAAACCGCGGCGCGGTACGAGGACGCAGCAAAGCGTGATGCGCTTTTCTGGCGAGACAAGCATACCGTCGTGTGCCGTGAGTACGCCGCGCTTAAAGGCGTGCCGGAGCCCGAGTTTGTGCGGGCTTGGCGGGAGTGCGGGGGTGACCGTGCGGAGTGTTACAGCGAGGTGCCGGAGCTTTGCCTCGAATGGCTACCCACCGCCCCCGCCCCTGCTGTCGTGGTGTCGGGGGATGTGGCGCACCTACAGGAGATGAGCAAGGACTGCCGTGAGATGGCGGCTGCGTACACTGCGGGACCGAAGCGCGTCTTCAAGGAGGACGTGATTCACTACCGCCTCCCCGAAGCACCGGGCCCACAGATTGAAGCGATGGCCCGTGCCACCATCATCGATCGCGAAAGGCTTGTGGCGATATGGGCCGGACTCGTCGAAGGCAACAGCGCGGCGTGGGCACAGGAGATGCTGCGCGCGCTGGTCAATGGCTACGAGGTGCCGGAGCCACGGCAGCGCGCCTTGTTGGAGGGAGGGGAGTAATGGGTAAGCGATGCCCGAACGAGGCAAACCACAGCGACACTAAGCGCTGCAGCACTTGCGGTTGGGATTACCAGCAGGCCAAGCCGTTTCTTGAGGCGCTGCGGCCGATGACTGACCGATGCGACCGCGGGCCGGAGCCGTACCAGTCACCGCCTTGGAAGAATTACGCAGAAGGGCACCCCGCGGTCCCCCACTACGAGCGCAAAGACCGAGAGGCCCTCGTCTACCGGATGAACAACTGGCACGCCCGCTGTGACGCCCTGGACGCTGCGGTGGCTGACTGCGACGCCCTCAACCTAGAGATATCGCAGCTGCGGCGTGAGCATGCGGCCGAGGTGGAGCGGATGCGTGCCAGTCTGAAAAGGCACGTACTGGAAAACTCTCGGTTGACCTCTGTGCATGTGCAACGTGAGGCAGACACGCTTGGCATTAAGCAGGACCGCGACGCTGAGGTAGAGCGGCTGAAGGCAGAATTGGAGGAAGCGCATTTATGGTGGGATGAGCGAAACCATCTACGTACGCGGGACGCCAAACTGGCGGCGCTGGCTGAGTTGCTCGTAGCAGAGATCGCCAAGATCGAAGCCGACCCCAGGCACCACTACGAGCCCGCGCTTGTGCAAGTCAACGCGCCGCTGGCACTCATCCAAGTGGAGATGACAGCCCGCAAGCAAGCACTGAAAGAGGCAGAGCAGCAGCTGCGCGCCATCATCGGGGCGGAGGGTTAGCGGATGGGAACTCTCGGCTGGCCCGTCGGCGAGAGCCTCGAGACTGAGGAAGATGGGGGATGAGCGAGCTGCACGTCTATCAGATGACCGGCTGGTGCGAGTGTGTCGTGGCTCACGATCCTACAGATGCCTGGGCGGTGTGGTGTGAGAACACCGGCGAGAAGCGCGCCGATTACCCAGACGATGATTTCGAGCTCTGGCCCGATGACAGGCCTCTGACGATCACCATGATTGATGAGCCAGGGCAGCCGAAGATAACGAAGACCGGGGCACAATGGGCAGCCTCGGACGGGCGCTGTCACCTATCGATCGAGTCATGATCGCGAGGCTCGAGGCTCAGCCGTCGAGAGAATTGTGAGGGTCACCCCTTGACGTTACGTGTAACGTGGTTATGTTACTTGTGAGATGGAGAAGACCCTGAAAAGAACCTGGATCGCTCGTTGCCCCGATTGCAAAGCACATCGGCGGATCGAACGCGGGACCAAGGTTAAAATGTGGAACGGGCGACCCGCTATCAGCTGCACCTGCGGGCGCGGCACGATGGTCGCGAAGTTGCTCAAAGGCAGGGTCTCGAGCGCCTATCAATGTGGGTCGCGGTGCCTGGCATCGAAGGGCCCGGTTTGCGAATGCAGCTGCGGCGGAGCGAACCACGGGACGAACGCCTAGGGAGAGACGATGAAAACAACGACACGAAAAGACATCGACGCCGCGGTGAACCGACACCTGGATCGGCTCGAGACTCCGCTTTACAAGCGGATCGGGCTGCAGGCTCGAAGCGTGCAAGCGCGGGCCGAGGAATTGCTGCTCGGCGATGAGTTGCTGAGCTGGGGCTGCCGTGTGGAGTTGATCACGACGATCAGAGACGCCGAGGTTTCGAGCTGCGGCGCTGGAATGCTGCAGGCCATGTACGCCGGCTATGCAGCGGGGCACCTATTCAAGGCGCTCGAGATTGAGATGGAGGGCTGATGAGTTCCGAGGAAAGCTTCACCAGAGAGCATGGCGACATGCTGGCGCGACACGTCACGCCGGCACGTGGTCGGCCTTACGTCCACCGCTGCAGCCTCATCAACTTCCGCGAGGTGCTGTGGAGGATCGAAGCGCTCGATACGTTCACGACTGCCGATCTGTGGGGCCTCGAGCTGCCGAGCTCTGCGGCGTCAGCGGCTCTCGCGTTTCTCAAAGAGCGCGGGATCGTCGAGACCACCTACCGCCGGCGCTGTGTCGCCGCGAGTCGCTGTCTGTTCGAAGATGGCATGACGGAGCTTTTCGCAATGCCGAGGGCCGACACCTATTGACGTTACTAGTAACGTGGTTAAGTTACCCGTATGAAAGAGAAGATCGACAAGGCTGAGAAACTGCGCAGGGCGCAGGCTGCGATTGATGCGGCGTATCGGAAATTCGGTAGGTATCGCTCGACGAGCAACCGCGAAGCGTTGCGACGGGCGATGAGCCGGTTCAGCAAAGTGAAAAGGGAGTGTGAGTGATGGCTGCCGCTCCTACATGGAAAGTCTACGACAGCCGAGGTGTCTATCAGGCTGCGTGCAAAGAAGTCGAAGCAGCTGCGGCGCTGGTCGCATTCTACGGCGACGGTGCTTCTATTCGATCCGGACATGCCAAACGTAATGAGGTCTGGCTCGAAGGCTTCGATGGCGAGGCGGGCGCTAGTTATGACTACGTCGTCGAGATCGTCGAAGGCCGGAGCGAGGCGCTGCGATGAGCGGGGTCGATGTCCGCAACGGTCAGCAGATCTGCTGGTCGGCCCTGCCATGGGTCTATGACGACGGCGGTCGCGCCGCGGCGGGGTTCAAGGGTGAGCCTCGAGACTGTGTGTGCCGCGCCATAGTGATAGCGACGGAGCAGATTTACTCAGACGTCTACCGAGCTCTAAACGAAGCGGCGAAGCGAGAGCGACCGCGCAACGGCAACAAGCGCAGCCGCTCGAGGACCGGCATTCACAAGCCGACGATCCGGCGCTTCATGAAGGAGCTCGGCTGGGATTGGATCCCGACGATGCAAATCGGATCGGGTTGCACGGTGCACCTGCGCACCGGAGAGCTGCCGGCTGGGCGGCTGGTGGTGAGTGTCTCGAAGCATTTGGTTGCAGTGATAGACGGAGAGATCCGTGACACGCATGACCCGGGCCGCGGCGGGACGCGCTGCGTCTATGGGTACTGGAAGAAGGATCAAGAATCGGCCGAGAATCGTCTTGTTACCCCTTGACGTTACCGGTAACGTGGTTATGTTACTAGTATGAGCTACAATCCCATGACCCTGAAGGCAGCCGGATACGGCGCCAACTACACCTACCCCGCGGGCCTCGAGCGGCTCGACGGATTTTCTGATGAGAGCTACGGTAACGACAGCCTGGCTTTTCTCCACGTCGCCAATCCCTTCAGCCCTGAGGGCGAAGCCTGGACGATCTGGATCATGGTCGACAGCATCGACCGCGCTGGGCGAGAGCTCGGCCCCGACCGCCACAGGTTCGCAGTGTGGATGCCTACCGACATCGAGTGCATTGACGGGATCGACCTGTTTGAAACTGAGGACCCTGAGGCGCTGCTCTCCTACTTTGGAATCGCCTCGTGAGCGTCCCGGCAGACAAGCTCGAGCCGAACCGCGATGACGCGGGCCGCTACACCTACAGCAAAATGGAGCTGCGGTGTCGCTGCAAACACACGCTCGGGGTCCACTACGCGGCGGGCCCTCGTGCATGCGGTAACCGAGAATTTGGAGACGGCTCTCCGTGCAGCTGTAGGAGGTTCAGCAAGTGAGCAAACCTGATTTTATTTGTGCAGCGTGCGGAGGCTCGAGGGTCCAACACGCGCATTTCGTCGACCTGAACGAGAGGGCGATCGACTGGTCCGAATCGTTCGGCGAATGGTGCGACGGCGCCGACCCGGAGAAGGATGGCGGAGTCGTC
>Ga0255047_10000261_pt1 | contig 41078 bp, 69 predicted proteins | sample JV7_2_1_MG_FD_183640 | JGI IMG/M metagenome (GOLD analysis project Ga0255047, IMG submission 183640) | Seawater microbial communities from Jervis Inlet, British Columbia, Canada - JV7_2_1 | ecosystem: Environmental > Aquatic > Marine > Inlet | place: Canada: British Columbia | collected 2016-10-06
ACTCACTTTTCATAAACGGGAAGAAAAAAGGTTTCACTATTTGGAACCGAAGGGGGGCGAGTGGCAACACGCGGCAGAAAATCAGCGGCGTCCCTTGAGGTTTCGCCCGCCAAGATTGAAACAATCGAACGGCCTGATGCGCCTTATGATCTTACGGATGAACAGACAGAAGAATGGTGGGCGGTTGTTAACCGGATGCCCGCCGATTGGTTCCCGCGCGAAACGCATGGCGTTTTGTCTCAGTATTGCCGCCACGTGGTGACGGCGCGGCGGGTGGCTCAATTGGTTGCGACGTGTGAATCCGAACCAGACCTTGACCTAAACCAGTATGACCAACTCTTGAAGATGCAAGAGCGCGAGGGGCGGGCGTTGTCATCGCTGGCAACCCGGCTGCGGATTACGCAGCAAGCAACAGTTAGCGCAAAGATTAAAAAGCCTAGCGGGATGAAGCGCCCTTGGGAAAGTTAACACGCGGCACCCGCAATATTCGGTGGATTCAAGAGCACTGCCGTATCCCTGAGGGGCGCGACGTTGGCAAGCCTGTGAAGCTGCGTAAGTGGCAACAGTTTGAACTGCGACGTATCTATGACAACCCTCATGGGACGCGCCGCGCGATCTTAAGCTTTGGGCGTAAGAACGGGAAAACCGCGCTATCGGCGTTTATCACGTTGTTGCACCTTTGCGGACCTGAGGCTTTGCCAAATAGCCAGCTTTTCAGCGCTGCGCAATCGCGCGAACAAGCCTCTATCTTGTTCGCCTTGGCTGCAAAGGTTGTGCGCATGTCGCCGATCTTGGCGGCGGTTGTGCTGGTCCGCGATACGGCAAAACAATTGGCGTGCCCTGAACTTGGGACGCTTTACCGGGCTTTATCGGCGGAGGCTTCGACAGCTTACGGCCTAAGCCCCGTTTTAATTATTCACGACGAACTCGGCCAGGTTAAGGGGCCGCGTTCTGAACTTTACGAAGCGCTCGAAACGGCAACGGGCGGGCAGGAAAACCCGCTTTCGATTATCATTTCGACACAGGCGCCAACGGATGCGGACCTGCTTTCACTCTTGATTGAGGATGGGCAGACGGGCCAGGATAAACGGGTTGTGGTTTCTTTGTATACCGCGCCGCAGGACTTGGACCCTTTCAGCGAGGAAGCTATTAAGGCGGCAAACCCGGCATTTGGGGACTTCCAAAACGCAACGGAGACCTTGGCAATGGCCGAGGACGCGCGGCGGATGCCATCGCGTGAAGCTGAATTTCGCAACCTGATTTTGAACCAGCGCGTTGATATGAACGCGCCTTTCGTTTCGCAACGAGTTTGGCAGTCATGCGGCGGGCCGGTCCTGGACGACTTCGAAGGCTTGCCTATTTTTGGCGGGCTTGATCTTTCGGAGGTTTCCGACCTTACCGCGCTTGTGACGGTGGCGCCCGTTGATGGCGTCTGGAACGTAAAGCCCACGTTTTGGTTGCCCGGTGATGGTCTGGCTGAAAAGGCTAGAGCGGATCGGGTTCCCTACGATGTGTGGCAACGAGACGGGTGGCTGCAAGCTGCACCTGGGCCGACAGTGGATTACGAGTATGTTGCCGCGTTTATTTATGATCTGTGCGAGTGGCACGACGTTCGCAAAATTGCTTTTGACCGTTGGAACTGGCGGCACTTGAAGCCGTGGCTTGGCAAGGTCGGCTTTGATGAACGGCAACTTGATGATGGCGTTTTGTTTGAGCCGATGGGCCAGGGCTTTCAATCCATGTCGCCTGCACTTCGAGATTTGGAAAGCGCTCTTTTGAATGGGCGGCTGGCCCACGGCGGGCACCCGGTTCTGGAAATGTGCGCCCGCAACGCGACGGTGCAATCAGACCCGGCGGGAAACCGAAAGCTTTCAAAGATGAAAAGCCACGGGCGCATTGACGGCATGGTCGCATTGGCAATGGCCATGAGTGTTGCCGGGACGTTTGAGGCTGAAGTCATCCCCACGTCGCCTTGGGATGATCCTGAATTTAGATTGGTGGTTGGTTAATGGGCATTTTTTCACGGCGGAAGCCTGAGGCCCGTTCGGTCCAGGTCAAGCAATCTGCGCCAAATTTCCTGGAGATTTTCGGGATTACGGGTTCGTCGTCGGTGTCTATGGAAGAAGCCATGGGCGTTCCTGCGGTCTGGGCTGCGGTTAATTTCGTCGCCGGGACTGTGGCGGGGTTGCCGTTGCACGTTTACGACAAGACCAGCACAGGCAAGAAAAGGGTAAAAGGCACAAAGATCAACCAGGCCGTGCCCATGCTGCATGATGCGGTTAACGATGATTTGTCATCGTTTGATTGGCGTTTCCAGATGATGACGGCAGTTTTGACCGAAGGCCGTTTCGTTACCTATATCGAATTTGATAGCCGTGGCCAACCTGTCAACCTTTTCCCGATGCCCGGTGCAACGGTAAAGCGTCTGGCGAATGGCCGTAAGCAATACGAATTCAAAGGCGCGGATAATAAGAGCCGTTTCTATGACCAATCTCAGGTCTTGGATGTCACGTTCATGTTGCGGCCTGACCTGGTGCAACACCGTTCACCACTGCGGCAATGCGCGGTGGCCATCGGCAAGGCGGTCAACGCAAATGATTACGGTTCTAAGCTGTTCAAGAACGGCGGGTTGCCTGCCTTTGTATTGCAGGGGCCATTTGATGGACAAGCGTCGGCGGCGCGGGCTGCTGACAACATGGCCGAGGCCACTAAGGAGGCCGCGCGCAAGGGTGCAAATGTTCTAGCGATCCCGCCTGGGCATGAACTAAAGCCGCTAGGGTCTGACCCTGATAAAATGCAATTGGTGCAAACGCAGGAATTTGCAGTCGTTGAGATTGCACGAATTTACAGCTTGCCGCCAACGTTTTTGCAGGACTTATCGCGGGCGACATTCAGCAACTCAGAGCAGCAAGATTTGCATCTTGTAAAACATACCGTGAAGCGCTGGCTTGAACAGATTGAAGCCGAAATGAACCTAAAGTTTTTTGGGCGGGGTTCGTCGCGGATCGTTGAATTCAATATCGATGGGCTGTTGCGCGGCGATTATTTGACGCGGATGAATGGTAATAGCCTGGCAATCCAGACGGGGCAGTTAGCACCAAATGAGGCCCGCGCCATGGAAAACCGCGAACCATTAGAAGGCGGCGACGCGCTTTACATTCAGGGCGCGACAGTGCCGCTAGATGGGCACACTGGGCAAGAAATAAGTGAAGGCGATGCGAATGAACCGTGAAACGCGGGCGGGCATCCCCGCCGAAATTAGGACCGATGCCGAAGGCATTAAGGTTGAAGGTTACGCCGCTGTTTTTGGTGAAGTCACCGATATTGGCGGAATGTTTCGTGAAGTTATCGAAAAGGGCGCATTTGCTGATGCGATTGACCGCGATGATGTTGTTTTCCTGGTTAATCACGATGGCTTGCCGCTTGCGCGGACACGTTCGGGCACGTTGAAGCTGTCCGAGGACGAGCGCGGGCTGAAAATCGAAACAACGCTTGACCCTGACGACCCCGATGTAAAATCAATCGCGGGAAAAATGAAGCGCGGTGACTTAGATAAAATGTCATTTGCGTTTTATCCTGATGTTCAGGAGTGGGACGAAAGCGGCGAGATGCCATTGCGGACCATCAAGCGGGCGTCACTTTACGACGTTTCGATTGTTACGACCCCAGCTTACGACGGCACAGAAATTGCGCTTCGTTCGTTGGCTGCGTCACGCCCTTGCGAGACAGCACAAGATTTCAGACTGCGCATGAAGCGCAGGATGATCCCCTAACAGCGGCTCCCGCTGTTGCCTCATCCGGCCCGTAGGCAAGGCCAGAGGGAGCGTCGTGACGACGCCCCGTCCCTTAGAAGGAGCCTAACCATGGCGACGATTAAAGAACTGCGGGAGCAGGCAGCGAAGGCTGTCACCGAAGCCCGCTCGATGCTTGACGCTATCAGCGACAAATCAAGCCCCGAACAACGCACCGAGGCCGAACAGGCCGTTGATAAGGCGTTGGACGCCGCAACCGACATCGAAGCCCGCGCTGACCGCTTGGCAAAGTTGGAAGAAGCGGAAAAGCGCACCGTTGAAGCCGCCGAGCGCGAAGAACGGCAGGCACGTGAGGCCAAGCGTCCCGTTTTGGACCCGGCAGAATCCCGCAACGGCGGCGATATGGACTATCGCACGGCGTTTCATTCTTGGTTGCGTTCGAAGTCGGAAGATGGTGAGCCGTTGACCGCAGAGGCGCGTTCAGTATTGCGCCAAGGCTTTGGCAAGCTTGAGGTTCGCGCACAGACCACGACAAACGCGGCTGGCGGGTATTCTATCCCTGAACAGATGATGGGGGAAATCACCCGTTCCATGTTGGCTTTTGGGCCAATGTATGACCCCGGCGTGACCCGTGAAATCGTGACAACCGGCGGCAACCCGATGCCGTGGCCGACTGTCAACGACACAGCTTCGACGGCTGGCGCACACACTGAAGGTGCAACGCTGACCGACGACGGCGGCAAGGATGTGACGTTTGGCACAAAACAGCTTGACGCCTACGCATTCGACACGGAATGGCTGCGGATTTCGAAGGAGCTAATGGAGGACAGCTTTTTGGCTGTCGAGACCCTTATTGGTTCACTTCTCGGCGAACGCTTGGGCCGGATTGCTAACCTTCAACTAACCACAGGCACAGGGTCCGGCGCGCCGAATGGGATTGTTACAGCTTCTGCGCTCGGCAAAACAGCCGCTGGAACTTCTGCGATCACTGGCGACGAGATCATCGACCTTGTTCACTCAATCGATCCGGCATACCGCATCGCGCCAAGTGTTCGGTTCATGTTCAACGACGCCACGTTGGCCGCAGTGCGCAAGCTGAAAGACGGCGACGGAAACTATCTCTGGCAGATGGGGAACGTTCAGGCCGGTGTCCCCGGTTCGCTTCTGGGCTACAGCTATTCGATCAACCAACAGGTTGCGTCGCTAGGTGCGGGCGCAAAGGTCATGCTGTTTGGTGACATGCAGAAATACTTTGTTCGCAAGGTTGGCGCACCGCTGATCGGCGCGATTTCGGATAAAGACTTCTGGCCCGGTGTTGGCGTTGCCGGTTACATCCGCTTCGACGGCGAATTGTCCGACACAGCCGCAATCAAGCACTTGATCACCGCCGCATCATAATTCGGCTTTTCGGGCGGCGGGGCAACTCGCCGCCTTCACAAGCCGAATTGGAGGTTTCCACATGAAAATAAAGCTATTAGTGGCCCGCGCGTCAGCAACGGGCGCCCAAAATCGCGGCGATGTCATCGACGTGACGGACGCAGAGGCGATCCGTATGATCGAGGCGGGCCAGGGTGAAGCGGTTCGGTCGGTTGCGCCTGAAAAGGCCGTTCGTAAAGTGCGGGCCGAAAAGGCCAGGCGGGGCTAATAGATGTACCCGTCAGTCACAGCCATTGAGCGTGTCGCGGCCCCGTCTGCTGATGTGTTGAGCCTTGCCGACGCGAAGGCGCATATGAAGGTTGATACTAGCGACGAAGATAGCCTTATATCGGCATACGTTGCCGCCGCCACGTCTCTCATTGATGGCGACGGGTGGTTGGGCCGCGCCATGATTACGCAGGATTGGGCGCAATGGGTAAACCAGGCCCCCGGCTGGGTACGGTTGTCGATGGGGCCGTTTCAGGAGTTGGTTTCGGTTCAATATTACGATGTCGATAACGTTTTGCAGACGGCCACGCTTTCGGATTTTGAGACCCGCAAGCAGGGTGATTTCGTAATTTGCAAGCCCAAGGAAGATTTCGAATGGCCAGCCGCCGAAACACGGCAGGATGCCATTAAAATCACGTATCGTGCCGGGTGGGGTGACGTTGCTACGGATGTGCCGCCGGATTTGGTTGCAGCCATCAAGTTGATGACTTCGCACCTTTACGAAAACCGCTCGGCCACCACGGAAATGAAGTTGCAAAATATTCCCATGGGGGTGCAGGCGCTTGTTGGTCGCCACCGGGTTGGCTGGTATGGTTGACGCGGGCAAAATGCGCGAGCGCGTGACGTTCCAACGCCAGGGCGCAATCGATGATGGATATGGCAATACGCGCGGCGATTGGGCCGATCACCTGACGGTTTGGGCTGACGTTCTGGAACGATTGGGCGGTGAAAAAATCGCTTCTGGTGCCGTTGAGGCTTCTAGGCTTGCAACGATACGTGTGCGGCGTTCTTCGCAGTCTATGGGCGTTACAGAGGCCGACAGAGTGCTTGCGCGGGGTATACCCTGGAATATTCGCAGCATTGCCGCCGTAGGCCGTAAAGATGAATTGCTTGAAGTGCTATGTGAAGCGGGCGTGGCGGCTTAGGGCGCGCGCTCTCGAATTTCTTCACATATACCCGCAAGTTCAGTCTGGAATTTAAGACGTGCTGTTTTGAGATCGCTGCGAAGGCTCACCGTAAGCGCCATGGCGGCGTCGTACTGTTCAGGAAGTGCGCTGCGGAATGATAGAACATCGGCGAATATATCTGACCATTCGTCGGTTATTCGATCTTCGATAACGTCAGCAGCTACGATGGCGCGTAGACACGCGATGTGATCTTCACTCGCATTTGCGGGCGCAGCGAAAACGAGCAGTGCAAAAATAACATGTTTCATGGCTCTTAAGTTGGCGCGTTTCGCCTATTAAATCAATGGGGGGCTGCATGGGTGTCCGAGTAACCAGTCGCGTGTCTGATGTTTTGAACAAGTTGCCAGCGACAACTCGCAAGCATTTAATAAAAGCAAACCGTGAAAATGGTGAACAAATTGCACAAATTGCGCGCGTCCTGGTCCCAACTGGTGCAACAGGACGTTCACGGGCGGCGATAAAGGGTAACGCGCAAGGTGACGGGTATCTTATAGATTTCGGCCCGCTTTCCAAAATACTTGAGGGCGGGACCGGCGAGCGAACGCAGGCCAGCACTGGTAAAAGTACGGGCAAGATGCCCAAGAGGCCATTTGTAAACCCGGCACTAAAAGCAACGGCAAAGAAGCGACGTTCGCGGAACCGAAAAGCCGTGCGTGACGCTGTGAGGGAGGCGGGGAATGGCTGATGGGTACGCCCTAGCGCTGCAAAAGGGCGTGGTTTCCGCGCTTAAAGCAAATGCGGTCGTTTCCGGCTTGGTCGGACCGCGAGTTTATGACGAGCCGCCGCAAACGCCGGTTTTCCCCTATATCCGTTTTGGGAATATTGAACCAAGGCCCTTGCGAACTGACTGCGGGTCAGCGGCAAGTGTGGCGTTTGGGATTGAGGCTCATAGCCGCCCAACATCTGGCCGCGTAGAGGCCACTCAAATAGCCGAGGCTGTTGTCGCGGCTTTGGACGAGCAAGAAAGCAGCTTAGTCGTTTCTGGTTTCAATCTGGTGTCGCTGCAATGGCTGACGCAGACGATTGGGCGCGAAAACGACGGCGAAAGTTATCTGGCGATTGTGGCGTTTGAAGCGTTGATCGACGGTTAAGCCCCGAATGCGCGCCTTGGGCAAGCATAGGAATAAAAATCGAATCCCTTAAAATCGAAGGAGCCTAACCATGGCAAAGCAAAAGGGCCGCGCACTTCTTTTGAAGATCGGCGATGGCGAATCAACGGAGGCTTTCGCAACATTGTGTGGGCTGACAACAAAGACGCTGACCATCAATGCGAACACTTATGACGTGACAACGCCAAGCTGCACCACGCCGGGCGGCCAACTTTGGCGCGAAGTGCAAACAGGAATGCGCCAAGTCGCTATTAGCGGCAACGGCTATTTTGAGGATAGCACAACCGAAGAGCGGTTGCGGTCGGTGATGATGGGCGCGGATCAAGACGACGCAGGCGATGCGATTGCAAATTTTCAGGTAATCATCCCTGATTTTGGCACGTTCTCTGGCGCGTTCCATGTGGACAGCTTGGAGTTTGGTGGAGAGCAGGAGAACGGTGTGACTTATTCTTTGGCCATCACTTCTTCCGGCGCCATCGCTTTCGCAGCCGCTTAATGGCTGTTGCGGCAACCCCGCCTATAGGTGGGATAATCGCTAAAATCGGCGATAAAAGTTTACCGCTTGTCTTGCGGAATTCCGAAATCGAACGGTTTGAAAAGCAGCACGGCATTGGAATTTTTGCCGTGCTGGACCAAATGATTGGGCGCAGTGAACAGCCGCTTGCACATCACGTGCGGGATTTGGTTGCTCTGGGCTTAATCGGCGCGGGTCTGCCGGATCGCTCGGCGGATGATGTGGTTTCGGCCCTTGGGCCTTCACACAACATAGCATTGCGACAGGTGGCCCACGACTTGATTCTGATCGCCTTCCTTCCTGAGAAGCCACAAAAAAAAAGCAAAGAAGCTGGATCGCGACGGAAGCCCCGCGTGAGACCGAGTTCTGGGATGTCCCCGAAAGAATCCGGGGCGTCGTCGCAACCGGGTTAAAACCTAGTGAAGTGCGGGCGATGACCCCCGGCGAATTAGTTCTTTTTGTGGATGGCTGGAACGCGGCTAACACATCATCGGAACCAGACGCACCTAGCGCGGATCAATACGCGGAACTTGTGAGGCTCCATGGCTGACGAAGTAACAGAACGCATTCGCATTCTACTGGACCTTGAAAACGAGGCTCACGACCGTGCGGCGAAAAAATCAGCCCGCGAAATTCAAAGGCTTGAAAAACAGTATGACCCTTTGTCACGGGCTGTTTTGAAGTATGAGCAAGAAGAGCGAAAATTAGCTAGGGCATTAGAAAAGGGTGTCATAACCCAGGCCCGATATAACCAGCTTCTTGTTCGGGCAAAAGCAGCCCACGATGGCGCTGTAACGTCGATTGAGCGCAGCACTACGGCGATCACCCGTCATAACGCTGCGTCAACTGGTATGGGTGCCGTGTTGCAGCGCAACCGTTTTGCGGTGCAACAAATGGGCTATCAAGTCGGGGATTTTGCCGTTCAAGTGCAAGGCGGAACGTCCGCAGTTACCGCGTTCACTCAGCAAGGCTCGCAGATGCTTGGGGCGTTTGGACCGCTAGGTGCAGTCTTGGGGGCGGCGCTGGCGGTCGGCTTGCCATTGGCCAGCGCTTTATTCAACATCGGTGAAGGTGCCGACGAGGCTGAAAAACAGATTGACGGCTTGGCCGATGGTATTACCGCACTTCAAACGGCCATCAATACGGTTGATGATGTGCAGCGGCGTTACGTCGAAGCCATCCTATCGGGCAACGCAGAAGTGGCCGAAAGCCTTTTGCGCGAGTTGGAGATTAGGACGCTTCTGCTGGAAATGCAGCGTTTTGAGTTGAATTCCAAAATTGACCTAGCAAAAGAAGCACGTAACGCACAGGTTCAAACTGTTTTGGCTTTGCAGGAAGAACTATCCCTGCGGAAAAAGATGCTTTCTGAAACTGAGGCGGGTCCAGGAACTGCCGAATTTGAGGCAATTACAGAAGAGGTCGAGCGCGCCGCCCAGGCGGTATCAGAGGCGAACAACGCATTCGAAAGAATGCAGGCCGAGGTTAAGCTTAACGAACTTCTTGTTGAGCGGGTTGACAATGCAATCAAAAAAGCAACGGCGGCTGCTGACGATCTAGCCGCCGGGGGCGAAGATGCAGCGGCATCCCTTGCAGCGGCAGAGGCGGCGGCGGACGGGCTGGCTTCGGTCAATATGTCCCTGGAGATCACCAGAGCGGCCAATGAGGCCGCGCGGCTTGCTAACAATTTAAGCACCGCGCAGGCGGCGCAACGTCAATTAGATCAGGGTGCCAAGGTTTATTCAGGGCGCGGGGGCGACCCTAAAAACTTCGCCGAAGAAAATGCGCAGAACAACACGTTTGGCGGTTCAACCTACACCCCCGCGAAAATATCACGTGGCGGTGGGGCCGGTGGTGCCGAAAGCCCGTTTGACCCGCTAGAGGCGGGCGCCGAAAAAATAGAACGACTGCGCCAGCAGATGGAGTTGATTGGGCAAACCCAGGCGCGCGTTGCGGAACTTACCGCAAAGTGGCAGCTTCTGGCCGCTGCAAAGAAAAAGAGCGTCGATCTTGACGCGGTGCAGGCGCAAACCGGGGAGACAGTTCGCCAGCAGATTGAACGCCAAGCGGAAGCAATTGGCAGTTTGGCGGACCAATACGAGCAGGCAAAGGACCGTGCAGAGTTTTTTGCGGGCGCCCAAGAGGCCATGAAAGACGGCTTCTTAGACGCGGTTGTGAGTGGGAAAGACCTTGGCGGCGTTTTAGAAGACCTTGCACGACAGTTTGCGCGCGCAGCCCTGGAGGCTTCGCTTTTTGGATCAGGCCCATTTTCAGGCGGCAGTGGTAGTGGTGGCGTCGGGATAGGGGGCTTACTAGGTGGGCTTTTTAAGTCATTTGACGGCGGCGGCTACACAGGCACCGGGGCTAGATCAGGGGGCGTCGATGGCAAGGGCGGATTCCCTGCAATCCTTCACCCTCAAGAAACAGTTGTTGACCACTCAAAAGGTGGATCGGCAGGAGGCAACCTTTCCGGGAATATCACTGTAACGGTGGATGGTGACGGCAAGGTTAAAGCTTACGTGACTGAAATGGGTATGCAGGCGGCGCAACAGGGCGCATCCCTTGGCGTCCAGACCGTACAGCAAAGCCTACCGGGTTGGCAGCAACAGCTTAAAACAGACGGGCGCTTTTGATGGTCTACGTTCCAAAGGTTTTTACATGGCGCCCGCAGCTTGTTCCCAAGTCGCAACTTTTCGTGGCTGGTGGCAGTTCGACGGCTGGCGGTTTAACGCTTTCCGGGGTGTCGTCTGAAACGCTCTCAATCGGCGGGCGCAGTTCGTTGTTGATGTCATTCAATACGTTGAAACGTGAGGCCAACGCGGCGGCGTCCTGGACCTATAGCCGGGTGCGCAACGGGGCGGTTTTCTGCATTCCTATCCGGCTTGGCGACCAGCTTGTTCCGGCGGCATTGCTTGACCCACCGACGACAGACGGGATTCCGTGGGCTAATGCACAGCCCTGGGCGACTGGCGAAAATTGGGAATGGAACCCGACAGCCCCTGTGACGGCGGCAAGCCGTGGCGCTGTGGAGGTCACCGTTGATTTGAGCGACTACGGGCAGGTGATCGAACCCGGCCACGTTGTTGGTTTCAGCGACGGCGGTTATCGGTTCGCACACATGGTCATGGATGTTGAGGCGGACGGCGACGACGCCACGCTTACGTTGGAGCCACCCTTGCGGCGGGCGCTGACCAGCGAAAGCCGATTGCAATTTCGGCCATCAATTACCGCAATGTGCGTGAACCCCGATGCTTTCGCGGGAGCGTTTGAATACGGGCGTTATACGACGCCAGGGCAAGGCCAGTTTGTCGAGGTGCTTGTGTGAGCGATTTTACAACAGTCCTGACCGAACAAACGGGCGGCGCGTCTGACGTTGGCGACATTAGCCTGCGGTTGGCGCGGTTGTACTTTTACGATTTCGACGGATACCCGGTGCGGCTTTGGAACGGCGAAGGTGTTTTGCAAACCACAACCAGCGTCGGTGATGCTGTGGAAACCGCAGCGGGAACGATTGCCGCCAATGAATGGATCGGCACCGTGGACGAACGCGGCAACGATTTGCACCAAGCGCCCGATTTGAGCGATGCGCGCGACGGGGCAAGCCCGCGCCATGAATTCGGCCTGCCATACATCGACAAGGAAACTTTCGACGCGTTGCGGGCCGATAAGGCATTGGCCCAAGGGCGGCGGATTACTGTCTACAACGCGATTGCTTTTGAGGGCGAAGGCATGTTGCCACAAACGCCAATTCACTTTGACGCGCGCCTGACGATCCGTGATGTGACGTTTTCGCAAATGATGCAGGGGCAACCCGGCAACGAAACGTTTGTTTATAGCGCAAAAGTTTTGGCCCGTAGCAGTGAGGGCGGGCGCAGCTTGGCCCCACGGGGCACAATGACAGACACCAGCATAAGAGAACGGTCGCGGCAACTTGGCGTGGCGGCCGACAGCGGCGGCGCGTTTATCGCGGCCAATTCGCAAAGGACGTATCTTGTCGGTGGCTGATATTCGCGCGCAATGGGCGCGGGCGCGGTTCGTGTGGGGAAAAACTGACTGCATGATGTCGGTATCCAATTACGTTTGGGCCGCGACGGGCGTTGACCCGGCTGCACCTTGGCGCGGCACATACAGCGACGAGGCGGGCGCGCTGGCGATATGTGAGGCCCACGGTGGGGCGTTGGGCGTCTTTCGCTACGGAATGGGCCTAGCGGGCTTTTCTGAGGCCCCACGGGGCGTTCTGCGGCCTGTTGTTTGCCAAGTGGGCGGGCAGCAAGTCGCCGGTATAGATGTTGGTCGGCGAGTTTTGTTTATGGCCGATGGTCGGGGCATGGTTGAAATGCCAGCCGATGTTGTGGGGGCGTGGTCGCTATGAAAATTCGCGGCGCACTTTTGCTTTGCACGGCGCTGTTGATGCCGGTGACTGCGGATGCTGACCCAGTTTCTGCCTTCTTTGCAGGTATTGCAAGCGGCTTCACAACGGGCGTGGGCGTGGCCAGCGGGATCGGTGGCGCTTTCGCGGTCGGGTCTAGCCTGGGGGTGTTTTTCACAACCACGCTTGGTTCATTGCTCCTGAACGCGGCGGTGAATTTCGGGTTGTCTGCGTTGCTTGCGCCCGATGCGCCAACCATCGAGGCAGCGCGCGTGAACAGCCGCACGGTTGACGGCCCACGTTGGGTGCTTTGCGGCCCGGTTGCGGTTGGCGGGCATGTCGGGACGTTCGGAGAATACGACGAGGACGGCAATTTTTGGTATATCGTGGTGCATGGCCAAGGGGAAATGCTGGGTTCGCCCACCTATTTCTTGGACAACATCCAAGTCACGCTATCGGATGGCAGCGACGGCTTCACGGCTGGCGATGTTCTCACAGATGATTTTTGCCTGACAACGGGTTATTCGCAGTTTGAGGGCGACGGAACGCGGGTTCCATACTATCGCATGTATACGGTTAGCCCGACGACATCGCAGGCATGGGGCACAAAGCCATCGGCCCTCACAACGGCCTTTCCAGGCTTGGCCGCTGATTTTCTATTGGCTGGCCTGACCTATACAGTGGTGCGGTGCAAGGCCGTACCGACGCAGCACTATGGCAAGATATACCGTTGGCGCGGGGCGTTCGCTTTGGGCGAACCGCAAGTTTCCGTCTATGCGGATTTTACGCGGGTTTATGATCCGTCCGATGTTGGCCAGGATATTGACGACGCGACCACCTGGGGATCGAGCGGCGGCAATCCTGCCCTGATTTACGCGTGGTTTCGCACCGCCGCTTATGGTCGCAACCAGCCAATGGCCGAAATCAATTGGGACAACGTAGAGACCCAAGCCGCCATTTGCGATGAATCCCTGACAGACCGCGCGGGCGATCCTGTACCGCGCTATCGCGGCGGGTTTGCCTTTCCAGACAGCAAGCCGCGTTTTGAATGTGAATCTGAAATCCTGGCGACCTGCGACGGGTTCACCGTTTACGATGGCGAGGGCCGCGCATGGCCGCGCGTGGGCAAGTATGAGGCCCCAAGCCTAACATTTACCGACAGCCGCGATATTATGTCGATGGAATTGCAGGTGATTGACGATGGCGAAAGCGCTTTGGATGGCGTGATTGTTGAATATATCAGCCCCAATCACGGGTACACGAAACAGCAATCGGCGCCGTGGCGGAATACCGCGTTTTATGACGGCACGACCGAACCAAATTATTTGGTTGTGCCTATCCTTGGTTGCCAGAACCACAACCAGGCGGTGCGTTTGGCGCGGGCTATCGGCTTGCGCGCGGGGCCGGATCGGCGCGGGGCGTTTGGTGTGGGGCCGAAGGGCATCTTGGCCAAAGGCGAACGGGCCGTGACGATGGATTGCGCGCCTGATTTTCAGGGCGTTTTTGAAATCGTATCACCTGTGAAGGTTGGCGCGGGCGGCAAGGCAACGGCGCTTGTCGTTGTGCCGCTGCAAACGGATCGTTGGGAACTTGGTGCGGGCGAAGAAGGCGCGCCGCCTGCTGTTTCGCCATCGCTGAACATTGACGACAGCCTAGTCGTTGCCGCCAACGTGGCGATTTCCGCTGTTTCTGTTGCAATTTCGGGCGGTCAATCGGTGCGGATGGAAGCGACGTTTGACTCACCCGCCCGCATAGATCGTTCTTATCGTTTCCGCTATCGCACTGGCACCGATCCTTATGAATACTTTGCAACGGATATGGATGAAAACCTGGCCTATTCTGCACTTGTTGCGGATGGCGTCACCTATCGCGTGTCCTGGCAGACGATCACATCGGGCGGGCGGGCAACCGTTTGGTCGGATGAACGCGACACGCCGGTTTTTGTTGATGTGGTGGCCACGGCCAACCCCACAGCACCGGCGGCGCTAACAGCGTTTGAAGCTGCGGATGGCGTGGGCGAAAGCGTCATCACGGTCACATCGGCCAACGACGCCAACCAAGCGCGGCTGCGAATATATCGCGGCACCACCACAGATTTCAGCGCGGCCAGCCTGATCACAACGCTGGTTTTCGCGGGCAACACGTCAGGCACTTACACGGACGGCAGTTTGGGCGCTGACACATATCAGTATTGGGCCGAACCGCTCAACGCATCGAACGTGGCTGGCACACGCAGCGGCCCCAACGCGGCAATAATCACATAAATTGAGGCTATAAAATGGCAGTTGCACAATCGCTTAGGGCGATCCTTGAGGGTTCGCCGGTCACATCTGACCATCAAGTCAACAACGCAGAGTTGCGCCGTAAACTTGAGGAAATCGAAGCGCAAGCCGCGTTGAATGGCGCGTTGTTTTTCGAAGATGCTGTTGCCGACCTTCCCGCTGGGACCGAAGGTGACACCGCTTTTGTGCTGGACGATGGCACGTCATCGAATAATGGCATCTATCTCAAGGGCGCATCGGCCTGGGCCAAAACGGCAGACCTGCCCGCCGCATTTACCGCCGCCGCCACAGCGTTGCAACCGGCTGACGTAGGCACGGCTGCGGCTGAGGATGTGGAGTTTTTCGCGGCTGCGGCTGATGGAATCACAAGCGCAGAGCGAACCAAACTGAGCGGCATCGAGACCGGTGCGACCGCCGATCAAACCGGCGCGCAAATCAAAACGGCATACGAGGCGGAGGCGAACACAAACGCTTTCACGGACGCTGAGAAAAGCAAACTGACCGGCATTGAAGCCAGTGCAACAGCGGACCAGACCGGCGCGCAGATCAAAACGGCTTACGAAGCCGAGGATGATACTAACGCCTTCACCGACGCAGAAAAGGCAAAGCTAACGGGCATCGAGACCGGTGCGACCGCAGATCAAACTGGGGCTGAAATCAAGGCCGCATATGAGGCGGTGGCGAACACCAATGCCTTCACTGACGCAGAAAAGACAAAGCTGACCGGCATCGAGACTGGTGCGACAGCCGATCAAACCGGCGCGCAGATCAAAACGGCTTACGAAGCCGAAGCCGACACCAACGCTTTTACGGACGCGGAAAAAACAAAGCTAACCGGCATTGAAGCGGGCGCCGATGTTTCCCCCGTTGCATCTGTCGCGGGGCGCACGGGCACGGTGACGCTTGCCAAGGCTGACGTGGGGCTTGGCAATGTTGACAACACGGCAGACGCTGACAAGCCTGTTAGCACGGCTGTGCGCGCTGAATTAGGGCCGGATGATGGTTTCGGCACGTTGTTTGGCCGCGCGACTAAGGTGCATTTTGCCCCGTGCGATTATCCGCTTGTTTGGACCGGCACAAACTACATTCTGGACCCGCGTTCGGTGTATCTTGATGAAGCCATCGGGACACCTGACGCCGGGGGCGATCTATACGACCGCGCCGTGACGCGGCATTTCCTGCCCGGTAACATTGCAGTCATTAAGCGCGGGGAAGGCGATTACGTGCTGGACGAAAGCGCCGTCGGTCTTGACGACGCCATCGGGACGAATGACGGCCTGGGCAACATTTTCGACCGCCTGCCGACACAGCACCTTTTGCCATTGCCTGTTGATATTATCAGCACCGGCGACGGCGGGCATTTAATCCCGACACCTGCAAAAGCGCCGTATCTTGGCGGCGTTGTTTCGAACGAGGGCTGGCTGTTTTCTGAGAATGGCAGTTTTCGCGTGACGGATGGCGCGGCGAATAGCGGGCCACAAATCCTGCACACATCAATCGACGGTGACGATTTGGTGATCGTGCGCACCCGGCCTTATGAGAACTATCCCACCGGGCTTGAAACATTGCGCTTGCCGCTCAATGTGCCGTGGTCGCTGGGCAAGGGGATCAACGAGGTGTGGTTGATCGCGCACCACGGTCAAAGCCAATCGGTTGCCAATACCGGCGAGGCATTTTCGACAACGGCCCCAAGCGCGGATCGGCTTGCGATGTTCGCGGGCGGCATTCGGTATCAGAATTCAGACACCTTCGACGGTCAAGACACCGCAGTCGCGCGCAAGGATTGGCTTGTCGGCCTGGACATTTTCGAAGGTGGCCTAGTGCCGCTCAAAGAAGGCGTGAATTATTCGCGGTTCAACGAAACACCCCTGACAAGCCTGTGCTCTGCCATCCTGCCCGACATTCCCGCCGATGTGGGCCTTGTTGGCATCGGCCTAGCGTCCGGCGGTCGGCCCGTGTCTGACCTGGATGTCGGCAACGCAAGCTGGCACAATCTTGCGGTGACAATGGCGTACCTTCGCGCGCTGTGCGAACGCAAAAACATCACTTTCAAAATGGGCGGCTTGTTTTGGTCCCAGGGTGGGCAGAACGCATCGGATACTGTTGCGGAATATCAAACCGCTGTGAATACGGGCATTTATGATGCGCTGAATCAGCTTGGCATCGATCACGGTTTCGCGGCGCATTCGATCCCGATGTTTGTCAACGGCATGATGCACAACACGACGAACGCCACGATGGACGTGGCCCGCGCCGCGCTGGCAATGCACGACGATAGCACACGCAACATCACAGCCGTTGGGCCGGAATACGCTTACAAATCGGTCACTGACGAGGGTGGCGACGACTTAGTCCATATTTCGGGGCCGGGTATCATTCAGCGGTCTAATCTTGAAGCCGCTGCGTTTAAGCGTGTGGTCATTGATGGCGCCGCCTGGAACCCGTTGCGGATGACATCGGCAGTCCTGGCCGGGACCACGCTAACCGTATCCACGAACATTGCAGAGGCACAATTTGCAACGCCCTTGCTGGTCGAAAACCCGGACGTGGCGGTGGTCCTTGGCCCTGATTTGGCCACCAACGGAACCTTCGACACTGATACTGGCTGGACCAAAGGCGCTGGCTGGACCATTGCAGATGGTAAAGCATCGCATACAAACGTGAGTGGCGCGCTTACCCAGCCCTTTGCGGCGGATGCTAATAAAACATTTATCATTACTTGGACCATCAAGGATTACGTTTCAGGTTCGATTTATGCCAGCTTTCTGGGTGGGACTAATGTAAATGGCACGACACGAAACGCGAACGGCACATACACAGAGCGGTTAACCACTGTCAGTTCTGTCACCTCTTTGTACATTGGCACCCCTAATTTCGTGGGATCAATTGACGACATTTCAGTTCGTGAGGAGACGTTGGATTCAGGTTTCACGTTGCTTGACGATGGCGATGGCAACAGCCCGACCATTTCGTCGGTCGCCGTCAACGGGTCGAACCAAATCATCATCCAATTGAGCGCGGCCCCCACCGGATCAAACCCGAAACTTGGTTACGCGCTGGCCAGCACGGCAGACACGGCCAATCAACAAGGCCCCGTCACGGGTGCGCGTGGTGAAGTGTGCGACAGCACAACGGCCACTGTGACAATCCCGACAGAAGGTTCAGCGCGACCGCTGCGGCGCGTTCTTCATACCGATCTTATCGACATCACCTAAACAGGAGGCCGTTTTATGGCTAGAGTAATATTGCCGGGTTCGGCATCGGATACGGGCGTCAACGTGGAAATTCCCGATTGGTTCCAGTTCATGGGCCTTAATGTGCCGAATTTCACGTCTTGTTTTATTGGCGACTGGCTGACAGTGCCGGGTTTTCGCATGAAATCGGCGCGGACGGGTGCCACCATGACCGAAGTGGGCAGCGGCACATCCGTGACCCAAGTTGCATCGGCCCTAACCGGCCAGGACGCGATGGAGTTCAACGGCAAATCTATCGACACCAGTGTCGCCGCATCCCTTGAATTCTCATTCATCTTTATCGTTGATGTCACGGCAGCGCAGTTGACCACAGCGGCAACGGAATGGGTGTTACATGCGGGCAGCGGCGATGAGGTCAGTATCGGCAAACGCGGCGGCAATGACCTTTATATCAATTTCGACGGCGCGAACATCAACGGCGCGACGTTGACCGCCGGGCGATATGTTTGCCTTGCCACATCGCGCGATAACGGCGACGGCACACACGCGTTGAAGCTTTACGTCAACGATTTTACGACGCCTTATGCGTCTGGCAACGTATCTGACCCGACAATCCCAAGTGGATCAACTTGGCACATTGGCGGGCGGGCCGCTGGCACAGCGCAATGGTCCGAACCGTTGAGCGCGTACATGATTTATGATCGCGATATTTCCGAGGACGTGACCGAGTGGGCACTGGCGCAAACGGCCATGGCCCAGGCGCTGACCTGGGCAACAGCCTAACCGAAAGCGCTAGGGGGTAGGGCTGGAACCCGCACCCCCTAGCTGACCACACGCTGACGGTAGAAAGCGCATGGCTGACATAGAAATAGGTGCGCAGAGGGCGATTCCACAATGACCAAAGACATAGAAGAAATTTTGCGGCGCGCACTTGAAGCGAAAAATGAGCCGCTTTCGGAGGCTGAAATTGCAAAGGTGCGCGAGGTTTTAATCGGATGGCAAACGTTGAAGGCGTGGGGCGGGCTGGGCAAGTTTTTGCTGTGGGCAATCCCCGGCGCGGGGGCCGCAATCGTTTTTTTACAAGGGTGGCTTGCACAATGAGGGGGTGGGGTTCAGCGTTGGCGGCTGCGTTCTTTTTGACCGGTTGGACCGTTCTCGCTGTAATCCCCGGCGAACTTTGGATACAGGCGCACACAATACAAATTTCAGATAGCAAGGCAGGAAATCCTGTCCTGATGACAGTGCATCGAGACGTGAAAAAAGAATTTCGTGGTCGCTATCATACAACACTTTACCGCGAAACAGAGTTGGGTTGGGTCGCGGTTAGCCCCCAATGTGAGCGCGTTTCGAGTTGGATAGACTACAGCCCCACACGCCCGTTGCCGGTGGGGGATGAATTGAATTTGGCGTGGTGGGTTGGCGGCGATTGCCGTGGCGCGGAACTTGTGCCGGGGAAATATCAGCTTTCGACCAAGTGGGAAATTTACCGCCGGGTGTTGCCAAATGCGTTTTCGGGCGCGGTCCTGAGCAACTTCTTCCAAATCCACTAACGCCCCCGACACTTCACACACACGCCCCGGTTGCGGGGCATTTTCGCATGGGAGAACGCCATGGCGTTTAAGTTTTCAGACCGGAGCCGCAAGCGTCTTGAGGGCGTACACCCTGATTTGATTGCGGTGTTTGATCTTGCGATACAGCGCACCCCGATTGACTTCACTGTCCTTGAGGGGTTGCGTTCGCGTGACAGGCAGGCGCAGCTATTTCGGTCGGGCGCGTCAAAGACGATGAACAGCCGCCATTTAACCGGCCATGCAGTTGATGTGGCCCCGCTGTTGAATGGCGCCGTTTCTTGGGATTGGCCGCTGTATTACCGTCTTGAGCCGGTAATCAAGCAAGCGGCGAGCGATTTGGGCGTTTCCATTGAATGGGGCGGCGATTGGCGGTCATTCAAAGATGGCCCGCATTGGCAGTTGCCGTGGGACGAATACGGCAAGGATGACATGCGCCCCCGCGCGATGCAAACGCCACCCGCCGCCGAGGTGCCCGCCGAAGCCAACTGGCTGGCTGACATCTTCACAGCACTGGCACAGATTTTCAGCAAGGGGAAATAGTTATGATCGACCAGATTCTATCACCGAAAATGCGGGGGGCCGTGCGCCACCTGCTATCAGCAATCGGCCCTTTGGTCGCGGCAAACGGCATAACCACAGATGCAAACTGGCAAATCGGTGTGGGTATCTTGATGGCCGTTCTGGCGTTCTACGATAGCTGGGCAACAAAATGACGCGGGCCATGATTGCCGTGTCTCTCGTTTTGTCTGCGGTGGTGGTCGCCTGGTTTATTGGCGGTCAAAACGCCCGCGACAAGGCCCGCGCTGATACCAATGAAGTCACCCTTGAAAATTCGGAGACGTTCAACGATGCGATTTCTAATCCTAATCAGTGCGCTTGGCTTGACCGCTTGCGCAATGCCTGCCCCGAATAACGCCGTCCCGTGCCTTGTATTGGCCCCTGTGGCGGCTGAATTGCGCGCAGGGCTGGAAGGCCACCCGGAAACGCCTAATGCCGTCGCTGACCCTGCTGTGGACGCGGTGATCGGCACGGAGGCGGTGTGCAAATGAAGCACCGCCGCCGCGACAACCTAGCCCGCCGCCGCTTTCGTTTTTGCCTGTGGTGGGCACCAAAAATCACACCCATGAAAGGTTAACAAAATGTCCAACGATTTCGAGAGCCACGCGACCGGATTAGATAGCCCCGGCAAACGTCACTATACGATCACGGCGCACGATACGAACCCGTTGGCCCGCGTTCCACGTGTGCTGTACTGTGAGGGCGCTGGAACTGTTGTAGTGCGTGATGCGCAAGGCACTTCGCTTTCATACACGCTTGTTCAAGGGCAAATCCTGCCGTTCTCTGGCGTGGGCATTTCGGCCACTGGCACCTCGGCAACCGTCTATGGGTGGGAGTGATGCTGGGCGTTGGCGTTAGCCTCACCGGCCTGGCGGTGCGGGGGGGCGATCCGTTTGCGGTGTTTGCTGCGAATGGATTTAAGCCTTCGTTGATCGCAAGTTTCAAAAACGGGGTTTACGCCAAGCCTGTGCCCGTGCTTGGCCCCGAGGCAGCGACCAACGGAACCTTCGACACTGATACCGGCTGGAACAAAGGCGCTGGCTGGACCATTGCAGATGGTAAAGCATCGCATACAGATGTTAGTGGGGCGCTTACCCAGCCATTTGCGGCGGATGCTAATAAAACATGGGTAATCACCTGGACCCTCAGTGATTACGTTTCAGGCGCTGCCTATATCGGTTTTCTGGGTGGGACTAACGCATTTGCGGCCTCAAGGACGGCCAATGGCACATACACAGAGGTAATCACCACCAGCACGTCTGTCACCACGCTTTACATCGGCACTTCTAATATCGTCGCCTCAATAGATGATATCTCAGTTCGGGAAATCACCAGCTTTGCCCCTGCAAGAACAACCTTTGCAGACTTGCTCAATTTTGATCGCACCGGATCGGGCACCTACGTTACCAGTGATGGGGCAATCGAGACTGCGGCTGATGGGGTCGCCCGCCTGGGCCATCACAAATACGATGGGTCGCAGTGGGTTAATAAGGGCTTCCTGTTTGAGCCTGACGAAGCGACAAATTTTCACCTTTACAGTAATGACCAAAGTCAAGCCAATTGGGTGGCATCCAATGAGGTTACTAAAAACGTAAGCCAGACCGCATCACCAACAGATGTCGTAAATGCTGGGCTGATCGTACCGAACACCGCAAATGCGGTACATGCGTTTCGCTTGGGATCGTTTAGCGTCACGTCAGGCAATAAATATACCTTCTCTATATCAGTAAAGCCATCGGGCTACACCCGTTTTAGGATGGAGGGCACCAGCCAATTTTCTGGTGCGGCTGCTTTTGTAGTCACAGATGGGGAAATCCAGAAAAATGGCTTTTACCGCCACAAAGTTGGTTTAACCGCGACATCAACCTCGGCGTTTGCCCAGGTTCAGGTAACTTTTTTAACAGATGCGGGTGTTATCACCCACGCGGGCGATGGGGCAAGCGGCCTGTACTTCTGGGGTGCGCAATTTGAGGACGGTGAAGTGGCGTCCAGTTCCATCCCAACGGCAGGCGCATCTGTCACTCGACAGGCGGAGACAGCAGATATTTCCGCCGCTGACGCCCCATTCTTAGCCAGTGGTATGTCAGGCGCACACAAACGCCTACTGAATTATGCCGACACAGGCAGCGCCACAGAGCAAACGCTGTTCGACAGGCGTGTCGATGCCAACAACCGGATCACGGTAACGCTAGACACCGCAGGGGCCAACACTGGGAAAGTGACGTTGACTGTGGTGAATGGGGGCACAAGTGTTTCGGTCACGTCCACAAATCAAATTTCCCCAGGTTCCGATACCGTGGCGAATGTTGCATGGCGCGTTAGCTCGTCGGAAATCAACATCGCGCTAAATGGCACCAGCGCAACGGCGGTGTCAAACACTGCGGGCGTTCCAAGCGTCGGTGGGGCCGATTGTGTGTTTGGGGGTGCGGCAACATTTGAAAGCGATCTGTTGTGGGCTGCTGATATTGCAGACACCGGGATTGAGGGGGCAAGCGCATGATCCATGTTAACCCAGACACGGCGATGGTCACAGACGAGGATGATCCAGCGGCCATCGCCTGCCCGGTCAATCTTGAAAATGGGGTGCTATCGGCATCATTGCGGGCGACCGACTTGGCGACGTTCAACGCACAGGCGTTGGCGGCAAAGTTATTGACGCAGGGCGAAGATGGCCGGTTGCGATCTGCGCGTGGTGTTTCGATGGCCCGGATCGGGGCTGTTGAACTGGCCGATGGTGTGTTGGATGAAAGGTATCATGCCAATATCTGGCTCAACCGTGCGGTGGTTGAGCGCGGGGAGTGGATGGGTTGGGCACTGTTGTGGGCCATTCAGGGCGCGGCGCTGGATCATGTCAACGCACAGGAGGACGGCGTGGCATTGGGGGGGATCGAGTTGATTGACCCCGGCACTATCCGTTCACCGCGCAACGTGTCCTTGTGAACGGCGTCGGCCCCTATTGGTGGCCAGCCTGGGCGCGCGCATGGCTGACCACATGGTCGGGCGCGTTTTTCAAAGAGGCATCCTGGCAACGGCATGATCGGGGCTATGCGCGCGGCACACCAGCGCGGGCAGAGTGCGACAGGCTGTTCCTGGCTGCGATGTTGCGGGATGCAGCGAGGGCGGGCGCAGTGTGGCGCATGGGTGCCTGTTGCGGCCTAGCGTGGCTGTTCTGGGCCGCTGTGCGCGTCGGTGGTGGGCCAAGCTGGCGGCGCGCACGGTGGAATGATTAAGGCCCCCGGTTAATCGCCGGGGGCCTTTTTGTTTGTGCGGTCCTTCTATGCTCGGCCTTCCCAAGCGGTTTCGGCGCGCTGACGGGCCGCGTTATTTTCAGCTAATGTATAGTCTTTCGGGATGTGCTGTGGGCCTTGCGCCTCGCATATAAAGCACACGGCCCGATACCCAGGATCGACCCAAAGTATTTCTATTTCGTCGTTACCACAGAAAGGGCATGTGCGCATGATCCGTCCTTATTTGTTAGGCAGGCCAAGCGCCTGCAAGACTTCGTTGGCACGGAAGAAGCCAGAAAATCCGTCGTCGGACCAAACGCATTTCATTTGGTCAATGGGCGATGGTCCGGTTTTGTACCCGTGATCCGCAAGGATTTTCGCGATGGTCCTAGCAGTGGACATCGACAACCCGCCCGCTTTTGTAGTCTGCGGAAACCGAAGCGGAAACCGATTGCGCCCAGTATTCGTTGACAGAAAGGGGCTTGGATGGGGTGGACAGAAGGTCATCCATTCCAGCGATCAGGTCGGCGGCTGATTTGTTGGCTTCGGTCATGTTCTTGGTCCTTCTATGCTGTTGCCGCGAGGGTTTCTATTTTTTTGGTCAGTGATGAACATTTCATGCGCTTGCGCTCGTACATATCTGAGCTTTCTTCATCGCCATCGTGTCGACACTGCGCAGCACGGCTAGACCAAAGCTGCGTCTCTTGATCGGCAATGACAGCGGCGGCATCTAGCGCGTCTTTAATCCGGTTCGCCATGATCGGTCCTTTTAGCGTATGAATGAAAAGAGTAGGGACGCGCAGGAAAATCCCAATGCGAAAGATGATATAAACAATGGCCAATCCATATCTGTGCGGCCCTTTTATTTAACTTTGAATCTTCCTTGGAGGTTCGCCCTTGTGGCGGGCGACTGCTCAGCAATCGCCGCGCGCACTTTTGCCAAGACCTGGGCAAAGCGGGTCAAGCCGCGCAATCCATAAGCATTTCAATTTGATCACAGTGAGCCAAAAAATCGGCATCCGGTAAACGGCGGCAAAGCTCGCCTTCTACTTTGGCGCAGACAATGATCGCCTCATTGCTGGTTTCTAGAGCCATGCGAAGTGAAATTTCCAACAGTTGATCGGTAGTCATGCTTGCGACACGGGCTGTAAATTTTTCTGATGCGGTCATGTTCCTGGTGTCCTTGTTTGCTAGTGTGTTTTGTTTCGCTAAATAAACATTAGTCGTGTTTTGTTTGCAGCGCAAGAAAAAAGAGACCAACCCGCAAAGAAAAATAAACACACCCATTGTTGAACTGTTCGCATTGCGCAGTTATGGTGTAGGCATGATAATTGCATATCTCTTTAACCGACCGAAGGCGGTCGCGTCCGATTGGGACGCTGGCAAGGTGTTCATCGACGCCCCCGGCACCATGCGCTTGGAGCGCGAGGACATGATAAACAACGGCGGCTTGCGCGCGGGTGATACCCTAGTGCTGGCCGCAATGTCAGATTTGGGCAGGGGGGCGGAGGCCAGGTCGCTGGCCGGTCTCATTGAGCGCATGGGCGTTACTATTGAAGTGCGCGCGCTTGATGCCATTCGGGTCAAAAAGAAGTCGGGCCGCGCGGCGCACATGCGGCCTGACCCCACGCAGAAGCGCCAGATTTGCGCGCTGTGGTCTAGCGCAATTGAGCAAAAACATGTTTTGGAGCGCGCCGCAAAGATCATGGGCGTTGACGCTGTAACGCGCAATCAGATGAACCGGCTGTGCGGGCCACGGCATAAACCAAAGGAGGATTTATGATGGTATCACCTTGCGTCATCTGCGGGATGCGTCATCCGTTTTCATCTGCGTATTGCAGCCTGCCTTGCCAAGCTGTGGCATGGAATAGCGCAGATCACTCCACGGAGATACTGCCCCTTGCTTCGCCACTTTATCGGCGCACCACTAAGTTGGTGCGTGTCGTCAACAAAATGGAGGGTCGGGCGGATGGGTAGCCCATACAACGCGGGGAGGTCCATAACGGTTAGCCAGATTGTTCCCATGCCCGTGAAAGATTTGGATTTTGGCGAGATAACAATCACCGAAAATTGGGGCCGTCTGTTCATCGCGTGTGGTGGGCGCGAAATTGTTATTGAACGCAACGCCTACAAGAAATTTATCGCCGCCATTTCTGAATTTATAGACCCGTCTACAAAACCCGCAAAGGAGCCGGTTTGATGACTATGCAAATTAATTGCTACAGGACGCGCCTGGGGTTGTGGTTGAATTGGTTCCGACATGACGGACGGCTGTTTATTTGCCTTCATGTAGCGGTCTGGGCAATTTTGCTTTCCAGTCCTCGGCAAAAAACAAAGGAGGGCGAGTGATGGCTATTCATGCCCGCGATTCTGTGGGGTAATCCACGGCCTAACCCATTGATATGATTAAGGGCGGATTTAACCCCACCAACCCCACGCCATTCGTTTGTTATCAATAGGTTAGGCGTTGAAATGGTAGGCCCGGCAGGACTACCACCTTTGATTTTATGATCTATTTTGTTGAGGTTTTGACGATTGTGTGGGGTAATATTTCTCTGTGGGGTAGTCTGTCCTTCGTGCGGTCATGTTCAATTGCTTTGTCTGCGCTCATGGTGCGCCAGTCTGGCCAGTGTCGCATTTCATTCTTACCTTGCTTGGCGACAAGGAGGCCCACGCACTCATTAGCAACGCGGTCTAGTGTCCACTCAGGGTGGGCGGCAGAAACAGATCGCCAAAGCCCATCAAGGCTAAGAATGGCAACATCTACCCATTCAAAAGACGCATCAGCGTGTGAGATGTTCCCGTCAGGATCGTTGAGCGGGTAGCAGTCGGCAACTTCAACAAGTTCCTTTCGGATGTGATCGCAGACGCCTTTTGTTCGAGCCCCGGGGCCAAAGGTGGCACGGCTGAACGCTGCTTGGCGTGTGAGGTGTTGTTTTAGGTCCATCAAAACTTTATCCCTTCCATTTTCAGCGACATCTGCGCCGCTATTTCAGACCGCCGCGCGGCCTCTACATACGTTTTCGTTTCTTTCGATCCGGTTTTGTGGCCTAGCAGCACGTCAAGTTCGTAAGACGTTGCGCCCATTGCCGTTAGGATCGAGGGGACGCCTTTGCGGACGCCGTGCAGTGATCCACGCACATTGGCAGCGGCAAACCATTTCTGCACCACGTTGCCGATCATGGCGTGGCTGTGGGGCTTGCCCTTGTCGTTGGTGACATACGTTTCGGTTTCGCAGTCGCGCACTTCGTCGGTCAACAATGCCAGCATTGGGATTTCGGTCACGTCATGCGGCGCCTTGCTTTGCGTCCAGCGCAGCCACGTTTGACCGTCGCGTTCAAATTCGTTGCTTGGCCCCAGGTTGCGCAAATCCTCACGCCTAGCGACGGTGGCCAGCACAACAATCATGCAGCGCCGCGCCATCGTGCCGGGGCCGTGGTGTTCCAGATATTTTCGCACATCATCGGCGGTGCAGGTGTAAAAGCCTGCTGTCCTGGGCTTCAGCTTTGAGATACCCTTGGCGGGGTTTGGGCAAGTGACATATTCCCGCTTGATTGCCCATTCGTACATCGCACTGACGGATTTTTTCAGGTTGTCGCGCCCGCTTGGTGTCGCTGCGAATTTATCCAGGAAGCCCAGCAAATGCGCGGTTCGCATGTCCACCGACTTCTTGCCGTGCGCGTCTACAAGTCGGCCCAGGTGGTGACGGTGCCCTTTTAGGGTTAGGTGTGACGATAGGCCGGATTCGACCATCATCTGTACGTGTTCCAAGTATAGCCCGACAAGCCACGATATTGAACCATCAACGGCCACGGTGCGCGGCTGGACGGGTTCGCCCATGAGTTCGGCATAACGGCGCATAAAATCAGGCTGGCCAGGTTCGCCCGGCAGCGTGGACTTAACGCCCGCGCGCTGGAACCGGTAACGCCATTTCGTGCGCGACCATTCACGGCTGACATATGGCAGCTTGATTTGCATTTCAGTCCCATTGCTCGGGGCCTTTGGCTTTTGGCTTGGCCCGCTCGTCTTTCGGCGTGATCCGAATTGACCCGTCTGGCCCGATTTCGATCACACCCACCACGATACCCGCGTCGGCCACGGCTTGCACGGCCCTTGTCACAGCGGCCTTGGTTGGTCTAGCGGCGGGCATGTCAGTGGCCCTCTTTCTTTGATGGTCTGTTGACTTCCCAATCACCGATGGTTGAATCCTTAAAGTGCGATCTTCGAAAACACCTATCGCATACAACATAGACAACAGGGCCGCTTTTGCCTGAGTCTCTGTATGATGCTTGGTTGGTGGGCACCCAGCGATGGTCGCAACCGAACCAAATGAGCCGAATGAGTCTAAGCATCCCTACACCTCCACGCCAAGCATGCGCATAACCTGTGCGCGGTGGTGGGCGTTTGCGATGGCTTTGGCCTCAGCAAATGACTGTTGGGGCGGGCCTTCCACGGTAATACGTTTGCCGCTGTAATAAGCGGACCATAGATAATCACAGGGATACGCCAACCGGTTAGTCACTAAAACTTCGTAGTAGCTTGGCCCCAAGGCACTGACCACGTAGCGATCCGCCTCATGGCCGAACCACGTCAACTCCGTCACCATGTCAGGCAGCGCCGCGATGATGGCGTCGGCATGATGTAGCCAGGGCACCCGGCTTTCATCACCGGACCCAGAAAATTCCTCTGGCGTTCGCCCTCTTGCGACGTTCGGCGCGGATCGTGCAGCTTCGTTATGCCACAACGTACAGGCCAGCTTTTCGCGTAGGTCAGTCATCACAGCGTCCCCACCCAAAGCGGCACGGCTGGCGCGCTGGTGGGCGGCATAGGCGGCACCAGGGAAACGCGGGCCACACGTCGCCGCTGTAATCCGTTGAAGTCCGCGACCGCAAACGCGCGGTGCTTGTCGCGGTCTATTTGACCGCATGGGGTTATGTAAAAGTCGGGGGTCATGGTGTTGGCCTTTTATTGTTTGCGTAACAGCGCAACCATTTCGTACGCCTTCCTGATGCTTTGCTTGTCCATTTCGTCAGGCTGAAGGCCCAAATCGAGGCAGAACGCGACAACGGACGTAAGGCGCTCGTGCGCAATTTGCAGCGCCTCTTGCTTTGTTATGGCGGCCTGGTCGGCTTTCAATTCTTCATCCTTTCATAAAGTTCGGCCAATTCACGGGCCTTTGCGATTGCCGCTGGGGATAGCCCCAGGGCGGTTAGGCGGGCTATGTGGGTGGCGGGGGTCATGGCGCCATCAACACGGCGGCTGGCAAGCAGCGGCTTCCCCGGTGGTGTGGTGCGGCGGCACTTCGTAGGCAAACACCGCCACCGCAAACAGCATTCCCCCGGCCAGGCATGCCCACCACAGCGAACGGCGGGCGGTGCGGTTCTTATCCATGGATCGCCCCCCAGATGATCGGCGCGGCAATCCACAGAATGACCACGCCGAACATAGCGGCTGGCAGTATCCACCAGCCCCACGGGGCGCGCGGGCCGCAGTCCAGATTTTCGAAGTGTTCCGCCATGCGGCCTAATTCGGATTTGTCGGTCATTCGATAAACTCGCACCCCAGGATTCCAGACACGCGGCGCAGTTTTTCCATTTGATCAGCGGGGACCAACAGCATCACAAGATCACTGGACGCGCTTGGTTCGGTGCGCGCTGGCGTTTTGCCCCCTGTCTCGATCAACATCTTGGCCAGCTTTTCGGCGGTTGGGCTTGGGGTGTTTCTGCCGTTAACCCAATTTTTCGATGCGCCATAATATCCAAGTTCCCGATCAAGGTCGGCGAATGTTTTGTGTCGCCGCATCATTTCTGCGACGTGTGGGAACCCCGCTTTTTCAATTCGCAAAACGGAGTCTGGATTGTTTTTTGCTATTGTGGTCATGTCGTTGCCTTTTCGATGTTCATGGTTGTCAGAAAAGGCCCCACCCATTGGGGAGGATGTCAACGGGTGGGGCAGGTGCGCGCCGGGTGACGTTGGGCGCGTGGGAGAACTGAGGTTCATTCGGCTGCAATCGCCTGGCTATACAGCCATTCGGGCAGGTCCAGGTGCCGGGACATACAGCGGCGGCGGATCACGTCATCGGCATCGCCAGTGACGTCGGCCATGATGCCAGCGGTGGGTTCCAGGCGCCAAACACGGGCCGGGTAGCCGTCGTTGCGGGCTTCGATGTATTGATCGACAGCATCATCGAAATAGACACTGCCATCGCCGTTGAAGCCTTGGCCAACAGGGCCAAAATCGGCCCACACGGAAAACAGGGAGATTGGCAGGATCACAGCAAAACACCCCCGTGAATACGTTTGCAAATAACTGTTTTCGCTAACCTTTTGTTAACGACCTGCCCAAAAGTATAGGTTTGCAAATTGCGAATTTTGCCGCTACACTTTGTAGTAATTACAGACAGATCAGGGGCCGACATATGACACACCATGTGCCAATCTCGACTTTCGCGGGGGCTGTTGAACACGTCCTGCATGATGTTTCCCTTTCGATGCCCGGTGTGGGCTGCTAGGGATACGGTAGTGGAAGAAACTTCCACAGTCAACACAGATAATGGACGAATTTTCCATTTCTTATTTATAGGCCGTTAGCTGTTTGGCTGGTGGCGTTGATTAATTGGGGGTGCTGGTGGGCAATTATCCGTTGGGCGCACGATTTCTATTTTGGTGCAACAAGGCAACAGGGATCAGTGTGCACACGCTGTATCGGAATTACATATTTAGATGCTGTACGATCTTGCTGGACAAGCTAGAAGGCAGGCCGCCAACCTGACCCAAGTATAAAAAGTTGAGGTCTATGCCGTAAAGTTGCCATATTCTGTAGGCGTCTTTCGGTAAGAGCGGCTTTGTGCCCTTCTCAATCTTAGTATAGCTTGATCGGTCAATCCCCACCATATCGGCAAACTCGGCCTTAGACATGCCAAGGGCCTTTCGCACGGCTATGACCCTGGGCGTCACCATCATTGGTGACGTGGGTTCGTTGGGGGGTTCTTGTACCATACGCGCATAATGCCACCGCCTACCATTTGAGCAATCAAATCTATTTCCACTATTGACGTGTGGAAGCTTCTTCCATTATGCAAGGGCATGTCACAAGAAAAACCCATTAAAAAATTAATCGACGCTTGGACAACGCGCCAAGATTTTGCGGACGACGTGGGCGCGAATGTGGCCACGGTACACAAGTGGGCGGCGTCTGGGCGTGTTCCAGCGGACCGTCAAAAGTCGGTTGTTGAGGCGGCGCAAGCGCGCGGCCTATCGCACGTCACGCCCGAATGGATGTTGCTGCAGCACGCCCGACGCGAAGGCGGTGCAGCATGACCGACGCGCAACGAAACGTATTGGCCCGCTTGTCAGATGGTGAATGGCGGCTCGGCCACCAGCTTGATTGCTCGCCAATTGTGCTTGGTGCCCTCAATAACCGGGGGATGATCCGGGGCGCAGATGATGGCCGGTTTGGGTTTCGCACTGAAAATTGGACGATCACAACCAAGGGCATTGAAGCTTTGCAGGTGGCGGGATGATCCGGCTTGCTATGATCGGCGCGATGCTATCCACCCCAGCCATAGCCGACACACGGCAGGTTGTGGCCAGCACAGTGACCCTAGCCCCCACAGAACGCCCCGGCGCTGTGGCAGAGGTGCAGTTTAACAACAGCCGCAGCGACGGCGGTTTCTTGGTCACGCATGAATTCACGCTAACGCTGGACCGCGTGACAGTTGCCGTAGTTGCAACCGTTGGGCGTTCGCAGCCCGACACGATCACCGTCACCGCACCGGAAGGCTATGCGGCCATCCCGCGCGAACTGACCATCCCCGATGGCGATAGCGGTGCGGTGTATGTGTACCCGCTCAATGGGGTGGGCATGTGATGGGCACAACGAACACCGGCACGGCGGTATATCCGTGCACCTCCCTACGGCCAAACTGGGGCGGCGTTTTGGATTGGGGAACCCCGGTCGGCGTCGCCCGCTTTTTGGGGGAGTAAACGATGACTAAGCAAGACATACCGCAAATTAAAGACGCGGAAAAGGTTGAAATGCCATCCGGGCTTGACTTGTTGCGCGCGCCTTTCCCGCCCAATTTAATTTCAAAGCTTCCAAAGCCTACGAAATTCCAGACCGATGAAGTAAAAAAAGATTTTTCGAAAGGTGTACGCTGCAATGTTTGTGGCGGGTGGCATCACCCTAAAGTTGTGCATATTGATTATGTTGGCCACGCTGCATTGACTGACAGGCTACTTGACGCAGACCCCAATTGGAATTGGGAGCCTGTTGCGATCAAGCCAAATGGAACGCCTGAAACGGATGAAAATGGCGGGATGTGGATTAAGCTTACTGTTTGTGGTGTTACGCGCCTTGGCTACGGGCATTCAGACGGAAAGCGCGGTGGGGATGCGATCAAAGAATTGATCGGGGACGCTTTGCGAAATGCTGCTATGCGCTTTGGCGCCGCTTTGGACCTTTGGCACAAAGGCGACTTGCACCTCGATTCTGATAAAGATTCCGAATACAATGGTGATGCGCCAGTTTCTAAAAATGTGAGCGTAGAGCAAAAGCCAGACCCAAGCGTTATTTCTGAAAATATGGTCAAGGCCGTTTCCGGCGCGGCGAACTTGGATCGCCTGAAGGGAATCTGGGGTTATCCTGACTTCAAGCGCGATCTAGCTTGGCTCAAAGCCGAACATCCTGAGCAAGCCGCCCATGTCGAGGCCGCAAAAAACACCCGTAAAGAAGAACTTGAACAGCCAGCCGATGATCTTGGCGGCGATTCAATCCCTTTCTGAGGAACCCAAAAATGAATGATTTATCCCCCGCTGGCATTGGCCACAACGGCGCACCCGACCCAATCGAAGAAGTTACCGCCGCATATGACGAACTTCTATTGGAAGTTTCCAACTGGACCGATGGCGCGCTTGTCGAAAACGAAGCGCAGCACGATGCGGTTGCCGATCTTCTAAAGCAATTCAAAACATATAAAGGCGAGTTGGCAAGGGCTGCAAAACAGCGGACTGACCCGCTGTTTAAGTTGTGGAAGGCCGAGGTTGCGGCTGTGAAGGTTTACACCGACGACGCAGAGACAATGCAGACATCGCTTGTTGCCTGTGTAGCCCCGTACAAAGCCAAATTGGCCGAAGATAAACGTGCGGCAGAGCGGGCCGCATGGGAAGCCGCCGACAAAGCGCGGCGCGATGCCGAAGCGATGGCTGCAGCCGCGAACGCCGCCGATCTTGAGGCGCGGCGCGAAGTTGCAGCCGCCAAGCAGGCCGCCCTTGATGCACAGAAGGCCGCAAGCGCAGCCAGTAAAGACAAGGTTCCGGGGATGCGCAGCGTCCACCACTTTGAGGTCACAAGCCACAAAGAACTGATAAATGACATTCTGCAAAACGACAAAGCCGCCCTTGTTCAATTCCTGGACGAATACGCCCGCCGCAATCACAGGGCGCGCGACATCCAGGGGGTCCGTAGTTGGACAACAAAGGAAGCGTTCTAATGACGGATCGGGGCAGGGAGTTTGCGCTTTCACGCCTGAATGATGCCCCGACACTGCAAGCGTTGGCGGCGGTTTGGTCAACGCTTGGCATTGAATACCAGCGCGACCAAGCCGTTCAGGACGCCAAAAACCGCATGAAGTTGGAACACATGAAGCGAGAGGCGAAATAATGGCCCAAACTGTTATCCTGCGGGGTGCAAGCCAGCGCGTTCTTGCAAAGCGATTGATAGACGCCGCGCCTGATGACGCAGTGGTGCGCGTTGCCGAGGCGACACGCAACAGTGAGCAAAATGCCCGCATGTGGGCCATGATTTCCGACATATCCAGGGCCAAGCCCGAGGGCCGCAAATGGGTTCCTGAGGTTTGGAAATGCGCCTTCATGCACAGCTTGGGGCACCAGGTTAAATTCGCCGAAGGGCTGGACGATAGCGGGCCTTTCCCAATTGGGTTTCGTTCATCGCGCCTGACCGTTCGCCAGATGGCCGATCTTATCACTGTCATATCGGAATATGGCGACCGGCACGGCGTTGCGTGGTCTGAGCCTGCGAGGGAATACGCATGAACCTCACAGGCCAGGCGATCTACCAAAAAGGCAGGAAGCCCTCGAAGGTCAAGGCGATACGTGACAACGCGCGGGATCGCGAATGCACCCTCAGCATTCCTGGCATTTGCTGCAACGACAATGCGCGAACGGTGGGCAACCACGTTCGCCTGTTTAGCATAGCTGGCGGGGGCCAAAAGCCCGACGACATTTTCATCCTGGACGCATGCGACAAGTGCCATGCCGTGTTCGATAGCCGCGATAAGTGGGCTGATGCCGCGCTTGGGTACGATGATGTTCTGAGGGCCTTCATGCTGACACTGCGCAATAGACGAGCCGCTGGCCTTATTATTTTGAGGGGCGAGCAATGAACGCCATACGCAGCGAGATTGCCAGCCTAGAGCGCCGCATTGCGCGCGGTGGGGCAGGTGTAACCAAATTGCGGGTTAAGCTAACCCTGGCGCGTCATAGGCTCTTACAGGCAGAACTGCGGGGGCAAGCCTAATGGGTTTTCGTGGTCAGTACAAAAACAAGCGCGACACAAACGAAACAGAGATTTTCGCGCAACTGCGGGCCTATGGGCTGTCTGTCTATTCGCTGGATCGCCCCGCCGATGCCATCGTTGGTTATTTGGGCAAGACCTACCTTGTTGAAATCAAGGGGGCCAAGGGCAAACTTACCGGGCCGCAAGAGACGTTTCTGGAAACCTGGAAGGGTGATTTCACGATCTTGCGCACGGTTGAGCAAGCGGCGGAATTTGCCCGAATTTTACGCGCTGGTGGGGCTGTAGAAATACCGTTTCGGGGGGTGATTTCGTGATGAAACGCTTGATTGATTCGGCGGTATCTGATAAACGAAACGGGCCAGACGCGGTGCTGAAACACCGGCTGGCCCTGAGACATAGCAAACCTGTTAAGGAGGTTCAGCACATGCCCTTTGAGGCTAATATATCGCCGTGCGGCGATTCCACAAGCGAAATCCAAAAATTTACGGACAGCAATGAGGCGAGGTTTCGCCGTGATGTTCGTGCAGACGTGCGCAAAGGCCCGTTCACTAAGTCAGAGCGCGACGTGGTGTTGGCGTTTGTGAACCATTGGTTCCAACACAGGAAAAGCCCCAAGGGCTTTGTTCACCCAGGGAGAACAAAGTTGGCAAAGCGCGCCGGGGTGTCCATCGCAACTGTTAAACGAACGCTGGCTATGCTCCGAGATAATGGCGCGATTGTGCCGGTTGGATACCTTGAGGGCCTGCACGGCAAAGCGACGGAATACACCATCGACACGATTGCTTTGACCGAACTTTGCGCCAAGAAAAAAGCCAACATCACACGAAACGGTGGGTCAAATGACCCTACCCAAGGGCGGGTCAAAATGACCCACCGTATAAACAACGTTATTACCTTTCCAGCCAAGAATAAGAACACCATCGGCGGTGCAGCATGAACGACATGTTTCATGTTCCAGCCAAGAAAGAACTAAGGCCATACCAGGCAAGGGCCATCGCCGAATTGAAAGCCTCAATCTTGGCTGGAAATAAAAGGGTTGTTCTAGTTCTGCCGACCGGTGGTGGAAAAACTTTGGTTGCATCTAAGATCGTTGAGGGCGCCTTAGCCAAAGGTGGCAAGGTTGTTTTTACCGCCCCGATGATCACTCTGATTGATCAGACGATTTCAGCGTTTGAGGCTGAGGGCATCACCGATATTGGGGCAATCCAGGCAAGTCACCTGCGCACCAACCACCGCGCACCTGTGCAGGTGGCAAGCGTCCAAACCCTAGATCGGCGCGATACCTTGCCGCCTGCGTCCGTTGTTCTGGTGGATGAATGCCACGTTTACAGCAAGGCGGTTGTTGATTGGATGAAAGCCGAGCCTGACACGGTATTTATTGGCCTGAGCGCAACGCCAGGGCGCGCAGGTATGGCGGATGAATGGCACGATATCGTTGTCGGCACCACAACCCGCGAATTGATTAATTTGGGATATCTTTCAAAATTCACCGTCTATGCGGCATCAAGCCCAGATATGAGCGGCGTCAAGATCGTTGCTGGTGATTATCAGGCTAAGGGCGCGGCAGAGGTTATGTCAGAAAGTGGTTTGGTGGGGGATATCCTGCAAAACTACATTTTGCATGGCGAGGACCGTCCCACGTTAGGCTTTGCGGTGACTGTGGCTCATGCAAAGCGCATGGCCGATGAATTTACAGCGGCGGGTATACAATCGGCATATATTGAGGCCCGAACAGATAGCCTCGAACGCAGGGCTATTCAGTCAGCGTTTCGACGTGGTGACGTTAGGGTGATCTGGTCGGTTCGCACAATGACAACGGGCGTTGACCTGCCCGTGTCAGGCATTATCGATGCCGCCCCAACCCGTTCGGAAATGCTTCACCAGCAAAAAATCGGGCGTGGATTGCGCGTCAATGATGGCACCGAAGATTTGAAAATTTGGGACCATGCTGGCAACACATTACGGCTTGGCTTTGTGGATCAACTGGAATGGACAGAGTTGCCAAGCGGCAAGCGGGGCGAGAAAAAAGCGCGCCGGGAGCCTTTACCAAAGGAATGTGGCGAATGCTCTTACATGATGGAGCCGAAAGTAAAGGTTTGCCCGAATTGTGGCGCAGAGCGCAAAGTACCTAGCGGCTTTGTTGAGACCGCAGAGGGCGAACTTGTGCCGTTGACGCCAGAGCCATCGTCCAAGGAGTACACCATGAAAGAAAAGCAGGTGTTTTATTCTGAGCTGTTGGGGTTTTGCCAGGAACGCGGATATAAGCCAGGTTTGGCCTATCACAAATTTAAGGAAAAATTTGGCATTTACCCATCGGGAAGGCTGAACAGCCACCCCAAGACACCATCGGCGGCCACTAGGTCTTGGTTTCGGTCTCGTCAAATTGCCTATGCCAAAGCCCGCAAAAAAGAAGCGGTGCAGTTTGGCGGTGCCGCATGAGTGTCATTGATATTCACGAAGCGGCCCAAGGGCGTTGGCGCGGTATCTTGGCCCATTATGGGCTGAGCCAAAGGGAACTTTCTGGCAAGCATTGCCCTTGCCCGATCTGCGGTGGCACAGATCGCTTCCGCTTTGACGACAAGGGGGGGCGAGGCACTTGGATTTGCAGTCATTGCGGCGCGGGTTCTGGCATGGACATGGTGATGAAGTTGCGCGGTTGGGATTTCCGCGAAGCCTTGAGCAATGTTCGAAAAATTATCGGTATGTGCGAACCGGAGACGGCTAAGCCTGGCATTTCTGATGATGATAAGCGCCGCCTGCGCATGGACCTTTGGGCATCATCGGTGCCGGTTGAGCCTGGCAATATGGCGCATAATTACTTTGTGAGCCGTGGCGTTGATCGTTTGTGCTATCCGTCATCGCTTAGGTTTGCGGAATCTTGCAGATATTCGGCGGATAAGAACTTTCCGGCGCTAATCGCCGCAATACAAGACGCAGATGGCCGGGGTGTGAGCCTTCACCGGACATTTTTGCAAGACGGGCAAAAAGCGCCCGTCGATAGCCCAAAAATGCTTATGCCAGGTTCGATACCTAGCGGATCGGCCATCCGCCTTGGGCGTGCTGGCGATGTTTTGGGGATTGCCGAGGGGCTAGAGACAGCAATGGCGGCTTCGGACGCCTTTGAGATTCCAGTATGGGCCGCCGTTAGTGCTTCGCTATTGGCCGAATGGGAACCGCCACACGGTGTTTGTGAAGTGGCGATATTCGGAGACAATGACGCCAACTTTACGGGTCAAGCCGCAGCATATCAGTTGGCCAGAAGGATATCCAGAAAGAACCTAGAAGTAACCGTCCATATCCCGCCACACGCTGGCCGGGATTGGGCTGATTATACAATAGCAGGAGTTTTGAAATAATGGCCGGATCAATCAACAAAGTAATCATCATTGGCAACCTGGGGCGTGATCCCGAAGTGCGAACATTCCAAAACGGCGGCAAGGTATGCAACCTTCGCATCGCCACATCAGAGCAGTGGAAAGACAAGAACACTGGCGAACGCAAGGAGCGTTCGGAATGGCACACAGTCGCCATTTTCCAAGAGGGCCTTGTACGCATTGCCGAGCAATACCTGAAAAAAGGCAGCAAGGTTTACATCGAAGGCAAATTGCAAACCCGCAAATGGCAGGATCAATCTGGCCAGGACAAATACAGCACCGAAATTGTGTTGCAAGGCTATGACGGGGTGATGACCATGCTGGACGGCCCAAGCGGCGGTTCGGATCGCGGCCAGTCAAACGACAGCTATGGGCAGGCAGGCGGTAGCGCATACGGTGGCAGCACAGGCGGCGCGCCCGCTATGGACGACGAAATCCCGTTCGCCGCGTGTGCGCTATGATGGGCACCCCCCACACATGGGCCGAACAAAAGGCCCTGGAAGATGTCATTACGCATTACATGCGCCGCGCATGGTTCTCGTCGCTTGACGGGCAGTCTATGGCGGCGGCTGCGCGGGAAGTTGATGCGCCCCGGCCCAGCCTGCGCTTGGCAATGCGCGCTTGCGGGTACACGTGGAAATACACCGGCGCGCCGCTTGACCGGCCATATATGGACAGGCGCAGGAAAGCCGAACCGCCGACGAAAGAACAGGCGATTAAAATCATCCGCGCAAAAATGACATCCGCGCAAATTGATAGCGTTGATCGACTGGTGAAGGCGGGCTTGCGCGAACCTTTCGCGCTTGCCGAGGTTTTGCGCACGGAGGCACGGGCATGAACGAAGAATTATATGCCCAGGCGATGCTTGCTGACGCGAACAACGCCAAGCCGCGCCTGATCGAACGCGACGGCAAGCCGATCCAAGACAAGCCCGCCCAGCCGAGGATGCCGTGCGAACGGGCCATCTTGGTTGCCCAGATGCTAGATGATGATCTGCGGCGATTGAAGGACATCACCGGCGACAACCCGCGAAAGGACCACCACCACATGCGCCTCCTGGCGGCGCACGGGGCGGTCGAACATTACCGGCCCGACATGGAAAAGCCCGTGATGTACCGGCGCGGGCCACAGTGGGAAGCAAAATTAACCGAGTGGGGTGCGTTATGATTATCAACGGCAAACATTTGATCGACGCATTCCCATTGTCCCCCATGATAACCAGAAAAATGAAGGCACACGGGGTAAGCTACGGCCTATCAGAAGCCGGTTATGACATTCGGATCGAGGAAGCCGTAACGCTGCACCCGTTCAAGCGGTTTAGTTTGGCATCGGCGCACGAAGAATTCCAAATGCCGCCTTATTTGGTGGGCCTAGTGAAAGACAAATCAACTTGGGCGCGCAAGGGCCTAAGCGTTTTCAATACGGTGATCGAACCGGGCTGGAAGGGATTTTTGACACTCGAACTGGTTTACCACGGGCGCGGTATTCTTCGCATTCCAGCGGGCGCCGGTATTGCCCAGGTGATTTTTGAGGAAATCAAAGAGGCGGCGCAATACGCGGGTAAATACCAGAACCAAACGTCAGGACCAACGGAGGCAATTTTAGAATGAGTATGGCAAACACATCAAGCGCAGTGATGCAGCAGCGCATTGAACCAATTGACAGTTTGGACGATTTTCCGACGCCGCCTTGGGCTACCCGTGCGTTATGTGAATGGTTGGCGGGCATGGGGTATCCCTTGGGTGACATGACTTGCCGTGAGCCTGCCGCCAATCGCGGCCATATGGTTAAGCCGCTTCGGGAGTATTTTGGCGAGGTTGATGCGAGTGACGTGCATGACTACGGCGCGGGTTTTCGGGTTCAGGACTATTTAGGTTGTGAGGCTGCAAGCCTTGCGTCCTGGACGATCACAAACCCGCCATTTCGCCTAGCCGCTGATTTTATCAGGCAGGCGAGAAATACAAGCCGACACGGCGTTGCCGTTATTGTGCGAACTGCATTTTTGGAAAGCGTTGGTCGCTACAATACCCTTTTCAGCGACGGCGCACCAACTGACATCCTGCAATTCAGTGAGCGGGTTGTAATGCACAGGGGCAAGCTTTCCGCCAAGGGTAGCACCGCAACAGCTTATTGCTGGTTGATTTGGCGGAACAACGACAGGACGGGGCGGTCACATTTCGATTGGATAGGGCCATGTCGAAAGAGACTTGAGCGGGCGGAGGATTACGAATGAGCGATCCAGTCAACCACCCAGCGCACTACACCAGCCACCCGTCGGGGGTAGAGTGCCTGACCGTCACTAGGCATATGAATTTCAATCTAGGCAACGCGCTGAAGTACATTTGGCGCGCTGATCAAAAGGGCGCAGCCATCCAGGACTTGCAAAAAGCCGCGTTTTACATTGCGGACGAAATCAAGCGCCGCAATGGTGACGAACAGCCAAAACCACATCGCCCCATATCTGAGCAATTTGAGCGCATGAAGGCAAACAACGCGCCGCTGAACCAGGGGGTCGGCCATGGCTGATGTTTTGTCTAAAGCGGCGCGCGATGCAATCGCGGCATACAAGGGCGACGTGACGGTAATTCCTGCCGGGGCTGTGACCCCGCTGGGGTACGTCTGGAACGCAGACAAATGCCGCCTTTCGAAGGGTCAAACGCAAGAACAGGTTCGGGCGAACTACAAGCGCAAGAACTGGCGAGACAACAAGCGGACAGCCTGACCTGCGGCTAATAGCGGGCGATCAGTGGGCGGTGTCGGTGTTCATTCCTACCCAAACACCCACAGCGCGGGCGTGGTTCTCCAAGCCACGGCCCGCGCACACCAACGGGGCAAAGAGGGGCGAACAGAAATGGCAAAACGCAAGGGCAAGGCAAAGGATCGTGTGACCATTGCAAGTTGGGACATGGGGGCCACAGGTCAAGCCAATCAAAGCGGCCTGGTGATCGAAAGCCGGGGGGAACTGGACACCGCCACGGGCAAGGTAATTAACCCGAATGGCGTCAAGGGTGCGCGCCGGATTGACACCCTTGCAAGGTATCATAGGTTGGGCTGGATTAGCGCGCGGGGATACAACGCTGGTGACATGCTGCGGACTGCATGGCTAAATACGCAACGGTCCCCCGGTTGGTCAGACAACGACAGGGTGCAAAGCAGCCCCAAGCCGGACCAGGCCATCACAATGCAGGTGGACCGCATTAGCCGCCTCGTATGGCTATCCAGGCGGGTGCCTGAGGACATCGCACCGATTGTGGAACACATCGCACTGCATGACGGTTCGGTTGCGGGTGTTAGGGTTAAAGGAAAGCGGCCTTACATTGGTCGCAACCACGACGCAGGCAAGGCGGCTATGGCGGCAGCGTTTGAGCGATTGGCGGGGTGTTTTGGTGGTTGATGTAAATAGCCCTTGCGGAAAACTCAAAACGCATTTATTGTAATATGCGAAAGCAAAATGCGCCGGGTGGAAACATTCTGGCGCATTTGTGGTTCTCAACACAGTTTCCGCCTACCTCATTGGGTAAACCCCTTAACGTCGTTGAATGAGTGCAGGCTGATTAGATCACCACGCCCTGGCCCTAACCCGGCATCAAGGGGCGTGGTGATTGTCATTCAAGCATAGGTGACACCATGTCATGGGGTGGTGAGCGTGGCACACGCCACGAACGTGGGTATGGCTACGCATGGCAGAAGCGCCGCGCACTGGCACTACAGCGTGACGCGCACCTATGCCAGCCGTGTTGGCGTGATGGCCGGGTAACTCAGGCGTCAGAGGTTGACCACATCACACCTAAGCACTTGGATGGCGAGGACGACTTCGACAACCTGCAATCCATATGCACCCCATGCCACAAGGCCAAGACACAAGCCGAGGCCAAGGCACGGCAAGGCGCACGAACCGGCCCGACATTTGACAAGGATGGGTGGCCAGTGTGGCCAGCATAGGGAGGGGGTGGGTCAATCTTGATGACCTTTCTGATGGGAAC
>Ga0255047_10000262_pt1 | contig 40984 bp, 57 predicted proteins | sample JV7_2_1_MG_FD_183640 | JGI IMG/M metagenome (GOLD analysis project Ga0255047, IMG submission 183640) | Seawater microbial communities from Jervis Inlet, British Columbia, Canada - JV7_2_1 | ecosystem: Environmental > Aquatic > Marine > Inlet | place: Canada: British Columbia | collected 2016-10-06
GGCTTCGGGTCGAAGAACTCGCCGCCCCAGTCGGCCATCGCGTCCTCGATGACGGGCTGCGGGGTGCGGCGGTGGACGCTGACCCGGCTTCGCAGCCGGGTCGCGGCCTCGCCGAAGCGGCGCAGTCGGAGGCCGGCGGCGTGCACGGTGGACACGGTAAAGTCGGAGTCGGTGATGTGTGAGTGCACCGCCTCCGCGAAGTTGTGGAGCGCTGCGGCCAGGAACAGGGTCGGTCGGGTCTCGGGGTCGTTGGTCATGTCTACCTCCCTGCGGGTGGGTGGCCCGCGTGTTGTGCGGCTAGGCCGCGGTGATGGTCTCGGTCGGCTCGTCGATGCCAAGGATGACACGCAGGGGCAGGAGCCCGTACGTGGCCCGCTCGATGTTGGCGGCCATCTGCGGTTCCGGCGTCCGGTCACCAGACCGCCACCGCGAGATGGTGGACTCGGTGACCTCCAGCCTCGCGGCGAACGCCCGGCGGCCCCATGTGGGCAGCGAGTCGAAGTAGGATTGCAACGTCATGGCGTCAAGGTACGGCGCCTCGTGGTGCCTGTCAAGGCCGCATTGCGCGCGCCGGTTAGATCGCCTTGCCGGTGTGGCCATGCGGCGGTAGGGTGGCGCCATGACCTGGATACGACTCGAAACCGCGTACGCCTTTGACCGTGACGTGAGGAGGTCAAGGTGTGGCCCCGTGTGGCCCCACCTGCTGGGTCGGATGAAGGACGTAGACGACCACGTCTTGTCCGACAACGAACTCGACCCGTGGCACGTTGCCGACGTCCTTATGATGGACGAGGCCGACGTCGCCAAACGCATCGAGGGTGCCAAGGCCGTCGGGCTGCTCGTTCGGGTCGAGGGCGGCTGGCAGGCTCGCAACTGGGCGAAGTACAACGGGCGCACCTCGGCCGATCGCATGCGGCGAAAGAGGGCACGAGACGCTGCAGCCGGTGACGTCACATCCGACCGAGGTGACGTCACATCCGCCAAAAGTGACGTCACAACCACCGCCTGTGACGTCACCTCGGCGTCACAGGCGTCACAGGCGTCACATGCCGTCACCTCGGGCGCGCGCACGCCTGACACTACGACTACGACTACGACTTCACTTCAAGACGATCTACCCCCTGCCCCTGCTGCGCAGGCGGGCGAGGGGCTCAGTTTGGGATTGGTTGATGATCCACCACCACCCCCCGACCACATCGTCGCGCTCAACCGGTGGGCTGACCTCTACGAACACCCCGACGACTCCACCCACCGCTGCCTCACGAGCGCGATTGGCAAGAAGCGCATCCAGACTGCTCGGGCAAGGATTCGCGAGTACGGGTTCGTGGCTGTCTGCGGCGTCATCGACGCCAGCAAGGAACGGCCATGGAACGTCGACAAGGGCGTCCAGCAGTTCATGAGCATCATGCGGCCTGAGATGTTCGAGCGGCTGCACGCCTTCGCGGCCGACCCCAAGGTCCGAGCCCGCGAACTGGGCGAGGCCCGCAAAGACAGCAGCCCAGACGGCTTGCCGGACAGGGACAACTATTCGCGGCCGCCGGGCTGGGGCGACTCCAAGCAGACGCCCGAAGAGGAAGCGGCAGAGATAGCCGCGCCCAAGGTGGCCGGGAAGGGGTGGGGCTCATGAGCAGTCTAGACCCCAGGGGCAGCGTCGGCGACATCGTGGCATGGGCGGAGGCTGCGCTCGCGCGCTCCGACTTCGCGCCCCGAGCCTTCCGCCCGCCGACCCCCGAGGCGTGGACCGAAGACCACGCGGTCATCCTGCGCGACGGACCGTTGGCCAGCGCTAAGGCGGTCATCGAGTGGCGCCCGTGCGGCTGGTGTCGAGGCTCGCCGGATGGGCTACGGCTGGTCGAGGTGCCCATCCCTCGCGAGGAGTGGCCGGTGTCGCAGATGGCGGACGGTCACCTGGCCAAGTGCATCGCAGACCCCGGCATCATGGTTCGGGTCCACGCCGAGCCGTGCGTCTGCGGCGGGCTGCTGGCGAGGCTGGCTGCGTTCAACCGGGCCAACATCCCGAGCAAGGTCGCAGCCATCAACCTGCCCAGGGGCTGGATCAGGGCCGACTACAGCGATTGGACGGTCATCCAGGCCCGCATGCTGCAGCTGGTCGACGGCTGGCGCCCAGGGGCTACCGGGGTGCTCATCTACGGGCCGCCGGGCACGGGCAAGTCGACCATGGCCGGCATCATCGCCACCCTCGCAGCGCTGCGGCACGGGGCCGACGTGGCGTGGCTGCACTGGGGCGACCTCTGCGACGAGGCCGCCCCCCGACTCGAACTGGAGACCCGCAACCGCATCAGGGGCGCCGAGCTCGTCGTGGTGGATGAGGTCGGCGGGCAGCGCGGCACACCGTTCCGCCGCGACCTCTTCGCCGCGACCATCGGCTGGCGGCTCGATGCGGGGCTGTCGGTCATCATGACCAGCAACATTGACCCGAAGAAGTCCGGCAACGAGCTGGTGGTCGCCCTCGGCGAGCGCGGTCAGAGCAGGGTCGCCAACCTCGACGTCGTCCTGATGGACGGACCAGACCGGCGGCAGGCGTCGTGATCGCGGCGCTCTACGTGGTCGACGGCGGCTGTTACTCGGACCTGGCCGGCGTGGACCCATGGCCGGAGGCTCGAGACGCGCGTGCCTACCAGGGGCCGCACCCGGTCGTGGCACACCCTCCGTGTGCTCGATGGGGCCGGTACTGGTTCGGGGGTCCGTCGGCAAGGGTGCGACGCAAGAAGGGCGACGACGGTGGCTGCTATGCCGCTGCGCTCGCATCCGTCCGCCGTTGGGGCGGTGTCATCGAACACCCCGAGGCGTCGTCTGCGTGGCGATGGCATGGGCTCAACCCGCCACCCCGCTGCGGCGGATGGGTCAACGCCGACCTCGTAGGCGGCTGGACGTGCTGCGTCGAGCAGGGGCACTACGGGCACCGCGCGCGCAAGGCGACATGGCTCTACGCCCACGGCGTGGACCTGCCTTCGCTGCGGTGGGGGGCGTCCGAGGCCGTCATCCGGCCGGATGAGGGTTTCCACTCTGCGGCAGAGCGGCGACGCGCAGTCAAGACGGGTGCGTGCCAGCGCATGAGCAAACGCGAGCGCTTGGCGACCCCCGCCCCGTTCCGCGACCTGCTGATTTCGATTGCGCGGACGGCGCGCCAGGACCGGCGCCAAGCGCCACAATAGGAGGATTCAAGTGCCTGCCCCGAAGACGAAGAAGCTCTACAGGGTCGACGTGCGGCGCCACGAGGACGCCACCATTGCCTGGACGCGCACCAAGTCGGAGGCAGTCAAGACCGCCAAGGACTGGGCGCTCGAGGGCAACCGAGCCGCCGAGGTGCGCGTCTACCAGTGCCGCGTGCGGGTCGACGTCGAGGCCATCATCGCGGCCTACGACGGGCACCCGATGCAGCCCGTCGGCGAGATGCTGGAGTACGCCGAGTCTGGCCGCGAGACCCAGCGCACGCCCGACACCGAGGCCGCCTGACGGGAGCCCGGGTGGACGGCGGCGCCCCATGCGTGGGATTGTCCCGTCGACAGCACTGGAGGACCGCCCATGCCCCGTGACCCAGACGCCAGCCACATCGGGGCGCTCGACCTGAGCCTGGGCGCGGCGTGGACCGACTACACGTCTGCCAGCCTGGACAACGCCCAGTTGGCCACCGGCACCAAGCTGGCCGGCTTGCTGCTCTTCTCCCACCTGAGCATCACGAACCGGCACGCCACGCAGGCGATGTTCTTGATGTTCACGGTCGGCGCTGGCGCGACCACGCACCGCATCCGCATCGAGCCAGCCACCCACCGCGAGGTGCCCTGTCTCGGCCCCGAGCCCATCAAGACCATCTCGCTCCAGGGTGCAGGCGCCGCCACCGTCGGCTCGCTCGTAGCCTTCTTCTCGGGCACCTGATGGGCGGCATCCACTCGCAGGTGCGCTCGCTGCCGGCCCCGCGCTACGACCACATGGCCCGCTACGGCCTCACCACGCCGCTCGCAGCCGACTACGCCGACCTCTCGACCACCGCAGACACCACCATGGCGGCGCTCGCTACGGGCCCGACGATGTTGGCGGGCGCCATGTACTTCACCGCCGCCGACCAGGCGAGCGCCAAGAACGCAGGGGTTTGGCGCGACGTCTCGGCCGACTTTCCCAACTCCGGCGACGAGTACGCCTACATCTCGCTCATCGGCTGGCGCCGCACGAATATCAAGGCGACGACCAACTCCCCTGACTTCTTCGCCGCGGGCGGCATCATGGGCCGCGTCACGCACGCCGGCACGCGGTTCGGGGGCGGCGGGGCCGTGTATCAGGCGCAGGGCGAGGGTACGTGCCAGGTCAAGATGGTAGCGGCGACGGGCACGATGGCCACGCCCGCGGGCCTCGGCGGTAGCCTCGATTCGCAGCACACGACGGCGCTGGTTATCAACGTGATCAAGCGCATCGACGCCCTCGACAACTGCGAGATCGATACATGGGTCGCGAGGCCGGGCGAGGAGCCCATGTACATCGAGCGCTATGCGACCTTCGACCTCGTCTCGGCGCCCGCGCTCATCTACTTCATGCACCTGAATGTGAACGCCCATGACGGCGAGATGTTCGTCTACGGCGAGCGCGGGCTGTCGACCGCGCTCCTGACCTCCGAGTTTGGGATTACGCGACCATGAGCAGACGCACGAAGCCATCGCGCCTCACGGCGCTGTACCAGATCGAGACCGAACTACAGGCGCGCATGGATGCGGCGCACGTGGACGAGACCCCGCAACAGGCGCGGGCGCGCGTCGACAAGCTCGAGACCCGCGCCGACGCGGCGGTGGCGGCGCACAACGCGAGCGCGCCACCCGAGGCCCAGATACCGCCCTACGACGTCGCGGCACGCCTGCTCGAGCTGATGGCGCCCTGATGACGTGGCTGGTACCCGAGGTGCAGCGCGAGCAGACGCCGCACCATGACCGCTGCCGCCATCCTGACGTCTGCGGTGCTGTGCTGTGCGCCGTGGGAATCTGGGACGACAGGTGACCCGGCTGGTGCCCGAGTCTGCCCGCGAGGCGCTGGCCGAGTTGCGCTCCGCCTGCGGCCCGCACGGACCCCAGGGCCTGGTGGACACGGTCGAAGCTGCCCTCCTCGCCCTCGAGACCGACAACCGCCGCCTGCGCCGCTCCGGGGTCGCCGACGCCGTGGACCGGGCCCCCGGTGTGCCCCTGGCGCCCGAGCCGTCGCCCCTCGACTCCACTGTCCCCCCTGCCCGCTCGGTCGCTGAGCGTGTTGTGGCCGCCGCCGTGGCGGAGTGGACGCTCGACGTGCGCGAGCCGCCGGGCCCGAACGTCGAGCGGATCGATCGCTACATCCGGGGCGAGCAGGGCCTCTGGTGGGGCACAGCCGCGCTCAACGACCGCGACTCGATGATCTACCGGCGCAACGGGCAGTTCGCCTGGTGCGGGGCGTTCGCGGCCTTCTGCTTCGGCGCTGCCGGGCTGTCTGCCGAGGTGCGGCGCAAGTCCTTCGCCTCGACCTACCGCCTCCACCGCTGGTCTGAGGGCAGCGACCGGCGCGTGTCCGTGAAGAGCCTGCGACGCGGTGACGTGGTCGTGGTCGGGCCCGCTGACGGCTCGGGGAAGGCCTGGGGCAATCACGTCACCATCGCGGAGACCGTGGACGAGGACGGGGTGCACACCCTGGAGGGCAACGCACGCGGCAACGGGGTCAACGGCGAGCGCTACGAGGGTGTCATCCGCAGTTTCCGCCCGTTCCGCGGCAACGAGAAGCGCGGTCGAGACTACGTCGTGATGTTCGGCGTGCGCCCGCTCGCGGTCGACTTCTCGTGAGTTGGGGGCACGCCATCGCGCTGGCCATCATCCTCGGGGTGCTGTCGCTCTGGGTTGTCTGGCCGCGGGCCGACGTGCTCGGCATGATCATCGACGTCGGCGACGACCACTGGGGCGACGATGCCTGAGCCGCCCCAGCCCGCGACCACGCAGCCGCCGCCCACCGTGCCGCCTGCCGCGGTCGCCCCGCCCAGCGCCGCCGACGAGGGCGCCAAGGCCGTCGGCTGGGCGCTGCGAGCCTTCAATATGGCCGGGCCCCGGACCAAGGTCGCGATGCTGGTGCTGGGGCTGCTCGGCGGGATGGAGACGGGGCGCGCCTACGGGCTGCTCGGTGGGAGCGCCGCAGCGCCCGACCTCGAGCCGCGGGTGGCGGCCACCGAGCGCGCGCAGTCCGAGCTCGAAGAGGATATGGCCGACCTCACCGAGGGGCTGTGCATCGTCATCTGCGCGCTCAAGACCGAGGCGGACCTGGCCTGCAAGCGCTGCACGGCTCGGCAGCTGCGACGGTGACCGCGCTCCTCGTCGTCGCAGCACTCCTCGCACCCGACGCCGGCCCGCCCAAGCTCGACGCAGCCCAGATTGCAGCCCTCGACCGCGCCGCCGACCGACTGGCCCAGCGGCTCGAGAAGCGCCACCGTCGCCGCCCATCGGTCCGACGGGTGCGGCAGACGGTGCAGGGGCGCGGGCCCTTCTCACTGACACTCGAGGCTGGTGCGTCGGCCACGCGCGGACCTCGAGCAGACATCGGCGTACCCGTCGCCACCCCCGACTCGTCCGTGGTCGCCCTGCTGCGCCCGCAGCGCGTCACCGCGTCGCCGCGCGTGGTCGTCGAGGTGTGCCGCCTGCGGGCCTGCGAGGTGCGGTCGTGGACGTGGGTGCGGGCCCCGTCGGGTGCGATGCGCACCCAGGGGACGGCTCGAGACCTGCTGGGGCGTGGCGTGGGCCGGGTCACCGTCGCAGTCGTCGTCGACGGTGACCGGCTGGAGGCCCCCGTCGTGCTCAGGCGCTAAGACGCCCCAGCCCGCAGCACGGGCAGTCGCCGCCGGGGTGCAGCGTCTCGACCGACACCCCGAGGACTTCCGCCACCAGGTCGAGCCGTGCGCGGCGCCGGGCCCGCTCGATGTCGCGTCCCGAGTTGGGCGCCAGGTAGACGTCGAGCGTCGCAGTCGCCAGCCCGAGCGCGTGGGCCAGCTCGTCGCGGGTCTTGCCCGTGGCCAGCATCGCGATGCGCACGCGGGTGGCGGCGTTCACTGGTCCGACTCCCCCAGCCCGAACTCGCGCAGGATGGCCGCCCCGAGGCTGGCGCGCACGGTGGCGTCGACGTCCACGCGACCGAGCACGACGCGGGCGCAGCGGAGGACGGTGCGGTGGACGATGGACTGCACGGTCGCGTCGAGGCTGACGGTGACCAGGGCGTCGCCGGGGTCCTGCTCGCTCACGACCAGACCGCCTTGTGTCGGGCGATGATGGCCTCCCGGCGGCGGGCCGCTGCTGCGATGCGCTCGCGCTCGGCCGCTGCGTTCGCCTCTTCGGCCCGGCGGCCGGCCTCGGTCTTCTCGTCGCTCATGGTGTCCTCCTGGTGTGCGGTGGGTCCCGCACCCGAAAAGCCCGCCGCGGCGAGGCCGGGCGGGCTTGGGCGGGGCGGGGCGGGGCGGGCTACCAGTCGGGCTGGTAGCAGCCGCCGTCGTCCAGCTCGGCATCCCAGAGGTCGTCTGCGCAGTCCTCGCAGACGAGGCGGTCGGCGCCCGAGTAGTCGACGCCCTCGCGGTCGGTGGCGTCCTCGCCGCACTCGGCGCAGGGCTTCTCGGCGCTCATCGTGCGGCGTCCACGTCGGAAGCCGACGCGCGCCCAAGGTGCCACGCGCGGGTGCCGACGCTGGCATCCGCCGGCACCCGCATCCACTCGCCGCGCTCACCGTCGTCACCTCGTTCGATGGCATCTCGCCCGAGCGCGATGATGGTGCAACGGCTGGGCGTCACGTCCTCGCAGAGTGCGATCAGGGGCGTGCGGCTCCCCCGTGGTTGGATGTCGGTCATGCTGTCCCTCCTGGTGTGCGCCGTGGGTTGCGGCGTCTGAAGCCAATGTACGGGAATCTTTCGCTTCGGTCCAGAGAATGTGCACTCGGCCCACTCTGCGCCTATCCTTGGGCCATGCCTGCCAAGCAACCTGTCGCACCACGCACGCTCGCCGACGTCGAGCCAGCGCCGTACAACCCTCGGATCATCCAGTGAAGGCACGCCGCAGCCCGGGGCGACCGCTGGCGCTGACGGAGCAGGTCATCGAGGCCATCGCCCTCGCAATCCGCCAGGGGGCCACCCAGAAGCTCGCATGCGCCTACGCCGGCATCAGCGTGGGCAGCTTCCACAAGTACATCCGGCGCGCCGAGGGCGACGACCCGCCGCCGCTGTGCACTCAATTGGTTGAGGCCATCGCGCACGCGAGGGGCCAGCGCGCCGTGGCGTGGCTCGCTCAGATTGAGAGGGCGGGCAAGAAGGATTGGAAGGCGCTGGCCTGGAAGCTGGAGCGCATCGAGCGTGAGGACTTCGGCCGGCAGCCGGTCGACGTGCAGCACTCGGGGTCGGTCGCCCACGAGTTGGACGAGGGCACCCGCCGCTTGCTCAACGCCGTCGCTGGGGTAGACTCGGGGCCTACCCCAGACGAGGAGAACGAGCCGTGAGCGCTGCCCCGCCCCGACTCGAACGCCCCCCACGGGCCGACGAGGAATGCCCACACCCCCGAGCCCCGATGGTCGAGACGCCGCCCATGCGTGTGCGTCCGACCCTCGACCGCATGCTCGTGAGGCTGGACGCCCGAGCCAAGTCCACCCGCGGCGGCATCCTGCTGCCCGAGCAGGCCACCACCCAGCACACCAGCGGCACCGTCATCGCCGTCGGCCCCGGCCGCTGGCAGACCACGGCCTACCACGTCAACGGCAAGCGCAAGACCCGCGTGCGCACCCCGCAGCGGCGCCAGGTGCCCGACGTGCGCCCCGGTGACCGCGTGCTCATCAATCAGTACGGCGGCCAGAACATCGTCGAGCCGCACGTCTACGTCACCGGGATGGCGTGCCCGGTGTGCGACCGGGCGAGCGACTGGGAGCGGGCCCACTGCGACGGGCCCGGCGAGTGCCCCGCCTGCGACGCCACCGGCGTCCTGCCCGAGGCCGAGTACGTGCTGGTCGAGGAGTGGCGCTCCGTCTTCGGGGTCATCGAGGGCGAGGGCGAGGCCGCGCACGCCCCGACGCTGGCGGTGAAGACTGACCGCGGATACCAGCTGCGGGGGTCGGACCGATGACCATCCTTGCCCCGAACGGCCAACCCGCCATCGCCGAGCGGCAGAAGCCGGACGGCTCGAGCGCCTCACGGCTAATCCAGCGCGCAGCCGCCGCAGCCATGCAGGCGCGACCCGGCGAGGACGCCCCGAGCAAGGCTGCCATCGTCTGCGTGGTCGCCCTGCTGCCATCTGGCGAGCTGCGGCTGGGCTTCGACAGCACCGCCACCCTGGCCCCCGACCCGCTCGACCACGCCCAGATACTCGCGGACGCCCAGACCCAACTGCTCCGCTCTGCGCGCTCGTTCCGCAACCGCGTTCGGGCGGACCAGGCGGCGCAGGCGCAGGTTGCAGCTGCGGCCGGGCGCATCGAGGCAGCGTCGAAGGGTGGTGGCTCGTGAGCGCTCGTACCGCGAGGCCAGCCGCCGAGCCTGGGGCGACGCGCCCATGCTGCGGCTGCCATGAGTGCCAGACGCAACTGCCCCACCGCATCTACCAGCCCGAGCCGCTGCCACACGAGGGCTACCCCGTGGGCACCATGGCGGACTTCGGCGCCGCCATGGTGGCGTGGGAGGCTGACCGCGACATGGTGCTGGCCGCCGCTCGCGCCGTCGACGTCTGGGCCGCGGGCTTCGCCCGGAGCATCCTGGGGCCGACGTGGGGCTCGTGACCCCCGATGAGCGGGCCGGGCTCGTGGCGGAACTCAGCGCAATCGAGGCGGACGCCCAGCGCTGGTGGGACCAAGGCTCGCGACACACTGTCGAATCTTCAAGGTGGGTGGCGGTGCGCGCGCTGCTCGGCATCGGCGCCGGTGAGTGCTCGTGCATGCTCAACCCAGAGCGCTGCGACCTGTGCGCCGGTCGCATCTGCGCCTGCCACGGACTCGCGGAGTGCCCGAGGTCGTGCCTCGACCAGCCACCGACGCATCTGGTCGCCCCATGAGGCTACGACCGCGCCCGCTCGACGCGATGATGGCGTACCTGTACTGCGCACGCGTCCCGAGGTCGCACCGCGTGCACTCGGCCAGGCGCAAGGCCGCAGCCGCACGCCGACAGTCGGTGGTGGTCCAGTTCATCGCAGACGGCGGCACGTTCGCGCGTCGGTCGCCATACGTGGCCGGGTGACCCCCGCGCCCGACGAAGGGCGCACGCTCGCCGACTGCGACCCCAACAGCTTCCAGATAGACCTCATCCGCCGCTACCTCGCGGGCCAGACCATCATCGGGGTGTGGGGCGCGCTGGGCTGCGGCAAGTCCGCCGGGCTCGCGCTGCTCGTCAAGGTGGTGGCCGAGACCCGCCCCGGTGCTGGCGTCCTGTGCGTGATGGACTCGTACCCGAACCTGCGCGCCATCGCCCTGCGCAACATGTCGCAGGTGCTGCGCCCGCCCTGGCGCTATATCAAGTCTGAGCGCACCTGGACCCATCCCAACGGCTCGTGGGTCGAACTGCGGCACTACACCGTCACCAGCACGGGGCACGAGGGGCAGAACCCGCTCGAGGGGCGTGACGTGCACCTGGTCATCATCGACGAGGCCCAGGCATTCGACGACTCGCAGGTGTTCAAGCACGCCAACGATAGGGCCAGGCAGGCCGTGCGCGACATGAACGGCAACCTGCATCACGCCGGGGTGGTCGTGAACGGGCGCCCCGCTGCGGTGGACTGGTGGCCGCACGCCATCGAGGCCGCCGGTGGGGTGGTGCTGCGGCCCGACTGGAGCGTCAACGCGCCCAACCTCGACCCGGGCTGGTACGGGCGCCAGGTGGCGACCAGGACGCCCGACGAGGTGCGCAGCCTGCTGCACGGCGACGCCTTCCCTGTCAGCGACCGCCCGTTCGGGCTCTGGCGCGAGGCTCCGTGGCCCGACGGCAACCTGCTCGAGGGCTTCAAGTACGACCCCGAGCTACCCGCCGCGCTCTGCCTCGACCCTGGGTACCGCTGGCCGGGCGCTGCGGTCATCCAGTGCCAGGACCGCGTGCACCCCGTCACGGGCGCCACGGTGTCGCTGCCGGTCATCATGGCGTGCATTTGCCCCGATGACTGCTCCACGCCGGAGCTGATGGTCGAGGCCCGCGAGCACGTCTGGGCGCGCCCGTATCGCAGCCTCGCCCCGCGTCCGCTGATGTGGATTGATGACGTGGTGATGGACCCCGCCGGCAAGGGCGTGACCGCGCACACGGGCATGGATGACCTCGAGCTCATCGGCTACCCGCCCCCGGGCGCTGCCGACCCCATCCCGCTCCTCGGCAACGGGCTCGGGCTCTGGCCGATAGCCGAGTCGGACCACCACAAGCAGAACGTCAAGGTGGGCATCGAGCGCGTGCGCAGGGCCATCCTGACCAGCGACGGCATGCGGCGGCTGGTGGCCCCGGCCGATGCGTGGGCGCGCTGGCGGGCCGCCCCGCCGACGGAGCGCAACTGGGCGCGGACCGTCCTCGGGTACCGCTGGCCGGCCAAGGGGCGCACGATGAAGGCCGGCGCGGGACAGCCGCAGCACCTCGCCGACGCCGTGCGCTACTGGGTCCGCTGGGCGCTCTGGGACATTCCCGCGGTGCTGACGCTCGGTGGCATGGGCACGGCCAACGAGGACGAGGCGCCGCCGTGGGCCGCCGGCGTGCTCGGGATGCGGTAGGGTCGGGTCTTCCAGTGCGGCGGTTCGGGGTCCCCTGGGGGGTTGTAGCCCGCCAGCCCCGAGTCGCCGCCATCTCCACCCGCCAAGGAAGACGACCTTCGCGGCCACATACGAGCCGGCGTAGGCCCACGGCTCGCCGCATTCGCCACCGCTGGTGGCGCCGCGCGCTCCCATCGCATAGCCTGCCCCCGTGCCCAGCTTCTCCCTTGACGCAGACGGCAACGCGAAGCGCCTGACCCGAGCAGGCGGCGTGGTGCTGTCGAAAGAGCAGGCCGAGGAGTTCCAGGAGACCCCGGGCGCCGCCGAGTTTGGGGTGGTGCACGGCACCTCCGGCAAGCCGCTCCAGGGCGGTCGGGTCATCGGCTACGAGCGCAACGCGGCGCTCTCTGAAGCCGGGCTCATCCGTGACGCCAACCACTACCTGCGGTCACAGCCGTCGGTCTTCAGCGGCTGGTGGATGACCCGCTCGGCGCTGATGAGCGGGTCCACCGCCTCGGTGTCACCGCCGGACGCCAGCGACGAGCCGCGCCAGTTCCTCGATGAGCAGTTCGGGGTGGGCGAGTTCCGCGACGCCCCACGCACCCGGCGCAACTGGGAGCAGTACCTCGGCGAGTTTGCGACTGACCTGTACTTCGGGTACGGCGTCCACGAGGAGGAGTACTACCGCGAGGATGGGCGCGACTGGCTCGCCGACTGGCACTACCGCGAGCCCGAGACGATCAACGAGGCCGTGCCCGACGAGCACGAGGTGCTGGCGGGCTTCATCCAGCGCCCGCTCAGCCCCGTGTGGTCGAGCCAAGACCCGTCCATGGTGCGGTTCATCCGCGCCAATCAGTGCGTGCACCTGGCGCACATGGCCACCGGGGCGAACTTCCGTGGGATAGGCCTGTGCAGGCCCATCCACCCGCATGCCAAAGACCTCGAGATGGTGCAGCAGATGCTTGCCGTCTCTACCCAGCGGTGGGGCGTGGGCACGCCGGTGGGTGAGATCAACGAGAAGGAACTGAAGGAGGCCAACCCCGGCATCAAGCCCGCCGAGATCGAGGCCGTCCGCGCACGCACCCAGCAGCAGCTCATCAACTGGGTGAGCCACGCACAGGCGTGGTTCATGCGACGACACGGCGTCACCATCGACATCCTCGGCGGTGACCAGGACCCGGAGCCGCTCCTGAAGGCCGCGCGCTACCACGAGCGGGCCATCCTGCAGGTGACCCTGTCCCAGTTCTTGATGCTCGGCGGTCCAGACTCCAGCGGGTCGTGGAGCCTCGGCGACGTGATGGAGAAGGCCGCCACCCGCAGCCTCGAGAACGTGCTCCAGTGGATCTACGGCGCCATCAACGGCCGTGGTCGCCCCGGTGCGGGCACCGTCGGGCGCTTGATGCAGTGGAACTTCCCGACCCTCAAGCCTCGCGAGTACCCGCGGCTCGCCTACTCGGGGCTCGCCATCAAGGCGTACGTCGCGCAGATCGCATCCATTCCGCAGCTGCAGGCGTCCGGCGCGGTGACGTGGCAGGACGAGGACGAGATCGATCTGCGCTCGACCATCGGGATGCAGACGCTCGCATCGGACAACCGACGAGACGCCACCGCTCGCCAGATGGCTACGTCGCGGGCTGGTGGTCGCCCGCCCCGAGTGCCCGCAGCCTCCATCGTGGAGGCCCAGGGGCGCCCCGGTGTGCCGCCCGAGCTCGAGGACGAGCCAGCGCCCGACGAGGAGCCCGAGCCATGAGAAGTCCCTGGGGCCTGCGGACGTGGGCCATGGATTCGGGCCAGGTCGAGGCGTACTCCGTCGCCACCGACTACTTCCGCGGGCTGGGCGAGAGTCCGTGGCCGCCGAGCGTGCGCGCCGACATGTCCGCGTTCCTCGTGCAGGGCGACGAGGACGCAGGCGACCGCCCCTTCCGCCTCGAGGGCAGCGTCGCCGTGGTCGACCTCAAGGGCCCGCTCGAGCGAGAGCCCGGGCTGCTGGCCCTCATCTTCGGGGCGACGAGCTACGTGGGGTTCGCAGCCGCCCTCGCAGCCGCCGACGCTGACCCCGAGGTGCGATCCATCCGCGTCGAGGTCGACTCGCCGGGTGGGGACATTCAGGGGGCGCACGAGGCCATGGTGGCGCTGCGGGACAGCCGCAAGCCGACCCACGCCAAGATCGTAGGCATGGGCGCATCCGCCGCCATCTGGGTTGCGAGCGCTGCGGGCCGAATCACTGCCGGGCCCACCGCCTTCGTGGGCAGCGTCGGGGTGGTCGTGCGTGCGCTGCTGTCCGACGACGACGAGGTGCGCCAGTTCGTGAGCTCGCAGACGCCGCTCAAGGGCGCGCCCGTAGGCAGCGAGGCCGGGGACGCGGCGCTACAGCAGCTCGTGGACGACGCCGCCGCCGTGATGCTCGCGGACATCGCAGCCAACAGGAAGGTTGACGCAGCCACCGCAGCCCACGATTTTGGGGGCGGGGCGGTGATGATCGCGGCCCGCGCGGTTACTGCCGGCATGATCGACGCCGTAGAGGAGCCCGAGGCTCCCGCACGGACAGCACGACGAGGAGCACTCCGAGCCATGTCCGAGACCACAATCAGCGTTGACGAGCTGGTGGAGTTGCGAGCCGCAGCCGCCCGCCTCAAGACCAGCGACGCCGCCCTGGCCGCCGCTCAGGCGAAGGCCAAGGAGCACGAGGGCTTCGCCGCCAGCGCGCTCAAGGCAGCCGCCACGGCCAAGGAGGCAGTTGCGGCTGCCGACCTGGCCCGCCTCGAGGCCGAGGCCGCCACCCGCAAGCTCGAATGCACCGCCTTCGTGGAGGCGCTCGGGCAGAGCGGACGCATCGGCAGCGGGCAGGACGAACTCGCCGCAGCGCACTACATGCGCGACCCCGAGGCGGCCAAGGCCATGTGGGAGTCGCTGCCCGAGGGCTGCGCCCGACCGACCGCGACCGCCGGCTTCGGTGGCGCCAAGCCCGGCGCCAAGCCCGGAGCGCCCGCGCCCCCGGTCGACGGTGCGCCCGGCACCTTCGCCGACCTCGCCGCGCTCAACGGGTGGCTGCACGCGCAGGCGACGGCTGACCCGACGGTCGGCTACACGGCCCGATACAACGCCTACAAGGCCGCCCACCGCGACGAATTCGCGATCCTCTGGGCGGCGCAGTTCCCCCGGAGCACGCACTGATGGACGGCGAGACCCTTGGAATCTACCTGAGCCTCACCACCTCGGGCGTTATCTCGGAGGGTGCGGCCGTCGAGTACGCTGCGGCGGCTGACGGCACCATCACCGAGACCACCGCGGCCACCACGCCCTTCGTGGGGGTCGTTCCGAACGGGACGGCGACCGCCGACCGGGCCCGCGTCTGCGCGCTCGGCATCTGCCGCGCCTTGACCCAGGCGGCCTTCGTCAAGGCGACCACGCACATGCTGATGGGCTTCGCGAACGGGCGCCTCGGCGTCCACGCAGTCGGCGTCGGCAACCTCCTCGTAGGCGTCTGGCTGCCCGACGATGACGACGAGGTGGCAACCATCGGCGCGGCGGACCAGTTCGCTCGCGTCCTCATCACCGGCGCCGGTCTCGGTACCACCTAGGAGATCGCAGTGTCCGAAAGCTACGCCCAGCTACACCCGGTCAACGACATCATCACTGCGGTGCTGTTCGAGAGCGCCCAGGATGATCCGTACATCGCCGACGAGCTGCTGCCGCCGGTCGACGTCTCGGCCATCGGCCGCACGGGCACGCTGATGATCGAGAACCCGAGGAACTACCTCGGGGACCCGGACATCAGCGACCTGCGTGCGCCCGGCGCCGACCGCCAGCACATCCAGACGCACGTCCGCACGACGACCACGTTCGCGTGCGAGATTCGGGGCCTCGAGCACCGCATCCCGAGCGAGAACATCAACGACAGCCAGTTCCCCGGCGAGGAGGAGATGCGTCAGGCGCTCATCCTCCAGAGTGTGCTCTTCAGCAAGAAGGAGACCCGCGCGGCCAACTTCTTCTTCTCGGGTGCCCCGGTCTGGGCGACGGTCGCCGCTGCGGCCATCGTCGGCGGCGGTGCCGTCCGCTGGAACGCCGCCGACAGCACGCCGCTGGTCGACCTCGACGCGGTGCAGGACACGGTCAGGACGAACTACAACGGCGTCATGGGTAGCGACTTGGTCCTGCCCCACGACACCGCCAACGCCATCCGCCGCAACCTCGAGGTGCGCGGGTACCAGGGGGCGGTCGCAGCCGGTCTCGCGGCTGGCGGGGACCGCGTCATGAGCACCGAGGCCATGACCGCTGTGGTCCTGCGGCAGGTGCAGGGGCTCAGGCGGGTCCACATCTTCGACAAGGTGACCAACACGGCCAAGAAGGGCAGCGCCATCGCGGTCGGCGAGATCGCGACCGACCAGGCTTGGATCGGGACCTTGGACCCGAGCGGCGTCGCCCGCTCGCAGAACGGCGTCCGGGTCTCCCGCACCGCCGGGCTGGCCCTCTCTTCGATGCCGTGGGTCAGCGGCACCTACCAGACGCCCGGCGACACCAACCGCGCCGTGTGGATGGAGCAGCACATCGACTACGTCGCCATCGACCTCACCGGCGGCATGCGCATCACCGACACGCTCGTCTGATGGCTCGCCAGCGCCGCCGTAAGGACCCCACGGCCCTGCGCTCGTACACGTACGAGGCGCAGGCGCCCGGTGAGACCATCGGGCACGGGAAGGGTCGACGGCGCACCGCACGCTCGGGCGAGGTGGTCTGGCTCACAGACGCAGACCTCGCCCTCTACCGCCGCATCTTCGCCGACCGCTCCCCTGGTCGACTCGTGGTCTTCAAGGCCGCCAAGGTGCCCCCGCCCAAGGCATAGCCGTGGCACTCAACGACGAGCTGCGCGCCGCCATCCGCAAGCGCGGAGCCGCCGTCGATGCGAACGCTGACTGGCTCTTCGACCGACTCCAGGGCATGGCCGACGACCTCGGGCGCGAGGTGCGCAACCTCGTGGGCGCCCGCGGTGATGACGCCGCCGTGCGTGCCCGCATCCTGTCCGTACGGCTCGACGACGTGCTCGACGTGCTCGACGATGCCGGGCTCGGCGCGGTGCGCGAGGGGTGGATAGCGCGCCACCGGCTGGTCGCTCAGGCGTCCGCCGAGGCTGCCAGGGGTGCTGGCCTGGTCAACGACGCAGACGCTGCTCTGGACCAAGAGGCGCTACGGATCGCGATGGTCGAGCAGCTGGAGCGCACAGACGTCACGTTCTGGGAGGGGCGCATCGAGCGGCCATCGGCGTACAACATCCTCGAGCAGCTGCACCGACAGGCGCTCGCGGGCACGCTCGAGGACGCCGCTGACCAGATAGCGGCGCAGTTCGAGATCGACGCAGGGCAGGCGCGCACGCTCGCCGTGACCGAGCAGGCCATCTATGACCGCTTCGTCAGCGAGGAATTGGCGCAGGAGGCGGGCGGGGACACCCTGCGCGGGTACGTCGGGCCGCTCGACGGCATCACCCGCCCCTTCTGCCAGGCGCTCGCGGGCAAGGCGTTTGACGTTGGCCAGGTGGCGAGCCTGGACAACGGGCAGATCGGAGGCCGCGGTGGTCCTATCCACTCGGGCGGCGGCTACAACTGCCGCCACGGGTGGGTCACCGTGCACCCCGACGACGTGGCAGATCTTGGATTCGTGCGCGGCACCGGTCAGGATGTGACTGCGGCCAACGGCGCGGCGGGCGCGGGCCGGAAGAAGGGACCCTGATGGCAGGACCGAAAGAGACGAAGCTCACGCTCGGGCGGGACTTCCGCCTGTACTTCTGGCCTCACCTGCCCGTCGACGACGCCACCGCCCCCGTCGCGTCCGTGCGCCTCGACGCAGGCACCCAGGCCCCGGTGATGGCCGTGGCCCGCGCCAACCTCGCGGTAACCGCGGTGCCCGACCGGCGCACGCTGACGGTCGGTGCCGGGGCTGGCGCGGCGTCCCGCGGGCTCATCGGCGGGCGTGGTGGCGCTGCGTTCCTCGACCTCGGCGCGGACATGCAGGGCCCCGTGCGGGTGCAGCGCGTCGAGAGCACGAGCGTCATCCTGGCCGAGCCGCTGCCGCACGGCGTGCCCACCACGGCGACCGGTACCATCCGCTGGAGTCTCTGGCACTCGCTGCTGCTGACGGCCACGTACTCGGCGGTGGTCGAGCGGCACATCCCGTGGACGTTCCGTTGGGATGGCCTCGTCGGGGCCGACATGCCCACCGATCCGCAGTCCTACGAGGGGCTGATGCACGTCGTGCGGCAGCCCTTCGAGACCGGCTTGGGTGATGACGAACTCATCGACTACTTCCCGGCGCTGGCCAACCGCCGACCAGCGCGCTCGCCCTCGTGGGGCCGGCAGATCGAACTGGCCGAGGACAAGCTCGTTACGTGGCTGCGTCGAGACCTGCGCCTGCTCGTGCGCACGGCTGGCGGCGACGCGACCGGGGTGTGGGAAGACGAGGTGCACGGCCCGCCCTTCCGCGAGGTGCACGCCCTGCTGACCGCGTACTACGTCTCGCGGGGCGAGACGGCCCGCGGCGCCGCCCTGGCCGAGCCGCGCGACCGGTGGCTGGAGGACGCCAAGGAGTGCTACGAGACCGTGATGGCGCGCGTCCCATGGGTGGACCTGGACGGCGACGGCGAGCCCGACCCCGACGAGATAGGCATCGGGGTGGGCGGCGTGCCTGTCATCGTGGGTGGCGAGTTCACGACCATCGAGGCCGACACGGACAACTTCACACGGAGGCAGACCTACGATGAGCGCTGACCCAGACGTCTGCGAGTACAAGTACACCGGCAAGGAGTCGTGGAACCACGTCGTCAGCGGCGAGGGCACTACGCAGGTCAAGAAGGGCGCGAAGGTCAGCTGCTCGCCCAGCGTGGCGGCCAAGGTGCGGCGCGCGTTCGGCGAGGGCTGCATGGAGTTGGTGGCCGAGAAGATCAAGACGAAGCGCCCGCCCAAGACGTGAGCATCGGCCTCAAGATATCCAAGCGCTCGCGCCGGGTGACCATCACGGCCGCAGCCTGGGACCGGCGGGCCTCGCTAGCGTTCGGCAAGGCCATCGTCGCGCGCGTGGTGGTCAGAGCCTTCACCCGCGGTCTCGGGTCCGACGACCAGCCCCACAAGCCGTATTCGAAGGGCTACCTCGCCACCCGGCTGCGCTCGGGGCGCTCCGGCAAGGTCGACCTCACATGGACGGGCGCACTGCACCGCTCCATCCGAGTCCAGGCAGCCGACGCCCGCCGCATCGTGGTCGGCATGAGCGGCTCGGCTGCACGGTACGGGACGCACGTCAACAGCCAGCGCCCATTCATGCAGCTGTCGCCCAGGGATTCGACGTTCTTGGCCAAGGTGGCGCGCCGCCTGATGCGCGACGCCCTGAAGCGAGCGCGGGGGGTGTCGTGAGCGCTGTCGACGCCATGGACGACCTCATCGCGCAGATCGAAGACCCGACCAAGGTGCTGCTCACGGTCGACCCTCACCGCCAGTTCTCTGCCTTCCGAGACGCCTCGGGGTCGCTCGTGGACTCGCCGACCGAGTTGCTCAATGGCGGCTCCGGGGACTCGGCGCTGCGAAGGTTCGCCGTCGAGGTGGCCGCCGGGGCCATGCCCTCCGAACTGGCCGTGCTGTCCCCGGTGCAGTGGGACGAGGTGTGGCGCGTGATCGTGCTCTACCCCATCGAGGGCGACGAGGAGCGCTGGCGGCGCATCGCATGGGCGGACGCCCGCGAGATTGTGCGCCGCCTCATGAACCCAATCTCGCACACCGCCGCCGCTGGCATCTGCGCCATTGGCTTCCGCGACGTCGACCCGCCCACGCTAGAGCCCATAGAGTCCGACCCTGGCGCGCGCGACGCTTCCGGCGAGGTCACCCTGGGTCTGGTACTGTCCGTATCGTTCCGCATCGTGCTCGACGACTAGAGGAGGCCCAACGTGGCGAACGTAGCTGGCGCCCAGATCCAAGACCTGAGCATCGCGCTCGAGCCCGCCGCCAACTTCGGCAACTTGCCGGCTGCAGGCACCGAGCAGATCCCGCAGGACACCCTCACGCACGTGCCGTTCGAGGTGCAGTCGGCGAACTTCATCGAGGGGCAGACCGAGCCGAGCCACCCGGTCAACATCTCGCTCGCGGGCCCAGGCCCGTACCCCGACGTCATCGACACGGTGCGGCGCCCAGGCGGCGCGAAGCTGCGGCGCCGGTTCGGGGACGTCACGCTCACCATGCCCGCGCGCGGGCTCGTGGCCGGCGGCAACTTCACCCGCTGGGACAACGGCGCCAACCAAGCCCCGCTCGGCATGATCATGCACTCGGGCATGACGGCCACGGACTCGGGCGCCTTCTCCGACGCCGTGCTCGCGCCGCTCACCGCCGACACGTTCACCCCGACGGTGGTCGGCAACTACGTCGAGGGCGGGCTCATCGCAGTCGACATCGACGGCATCCGCGAGTGGTCGACCGTTACCGGGGTCGACGCAGGCGGCAACGTCATCCACCACGCCCCGCGCTTCTCGCGGGCGCTGACGAACGTCTCCGTGGACACCGTCTTCCTGGCGACCACCTTCTCCCACGCGGTCGGCGGCATCGGCACCCTCGGGCAGAGCGTCTCGATGGCCTTCAACGTGCTCGAAGAGCGCACCATCATGTTCGGCGGGCGCCTGGCGAGTTGGAAGCTCGGGCCCGTCAGCGAGGACGACTCCACGCTTATGGTGGAGGCGGTTGTCCGCTTCGCGCACGCACGCGATGAGGGCGTGGTCGGCATCACCAACCCGACGCGCGACATCCTCGCGGACTACGCCAACGTCATCGGCTGCCCGCTGGTGCTCAGCGTCAGCGCGAACGCCGGTATCGGCACCACGCCCGCCGCGCTGGCCAAGGCCGCGCTCGCGGCCAACCTCGGGTGGTCGGTCAACTGGGACAACGACCTGCAGATCGTCAAGTCGCAGGGCACGGTGCTGGCGTCCTCGGAGTGGATGGTCGGCCCGGCGCACGAGGTCACCGCCGAACTGGTGGCGCAGCCCTCCGCCCTCTTCGACACGTCCAGGCTCGACGAGGAGATCCGAATCCTCATCATGGGCGGTGGCCCGGCACGCTCGGGTCAGGGCATCGCGGTGGCCCTGATGGGCGCACACCTGACCTCGCCGCCGCTGCGTGACCCGCAGTCGCGCACGGTGCAGCCGTTGGCGTTCAGGGCGGGAGCCTGGGACCAGGACGGCGCCATCTCCCCTGCCTTCGTGGCCCCCGGCAACACCATGGCGCGGATAGGGCTCCTCAAGGCCGCCTGATGGGCATCTCGTCCGTCCTCGCCGTGTCCAGCGCCCTCGGGCGTAGCTTCGGGCTCGACGTTGCGAAGGGCGCGGTGGCGGACGGCTTCGTCTCGAAGTTCGGGCGCAACCCGCAGATCGACACCACCACCGACCCCGAGGATATCTGGGACGGTGGCGGGATCTGGGCGGCACCAACCGCGGCCCGCATCCACAACCTGGCATCTACCGGCGCGCAGGACGACGTTGGCGGCACGGGCGCGCTGACCGTCTCCCTGATGGGGCTGCTCGACGACTGGTCCCTGTCTGGCGAGACGGTCACGATGACAGGCGCGGTGGACGCCCCGACGTCGCAGGCGTACCGCCGCATCTTCAGGATGTGGGTCGCCTCCGCCGGCACCCAGGGCGTCAACGACGGCAACATCACGGCGACAGCGGTGGGCGACGCCACGGTCACCGCTCAGATCACGGGCGACGCAGTGGACGCCCGATCAGCCGGCCAGAGCCTCATGGCGATCTACACCGTGCCGCTCGGTGTGACCGGCTACCTCTTCGACTGGTATGGCACCTTGAACCGCGCCACGGCCGCCGCCGCATCCGCCGATCTCAGACTCCTGTCGCGGGACAACGGCCTGGCCGCCCCTGCGCTGCGCACCAAGCACCACCTTGGGCTCACGACTGCTGGATCTAGCCACTTCTTCCACCCGTTCCCGGTGCCGCTCGTCTTCACCGAGAAGACCGACCTGATCGTGCGCTGCACTGAGGTGTCGGCGAGCGCGACGGACATCAGCGCGGGCTTCGACCTCGTGCTGGTCAACAACTAGCCCCGGGCGTTCTGCGCCTCGCACGCGCGCTGTTCGGGGCTGGGCGTGGGATCGGGCAGGTGACCACGTCCACCTCCCTGCGTGCGGGCCAACGAGCCCCGCCCGACCATCGGGCGGGGCGAGCGGGTCTCTGGTAGGCTCAGTGCCACCCAACCAGTCGGAGGCACCTGCCCGTGCTCCTCTTCTCTCTCGACGCCGACGTCCTCTATGAGACCCCGCTAGCCTGCGACCCCGCGATGCAGGCGGCCAACCCACCCAAGCCAGATCCGAACTTCGAGTGGCGCTCCGAGGATCTCAGTGACCTCGAGGCGCTGGCCATCCTCGAGCAGCTGGACGCGAAGCCCGTGATGGTAGGCGGCGAGCTCGCCAAGACGGTGCAGTCCGCCGTGGCTGTCCTGCACGCGCGGCGAGGCAAGGGGCGCGGCGAGGATGCAGCCGCAGCCGCGCGCATCGTCCTCGGTGGCACCATCGACCCGCTCGACGACCTGCGCTATCGGGGCGACGCCTCGGGGCTGACCATCCCGCCGGACGCGACCATCGTCCGCTTCCGCTCCATGTCGGTCGCGACCCGGGCCAAGGCGCGACGTGCGGCGGGCCCGCAGCCGCTCCAGGGCGCCATCCTGTCGTCGGAGGCGTCCACGCACGCAACGATGGTCCGTGCCCGCGAGAAGCGACTGGGGCGCCCGCACGGGCCAGTCGTCGGGCACCACGCCATCTCGTGCTTCGTTGACGCGCTGGAGCCGGGCGCCCGCCGCGCGCACGACGACTTTGTCGAGTGGGACGGGCGCGAGGACTTCTTCCAGTGCGTCTACGGGGTGGTGGCGCTCGGTCTCGCCGACGAGGCCACCCACAAGGCGCAGGGCACCCAGCTCGACGAGTGGGCCCCGGACAAGGAAGGCCGCTTCCCGGCCAACCTGCTCGAGGCCATGGCGCGCGACCAGCCCGCGCTCATCGGCGAGCTAGCCGGCCACATCCGCCGAGCGTCGGAGCTGAGCGGCCCGGGAAAAGCGCGATCGTATGGTCGGTGTGGCGGCAGTACCACTGGAACACTCAGTGGAACTGTCGAGACTGCCGCAGAGACCCCGACACCCACCGTCGTCGAGGCCACTGCGGCGGACCCTTCAGCGCCGACAACCCCGACGTAGTGCGCGACGGCTCCGGGCGCCTGTCCCTCCCGATACACCACCTCACCCACACGCCCGGGACGCCGGGGGCCTACGTCTTCCACTCCTGCCCCACGGCTGCGACGATGCACCCGACGATCGAGCAGATCTGGCAGCACCACCAGCTCGGGGTGGGCACCGAGGGCGGCGGCGTCTCCATCGCCGACCAGCGGGGCGTTACGCCGGGGTTCTTGGACGCGCTGGTCATCCTGTCGGTGGAGCGGGCGCGGCTGCGGGAGCGGCGGCTGGCGGACCTGCCCGGCGGCAGATAGGCTGTCGGCGTGGCTGTCCTAGTCCGCGACGTGATTCTGGTGGAGGCGCGGACCCAATCCGCCGAGTCCGCATACAAGCGCCTGAGTGGGGCCGCTGCCGAGTTCGATGCGGCAGTAGAGAGGTCCAGCGCGACCGCCGTAGAGGGCAACCAGCAGACCGCGCTCAGCTTCACCGAGCTCAACCAGGCCGTCGAGCTGGCGCAGAAGGGCGTGCGCCTCTTCGTCTCGGCGTTCGACGAGCTGGAGCGCGGCGTCCAGGTCGCCGACGTCGAGGCTGCATTCAAGAACCTTGGCGGCTCTGCTGCCGAGTTGGCCAAGATATCCGCCAGCCTTAAGGGCACGGTCACCGACGACTTCATCCGGCGCCAGTCCAACATGGCGACGACCCTGGGCATCAGCCGCGACAACTTCGCGTCGCTCGTGCCCATCGCCAAGGCCGCCAGCGTGACGCTCGGCATCTCGGTCACGCAGGCCCTCGAATCGGTCACCGTTGGGACCGCACGCCAGTCTAAGCTCTGGCTCGACAACCTCGGAATCATTGTAGATTCCGAGGGCGCATACAAGCGGCTGGCCGCGCAACTCGGCGCCGCGGTCAAGGACCTGGACGAGTTCCAGAAGAAGCAGGCATTCACCAACGAGGTGCTCAGGGCGGGGCGCGACCTCATCGCGAAGGCGCCGAAGAACGCCATGGCGGACGCCTTCGCCCAGGCGCGCGCCGAGGCCAAGAACCTCGCCGACGAGGTCTCTAGGTTGCTGGCCCAGCGCGCCCTAATTCTCACCCTCCGGGTGGACATCGCCAAGGGCGAGAAGGGGCGCAAGACGCGCCTTGAGTCGGCGGTTGAGAACGTCCAGCTGCTGCGGCGCGAGTTGGCACGACTCAAGAGCGCGGGGCCCAAAGCGAGCATCCGCAGCAAGCTACGGCTGCGATTCGAGCCGCTCAGGCGGGGTACGGGTGAGGTGCTGAAGGGGCAGGCCGCAATCGAGGCCGTGCAGGCGGCAGAGCGCACCGCGTTCGCCCGGCAGGAGCAACTCAGGGGCCGGGACTTCGCACGCCAGGAGCAACAGCGCGAGAACAGGCGCCGGGCTGCCGCGGAGGCGGCGGAGATAGCAAGAGAGGGCCGCCGGGCGAAGTCGGACACGAAGAACGCCAAGGCCGACGCCAAGTCTGCAGCCGCCCGCGCCAAGCGCGCAGCCGCTGCGGCGGCCAGGGCGCGGGAGACGGAGGCCAAGGCGGCGGCTGACTTCAGGGCGACGCAAGAGCGGCAACTCGAGCAGTCGCTGGCGGAGAACCAGGAGCGGATGGCGGCCATCCGGCGGGCCGCTCGCGACGCAGAGAACGCCCAGACGGTCGTCGCTGCCAAGCGTGCGCTGGAGCAGGCCGTCGAGCAGATAGAGCGTGCTGGCGCCGAGGCACGCGAGCGCATCGCAGAGGGCCGCCGGTCCGGCGCGGGCGCCTTCGGCGAGGGCGACCTGCTGGGGCTCGTGCTGGGCGCCAACGACGACGCCGAGGGCGCGGGCTTCATCTCCGGCTTTCTGCTCGAACTCGAGGCCGCTGCCGATCCGATAGCCATCTTCACCCAGACCACCGCCGCCGCCTTCCGCGGGATGACGGACAGCATCGGCAACGCCGCTGCCATGGCCATCATCCACGGCGAGTCATTCGGCAAGACGTTCCGCAAGGGCGCTGCCCAGGTGCTCCAGGGCATCGCCACGCAGGCGTTCGCCCAGTCCGCCTACCTCCTGGCCATCTCTGCCGTCGCATCCTTCCTGCCTCCGCCCCTGGGGCCCGGTACGGCCGCCGTCGCCCTGACCGGCTCCGCAGCGCTCGCAGCCGTGGGCGTGGCCGCAGCGGCGGGCTCACGAGCCCTGGGCGGCGGTTCCAACCCTGCCCGCGGCGGCGGGGGCAGGGGTACCGCATCGGGCGGGGGCGGGGGTCGCTCGCTCGGGGACATCGGCAATCGTCGAGACCTGCGCCGCACCAACGACGGGCCGCGCACCATCGTGGTCCAGGTGCGCATGGGGCGCGGTGCAGTGCATGATGCCGTGCTCGACGAGTCGGCGAGCCGCGGGCGTGGACAGCCTCGCGTCGTGATGGAGCAAGGCTGATGCCCAGCGGACTCAGTCGCCCGCGCGGCATGGTGCAGGTCGAGTTCGACGCCAGCGTCCACCACGCGGCGACCCCGGCGCTCTCGCTCAACGGCAACAACGTGAGCCTCGACTCGACCGTCGACCTCTATGAGGACATGTCGACGTTCCTTAACGGGCGCGGCTACCCCGCCGCGGTCGTCGGCGGCAACCATTCGTCCGAGGCTGCGGCGCCGTCGCAGATCATGACGCAGGCGGCGGTGGGCGTGCCGCCTGACCCGTTCGACTGGTGGGTCTACATCGACGGGCACGACTTCTCTGACACTGACCGCATCGTCATCCGCACTGACGGTGGCGTGTTCACCCTCGCCGCTGCCGCAGCTAACGCCGTGTGGGGGCTGCCGGTCGCGGGCGCCACGTCGGTGCTGGTCAACGGCGTGGGCCCCGACCAGTGGATCGTGGGCACCGCACCGTGGAGCCGCAGGCCCATCGGGCTGGCCGGGCTCTCGCCGCTCATCACCATCGATCCCAACGGGGCCCCGGTGCCGTTCACCTGGCCCATCGCTGCCGAGTCCTTCATCTGGGAGAGCATCCCGACCTTCTTGCGCAAGGACAGCGAGGGCGACGTCGACGCGCTCGCGCCGACCGACAACCTCTCGACGCTGAGCACCGCTGCAGCCGGCGGCACCGTGCATTGGTCGCTGGACGAGACCGGGCACACGATCATGAGCACCGAGCTGGGTGCGGCGTTCGGCCCGACGTGGCTCGCCGGTGGGCTGTCGCTGCGCAACTTCCTCGGCTTCACGGGCTTTGAGACGGCGCAGGCGGCGCCCGCGGCGTACTGGCGCAGCACCCGCCCGTGCCGCGGGGTGATGGATCTGCCGTTTGGGCTGTCACACCAGGTGCCGCGCTCGGTGTCCGACGTGCGCTCCCGGCGCGGGCCCAGTGGTAAGCCTCGGGGCGCCCTCTACGAAGAGCACCTCGAGTGGACGGTGCGGTTCTACGTGCACGGGTTGGCGTTCGAGGCCGCGAGCGAGGACCGCTCGTCGCACTGGATCGATCTCACCCGCCTCGCGCCACCGACGAAGCCGTGGACCATCTACCCGCAGTGGGGCGACCCGCGCAGGCGCGCCGACCCCGCCAGCGGGCTCATCTACGACAAGGTGTACAATCGCGAGTTCGGCGGGCGCCGTGGGCGCATACGGGCCTTCCGCGACCCCGCCGACGGTGCGCAGGAGTGGGACAGCGAGGGCGAGTCCGACATCCTCTTTCGCTCAGAGCCCACGGTCATCCTGACGCAGCGCCTGGACGACGACTGACATGGCCGTCGTCCTCCCCATCACCTACCCGCGCCCCGACCCGTCGAGCCACCTCGCCGGGCTGCCCATCATCGGCGACGACCCGGCGCCGGGCGATCCAACCCGCGGCTGGGAGGCCATCCTGCAGGCCCAGAACTGGCTGCGTGCGTTCTACCGCGCGCAGACGGTCTGGCAGCAGGAGTGGGTAGATTCCATCTTCACCACCGACAACGCCCGCAGCGGCGGCGGCGCGCCCGAAGGTGTGCTGCGCTGCCGTGTGCGCATCCCGGAGCGTCCGGGCGCCACCAAGGTGCGCACGGGCGTCCTGGTGTCGCAGGCGGCAGCCCAGCCCGGCCTCGTCGAGTGGGAGTGCCTCAACAGCGGTGACGTGGTGCAGGTGACAGTGCCTGCGGCTACCGCTCGCCAGTGGATCTTCAGCGACGACATCGCCGTCAACCACTCGCAGCCGACATGGGCGGGACCGACAGCGCCTGGGTTCGCGAGGTACGAGGAGGTCAGACTCTACACGTCGTCCAACGTCGCGCTGGTCAACTGCACCGTGCATGCCGTCATGGTGCAGCACCTGCCGGTGGCCATCCCTGGGCCGCTCGTCAAAGTGGACGGCCACCGCTGGCTCGACGACGCGCTGGCGGCATCGCAGAACGGACCATGCTCCAACATGCTCGCGCAGTGGGTGCTGGACAACCTCGAGCACTTCGACCTGCGCCAGCGGTATCCGCGGGTGGTGTTCAACTGGGCGGCGGTGGACCCTGGCAGCCCGTCGTCGATGGTCGGCGGGCCATTCAGCCTGGAGCGATTCGGAGGGCTCACCCAGCGCGTGTGGACGGTCGTCAACGGCGGCACGGCGGGGTCTCTGCTCGAGACGCCGCGCCACATCGAGGCCAACTGCCACCTTGGCGACACCGCTCTGGCCGAGGACGTGCGCCTCGACATGGTCTACGGCGACCCGCAGGCGCTGTCGGGCTGGCCGCCGCCGCTCGAGGACGCCAGCGCACGCTACTCGCCGCACTCGTTCTCCTTTCAGCAGTTGGCTGCCGGTGGCGACAAATGGAAGTCGCCGCAGATAGGCGTCTGGCCCGACCAGGGCGACATCATGGCGCCCGCCGGCATCAAGATGGGCGCGCTGGACGTGGTGGCGAGCGCGTCTTTGGCGTCTGGTTCTGCCGCCGGGCTCGTGCAGTCCGTCGCGCTCTGGGGGTTCTGATTGGCCATCCAGCCAGGCCAGGGGCGCCCCGGCGTGGTCTCCCGCGAGAGCGCGCACGTCGGGCTCGCAGTCACGGGCACGCAGGCCAACGGCATTGCCGAGCGGCTCAACTACCACGAGGGCTGGCGCGGTCGTCCGTGCTCCACGATCCCAGTCAGTGCTCGGGTCGACGTCAACCCGATACCGGCGCGCCCGTTCACTCGCGAGCACAACTACGCATGGTGGACCGAGCCCGAATCAACGCTGTTCTGGGTGGCCTTCCAATACGTCGCCTACGACCACGCGAGCGCACCGACTCGCATCCTGGCCGAACTGCGGCGCGCGACAACGTCCGTCGTCTTCGATGCGGGCTGCACCTGGTCCTACGACGAGGGCGACCTGATGAGCCGCACGCTGGCCGCCAACCAGGAGTTCGTCATCGAGCACTGGGGCGAGTACACCAACACGGGCTTTCGCTTCGGAGATAACATCGACCCGCTGATCCAGACGACGCGTCCGCGGCTCTTCGACCTGACAGCCCACCCGACCTTCGGAACCGGCGTCCAGAACGATGTCGAGCTCCATCTGAACGTCGACAACGTGCAGCTGTACACGGTCTCCGCCTGGGAGATCTGGCGCAAGGACTTCTAGGTGTCCGAGCCCTACGAGTTGCAGAGCCGCGACCAGCAGCGCCCCGCTTGGTACCTCGAGATCGACGGGCTGCCGGACCGCATCCACAGCCTGAACATCGCCGCCGCGCAGGTGCCGGCGAACATCAACTTTGACGGACTGTTGACGGGGATCGAGTCGGTCGGGGCGAGGTCGGCGACCGTCCCCCCCTGGGGGGGCATCTCGAGGGAGCGCACGGTTCAGGTGAGCCTCGTGGCCCTGCCTGGGTCCACGCTCGCGAGGCACTTGTTGCGGGTCGGATACAAGGGCTCTGACCTGCGAGCGCGCCTCCTCACGCCAGCCTTCGACGTCGTCGCCGGGGCACCTGCGCCCTTCTTCGCTGACCGCGACATCAGCGCGTGGCCGCAGCCGGGCAAGGTCTGGATTGGGCAGGAGGCCATCTCCTACACCACGACCACGACCCCGGTGGGCGGGCCGTTCCAGTTCAACGGGCCGATCGCTCGCGGCGTCTACCAGACCCAGGTGGAGCGCCACCAGATCGGCGACGCCTCGGGCAACCCCTGGATCACTGGGCACCCCGTCGCATGGGACAACCGCCGTGCGCGCCTCTTCGTGGCCCACCGCCGCCACGATGGCTCGGTGGCCGATAACTGGTTCGTCTACGCCAGCGGCATCCTACAGGGGCCACCGAGGCGGGACAGCGACGGGCGCAGCATTCAGCTGGCCATCGTGCCCGAGGTGCAGTCGCTGCGAGGGCGCATCGGCGGCGAGGCGTTCGAGACGCGTCTCGCGAATGACTGGCACTACTTCGAGCGGTCCGCAGGCACCATCATCAGCCACATCCAGAGGTGGGGACAGGGGCAGGCGTACGCCGGCCACGCGGTGGCCCCATCGGTCGCCGGACAGCTGCTCGACATCGATCACAGCGCGCCCGCCGAGGCTCACGAGCAGGTGTTCGATGTCGACCTGCCCACGCCGAACGCGGCACTGGCGCCGCCCGGGGCCGTGCATCCTCGCGTCGGCATCCTGCTCAAGAAGGCCGTGGCCGGTGCGCCTCGTCGGATCCGACTGCCGACCCACGCTGCCGGAGTGCCGTACAACGTCGGGCCGCCAGCGTTCTTCGACGTCACCGGCGCCGTAGCTCCGTTCCTCACGACGTTCTTGTTCAACCCGGTAGGCATCGGCGAGCCCGTCGAGAACGAGGCGTGCGAGGAACTCGTCCACTACAACGTGTTGGTGAACGACCCCACCGGCTGGGCCCCCGTCTCTGAGCGGCTGCTGCAGTGGCCGGACGAGGTCGTCGCCGGATACAACGCGACGAAGTGGACGGACGCGGCGCCGCAGAACTCCACGCAGGGGGTGGGCGGTCAGTGGGCGCGCACCAAGCTCGTGACCGGCGCTGACGGTCCGGGGCAGGGCGTCGGGATGGGCGTGCGGCTCAACAGCCAGGACCACTACGGCAAGCTGGGCATCATCTTCCAAGCGAAGTACCTGGCGCAGCTCTGGTACGGCATCGACATGGCTCAGCCAGGGTCAGACGCCTACTACTTCCCCGTGCGCGACATGGCCAACTGGACCGCCGAGCAGCGCGACCAGTCGAAGTGGACCCGCAGTTCGTGGACCGATGCGCGGATGTTGGTCGACGCCAAGAAGGACGACCTCGACCGCCCGCCCGACTTCATTCCGTTCCGCCGGTTCTTCCCACGCGCCTACTACCAGACGGGCGAGCGCTACATGCTCGTGGAGGAGGACGTCTTTCCGGCAGCGCCCTTCGTGATCCGATGCACGTTCAAGCCGGAACTCGGGGCGTACGCGGGCACGAACGTCGACACGTACGCCATCGTCATCAACAAGGCGCAGGTCACCGACCCGGCAGACGGCACGTTCACGGTCGGCACCCGCCTCGAGATAGCCAACGACGGCCCGGCCAATCGCTACTCGGTGATGCCCTTCGGCGCGTGGCCGGGGCAGCCCGAGCCCGTCATCTCGCGGGTGATGTACTTCGCGCTCGAGGACCCGCGGACGCTGCTGCTCAAGTTGCTGCTGTCCGCGGCGGGCAACGGCTTCAACGACGCCACCTACGACGTCATCGACGGCGGGCTTAACATCCCGGCGATAGACGTCTACATCGAATCGTTCCTCGCCTTCCCGCTCCCAGGCTTCGCCCCGGCGATGGACCTGGACGTGCGCCACGAGCTGAAGATTGAGACGCTGCTGCAGGAGACGCTCGAGGCCATCGGCGCGGGCATCGTGAGCAAGGTCAACCCCGCCACCGGGCGGCGCCAGCTGACGCTCGTGCGCCTCGGGGTGCCAGTCTTCACCGAGGTGCGTCTCGACGTCACGGACGCATCGGCGCACGGCGACCCGCACTCGATGGAGACGAGCAAGACGCTGCGCAACCAGTTGCTCGTGCGCGCCAACTTCGACCCGAGGACCGACAAGCCGCAGCTCACGATCGATCTGAAGAACGAGGGTAGCCGCCGCGAGCACGGCGCATGGTTCCCGCTCGAGATTGAGCTGAGGGGCATCCGGGTAGAAGAGGAGGACTTGAACACTGCGCGCGCCCGCTTCTTGCCCCGGTTCGCCGAGTTGATCGCGGAGTTCGGGCACCGCTCGCGTCGGGTGCACGTCGAGCTACACGGCAGCGATATGGCCATGCTGAGCCCTGGCGACGTCATCTCCCTTACGGCCGCCCAGCTGGAGGACGTGGACGGCTCGGCGGGCGTCACGGACCGCTCCATCCGCCTGGACTCGGTCTCGTGGGATGCCGAGTCGGGCAGGGGCGCGGTCGAAGGTCGCATGGGGCACGTCAACGCCTCGGGCTGGGCGCCGACGATGCAGGTGACCGCCGTTGTCTCGCCCACCGTGGTGGACGTCGATGCGCACATCGCAACCCCGGCCATCGACCCGACCGACGGCACCGCCAAGACTGACTACCAGTGGTTCCTCGACCACGTAGATCTCTTCGGCTACCCGGTGAACGTCGGCACATGGACTGACGTGGGCGTGCCGGTGGCCATCCTGGGTATCCTCGTCACCGACATACAGGGACCCACCAGCGGCACGCCGGGGCGCGTGACGTTCGCCGCTGCGCACGGGCTGGGCGTCGGGGACTGGGTCACCACCCCGTTCCGCATCGGGTCCGGGGCCTACTTCGAGAAGTTCGCCCACTTCGCCGACGGCGCGACCGAGCAACTACTCTCGACGACCGGCGGGGCGCACTTCGACCCCGCCAACGAGTACGCCTAGAACGGCAGCCGGAAGTCCGCAGCAGGCGCGGAGGCCCAGCCGTCGGGCGCTGCGTCGTCCTGGTACAGCGCGACGACCGCGAGCAGGGCCGGTGTGGCGGGTGGCTCAGACAGCCACGACGCAGCCTCGGCGAACCTGCGCAGCGCCGGCACCCCGAGCGCGGCCAGCATCGCAGCCGACTCCTCGTGCGCCATGCCCCGCAGCAAGGCCCGCCCCGATGGCAGGTGCGTGATGGTGACCGTCTCCTCGTTGCCGATGGTCGGGTGCGCCACCCATACCCCGCGCTGTCCGAGTAGGTCAGCGTGGCAGACCCGCAGGTTGCGGCTGGAGTCGGCGTACGGGATACGGCAGGTGCGGCTCACTGCGGTGCCTCCGGGTCTGTGGGTGTGGGCACCAGCGCGGGCCCGGCGGGCAGCACGGGTGCGGGCTCGGGCGGTGGCGCGGGTGTGCCACCGCAGCCGACGAGGATGAGCGCGGTGAAGATGATGCGCATGATCTCGCCCAGCCTCGCCGAATAGCCCTGCGCGATGGGTCCGAGCTCGGCGGCCTTGTCCGGGTCGGACACCGTCATCTGCATGTTCATGACGGCCACGCGCACCGTCATGGCCTGGCCCTCGGTGAGGCGCACCCCGTTGATGGTGATGGTCGGCTCTGGCGGAAGTTCGACGATCACAGCATCCACCCGAGGCGCGAGACGATGCGCTGCTTGACGGCCTCGACGTCGCCCAGCCCGTACCAGCGATCCTTCTCGTCGCGGTGCGACCGCTGCTCGTAGCCGAACCTGCGTCGATGTCGGCGCTCGATGCTCGCCAGGTGCCGCTCGATGCGGATGGTGTCGACCGTGACAGTGGGGCTCACATCCGCCTCGCCGTCGCCATGACCCGCCGCGCGAAGTCTCGACCTGCCACCCACGTCGAGCCGTCGTCGCGGGTGATGACGGCGTCGCAGCGGTTCCCAGCGTTGTAGCCGCACACCGCGTCTTCCCACGAGCCACCCCGCCGAAAGGCCACAAGTGCCACCACGCCGGCCCGTACGAGGTCGCAGCCCTCGGCGCGACCACCGGGGCACCAGTAGCGGGGAATGACCTGTAGCGGCCCCTGGGCGCCCTTGCTGGACGTGAGTCCGACCCGCCCTCGAGACTCGTGGTGCATCAGCGCGAGCGCGACGTGGACCGGCACGCCCTGGGCGCGGGCCGCGAGCGCCACACGGTCGGTGGTCGAGGGCATGACGGCGGCTGCGAGGATGGACAGCAGTAGGGTCGTGAGCACGAGGCAGCCCCAGGCGATGCGAGGGCGCGCAGGGTACTTCATCGTCGCTTCTTGCCCTTGCTCTTCTTCCGCTTGCCCTCGACCACCGAGACCCGAACGGCGGTCTCCTCGCCCTGTAGGTGGGCCAGCGCCCCCCGCATGCCCCGCAGGATGCTGGCGGCACCTTCGCCGACCACCTCGGGTGCCACCGGCACGAAGACCAGCGAGCACTCGCCGGTGGTGCGCCAGCGCTGCCGGTAGATCCAGCCGCCGTGCACCGCCATGCGGGCCGTCGCGCCCTCGGCCACGCCAGCAACGGTCGCGCCCTCGCGGCAGACGTCCAGCCAGACGTGCGGGTGGCTGCGCAGGATGCTGGCGTGCATCTCGGCGCCGTCGTCGGCCTCGTTGAGCACGCGGCGCTTGGGTGGGGTGGGGATCACTCGCCCACCCCGTGGAGTCCGGTGGGCGGCTCGTCGGGCGTCTTCCGCCCGAATCCGCCAGCCCCCCTCCTCCCGGCGCACAATCCTTCCAGGTACTCCAGCGCCGGCAAGACCCCGTCCGGTGCCGCCCTATCGTCCGCACCCGGGCGAAACGCCCAGAGCGCACACCGGAAAACGCGACATCGGCCCACCTCGAGCCCCGAGCCCGCGCAGCAGTCCAGGCATTTGACCTCCAGGGCCCTCGCGCGGCTGTTCCCGTAGAAGGCAGCGCGCACCCTGGCGGGCGAGCGCTTGGCGATCAGATCGAGCGCGTCTTTCATGAGTCCTCCATGTCGAGGCCGGCGATGGCGACGTTGATGGCGAGCATGAGGGTGGTGGCGTCGGTCACACCGGCGGTTGCTCGCGCTAGGCCGACGAGGCGGGCCAGGAGGTCGCCGGCAGACGGGCCCGGTGCAACGGGGACGAACGTCATCGTGACACCGTTGTCTTTGTGCAGTTGGCAGCGGTACAGCCAGCCGCCGGGTACCGCCATCCGGTGCGTGGATCGCTCCGGCAGGCCGCCGAGCGGTTCGCCTTCGTTGCAGACCCTCCGCCACAGGGGCGAACCGTGTCGCGAAAGGAGGTGAATCTCGTACTCGGTGCGATTCTTCACGATCGCGACCTCCACGCCCAGGCATCCGCCAGCAGCTCGAGGAAGTCGCCCAGGGACATCACAGCCACGTCGGTCGCGGCACCGGGGCGCACTGCCACGGGCCGCCCATGGTCCACGCCCTCGCGCCCACCCACTCGGCCGGGTCTGCGGGCACGAGCGACAGGAACGCGGGCGGGCCATCGACGGCGAGGCTTCGGACGTACCACCAGCCACCGCCGTCGGGTGGCTCGTCCCGCCATGGGAGGTGGTCGAGCGTCTGCGCGATGCTCATGGGGTGGCGCCCCCGAAGAGCGAGAACATCGACGTCTGCGCCAGCGCCGCCCCGAGGTTGCCGCACGCCTGCCGGTAGTAGCTCGGCTTCAGTTCGAACCCGAGGAAGCGGCGGCCCTCCTGCAGCGCCACGTAGCCCTCTGACCCGATGCCCGCGAAGGGCGACAGCACCAGATCGCCCGGGTTGCTCCAGAGCTTCAGCGCGCGCCGGATGACGCCCAGCTGCAGCGGGCAGATGTGGCGCTCGTCCTCCGCCGCTCGGGCGCTGCGGAACTGCAGCGTGTCGCTCGGGTTGATATCCATCCAGACGGGCGAGGCGTAGCGCTGCCATAGCTCGACCGGGAAGTCCTCCGGCGTGTGCGAGACGGGCTCCGGGTTGTCGCCCTCCTTGCGGAACGTGACGAGGTAGTCAGGCAACCCCTGACGCGACCTGCACGAGTCCTTCTTGATCTGCTTCCAGAGCAGCCCGAGTGCCTTGGTCCGCTGCATGGCGGTGACGGGATCTTTCCAGATGGTCACCTGGCTATGCAGCGTCCAGCCCTCGGCGATGAACATGCGGACGAGCTCGCCCCGGAAGTCGAAGAGCCCGATCTTGCCGTGCGCCTGCTTCGACATGGGCAAGTCCATGCAGTGGAACGACAGCAGCCGGCCGGGCTTCGTGACGCGCAGCAGGTCCCGCACCAGGAAGCGGAAGTGATCGTAGAACTCGGCATGGCTGCCGCAGTTGCCCATGTCCCGGGGCGACGCCGTGTAGGTGTAGAGCGAGGCGAACGGCGGGCTAAAGACGGAGTAGTGGATGCTGTCATCGGGCAGCCCTCGGACGCCGTCCACGCAGTCGCCGAGGCGCATGTCCCACCCCTCGCCCGAGTCTGACCCCGTCTCGTACTCGTCCACCACCGCCACCTCCCCGCCGGCCATCTCGCGTCGCATCGTGCCTCCCATGTGCTCGACCATCTGCGCTGCCATGTCGTCCGCCGCTGCCTGCTTCCGCTTGATGTTGTCGAGCACGGCCGCCTCGACGTCGGTGCTGACGATGTGGACGTAGACGGGCATGCGCTGCCCGAACCGCCAGCACCGCCGCACGGCCTGATAGAACTGCTCCCACGAGTGCGACAGCCCGACGAAGGCCATCTGCGCGCAGTGCTGCCAGTTCAAGCCGAAGCCTGCAATCTTGGGCTTCGTGACCATCACGCGGGCAGTCCCGTCGGCGAACGCTCCCAGCTTCGCCCGCTTCGCATCGTCGCCGTCGGCGCCCGACACCTGCACCGCGCCATCGATGGCCGCCGTGAGCGCGTCGCCCTCCGCGTTCAACTCACACCAGACCACCCACGGGCCCGGCGTCGTGTTGACCTGCTCGGCGATGGCCTCGACCCTCACCGCCATCGTGGCGCGGCGGGCGTACCGCTGCTCGCTCAACGTCAACGCCGGGAGCGTCACTAGTTGCCCCTCGGCGCGCATGCCGCTGGCGATGTGGTGCTCGACGGTGTGCATCGGTGGCAACTCGAACCCCGAGCCGTCGAAGCCGAGATCTGCCGGCGTCCGCACCATCGCCGCCCACGTCGCAACCCACGCCCAGAACTCGGCGACGGCGTGACGCTTGAGCCTCCACTTGGACGTATCGCCCCCGTCGTGAACGAAGAACGTGGCCAGCATCTCGGCGCGCGACATGGCGCCGACAAACTCCGCGTGATTCCCGAGCTCCATGTGGTCGTTCGGGGCCGGCGTCGCGGTGCACGCGAGGCGGTACGGCACCGTCTGCGCGGCCTCGAGGATGGCCGTCCGCGTCTTGCCGTCGTGCGCCTTGAGGATGCTCGACTCGTCCAGCACCAGCCCGTTGAAGTCCCCGAGGTCGAAGCGGTGCATCTGCTGATAGTTGGTGATGGTGACCTTGCCGCGCTTCGTGCCGTCGCGGCTGACGGTGCCGAACAGCTCCCACCGAGCGGCCTCGCGCTCAGTCTGCGCGGCCACCGCCAACGGGGTAAGGATAAGCACGTCGCCCGGGACGCGGGCCGCCCACTCCAACTGCTGGAACGTCTTGCCAAGGCCGCAGTCCTCGAAGAGGCACGCGCGCCCCTTGCGAAGCGCCCACGCCACCACGGCGCGCTGCCAGTCGAAGAGACCCCGGTGCATGCCCTCGGCGCGGGCCGGGATGCCGGTGTCGAGGTGACGGCGCGTCTTCGATGCCACGAACTCTGCGTACTCGTCCACGTTCTCTTCTTCGAGTAGCAGCGCGTCGGCGTAGTCTGCTGGGCGTGTCACGACTGCATCCTCCACGCCCACGCATCCCGCAGCAGCTCGCGGAAGTCCTCCAGGCCCATCAGGGCCACGTCGGTCGCCGCCGCGCCGCCGCCTGGGCTGTTGAAGCGCACGAACGCCACCGGCAGCCGCCCACCGCCGGCAGCCTCGACGTCCCGCTCCGCCTGCCTGAGCGCAGCCATGAGCGGCGGGGCCTTCCCTACCTTGCACTCCACCCAGAGGAGCGGACACTCGACGTCTGCGACCTGCGCGCCCGCCGTCTGCAGCCCTCGGCGGCAGTCGACCCCGAACGTGTCGGTCAGCAGCTTGGCGATGTGGCGCTCAAAGACCTTGCCCTTCGTGCGGCTGAGCTTGCCCATCAGAGCAACCCACCCGCGGGGTCGTCGCCCTCTAGCGGTCGCTCGTCGTCGCCATCGTCGAAGACGACCTGCGACACGAGGTCGCCGCCTGGTCCTGGGTTCTCGCTGACGTCGGCTCGCGGGTCGGGGTCCGCCTCGGGGATGGGGCGCGACAGGAAGTCCAGGCCCTCTGGCGTTGCGAGGTACTGCACGAGCTGGCGGCGTGCTGCCGGGTCGAGCATGTCGGGCATGGGACGCTTGAACTTCGCGCAGAGTGCCTCCGCGTCGGGGTAGGTCGCGGACACCTCTGCCAGCGCAACCTCGAAGCCCACCCGCCAGGAAACGCCGTCCTCGACTGCGGCGCGCACCGACATGCACCACTCCTCGTCGGGGCACTCGATGATCGAGTGCTGCTGGATGTGGTCGGGGAACCGCGACTTGAGCACGCGGGCGCGGTTGTGGACGTCCATCTCCAGCACAAGATCGAACTCGTACTCCATCCCGTCTCGCTGCACCGGGGCCAGCCCGACGCGCCTCGGCACCTTCTTCCCGCGGTCGTTCTCCTCGAGCACGTACGCCATCTTCGTTCGCATCGTGGCGATGATGTGGATGGGCGCGGCCAGGATGGTGTCGATCAGCGCCTGGTGCAGCGGCGTGACGTCCTTCCACTTGGTGAAGCTGTTGAGCGCCGCCGCCCTGTCGACCAGCTCGAGGCACCCCGACTTGCCGGACCAGGCGTGGGTGAGGCTGTCGACCACGCCCGCGCCGTAGCCCAACTCCGCGAGCTGGTTTATGCCGGCGACGTAGGTTGCTGGGTGGTGGTCGGGCATCGATGCGACATCGAAGGCCCAGCGGTCGGCGTACTTGGCCGAGCTGCCGTGCTCGCTGTCCATCACGCCGACGCGGTCCGCCAGCGCCGAGGCCAGCATGAGCGCCGTGTACGTCTTGCCGCAGCCTGCGGGCCCGAAGATGACCGCCTTGAGCCTGCACGACTCCTTCTGCGCTCGCGCGAATTCGAGGGCCGGCGGCTTGCTGCGTCGTCCCGTGATCGAACTGTTGCCCATGGTGGGGCTCCTTCCTGTGCGGCTCTGGGTTCGAGCCGTTGGGTTATGTGCTGAATCGGCAGCCCACCCACCCCTGAGCGAGGTGGGTGGGCACCCGGTGAGCATTGCCCAGCCACACCCCCCGGCGCAGTCGAGCCCTCACCGTGTCAGCGTCGGATCGGAAGGTGCGAACCCGCCGCCGACTCCGAATCTTTACGCCAGCGTCAGGGCTGACTGCAAGCCTTACGCGTCATGAGCACCGGGGTTCAGCCTGCCGGCCGGCTGGTAGAACTCTGCCGACTCGCCGTCGTTGTAGATGACGCCCGAGGCGCCAGAGTTCTTGAACGCGTCTTCGGCCAGGTCGGACAGCGCTCGGATAGCGTCACCGACCAACACCGACAGCCTGGACGCGCGGGCCGCATCATTAAGCCCCAGCTCGTCGATGTCCTCCATGTGGCCCCGCAACGAGCCAGCCGCCTCGGCGATGTTCATCGCCACGTCGCACACCGTATAGAGGCCCTCTACCCATGGCTCGTGCCCGTAGAAATAGGTCTCCCTCATCATCTCGCCTCCATCCTCGGTGTGCGCTCTACGTAGCCCAGGCAGACCTCACAGACGCGTCCGTCGCCCTGCGCGGGCTCGAGGTCGGGCGACCCGCGTACGGCCTCTCTGCGCACCGTGCATGGGGTCGTGACGAAGTGCTCGCCCTCGTTCACCTCGTGGCGGGTGACGACGTGCCAGGCGTATCCGAAGCCGCGGCAGTAGCGGCGATACCAGCCGAGCGGTGGGCGTCGTCTGCCCGTGACCTGCGACGGGGGCACAGCCTCGCCCGGCACGGCCCACACCCAGTCATCGGCGTCCTCGACCAGCACGAGCGTCGATGCGATGCGGTCGGCGTGCGCGGACACCTGCCGGATGTGGTTCAGGGCTGCGGCCGCCGAGGTGTGGCGCGACTTCTTGCGGCGCCACTCGGTGACCCTGCGGCGCGGGCGGGCGGCGCCGCTCATCGGAGCACCACGGGACAGCACTGCGCGCGCACCATCGCCGTGAGTGCGCGCGTCTCGTTGTGGTGCGGGGCGACGTTGGCCAGCCACCACCTGAGCCCCTCGAGGCACATGTGGGCCAGAGCCGCTTCGTCGCGCTCGACGTTGTAGCAGCGCAGCTCGACGTTGCCAGCGATCCAAGCCAACCACTGGTCTCGACCGTGTTCTGGCGCCCGCAGCCACCAGTCGCGCAGCTCGCCCGGCACGAAGGCCACGACGAGCTCGCCCCGCGGCTTCTCGCAGGCGCCGACGTACCAGAGCAGCTGGGCGACGTTGTGAGGGTTGGGCACGTCGTCGGCCCCGACCGTGGCACCGTCGGCGGGCCACCGCTTGCGGGCCCAAGAGGCAACGGTCTTGGCCTCGACCACGCACTCCGAGGCCACCGCGTCGGGCGTACCGCCCCAGAAGGGCCACCCAGGACGGGTCACGAAGCCGGGGGTGCTCAGGGTGTCGCCAGCCATGAAGGCCCAGCGCTCGAGCAGCCACGGCTCGAGGTCGCGTCCGAGCGCCATGGCCCCGCTGTCGTCCTCGGGCCTGCGCTCGGGGTCGGGCGTCCACTCGGGCGGCACCTGCTCCCGCTTCTCGGCGGCCAGCTCGTCCAGTGTGCCCCACGAGGCCGGGGTCAGCCCGAGGATGCGGCCGATGTCGGTGCCGGTGATGACCAGGCGGCGGCGGGGGCTGAGGGTCACGGGTGCGCCCGCTCCCACGCCCGGCGGCACACCGACGAGCAGAGCACCGCGCCAAGTAGTCGCTGGTCGACCCGCGCCAGGTAGACCTCGACGCGGTAGCCGGGCGCCTGCAGATCCACCGTCACCACCTCGCCACTGGGTAGGTAGGCCTCGCAGCTGGCGCACCGCTGCGCGCCGTCCAGGATGCCCGCGATGTAGCGCGACCCCGCCCCATCGTGCGGACCATCCGCACGGCCAGGGTCCCCCGCACCACCGCACGCTGAGGCGGCAAGGGATGGGGCAGAGTCGCTGAAGTCTGGGTAGCTCATCGTGGCCGCCCGTCGGCCAGCATGCGGCCGAGTCGTCTGGATTGCTTGGCCCAGGCCGAGTCCGCGGCCCAGGCTGCGGCCCGGGCCGCGTCCCTGACTGCGGCCCAGGCTGCGTCCCAGGCCGCGTCCCTGGCTGCGGCCTGGGCTGCGGCCCGGGCCGCGTCCCTGGCTGCGGCCCAGGCTGCGGCCCGGGCCGCGGCCCGGGCGGCGCCCCTGACTGCGGCCCTGATCGATTCCCAGGTTGCAGCCCTGGCGGCGGCCCAGGCTGCGTCCCTGGCTGCGGTGCGGAGGGCCTCATTGCCGCCCCGCAGGTACCGCACGACCACCGGCGGCGCGTCCCACAGCCCAACGACATCCAGGGCACAGAGCCGCGCGAAGTGGCGCAGTACGTCCGTGGCGTCGTACGTCCAGAGTGCCGTGCGCTCGCGGCACACGAGCTTGTCGTCGCCCTGCTCGACGTCGCCCCCGCACTCGACCCTGCAGGCCACGGGCCCCCGGGCGTACCGCAGCGCGTCCATGGCGTCGGTGCTGGCGTGCAGCCCCGAGTGGCACATAACGAGCGGGCCGGCGTGGCGCAGCGTCTCGCCTACCACCACCGGCAACCCGCCGGTGGTGGTGACGTATGAGCCGTCGGGCGTGGCTTCGGCGAAGTGCCAGGCTCTCACGAGCGCGGCGTCCCGTGTCGCGTGGTCTCGACGATGGTGCTGGACTGCCGCGCTGACCGCTGGTGCCGGTGCTCCGTCTCGGTCTCGGCGCTCGGGATGCGCGGCGGGCTGTACTCGATGGCCGGCTTGCCCTGCTCGACCCGCTCCAGCATCGCCAGCGCCTCGCCGAGGATGCAGCGCAGGTCCGCAATCTCGCCCACGAGGACCGCCACGTCGTCGGCGTCGAGGGGCTGGGGGTCGTAGAACTCGCCGCCCCAGTCGGCCATCGCGTCCTCGATGACGGGCTGCGGGGTGCGGCGGTGGACGCTGACCCGGCTTCGCAGCCGGGTCGCGGCCTCGCCGAAGCGGCGCAGTCGGAGGCCGGCGG
>Ga0255047_10000264_pt1 | contig 40872 bp, 47 predicted proteins | sample JV7_2_1_MG_FD_183640 | JGI IMG/M metagenome (GOLD analysis project Ga0255047, IMG submission 183640) | Seawater microbial communities from Jervis Inlet, British Columbia, Canada - JV7_2_1 | ecosystem: Environmental > Aquatic > Marine > Inlet | place: Canada: British Columbia | collected 2016-10-06
CCTGGGGAGGGGTCGGAGCTCTATTCGGGGTAGCAGATCAGCTCCAGCACTACGGCATCAGTGCGACGGTGGTCAATCATGTCCACGTTGAGCACAAGTTCCGCCCGCGGACTGCCCCGCTCAAGGCCCACAACACCGACGTCCTGGTGGGTGATCCGGCTCGAGCCCTGGGAGCCAAGGAAGGGATCCTGGTCGGTAGCCATTGGTACTCCGGAGTCGCGGCAAAGAAGATCGTCGAGCGCTGCCCGGGCATCCTCCCCATGTCCTTCTTCCAGGACCGGGAAGACTGGTTCCTGGACCGGGCGGGGAAGGACAAGCAGCTCAAGCCTGACCAGTGCAGAGACTACCTGGCTATTGGCCGGGGCATCAGTGTGAGCCAGTGGATCATTGATTCGCTAGCCGAGGAATCGAAGATCCGCCACCCGGAGAACTACGAGATCATCCCCTGCGGGATTGACTGCAACATCTTTCATCCCGTCGGGCGCCGGGCGACGAACCCGAAGAAGATCCGAATCCTCGCCATGTGGCGCCCATCGACAGCAGCCCGAAGAGGCATGCCCCGTCTCCGTGCTGTCTACGAAGAGATCCGAAGACGCGCTGCCAGCTTCAAGCGCTGGAAGGGGATGGAGGTCTCCCTGGAGCTCTTCGGCTGGGCGGACAAGACAGGGCGCGTGGAGACTCCTCCGTGCGACATCCACCACGGGGTGCTCTCCCCTGTCGAGGTCGGGGAGCTTCTCCGCCAAGTGGACATCGTTGTTGAGCCCTCGGACTACCAGGGACTAGGCCTTCCCGGGCTTGAGGCTATGGCCTGCGGAGCAGCCCTCGCTTCGACGTCATGCCGGGGCGTTGATGAGTACGCAATCCACGAAGAGAACTCACTGGTCGTCCCGCACGATGATCTTGCAGATGCGATCCAGAAGCTGGCCCTCGACCCGAAGCTTCGCGAGTCCCTCCGAGAACCAGGCATCGAAGCGGGGAAGAACCTCGATTGGAGCCGGGTAGGAGCCCGCTGGGCACTGCACATTGTCGACCTCTGGCAGCGGGAGCGCGGGAACACCCGGTTCGATGATGCCCTCGCTCGGGCTCAAGCCAAAGCCCTGGAGGCGCTCGAACGATGAGGGACCATTTGGGAGCCAGGCGCCGCTCCGTGACCCAGAAGCTTTCCATCCGAGACGGGAAAGGAGGCCGCCACAAGATCTACATCACCACCGGCGTCTACAACGATGGGCGCTTGGGTGAGATATTCATCAACACCAACCGGATGGGAACCACGCTAAATGGGTTCCTCGATTCACTGGCGATGACCGTTTCCATCGCCTTGCAGTTCGGGACGCCTGTTGAAGCAATCGCCAAGGGGTTCTGCGGAACTGACTACCCTCCTGCAGGGACGGTGTGGATTCAGAACGATGAGGAGAAAGAGGTGCCTTACGAGTATCCTGAGTGCAGCTCTATGACGGATCTGCTGGCCTATGTTCTCCGGAAGTACACCAAATGACTAAGCCCCGTTTCGCGCTCCTCGGCGCCGCAGGATACGTTGCCCCCCGCCACATGAAGGCAATCAAAGACGTCGGGGGCGAGCTCGTCGCGGCCTGCGATCCACATGACTCCGTCGGCATCCTCGACCGCTACGCCCCGGACTGCGCCTTCTTCACCGAGATTGAACGCTTCGACAGGCACCTCGAGAAGCTCCGGAGGAAGGGGGAGGGGATCGACTACCTCAGCATCTGCACCCCCAACTACCTCCATGATGCACATTGCCGCTTGGCGCTCAGGCTCGGGGCGAGTGCCATCTGCGAGAAGCCCTTGGTCACAAGCCCCTGGAATCTCGACCAGCTGGCGCAGATCGAAAGTGAATCGGAAGGGCGCGTCTACACGGTGCTTCAGCTCCGGCAGCATCCGATTGCGGCGAAGATCAAAAGCATTCCCGCGGAAGAACTGGAATGGCTTAGGAACCCCCTCACAGATGAGGCCATGCTGACTTATGTGACCCCGCGCGGGAAGTGGTACGAGCGATCATGGAAGGGGGATCGCGAAAAGAGCGGCGGCCTGGTCATGAACATCGGTGTCCATCTGATTGACCTCATGGTTCACTGCTTCGGACCGTATAGAGATGTTCAGGTGACCGATAGCGAGCCTGATGAAGTCACCGGGTGTTTGCATTTTGAGTCTGTAGACGTGTGGTTCTGCCTGAGTACACGCGGCGAGAAGAGCCGTTCGTTTAAGGTCGGCGATTCAACGTTCGCCTTCGATTCCGGCTTCGAGGACCTCCACACCAAAGTCTACGAAGAGATCCTCGCCGGGCGCGGGACGGGTATTGAAGACGTCAGGGAGGCTATCGAATTGGCCTACGAGATATCACGACATGGGAGGCAAGCATGATGGCCAGATCGATTCTCGCGGTCTCCATTCTCTGGGCGGGCACCGCGTTCGCTCAATGCCACCCGGAGTACGGCGAGGGGTCGGAGTGCGCCGACTACTGCGAGTGGCGCGGGCAACCAAGGTGCGTCGGATCGCAGACCCCGCCGGCGTGCTATCCCCTTGCCTCGAGCATGGAAGAGCTCGAGGACCAGGCGGTGTTGAGCGCTCAGTGCCTGAACGACTTCAAGTTCCTCCCCTACTACTTGATCACGCTGCCGTCTCTCATCGAAGACGGGACGCTGATTGCCCAATGCTTCCCGAAGCCTCCAACGAAGGTGCTCCCCGAGTGGGACGACACCGTCTATACCGCATCTCCGACGTCTGATTTCGCCAACTGCCGGGCGTGCATCGCACCGTGCCAGTTCCCCATTCCGCCAATCATCATCGACGACCCGGAGACGCCGGAACACGACATGATCTTGGCGTGGGCGATGAGCTGGAGGTGGCAGCCATGAGACTGGCAACGGTAGTGCTGGCGGCGCTTGCCGTGGGGTCAGGCTGCTGGGAGGGAGACACCATTGATGGCGTGGGCGATGCCGGCACTATCGCCGTTGGTGAAAGGATCGGGGTCAGCGTATGGCAAGATCGAGATTGCTTCGATCGGATGTTCGAAGCGCTTTCCGGGCTGTTGTGGGGTATGACAGACCAAGAGGCGCTTCTGGCGTCCTGCGGGATGCACGCTCATTGCCACCAGTGGATCCCCGACCACCTGATAATGGGCGCCGCTGAGTGCATGGCCTACGAATGCGGCAAATGGGCACCGATCGATCAGGCGCAGCACGGCACGCTGTACGATTTCGTCTTTTGCCGGACAGGGAAGTTCCCCGAATGATCACCGAGTCGGCTCTTCCCCAAGACTGATCGAACCCATCCATCCGGCGATCACCGCTCCCGACTCCCTGTCAGGCGCCCTATCGAACATGCTCCTCAGGACGAGTAGGCGGTCGACTGCGGGGAGATTGGCCGCTCGGGCTATCTGCCATGCCCTATCAAGGAAACTCCCGGGAGAACGCAACGAGACGCCTTCCAGGGCCCTCTCCCTGAATTCGGCCCGTGTCCCGAAGACCACTCCCTCTTCCTCATCCAGCCAGGAGAGTTGCTGTCCGTCGACCTCGGCAATGATGGCGACCCGTTGCCCGCGCATGAATGCAGCGCCTTCAGAGAGGGGAGTCCCGCTTTGCTGCTTGCGGGTCGCCCGGGAGATGGCGGCTTGGATGTCGACGCTCATTCGACTTCTACTTCCTCGGAGGCTTCCTCGGAGTCCTCAAGGTCTTGCGGGTCGATCCGTAGCTCCATGAGCATCAGAGCAATCAGGGCGTTCCGTGTCCGCTTCTTCCAGTGCTCGTCGTAGTGAACCCGTGCCACCCCCCTATCGAACATGGCAAAGCCCCCTGTCCACCGGGCGTCCTGATTGACCCATCCCGCGGTTGTCCGGATAGGCCTGGGGAAATAGCGAAGCGTGAGTCGCTGGAGGAGGGGCCTGACCTCTGCTTGGGGCGAGTGTTGAAGGACAAAGACAATGCTCGCGTCGATCGCTTCGGCGACGGCCGGCTGGTCAATGAGAAGCCCTGGATGGAAGATCCGAATCCCTCTGTGCTTGAAGTACCCGAAGGATTCCACGGCTTTGATTGCGGTTCCAAGGTGCTTCTGGAGCTTCCTCCGCCAACGGATCGATCGCGCGCCCATCACCCTCTCTCCTGCCAAGGGGCAGGCGCGAACGAGACCTTCCGGCTCAATGCAGCCAGGAACCGCTCGACCTCCCCGGATTCTCCCTGGACCCATGACCCGGCGGCCATGACCAGGTCGGGCCAGTCGCTGTCGAGCGGTCCGAATTCAACGACATAGTCTCCCGCAGCCAAGACACGGACCGCTTCGAGATGGACACGGAGCGTAGCGGGGACCCCATCTCCAATCAGGTTCATCACGGGACCTACAGGCCCTCCGGGGAGGCGCTCTGTGGCCGCTACAGCCTCGAGAGCAGGGAGAGCGTTCAGGAGCTGCGCCAGGTCCTTCTCGGCGGCCTGAAGCGATTCCTGGATGGCTCGAGCCTGGACCCGGCTGATTGTCGTCCCGTCGATGCCCCGGAAGTGGGTCAGGGCGGAGACATCACCAGGAGTCACGTCGAGTCCAGTGAGGATGTCTCGCTTGACTCCGAAGGTCGGCACGTGATGGATGCTCCCCTTCTTGGTCAGCTCGATCAGCTTGCGGTTCGCTTCCCTTCGGGTCCGGATCCACTCCTTCTGTGCGGAGCCTTCGGTCAGTGAGATTTGACGCCTGGCGTGGTTGACCTTGGACTCCAGATCCCAAAGTCGGATCTGCTCATCTCGGGTAGGGAGTCGTTTCCCTGGAGGAGCGACCGGTTTCAGGATCCGGTCCGGGAGCGTTCCTTCCGGGCGGGGCTCCCGATCTTCGCCCGTTTTCGTCCTACGATATTCGAGAAAACAGCAACAATTCTGGCGACATAGGGTGTCCCCGTTTCTCGGCCACGTTGGCAAGGTCTCCTTCGTGTACGGGCTCCCGATATTGATCACTGGGCAGTCGTCACAGTTCGAGACCACAAGTCCTTCGAGGATGAAACTGTGATCATCCTCGACTGTTATGTCGTAGAGGATGGCGCCGTCTCGCAACTCGCCAATGGTTTCCGCCGGCGCTCCGCCGCACACAATAGAGAGCAGGTCTTCCGGATCCGGGCCTCGCTCTTTTTGACTCCGAAGGTTGTCCCACATACCAAGCAGGTCAGCATCACCTTCGGGCGGGAGTGGTGCAGGCTTAGCCATATATCCCGGCATGCTCTGCCGCAGAAACGATGCCCAGTCTTCGTCTCGCGCTGAAAATCGACAAAGCGCGTCCCACATGAAAAGCATGTGAGCTCGATTCGCGGTAGGCCCGCGTGCATGCTTTTGTGAACGGAGTCCGACATCAGTTCCAGGTTTTCGAGGCGGTCGTCGCTCGGGTTGTTGTTCTTGTGGTGGATTACCATGCCCGGCGGGATCGGCCCGTTGACCTGTTCCCAGAGCCATCTGTAGCGGAAGATAAGGCGTTGCTTCGATGGGTTTAATGAGTAATCCCTGATCATGGCGCAGTATCGGCCGTCTTTGCGGTGCAGCCTGAATGATTCGTGTGTGAGGTGCTCCATACCCCTGCGCATCTCCACCCCTCTTGACCGGAGCAGTTCGCCCATTTCCTCTCGATATTCCGGGTCCTTCCATCTCTTGGCTTGGCGCTTGCTCTTCTTCGGCCTGTCGCACGCCATGCATCTCGCCGCCCGTCTTGCTTTTGGCTGCCCGCATTCGCATACGTGGCGACACTTTAGGCACTGGCTCGTACGGGCCCTCGCGTGGAGCCTCGCCCCACAACGTTCGCATGATTTCAACATGGGGCAATTCTACGCAGAACAGGCCCAGAGAGGCAACATCCGCTGCGCGTTTCCACCCATCGGGTGTTAGGACTTTGTGATCTCCCGTTAGACCCACTGATCCAGATGGCCCTCGCAGCACAACCGCTCGATTATCCTCCCTGCCTTTTGCGAGGCGTTGATGCGTAGTGACAACCGACCGAAAGCGCCCTCTGTGCGTGATAACTTGATCTCCGGGTCGTACTCTGCTGATCGGGATCCAACCCCGAGCCGTTGCCACTCGACTGGACCCAGTGAAGCAACAGTGAAAACAGCCTCCTAGGTTCCACCAGATGAGCCACCCGTCAGGAGAGGCAGACAGGGTCCCGAGCTGATAGGCCCCTTCGATCGTGTTTTGCCAGAGGATCGTCCGGGCGCCGATGCTCATCCGACCAGGCAGGTCCGGGATACCCCTCGAGACATCCAGAGCAAAGCGAGCAGCCCAGCGCCGCTGAGCGAGAACCATGGCGTCCACGGATTCGGCAACGCCTTGGGTCCCGGCAGCTCCTCCCCAGATGCTTGTCCCTGCCTGGTGAGCTCGCCGGACGGAGTCCTCGATCGCATCCTGGAGTCTCTGGCTGAACCGGGCGGTCGCTCTTCCTCTGAGTTGTTGAACACGCCGGGAGCTGACTGCTCGCCCCGTGCTTGGGTCCAGCCCCTGATCGAGGAAGTCGAGCTCGCGATTGAAGTCGTCAACGCTCCCGAGCCATCGACGACGGAATCGGGCTTGCTCGGTCGCCATCCTAGCCGCTGCGTCTGCGGTGGAGACCTCAACGACCTCGGAGCGATCGGACACTAGTCGCGCCACCTTTGAACATCCGGATCGATGGCTGCTCGGACCGGCTTCAGCTCGAGCTTGTCGTATCTGCGCGACAAGATCTTGATCATCGCTTCCTGGGTATTCCCCGCCAGCTGCGGGCGGAGTTCTTCGATCTTGGCTTTGGAGATCTCCAAAGTGATCTCAAGGACAAAGTCGAGTGGAACGCCCGCGTCGACAAGGGACTTCGCTGCTTGCGCTCGGATCTTGATCGCTTCTGCCCGAAGCTTCGCGTCGAATTGCAGCGGGACGGGCATCTCTACGGAGATCTCGCCCTTCTCGGGGATGATCCCTTTGACGAGGAGCGCCCGGTTGTACAAGTCCAGGATGATGGCGGCAGCGTCCGTCTGATTGTTGCGAACCGTGAGACCGAACCCCTGGAGCTGGCCTTCCAAGGTAGCCTTCGCATTCACGTTCTTCTCGAAACCGACCAGTGCCGAGGGAACGCCGGTTGTAATGAAGTAGGAATCCTGGAAGAACCGGAGAACGTCGATGAGCTGACCGAGTTCAGCCGCAGCTCGTGTGATCGCATAAGGCTGCGGTGGAGTCCTGGTCCCGCCCGTCTCTACCGTGAACGGCAGGAAGACCTCTGCCGTTTCCAGCTTGGGGACAACCCGCTTCTGGAGTTCCGTATTGTCGTCCCAGAGCCAGTCCTCCTCGGTCTCCTCTTGGATCTTCCGCATCCACTTCCAGAGTTCATCGGAACTTGTTCCGTCAGGGAACGGATACATGTAGGTGTTGCGTTCTCTAGGAGCTGTGATCGCCATCATCGTCAGGACGTCTTCGACGGCTTCTGCCAGGCGCCAGCGTTTCCGAGCACTGAACCACTGGGATGTCCCGAAGCGGCTCCCGCGGCGCTTCCTGTGTGCGTAGTGGAGGACTTGCCAGGGGGCCAAGATCCGCCCGTCTCGTTGCTCATCGATTGCGATCTTGTAGTGGTCGAGGATCCCGTGGAATTCCTGGGGGAAGACAAGCTCCGGAGCGAGCGGCATCCAACCAATGAGTCGCCCGGTGCCATCTGGCAAGCGCAGATAGTTGAGTTCGCTGAATGAGTCCCCGAGATGGATCCCTTCCTGCTCCACTTCTCGGATTGTCTGGTGGAGGCGGAGAGCGCTGTTGACCTCCTCGACGGTCTCCTCGACTTCTGGCCGGGCCCCTTCCGTATCGGTGGAAAAGGAGACTGCCTTCCCTGATTCATCGGTCTCACCCCCGAAGGTGAAATCGACGGTGACCTCGAGAGACCGATTGAGCTCGGGAACCTCCTCCGACATCTCGATGTAGTCGGCATAGCGGGTAGCCCGGGAAGCTGACGTCGGGTTCTTGGTCATCCGCTTCGGCGGACGCCGGGGGATCTTGTCGTCGCTCCCGTGAGTCGTCTGGGCGGGGTTGATAGAGGGGCGTCCGAGATCGACGTTTGCGATGCGCTCGGGACGCGTCGAGAGGAGCCGCTCCATGCGCTTGAGCAGCCGGCGCGCTACGGGTGAGCTAGATTGTACGTCGACCACGTTTACCTCCCGCGGTCGACTTCCTCCTGCACGGAGCGCAGACCGTTGTGCCCATTGTAGAGTGAGCAGCTATCAACGCGCGACCCTTCACGCGCCAGGTTCGCCGCCTGGGCGTTTTGAGCGCAGTACGAGGGAGGGGCGAGTCGGTGCTTGCACGACGCACAGAGGTTGAGGCAGGTCTCACGAGCTTGGGGGAGTTTGTCGGTTGTTGGCTCACTCATCTCGTATCTCCTTGTTGCTCTTGAGCGCCGCCGTCAGAATCGGTAGCCCCGTCGTCCGCAAAGCGTACCGCACAAGCGCCTCGCTGTCCTTCGGCAGGCAGGCCCCGCCGAAGCCGAGCTTCCCATCAGGCCCGGGGACCTTGGTGTGCATCGGGTTGATCCAGCCGCCTGCCAGGGCTCCTCCGACCATCGTGTCGTAGTCCAGCTCAGTCGCATCGCAAAGCCGCTTGATCTCGTTGAAGTGAGCAACTTTGAGAGCGTAGAAGGTGTTGCGGACATACTTGATCATCTCCGCTTCCTCCCAGGAGTAGCGAGAGACGCTCCACCAGAAACGGCTGAGGAAGTCGACAACGTGACTGAGCACGCGACCCTCCCCGCCTAAGATGATCGAGCCCACCTGGACTGCGAAATCCGCCTCCGCCGTTCGAGCGGTCAGGAATTCGGGCCAGAAGATGATCGGCAAGTCCGGCGCGAATGTCTCGCTCAAGCTTCGGCAGGTCCCCGGGAGGACGGTGCTTTTGACGATCACCGGCCCGAGGGTCTTCTTGTGGACGTTTGCCAGGATCTGCAGCTTGTGGCAGACCGACTTTAGCGCCTCAAGATCCTGGTCCCCGTAGTCGTTCGTTGGAGTGGGGACGCAAACGAAGATGAAGTTCGCGAATGCTGCCTCGATGAACGTGTTCCGAGCCCGATCCGGATCGACATCCGAGACAAAGACATCGATGCCCTCTCGCTTGTCGAAGTAGGCTGCAATCGCGCCGCCTACGTACCCGTTGCCGATGATGCCTACAGACGTCACGCTTCCTCCTCAATCACAGCCAGAACCCCTTGCCCGGAAGCCGGATCCATAATCGGCCGGAACAACCGGCTCCGGCTCTTCCCTCGTCGGGCTTCCTTCGCCCATGCGGTCCACTTCCTCAGCTCTTTGATCTCCGCCATGGCTTTGGGCGGTACGTGCCGGTCAGCCTTCCCGCCGAAGATGATCTCGAGCGCCTTGAGCCGGGCTGCTTTCAAAGCGTGCTCTTCGTCGCGACGCTGAATCAGAGCCGGGCGCCGGCAGGGAACGACAGCCAGAGTCCGGCCTTCTTCATCGAGGAGTGGCGAGGTCATGCAGGGGTGACCGCTCATCGATTCCACCAGGACGCGGTCTCCTACCTTGACCTGGTCGACGTCGTTCCCGACGGCCACAACCTCGCCCGAGAAGGTCAGCTCCGCCCGCTCGTAGCAGATGTAGAACTGACCGGCCATTCCCGTAGCCGGATCGCACCGGACCATCACGTAGCCCGCTGCCGGGCGACAGGAGCTAGGCTCCAGCTCAATCGGCATCTGGTTTCGGGTGTCCGATAGCTGCCTGAATTTCTCGTAGCGGGCTTCGGCGTTCACCCCTCGTCCTCCAGCGCGGCAATTGCTGATTTGTATCGCCGCATGTCGTGACCAAGAAGGTGAAGGTCTTCGTTGAGCTGCTTTTCACGCTCAACCTGCGCCGCGTACTCCTCCTTGATCTTGGCCAGAAGAGCCTCCGGCTCCTCAACCTCGGCGGCTGTACACTCCCCGGCCATCATGAGCTGATAGTCGGTGCGACGGGCCTTGTACTTGGCGATCTGCTCTTTGACCATGGGCTTGACCTTCTCGAAGGCCTTCCTGGCTTCGGGGTCATTGCGCCAGAACTTCATCTCCGGCTGGGCCATCCCCCAAATAGCCTCGAACCTGGCGAGGACTGTCTTCACGGTCAGCTGGATCCCCGGGCTCTTCTCGATCCAGTTCTGCTCCAGGACGTCGATCCGCTCCGCAAGCTCCAGCGCTTCCTTCCGTTCCTCCTCGAACAACTCGAAGATGAGAGCGGGCCTCGGGACTCTTGTCCCGTCTTCGAGGACCCGGAAGCGCTCCGCGGTTATGTTCTCGCTGATCTGCCGCATCCGGGAGAAGGGCTCCATCCCCTCAGAGGCCTCAGAACGCTCTGATTCGAGCGAGGCGGCCTTCTCCGGGTCAATCCACGCCCTACCCCCTCTGGAAATGAAGAGGCTTAGAACGGCTCTGGAGGTCGCTCTGAAGATGAGCCCGGGGAGCGTCGCTTCGATCCAGTCCTTGAGATCTTCAGGGACGTCCCCGGCATCTACTGCCGATGCAGCTGCCAGGGCCTCGATCGCATCGACGACACATTCTCCCGCGATAGCGGCGATAGCTTCATGGGCTCCCTCCGGATCTGCAAGCGCCTCGACCACGATTGAATCGTCGGTCCCGGGGATTTGCTCGACGGCAGACCCGTGACGGGCCATCCTCCGGAGCTGGATCTCCTTCCTGCGTTCGGCGATGATTTTCGCCTTCTCGGTCGCGCCTTGGGGCATCCGCTCCCCGTACCAGGCGCCACCGGGCTGATAGCGAAGATCGACGAAGCCCGTGACTTTGATCTCCCCGGTCTCCTTGTGCTGGCCGAGTTCGATCGACAGGCCCAAGGGGTGAGCCCAGAACCGATTGAGATCGATCAGGTAGCCCTCTCGCACGAAGAGATCTAGATCGAGAAACCGGTTCATGACAACCCCGGGAGGATGATTCGGCTCTTGGGCTTCTCCAGTTCCTGGCGCCGGGCGATCTCAGCATTGACTACTTGCTCACAATGGACAGCCGTGAGGGCCACAGCTGAGCCTAAGATCTTCGCCTGAGTCATGGGGGTCGGAAGCAGAGGAGACCCTTGCGGTGTTGTCGTTGCTGCGAGGGGTTGCTGATTTGGCAGCATGATCGCAACCGTGACTCCGATCGCTTCCGTCACCCCCTTCTCGGCAAAGAGTTGCGCGAGGTGCATGACCGCTTGCGCGATCGGCATTGTCGGCAGTGGTTCGATCTTCTGGCCCAATCTCCTACCCCTTTTCCTTCTTAGTGCCTTCACGCATCACGTCCTTGCGCCATTCTTCGAGGGCGATCCCCGCCCGGACAAGCTGGCGCACTGCTTGGGACTTGCTCTCTTTGGTCTTCTCGATTCGATCGAGGATCTTGGCGAACACGTCGGGGACCACTCCGATCGCCATGGAAGCCAGGCCGCTCCGCGCCGGATCATCACCCAGGTCCCATGAGGGAGCTCGCTCTGGCTGCTTGGGTGTCTGGAAGGCAAGCCTGCACAGCCACGCAATTTGGTATGTGATTGGCCGGACGTCTTCCGCAGCCATCTTGCGGACTTTCCGGAGCAATGCGGCTCCGAGAATCACTTTCAACTGACCTTGAGGCTTGCCCATCGAAGGCACGTTACACTCTCAGGGTAACGGTTGTCCACCGGTCGAACACGACCCGGAGCCTCGTGATATCATCGGCGCATGCCTGTAAGCACCGGACTAGATAGGCTCTGGGGGCTCCCGACGCAGGAGCGCATCCAGGAGCTGAAGCGCCAAGCGGTCATGGCCCTCTCCGAGGCCGTGGAGGAGCCGTCTGCAGATCCGGGTATTCCCCGTCAGGTGGACGTGCTCAGGTACACCGAGACGGTCGCCCCGAGCCCCTCCACGTTGACCAATGGGACATGGACCCTCGTCGCCGGGTTGACGAACCTAACCGCCTTTGTCCGGACACACGGCCGATGGCGCAGGGAGGAAGAGGACCGGGCGAGTGATCTCCGCGACTCCGAGCGCATCATCACGATCGCAGACATCCCGGCGACCGGCGCGGGACTTGAAGCGGTCGGGCAAAGCGTCCTGACCCTCGGGGACCGGCTCCGGTACCAAGACGAATCTTACGGGATCTCAACCTTCAAGGTGACAGCCGTCAGGCCCCGAACTCCAGCGCAGCTCTGTACGTGCCTGGTGGAGTACGCGAGGGAGGGTAACTAGCGTGGGGTTCAGGGAACTCGAGATAAGCCTGGAGAAGATGCGGAAGCGCGTGGATCGTTTGCCGAAGCTGGTCCTCGATCTGACCCGCATCGAGCTCCTCCGCATTGGGAACATCGCCGCGCGCCGAGCGGCTGAGCTGACGCCTAGGGACACTGGGGCGACGGCTGAAGGCTGGGTCGCCCGTCAACGAGATCTCAAGCAGAGCTCGGTCGTCAGGGTTGTCAACACGAATCCAAAAGCGAACGAGGAGATCGTCCTCCAAGGCGGCGGATCGACGACGCTCCTCGAGATTCTGGAGTTCGGCTCCTCGCCACATGAGATCCGCCCCAAGGACAAGAAGGTCCTGAAGTTCCAAGTCGGCGGCCAGACGATCTACACAAAGGGCCCCATATTCCACCCGGGCACCGCTCCGCACAACATGGTCACGATTGCATCAGTCGAAGCCGCGGTGAACGCGAAGAAGCTCGTTGACGCCCTTCGGGTCTTCATCCGGCAGCAACTCCGAGTAGTGGAGGCCTAGATGCCAAGACCTGCCAAATATCAGAAGGTCAACATCCACTTCTCGGTGCTCAACCGCATTGGCGAAACGGTCACGGTCGATGCCGTCAACTACCCGGTCTATCACGAGCGGGCGATGCGTGATCCGGAAGAGCGACGGCGCCCGGCTGCAACTCCCGACGTCGCGTGGGTGGAGACCCATTGGACGCAACAACGGGCGGGCATGGGACAATTCAGCCTCCTCCAGATTGACGTGCGCTCGCGGGTGGGGACCCCCACCGACCCTTCCAGGGATGAGCTGGGTGATCTGAACGACGCGATCATGGACGAGGTTCTCTCCCTCTTCCTCGGCAACAACGCTGTGATGCCAGGCAGGAAGAACTTCAACATTGCGGTCCTCGACATGGCAGGCGGAGGCCCTCCCTTCGCTGAGCTCGGCACGTGTGTGATGTGCCAGCCATCCTCCGGGAGGTTCGGATCTCCGGAGAGCGAGACCAAGTTCGGGCTCAGAGATGGCCTCTGGAAACAGACCGCAATCCTCCGCTTCCGGATGCCTCGAGACACTGGCCATCAGGCCGCCTTCTACACCGAGTAGCGTTACGCCCTGGGCGTAACCTGTAACCTCGCGGAATCATAAACGTTTGCGGCCCTGACCCCAGAGCGGTACAAATTGGGGGTGGCCCGCGCACGGGCTAAGGATCCACGGAGTAGATCATGCCCATTTCTGGTGCCGGCTCAGTCGTCAACGAAGACTTCCTGTTCGCTGGGTTCTGGGAGTCGATCTACGCCATCAAAGATCCGTTGACCGCCCCGGTGCGGCACGAGATCGGCGTTGTCTCCGATGGGGTCCTTCGTGTCTCTCGGGAGGAGACCGAGTTCTTGGGGACGACCTTCCCCCGTGTGATCGAGAGCGTTGTGCCAACCCGGGTAGACATGCAGTTCGCGGGCACCGCCAACGAGCTCCGGGCCGGGTTGCTTCACTACCTCGTTGGTGATGCGGCGATCGACGACCCGAGCAACTACATCTACCCGGCTGCTGGCTGTGCTTTCTCGGACATCGATGTTCGGTTGATTGGCGAGCGGATCAACTGCGCGGAGCTGATGATCGTCTTTGTGATCTGGCAAGCCAGGAGCTCAGGCTCAATCGAGATTGGCGGGGCGGACGGATTCATCGGCACCCCGATGGAAATCAACGCCCTCAACGACAAAAACGGGAACTTCGGCGGCTCAGCTGCGGCTCCCCTCGGTTTCATCTGGTTGACTCACGACTAGCCCCGGTTCCTCCTCCTAGCCAACTCCTTCTCTACCAATTTCCCCGCAAACCCCCTCACAGGGGGAAGGTCCGGCATAGACGGGAGGCGGTTGAGTCTCCTGGGTTGGTGCCTTACCGCTCGGGACATGTGCCCCAACGCAATGTGCGCTGTCTCCATCTGCGAGGGGTCGGCTGCTTTTCCGATCTCTGGCAAGTCGACGATCGTCTCCTTCATGTGCTTCCTGCGTCGCCCGCGGAAGTGATCGATGATCTTCTCCTGAGCGTTGCCGCCTCCGTCCTTGATTCTCCTCTGCTGCCGCCCCTTGCCTTTCCCCGGGCCGACCATGAGCTGAGCGGGGACCATGAGCCCGGAGAGCCAGGCGGACATGTCCAGGCCTAGATCGCTCGCCGTCCGAGTCATGGCGTAGGCGAGGGGGTGCATCCCGTAGCGAGGCGCCACGATGTGCAGAAGGACGAGCTCGTCGGGAAGGACGCTCTCTAGCCAGCTATCGCGGTGTAGTCGCTGGGACTCTCGCTGTTGTCGCTCCCAAGCTTCTCTTCTGGCGAGGAGCTCGGCCCGACGGGAACCAGGTTCTGCACTGCCTTCGGCAGGCTCTTCGCCGCATTCCAGCCCTTCATCATCAGGGCCCATCCCGCTTTTCCCAGTTCGTCCATAGCGTTCAGCTGGATCGTTGCGTGGAGGATCGAGACCGCCTGGGGAATCTCGCAGGAGTAGAGGACCCATTGCCGGAGCGCTTCGCTGCCAACATGCAGATCGAGTCCGGGAGCCCTCTCTGGCTTGGCGTCTTCGGGGATGCACGAGTTCGCCTTCAGAGTCTTGAAGTTCGCTTCGGTGTCTAGTGCTGCGGCGACGGCTTGCCCCAGAGCATCTCCGCCCAGGGTCCCGATTGTCCCCATCAGGACCCCGAAGACCTCGGGGAGCTTGGACAGCCAGTCCCCTTCAGAGTCAGCGAAGGCACCCTTCAAGGTCGTCCCCAGCGAGTCCATGGACAGCTCGCTCAGAGCGGTGAAGAACTGCCGGTGTCGGTGGATCACCAACCGCTCAAGCTTGAGGGTTTGGGCCCCGACCTTGACGTTTTCCGACTTCGGATCGAGGTATCCAGCGAGTAGGGCGTTCTTCGAGGCGCCATTCGAGGACTTCTTGCGGGTGGTGGCCATCAGGTCTCCTTCTTGTGTGGGCCCGACTATATCACTCGGAGCGGGAGGGGACGAACTGCTGGAAGGCGGGAGCGCCTTGCTGATTGGAGTCTAGGACCTGGCGCATAGTCCCCAGGGGGGCGCCCGAGCTTGCCTTGATGAATTGGCCCATCAATGAGAAGAGGGCGTCCATTGCAGGCACTCCAGACGGCTGGAGGTTGATGCTTACTCCGCCTCCGCCCAATGGAATCCCCGCATTCAGCGCGGCAACGCCAGCTTCTCCTCCGACAGCCGGGACGCCCTGATTCCGACTGAGAACCGCTTCTCCAGCTTGAGCCAAGATCGGAACATCATCCCCTCCAAAGGAGGCAGAAAGAACCGACGCTGCTTGGCTGCGGACAGATCCCCCTGATTGAAAGCTCTGGGCTCCAGCCCCTGCCAGGGCCAGAGCCCCTACTGGATTGCTTCTTCCGCCCCGAACCATGCCCCCTGAGTGGAACGGGTTCAGTGAAGAAAGGGCCGAGCCGAGCTTTTCAGCTCCGTTCGCTATTGTTGCGCCTGCTTCCTCCAGAAAGCTTGCGGCTCTTTCGCCGGAGACGGTATCGGCAACCGCCTTGAAAGCTTCAAGGAGAGCGGCAATCGATTCGCCTACCTCGATGAAAGGCTCGGCGATCCTTTCAAAGATCTCAATCAGGGCATCTCCGATCTCCCCTGCGAAGAACGCCGCGATGTCTGCGCCGGCGTCTCTGAAGCCATTGATCCAAGCTCCGATAATCGCCGGAATCCCTTCCGTGATTAGGACGAAGATCAACTTGGGAACGGTCGTCGCTAGAGCCCCGATGATTGTCGGGATCCCCCCCACGAATTTCTGGATGAAAGCGGGGACAAGCTCAGTGAAGATCATCTCTAGCTGGGCAGGCAGTCCCGTAAACAAAGCATCGAAAACGTTCCCCAGGGCATCTCCCAGACTCAAGAGGAAGTCGGAGATTCCTGACGTCAAGAACCCAGCGATCCCGTTGAGAATGTCGGGAGCTTTGATGATCGCTCCAATCAGCGGACCAGCCGCAAGGGATAGAGCGTCGGCTGCACCGAAGAGCGTGGTCGCGGCTTCATCTGCACCCAGCTCTACAAGGACTCTCGCCGAGTCTTCAACTCCTTCGCGCGCTGCTCCCCTTGCTTCCTGCTTCCCTCTGGCTCCTGCTCCCGCGGCCGTAGGAGCCGCCAGCAAAGCGTCGATCCGTTCCTTCTCTGCATCGGCCGCTTCTTTCGCGGCTTCCTTTGCCGCTTTGGTTTGCTCGTCGGCGAGCTCTTGATTGGCTTCCGCGAGCTCTCGGAAATTCTCGAGGGTGCGCTGCCTGGATTCGCTTTCAATCTGGGAGAGGCTGGCCTGGAGCTCCCGGCCGATGGCTAGTTGGATCTCGGCATCTTTCCCTGCAGCTGCGGAACGCACCCGGAGGACGGCTTGAGTGGCTCTCGTTTGCTCGGCGATCTCCTCGTCGATGATTTCCTGCCGGATGAAGAACGCGGCCTCTGCATTGTCCTCAACAGCGGCTAGGTCTCTCTCGAGCGCCGCCGCACGAGCGTCCGACTCAGCTCTTAGGGCTCGCTCGTTGGCGTCGATTCGATCCCGGGCCGCAGCCTGGGCGTCCCCGCTCCCACCTGGTTTCCTCGGCTTCGTGACTGCCGCAGCGAGATCTTTCTCCCCTTTGATCGCCGCTTGGGTGCGAGCTGCGATAGAGATGCTGGCATTCTCGAGGACGTCTTGGCGCTTCTCCGACTCCTCGCGGAGAACGATCGCCGCTTCAATCTCGCGGTTCAGTCGGGCGATCTGCGCCGCCCCGGCGGTCGCATCTAGTCCCCTACGAAGCGCAGCCTTTGCAAGGATCGAAGTGTTGATCGCTTCCTGCTTCTCCGCTTCCCGCGTCGCGTCTTTCGCAAGCTGAGTGCTCGTGGCTCGAGCGGCGACCAATGCATTCGCGGCACCAAGGGTCTTTACCGCTTCTTCCGGTGTGACCAGCGCCCCGGCCTGGAATTGACCTTCTTCCGCGAGGCTGATCGTCTCCCCGCGCTCGAACCTGACCCGCTCCTGCGCTGCCTGCCCGAGTTGTTCAAACCCCGTCAGCTCACGAAGAAGGTTCTCCAACCCGCGCTGAGTGCCAGCGATGAACTCCTCTGTCGCTTTCTTCGTCTGCTCCTGGAAGTAGCTGACGATGGAATCGACGATCTCAAAGCCGATCCCGATCACCAGACCAACGATCCCTGCCGAGCGGATTCCAACCCGTAGGAGATTCGGGAGGGTCTTGAATGCCTTCTGGAATCCCGTCAGGAAGTTCGCTCCGGCGTTGGCTCCTGCAACCGCCGAAACGCTAAGAAGGGCCGTTCGAAGAGCAATCAGTCCTGTGATCACCTTCTTGGTAGCGAAAGCGAGGAAGAAGGCCTTCACGAAATTGATGATCGTGGGGCCCTGCTCAACGATGAAGCGCCCGACCTTGAAAAGGACCTGGAAGAACAGCTCGAAGCTTTCGGCTATCGCGTCCACGTTTGCCGCGAGGAAGCGCCCTGCATCTTCAAAGGCCACCTTGAGCTGCGGGAGAACTCGAGTTCCCGCTTCGGTGAGGACCGCAATCAGCTGGCTCTTGAGCCGCCCTGCGACCTCAGAGAATGTCGGCTGGATCTTCTCGAAGGCCGCCTGGGTAGCCCCGGTGGACTCAGCGAGCTGGTCGCTGAAATTGACCAGGTCTTCAAAACCTGAGCCGAGGAGCACGGCCGCTCCACGAAGGGCCCGGATGTTCGGGAACAGCTTCTTCAACTCATCGTTGTCTCCGGCGACGCCTTCGCGGATCTGCCGGAGCGTCTCAACCAGTCCGTTGTTCGCCAGTCCCGCCGCCGAAGCGTCGATCCCTAGTTTCTCGAATGTCCCCGCTGCTTCCTCAGTCGGCTTGACGATGCTCTGTATGACATTCTGGAGCGACGTGACCGTCTGCTCCGTCGATGGGATGACTCGGCTGATTGCAGCGATTGACCCCAGGAGGTCTTCGGTGGAGACTCCAAACGTCGCGGCTGTTCCGGCGACCTTCCCGATGTTGTTGCTGAGCTGGTCGAACGTGACCCGCCCAAGCTTGACGGTCGTGAAGAGCTGATCGCTAGCCGCCGCGGCGCTGACGTTGCTCTCCCGGTAGGCGTTGGTAACGGAGATGATTCCGTCCATCGCCACCTTGGTCTCGGTAAGCCCGGCCACCGCCGCCAACTGGGCTTGCTCGAGCGCCGCCAGGGCTCCCGTAGGCCCTTCAATCGCGGGGACGCCGGCGGAGATTGCTTGGTACAGCCCCGTGGTGAGATCGATCAGGTCCTTGCTGGTGACCTTGGAGAGTTCAAGGAGCTCCTTCCGGTAGTCCTCGATTCGCGCGTTCGTACCAACGAGCAGCGTATCGACGTTCGCCAGGGCCTTTTCGAAGTCCGCCGCAAAATCGACGGTCTTCTTGATGACCGCCCCGGTAGCCACGCCCAAGAAAGCCGTCCGCAGGCTCAAGAGCGAACGGACCATCTTCTTCGCGGAGGCGTCGACTCGGTTGCTCAGATTGGTGATGTTTGTCTGGACCTGACGCGCCGCTGTGCGGCTCCCGTCTCGAAGGGACTTGACAGCCTTCTCAGCATCGCTCAGGCCCTTGGTAAAGCCGCGGACCTGGGCGACAAGGACTAGTTCGATGCGTTCGGTAGCCATGGGCAGAGCGTAGCACTCACGCGCCCCTGGGTCGACGCGGACGCGGGGCTGGGCTACCCTCGGGACATGCCTAGCTCACCGCGCCGCACCCTGATTCTGCCCGATGAAGCCCTAGAAGGATCGACGCTTCTCCGTGTCGAAGCCCTTTCCCCGGTTTTCCGCGAGGAAGAGGGGAGGAGCATCCGGCAACCAGTCGGAGCGGGAGATCTCCCGACGCTCGATCTTGGCGCCCCAGGCCTGCCGACTCCCGTCGGGGACATCAAAGCTACACTGAGTGGTATCCCCGAGAAGCACGTTGAAGGACGGATCCACATCGGGAACACCGGCCCCGTAGATGCAATGCGCTGGGGGTTCATCCGGGGAGGTGACGATGAAGAGAACGATCTGCAGTTCCGCCAGTCCCCGCACGTCATAGGCCGGCGTCCGGATGCCATTGATCGGGCCGATACAGCGGCGCCGGGCTCATACATCAACAGGCCAAAGCTTCTCTCGTTGATTAGCGGAGACGTCCTGCTCGTCTACATGCGACAGGACAACCCGCCTGATGGTGCGGTTGCAGGTCTGGGCAATGCTCCCGTGAAATTCAGCCGACTGGATCACACAACGAATCGGTGGAGCGCTCCCGTTGATACGGAGATGGACGCTGACGAGGAGATGGCTGAGCTCGTCGATGTGGATATCGTCCAGTTCCCCGACACCGGCGAGATCGTCGCCGTGCTCATCACCCAGGACGTGAACCACTTTTCCAACGTTGACGATAGGCGGATCTACGTCTATCACTCGACAGACGATGGCGACACGTTCGTCCTGACCGCTCGCTTGTTCGCTGAAGGCCAGAAGCCGGGGATCGATCTGACCGGCGACACCACGGACTTCCAGGGGGTTGCTTGCGAGATCGTAGCGGGAGGAGCCATCGCGGCGTTCGTGGTCACCAACGGAAGCATCTGGAGCTTGGTGAGCCACGATCGCGGCAAGTCGTGGGCAACGACAGACCAGGGCGCCATCGGGGGAGCTGTTGGATACGGAGCCTCCGTCGCATGTGCGAAGATGCGCAACGACGTGGTGCTCGTGTTCATCAAGCCGAGCTTCCCAGCTGGTCTGCGGCAGTATTACGCATATCTGACGGTTGACGGGTCCACGCTCGGGCCCGAGATCGACATCTCCGGAAACGCGGACAACCCCTCGACGATCCAACCCACTGACGTCTCGGTTGTGATGCGACCTGATGGGTATCCACACCTGTACGCCTGTGCCCATTCAGACCTTGTCCCGGAGGGGGCTGCTACGTTCATCGACTGGCTCGTTGGAATGGCGAGCTACAACCGAGATCCGGACCTCTCCGACGACTACGACGATCTGTTTCTCCCGAGCAACTTCGCGGCATTTCACTGCATCGAGTCGACACCGCTAGGGGCTTTGGGTTCAGTCCCTAGGGAAACGGTCTTCCAGGGGTTCGTCCAGCTCGACACGGTGCTGCATCGCGGGCAAGTTCTCATGGCCGTGGTTTCGCTGTTCGAATCGGGCACGCCAGAGAACGCAGACTTTGAGGAAAACACCCTCATGGTGTACAGCCTCAACCACTGGCAGCCCCTGCAAGAGCAATTGACCGACGCGAGGGTTCCCGGAACTACTCAAGGAGTTCCGGCCACCCCGGCTCGGGGGCGGATATACAACCGAACGTGGGACTGCTACGCCCTTCCGACCGTGTACGGCTACACCCTAACGTCGACGGGAGGGAGTTCGGCGATCCTGACCGCACTTGCTGGGGGAGATCCCCTCGCCGAGGGTGGATACCTTCGGATCATAACGACCGCTCAGACAAGGTATTATACTGACTTATCCATCCCTAGCGTGTTCGGTAACCTCAATGGAGCTGCCAGGTGTGTGGTTCGCGTTCTCGCGGACGAAGGGACGGGTCAGAACGATATCATCCTTCGATTTCACCTCGACGATGGAGCCGTAGGGCACGGGATCTACGCAAGGTTCAGACGCACGGGCGGAACAACGACGGTCGACGTTTTTGACGCATTCACCGGTGCCCAGATTGGCGTTACGGCGACGTTTGCCCCCGACCTGGAATGGGTAGAATTCATCTGCGCTCTCTACACGGAGAGTGGGTCTAACGGGAAGGTCAATGCCTTCGCCAGGGAATATGAGCGAGCGGACGATCCTGATTGGGACTCCCCCTACATCGAAATCGCCGACTACTTGGCGACCACCGTAGACGGGAGCATCGTTGACACGATCCGATTCGGCCACGAAACGGCCCTCACGGGTGAAAGTCACTGGAAGACTGTGCAGGTGCACCGGACCGGCGCCAATTTTCGCTTTGCGACGACCGAAGTCTCGAAGATCGCTCTAGCGCAACGCGGCGACGATTTCATCGACGACGAGATCCGCTACACCAATCCGCGGTCAGGAGACGGGCATCACCCCATCGACGATGGGATCGACAACTCAATGAGGTGCAGTCAGGGGACCGCGGTCCCCTCCCAATTCATGGAACGGGCCGAGATTGCCACCTGGCGCGGGGAAGCGTTGGTCGAGGGTAACTTCGACCACCAGAATGGCTACGACTATGGCGGCGCGAATGTCCTGATTCTTCCCGTTCAGCGCGAGTGGAGAAGCGACACGAACCAGACCGGAAGCGGAATCGAGATGGTCTGGGATGCAGGCGGAGGCTCTGGCGATCGAACGATCCGCCCCTGGGGAGCTGCTCTTTTCGGCCGCAACTTCCACTCCTTCACAATCGAGCTCAACGACGCCGATGCTTGGGGAGCTCCTTCCGTGTCCTACTCGGTTGGGATGCCTGGTCAAGCGGTAGCCCCCGACAGGTACTCCCACCTTTGGGCGACAGATCTCACCGGCGGTTGGTCGTTCACCCGGCGCCGGAACTTCCTGACCGTCAACGGCCCCTTCAGTGGGTCCGACCTCTGGAGGTATCACCAGTTCCGCTCGGTGCGGAGCGGGGTGAAGTACTACCTCTTCGCGCAGAGGGCGAGTGGGCCCGCTGTTTACCGGATCTTAGACAACACCAACGACACGCTGACCCTCGGCGTCGACATGGCGGCCGATCTCGTCGGCAACGAGCCACTGGCGATCTTCAGCGACCGCTGTGCCTTCGAGTTCCTCCACAAGCACTCGCTGACAGATCCGCCAACTGATTATCGGTACATGCGCTTGCTGATTGACCGAGCCGATCACCGAGACTCCGATGAGAGCTTCGCCAGGCTTGGTAGGTTAATCGCCGGAGAGGTCCTCGACCTAGGCGATCCCGACTACGAGTGGTTCTGGAGGCAAGACGTCGGCGGCGGGACCGACCTCGAAGACACCCCCGGAGGAGCGACGTACGACAAACACCGGCACGCTCCGCGCCGAGTCTGGACTGTCGATCGCAATCCGCTTGAGGCCCGCAGGCAAGCAGACGCAGTCCTCCATTCCCCGAGCACCAATCAGCCTAGGACCTGGCAGGAGTTCGCGGAGATTGCCAGACGCCTCGAGATGAGCGCTAGGGACGTCGCCCTCATTTGGGAGGCGGACCGGGCGGAGGGGTTGACGGGCGAAGCCCTCGTGCAAGTCGCGGCGAGCTACCATGACATGGCGTGCGTCCGCGTAACGAGCCACGGCAGCGCCACGCATGCTCACTATCTGGGGCAAACGATGAACCTCCCAGGGGGCGACGAGTGCGTGCCCCAACCAATCGCGTCAATCAGGGGGATCACGTTCTCCGAGCAGTTGTAGTAGGCTCTAGAGCAACAAGGAGGCTTAGATGGTCGGTCCAGGCAGTCAAGGGTATCCCACAACACGGAACATGCCGGCGCCGTACGTCGTCCGCCGCAGAATCACAAATACCGCCGCCGCTGGCGCCCCTCAGCTGGTCGACTTGCGGACCGAGGAATGGTCCGGTCGAAGCCCTAGGTTGAAAGCGGGCGCTCCAGGCTATGCAGACCAAGACGACGCTCTCCTGCGGGCCGCAATAATCCAGGTCTTCATCAGCGTCGAATCCGGCGTTGTCAGAGTGATGGAAGCTCTTGGGCAGCCCGGGTACGTAGGTTCTGCAACCCCCACCGTGATCTTTGAGAACAACTACCGCGTGGAAGACAACGCCTCCCGGTTTTGGTACCACACAGATGGAGCGGAAGCCGTCTTCGAGGTTGAGATTTCGTTCGACGTCCCCTTCGTCCCTGAGACCTTCTAGGAGCTAGGCTATGCCCTTTCATGGCAAAGGCGGCTCCGGCGTAGGAACACAGCCGCAGATCATCACCCAAGCCGGCCACGGGTTCGCAGCAGGAGCACGAGGCCCGCTCAGCCGTACAGCGGCCGGTAACTACATCGCTGCTCGAGCGACGACGACGGCACTGGCGGAAGTCTGGGCGTGGCTAGTCGAGGTAGTCGACGCAAACCGTCTCCGAATCGTGACCGTCTCCGGCATCGAGGTTGACCTTCCCGCGACGGATGGCGACGGGCTCGCGTTCGTCGATGGGGACGGGTACTTCGTCAGTGCGCTCGCTCCTCCTGCTGGCGCCGCCGGACTCCTGACCGCAACCGCGCCTACCGTCATCGGTCTGGTCGTCAAGCCCTGCATCCTCACGACAAGCGCGACTACCGGGCTCTTCGAGATGTTCTTGGGGCGAGTCGTCTCGGATACGGCCCACTACGACCTGTACGGGCTGTCGCAAGATCCGAGCATTGTCGACCTTGGGGATTGGGAGAACATTGCCGACAACCCAAGCATCTGGGGCGGAGCTCCACCGGCCAATGTTGTCGACACCACGCCGCTTCGTGTTGGCCAGGAGCAAAACTCCAAAGCCATCTGGATCCCGGGGGCAAGTCAAGTCGCCGTCCCCCAGATCATGGGCCTTGGGCAGGCCCAAGATGCAGGTCCCTTTGTGGCCAGCATCGAACTCAGCGTCGCGAAACGGAACATCCACAACGCAGCCCAAACCGCGGGCTGTTCCGCCGGGTTCTTGTGGGTCGACGCCAACGGCCAGAATATGCGTGGGTGCGGGTTCGATATCGGTGGCAACCGAGGGATCGCCAACACTGACACGAACGCTTTCTCGAGGATCGCGACCTGGAATGCCAGTGCGGACGCCAACAACGATCCAACCGACGTCTGGACGATCGGCGGCGGCGCTACTGTCGGCTATGGTGATTTCCGAGGGAAGTTCACCATGGAACGGGACGGAGCTAACGACCTGTTCATGTGGGTCGAAACACCGCGCATCGGCGCCCCGACCATGATCAACAGCGCCGGGATAGCAAGCGCTGGCGGAGCGGGATTCCTGGTTGCGTGCATGTTCATACCGACCAACGCAGCCTTCTTGTTCGATCTCTACACTCACTCGCAGCTTCTTGTTGGCACAGTGCTGCCATGGCGGATCCCAGGCTAGGAGGCCACAGTGCCGTTGTACGAAGTCACAGCGCTACGCAATGCGATAGCCGAGATGGAAGCCGAGACAGAACGGCTCTATTCAGATCGCGTCGACACCGACCAGGAGTTGCTTGCCGCCGAGAACGCTGCCTTCGACGCGGCTGCGGACGCGCTGGACGCAGAACGAGTTCAGGCCGCCCTTCCTGTTGTCGTCCGGGCCGATGTGCGTGCAGCCGCTGCCGTAGCAGCGCTTGCCAGACGGACGGAGCGTCAGGCCGAGATGGAGGCTCAACGGCTCAAAGTAATCGCCCAAGGCCAGGGCCAGGGCCAGGGCCAAGGTCAAGGTCAGGGGCAAGGCCAAGGGCAGGGTCAAGGTCAGGGGCAAGGCCAAGGGCAGGGCAAGTAGCATGGGCAACACAGCTGCGGGCAGTCTGGCAACGCCGGCGGGGATCGCCACCTCCAAAGATCTCAGTGGGAATCTCCCCGGCCCCATTGACGTTATCGCGATCACTGAGAGCGGAGGGCAGCAACTCCTTCTCGGCTCCGTGATGAACGGGCAGCTTTTGGGGCGGTCAGGTACCGGCCTGATCGGCATCAACCCAGGCGACGCCGTTCCCTCTGGATTCATCGACGTCAACGGGCCCCTCGACACCACAAACGCCGCCTTCGAGGACATAACCGGCGTCGCCTTCAACGTGACCTTGGCTCGAGAGGGCCGGATTGCCGTGATCATGGCGCTTGAGGCCCAGTCCACAGGGGGGGGGAGCGCGCCCACCGGAGAATTTGCGGTAAGCATCGACTCTCCCGTTGACGACGATATCGGCCCCATCCACCGCAATTTCGGGGGGCGGAGGGACTGACATCGGTTCGATCTGCGTCGTGGCGAGGAGCGCGGTGAAAGCCGCAGGCACATACGCTGTCCAAGCCCGGTACCGCCGAGATGCGGGAACGCAAACCGTGCGCATCAACCATGCACACATGCTCGCGCTGGTCGTAGCGTCCTAGGAGGCAAACATGCAACCCGTCAATGAAGCTACTCTCCCGCTCGCGGATGGAGAAAGCGTCGACGCTTTCGACCAAGCCCTCCGCGATCAACTGCGCCCCATCCTCGACCCCGCCGTCGCTCGGGGTTGGTGGTGGGTCAGGGCTCTCTTCGGCGACTTCGTGATCGTCCGAATGAACCAGGAGACCGAAGCCGGCTCCGCTCAGTGGACGGAGCAGATCTCATTCACCCGCGGGGATGATGGCGCTTTCGTTTTCGGCGAGCGCCAGAGAGTCAAGGTTGACATCAAGGTGTCGTTCCTCCCGGCTGAATCGGTTGAGAGCCGGACCTCGGCTGCCGAGCGAGCCCAAACGGCCTACGAGCGCTTCAGTGCCCGCCCCTAAGACCCCTCGCAGGCTTGACGGGGCTCTCCTCACCCCCAAGCAGTCCAAGCGATTCCAGCGCCTAGCTAACGCCATCTGGAGCGACGCCCCACAAAGGACCGATGCGGCGATCCTCAAGCACGCCGCAGGCGCCTTCCGCCTTACGGCCCAGCGTTCTGGGCGCAAATGGGCCGATGTCTCCTCCGTTCGCCTGAACGGCGGCAACGGCCCCGTGCTTGTCCTCGACCCCTCCTAGGTTACGCCCGGGGCGTAACGCGTAAGTACGCGAAATCAAAACGGTTTGCTCGCTTCCTGTGTGCGTAGTACCAATAGGAGCATGAACGTCAGCAGAGCTCCGCGGCTAGTAGAGATCCGAGAGGACTTCAATCTTCCCGGCCCAAGTGAGGTCGCGGAGGCTTCCGCTTCGATCCTCGTTGGGGAAGCGATAGACAATCTCGGTGTCCCCCAGGTCACCTCCGAGCTCTACCACGCGATCGTTGAAGATGTGCCCTGTGCGCTGGAAGGCGTCGTCAACGCCAACCGCCGGCTGTACCTCGACTTGGCGAAGGGGCACGTCCAGCTCTGCTCCGAAGCCGGGTCCCGTTTCATCGACGGAGAACTTGGTCACGCTCAGGGACAAGAGACCCAGGAGATCCCGGTTCGGTTTCTCGGCGGTTCCGTTGTCGAGCAAGAAGACGGCACGAGTCTGACCCTTGGCCGCTTTGGGATCTTGAAGACGACCGAAGGCACGAACACCTGGGTCCTGTACCAAGCTGGTTTCCCGGTCGGCGTGAGTCTGGTCGGCCTTTGCTACATGACCGAAGCCGTGCTCAATGATGAATCCCCCTTTGCTGCGGCAAACGAGGGCTTCATCGGAGAAGAGATCACATTCTGCGCCGGGCTTCGGCTCCGCAAATACGACATCGTTCGAAGGGCGTCCTTCAACACCTACTTTCCCACGACCGAGGAGGCCCGAGCGGCTCTCCTCGCCGTTGACGAGGCGGGGCTGTTCCCGACCTCACCCTCGCCGGTGACGCCACCGGCAACCAATGAACCCGGCGATGCCGCCGAGGAGGAAGAAATGACCCCACAGGAGCTTGCAAAGCTGCTTGCGGATCATCCAGAGGCCGCCGCCTCCTACCGAGCCGGCGTCGTCGAGGATGTGAGCCAAGAGCTCAAAGCAAACAACCCACTCGCAGGGGCGAGCGACAAGGAGCTGGCCACCGCGGCTACCATCCTTGAGCACATGAAGCCCGGTGACGACGATCCCGAGAAGGGGATCAAGGCGGTTGTCGAACAGTCCAACGCCGACCGGCGTCGAGTCGAAGAGCTCGAAGCCGAGAACAAGGCGAACGCGACGGCTCTGGAAGAGATCAAGCGCGAGCTTGCCTCGACCAAACTCCGGACGGCGATCCTCGAAGCCGTCGATCTCAAGGCCACCGGCTCCACTAACGGAGCCCTCGCCAAGGCCCACGTCCTGTCCCTCGTGGACAGGGACAAGGTCTCGAGCGTCGAAGAGGCCAGCGAACTCTTCGACAGCGCCGCAGAGATGTGCGCCAAGGTCGCCGGCATCCAGGAGAGTCAGGCCGATTCTCCGAGCAGGGGAGATCCTGCCGATGCCGTGAAGCCTGACGAGGTGCCCGTGCCGACGACAGAGGGAGCCAAGCCCGCTGTCGACGCGGCCGCTCCTGTGGCTCCTGGCTTGCTCGGGAAGAACAGGTACGCGGTTGCCATGAAGAACCGAAAGCGGGCAGGAGGGGTACTGTAATGCGCCACCTCCAGATGCCCCAAGAACTGATGCAGTATGAGGCAGACGTCGTCAACGAGAACGTCGGCTTCAACGCTCCTCTCCCCATGCTGGAGAAGAAGTGGGTCCCGATCCTTGAAGAGGGCGGGATGGACATTTCCTCGATGCGCAAGGAGCGGGTCCGCCTGATCTGCTCCCAGATGGCGGTCCAGGAAGCCTACTTCGAGTCGATCGGGAAGAACCCCAGGGCCATCGCCGCTCGGTTCATGACCAACCATGAATACGATGCGTCGGGAGACCTGGTCCGAACGACCGAGCAACCCGTCAACTCCGGCGACATTGACCCGTTCACCACGCAGAGCATCGCGTACGTCCCGGACTTGTTCGAGGCGTTCGACTGGTTGGATGTTGTCACTACCCGGCAGATGCTGGGTCCGCGAGCGTTCGTCCACTCCCGGACGTTCACCCGCTGCGACGCGTCGGACTTCTACGCTTCGGGGACCGCTCTGAACTCGGGGATCGACCCGAGCTTCACCGAGTGCCCCGAGGAGTGCTCGGACTCGAATCGGATCTGCGTCCAGATTGACTCCGAGCTGATCGAAGCGGAGTGTCGCTCCGTCGCCGCAGAGTACTGTATCCCCGCGAACTACCACGTGCGCGATCAGTACGGCTCGATCACCGGCAGTCTCGATTCCATGCTCGACGAGGGCATGGTTCACGCCCTCCAGCGTGACATCCAGGCCGACGGGCTCGCCACAATGGTGGCTGGCGCCGGCGCGACCATCAACTACGCTCAGACTCCGCCCGCTGGTGGTTTCTACGCAACTGCAGATCCGGACCTCTACCGGAACGTGTTGTGGAAGAGGGTCACCCAGGCAGACATCGCCATCCGCGGCGACGTCGACAGCTTCCAGGGTGCAACGGACGTCCTTGTCGATTCGACGGCACTGAGCGTTCTCCAGTCTGCGATCCCGTTCGAGCTGAGCTTCGACACCCGCCCCGGCGGGAACGGGCCCGGCGCGGGCAATCAGATGACCGCCTTCCAGGGAACGGCCTTGGGCGGCCGATACCGGATCTGGCACTTCACCAACATGCCGGCCGACACCATGTTGGTCATGAAGAAGAACGATGCCGATCCGACCTTCATCTACGCCCCGTGGATCCCGTTCACGGACCTCGGCACGCTGACCTACCCGAAGCCTCGCCGGGTCGAGAAGGGAATGATCACTCTGTACGCCCAGCGCATGCTCCGCAGCGGCGCCGTGCGAGAGATCAACATCACGGCCTAGGACCTGTCCCACCGGCCGCGGTTCTCCTTCATTCCCAAGGTCGGCCCAGTTGGCTGGGGTCTGGGCAGCAAAACCCCGCACCATTTTCCTAGGAGCTCCCGCATGTCAACGACTCCTCCTCAGCAAAGGCCTCCGGAGGGGACGTCGCCACCTGCCCCTGTCGCTCCTCCCTACACCACGGGCCAGACCCCTGTCGTTCAAGATCCACCCACCATGATCACGCTTCCGGGGGGGGTGAAGGTCAAAGGCATCGCTGCGACCCTCATCATCATCGTGGCTGGGTTGATCATGGGTCCCGACCTGATCAAGTCGGTGAAGAGCGGAGGAAGCGCGGAAGCGGCTTCGGCGCAGTGCCAGGTCCTGAACGAGAAGATCGACTCTCATATCAAGAGCGATGGGCACGCGGGGGTGCCTGCCCAGCTCGCGAAGATCCAAGTCCAAACAGAGACCTTGCTCAAAGCCGTCGATCTCATGAACGAGCGGATCGACCAGTTCTTTCTCCAGCGGAGACCCCCGCCATGATCTTCCTTCTAGGGCTATTCCTCTTTGCGCCGGTGGACGCAAGCACCGCAGGCCTCGATGCCGGAACATCGCCTACCGAACGAGCACTTGAAGATCACAAGCAAGTCTTGGAGCGGCTACAGAAGACCCTCAGGAAGCTCGACTATGCGATTCCCGACACCGGTCCGTCTCCGTCTCTGGGGTACGTGCTCGAGGTCACCGGAGCGGACAAGAAGAAGAGGGGCGATGCGAACGGGTCTGGGTCGCTCAGCGGGGACTCTTACCTGAGCCTGCTGCTTCGTCCTCGCCATGCCACTCCCGGGGCTCAGGCAGCCTTGTGGGTGGTCCAGGGGAAGGAGCGGCAGAGGATGCCCGACCTCCTCCGGAGCGAGACCGGTTCCTTTGCCCTCGCAGGTCCGGCTCGGAAAGTGTTGGGGGTGGATTGGACCGGGGAGTTGTGGGTGGAAGCGATCGTGGCCGCCCGCTCAGTCCAGGAAGTGCTCAGGGCTCGGGTTGTGGTGCTGCCCTAGCTACGCTTCTCCCAGAGGGCCTCGACCTCCTCATTCAAAGCCCTCTTCACCCAGCTCTTGGCGAACTCGCTCATCTTCTCGAGCTTCTCCCTGTCGAGTTGGCTGGGCATCTCGAGCGCGACGTCAACGCGCGCTGACTCAAACTTGCCCATGTTGATGGTGACGCCCTCTGCATACCTGATCCGAGCGATCAGCCCGGTCGGTTCTCCATCTGGATTGTCCACTGCCATCGATTCGCTCTCCGTGTGGGTTTCCTTCTTCGTTCTTCGATTTCGCACCATGACTTGCAACTCAGCCTTTCCCGGCATCCTCCTTCTCCTTCTTCCTAGTCAGGACATTCGGCAAGATCCAATGAATCTCCCCATCGTGTCTGGTGATCTTGACCACCCGATTCTTCCGGCTGTTGTCGACCTCGACCACCACCGCTTGCGCGGCTAGCCCCATCAGGGCTTCCACGAGGTGTTTCGCGTCTAGCGATACGTGCTGGTTCGGATCTGTCAGGCGCTCCCCCTTCTTCCGGTCCTCTCGAGAGAAGAAGACAGGACCCACCGGGTGGGCGAACTCTCCCGTCGACTCGCCGCCCACCACTCGTTGCCCTCGAACCGTGAGAACGAGCTTCCCTTCCTCCCCAGGCAGAGGGGAAAACCGGACCTGGGTTTGCTCGCCTCCGGAGCTGATCGCGCACTTAGCCGCCGCTCGCAGGTGCGTCGAGTTGAAGAGCCAGCTGGATCGACAGGTGTCTTCCGAGCCAACGGCGGCAAGCGCCTTGACCAGAGTGTCCAGCGAGTCCCTGTGAATCCTCCCCTTGTAGATACCCGGAGGGAGCTTGCACTGATTCGGGATGATCGCGACTCGGTACCTGTCCGAGGCCATGATCTGCGTTTCAGAGGCGCCCACCCCGTTTGTGTTCTCTTCCTCGCCGCAGAACCTGCGGATCCGCTTGAAAGCCTGGACCGGATCGTGATGCCGATGGGCGGGGTTGTTCCGAGCTTGGGGCGGCTGCTGTAGCGCCAGGCGCTCGGCGTTCTTCAGGATCGTGTCCAGACTCATCCGTACTCCTTCATCGCCCAGTCCAAGGTCCACAACGCGTCTGCTTCGTCGTCGGTCAGACCGGATTTGTTGAATGCATCTTCTGCGGCGGCAATCATCATCTCCTTCGAGGCGTTGCCCTTGCCGGTCGCGTGTTTCTTGATTGAACTCGAATGCACGGACTTGTGATTGACGCCTTTGTCGGCACAAAACCCATGTAGTCTCGTCTCCAGCCCGATCAAGACCGTCGTAGAATGCCCGCCGCGCATGTGTGGCATTTCGTAGGCCGCCAACTGAAAGCCCGTTCGATCATGGACCCCCTCAAGCCAAGCCTGGAACTTCAGGTAACGCATTCCCGGGGACTCCCCTCGTTGCAAGGAGAAGTCCTGGACTCCGCTCTCTACCCCTGAGGGGCCCGCGACGGCCCACCCGGTCTTAGTGGCCAGGTCCAGCCCGATGATGACAAGGCCAGAGGACTTTCGCTCCGGCTTGGCGAAGAGGGCTAGTTGCAACGTCCCGCAGCGTAGTAGAGCCCGGCGAAAAGCACCCCGAAGCCGAAGACGCCAACGAATAGCGCTTCTTGCCACGAGGCATAGACCGCAAGGAGGGACAGGGAGACGATGGCCGGGGACGCTACCGCGAGGTTCTTCAGGCTCTTCATGTCTTGTCTCCTATGATCCAGCGGGCGATCTTCTCGCGGAGGGCAGCGAACACCTCCGGTTCTTTTTCAGCGATCTTGTTCATGCCGTCCATGCCATGGAATTTGTGCCCTTTCCCCGCTAGCTCGAAGGTGTACCAAGAGCCTGACTGCTCCATGATCCCCAGTTTCACGGCCGCATGGAGCGTTGCGTTCGGGATGTCGGCCCCCAGGCCGTAGGTCATCGAGAATGCGCACCTACCATAGGGGGTTCCGACTTGGTTCTTCGTGACAAGCGCCTCGATGACATCGCCGGTTCGCTCGACCTTCTTTCCGGCTCGCTTTGCAGGGGCCTTCGCCTCTACAGAGATGGCCATCGAAGCGTAGAAAGCCCAGGCCTTGCCGATGGCGATCTTCGGTCTCTTTCTCATGTCGTCCATCTTGATCCGGATCTGACTGATCGCGAGCAGGATCGCGCTCGTGTCGTCTAGCGCGGGGACGAACTTCGCTACGCATTCCGCGTACTTCAACGCTTGCTGATCAAACCCGGAGTCTTCGTACTTGTTGGCGCCCTTCCTCTGCCGATCCGAACTCTTGACGTTGAATGCAGAACCGGACTTCGCCGCGTGAATGGAGTCGTAGACGATGATGATCGGGCAATCAGGATCCCCTTGCAAACCGCCGCCGTCGCCGTCTCGTATCAAATCCAGGGACGTTTCCATCAGGTGGAAGCCCGCCTCCAAGCTTCGAGGCTTGTGCAGGACGAGTTCGTCCATATTGACCCCGATGGCTTGGGCATACATGAGATCTAGCTTGCGTTCATAGTTCTGGTAGATCCCGATGCCACCGCGTTGTTGAGCCGAGGCTATGGCGTGCCAGCCCAGGGTCGTCTTGAAAGTCCCTTCGTCTCCATGAACGATGATGATCCTGCCGTAGGGATACCCCCCAGCACGGACCGCAACGTCCAGACAGTCTATCCCCGTCGGGAGGACTCTGACTCGCTCGACGTTGCGGCTCCCGTGAATGGAGACTCGGTCGTCACCCAAGGCCTTGACGAGGGCTCTGGCTCGAGCCTTTCCGGAGGGGCGCCGGGCCATCAGGAGGGGATGGTGTCGGTGAAGGCAGCCAGGGCGGCTTCTTCAGCGGTCATCTCTTTGCCAGCTGGCTTCTCTACCGGAGGAGCCTCTTCAGCTTTCTCTTCGGCTGGTTCTTGAGGAGCCGCCTCTTTGGCCTTTGGCGCAGGCGGCGCCTCACGCTTCGGAGGAGCGATGCCGATCTTCTCGCGGCAGCCGACCTGGAAGTCGCACTTCTGGCAGTACTCATCCTCGTCGCCGTACTCCGACTTGCTCCCGAAGCAACCCGGCTTGTCCGGATCTTGCGGCTCCCGCTCTTGCTGGACCCGGTCTCCGCCAATCATCCCGGCGAGCGTCTTCCGGTCCTTCACGAACCTGCCGTAGCGCCGGTAGAGCTGCCCCGAGTCGAAGAACCTCTTCAGGAGCTTCCGTTGAGGCACCGGAAGTACCAGACGGCTCGCGCTGTCCAGCGTCTTCACGTCGGCGGTAACCTTGTAGTACTTGCTGATCGTCCCATCGGGGTCGACGTGGATCTCGAGGAGGATCGCTCCGTCAAGATCTGATACCCCGATGCCCAAGCGATCTTCCACCGAATCCAGGGCCCCTTGGATCTGCTCCCGCATCATCGAGCTTGCTTCGAGTGGCCGCGGGATCTTCTTGCTCTCCGGGAGTTCGCGGAATTTCCCGTCAATCTTCTTGAACCATGGGATCACAACGGCAAGCGCCCGATCCTTTTCGAACCGCAGCCTCTCCGCTTCATCCGGATCGTAGTTCTCCGCCTCTTCGTCAAGGCGCTCGCACCCGGGGCAGCCGTCTTCCACGTTGATGATCAGAGGCACCTTTCGCTTCCCGAGGGCTTCTTGGACACCCGGGAGCCAGAGATCGTCGTTGCTCTCTCCGATGCAGATCTCGCCGTATTTGCTGATACCGGCATGCTTCCGCCACAGAAGCCAATCGATGTCCCCTTCCGCCCCGGTGACCGGGTCTGGCGGGTATGGGATCTGCGCCAGATAGATCAAGTGGGTTTCCCCCTTGTCTGGCTTGAAGTCGTCGGCGTCTCCGCCGGCGGCGAGAAGATCCCGCTCCTCTTGGCGATTCCGCCTCTGCGATCGTCGGTCGAATGCCATCAAATCTCCTTGGAGGCGTTTCTGCGCCTTCTTCGTGCTCTGAAATCGGAAGCGCTCTCGCTGGTGCGATCTGCTGCCTTTTGTCGTTTCGGCTGTCTTCTCGGAGCTGGCCTAGCCGGTTCATCCACCGGAGCCGTCTCGTGCCTGATGTCCAGACCGAGCCCCGTCCCATTCGCCTTCGCCCTGTCCAGCTCGATCCGCCCCCGCACCATCGAGGCCTTACACTCAAGTGCCGAGTGGAAGATCTTGAGGAACTCCAAGTCTGCCCTGAGCTTCCCGAGGGCGTGCTTGTGACCACGGAAGCCAGGGCTCGCCTCGAAGGTGTCCTTGGCAGCTGTGACGCTCGATCCGCTCGCGATACCTGCCTTGATCTGCGTCGCTCGCCAGTGCCTGTAGTCGGCGTCCTTGCAGTCGTAGGCCTCAATGGTGATAGCAATCAGCTCCCCCACCAACCCAATGAGCGCGGGGACCTTCCCCCCATCCGCAAGAAGGTCCCCCGTCAGGTCCAGCCAGTCGGTGTCCAGCGGGACCTCGATGTGGCCCTTCCCTACCGGCCGCTTGAAGACTCGGATCATTGGTTGAGCCAGTCCTTCGCTGCCCGGCTCGGAGCGAAGGAGATCATCTTCCGCTCCGGCGGGATCTGCGGGTGATCTGGATACGAGTAGATCGTGAACTTCCCGAAATTCACGATGTGGACCTCGTCACCCTCCCGCAACTTCGTAAGGATCAACTCGAAGAGCCACTTCAGCGAATCCGGGTGGATAGCTGTCTGCCGAGCGAGCTCATCAAGGCGAACGGTCTCTGCCACGCTTCCTCCTTTACCCTCTACTACGCCGCTGCTCGCGGTTTTCTCACAAAAAAGTGATCGGAGTATCCGCCAGGTGCACTCCGCCATCGTCCAGTCGCTTTACGCGGAGTTGGACAAGCCGCCCGGGCTCGAGCCCTTTGATATCCTTGCGCATCCTGGAGGGGAAGATCAGGACGCGCATCAAGCCGGTCGATCCCAAGATCCCTACCGTCGCCATTTGAGCCTTTGTCTTGCGCGTGAGATGCCTGCGGCATCGGAGCACAACCCCCTGTATCTTTCGAGTCGCTTCCTCACGCATGGTCCCCACGGCCCTGCGAACGTCTCGTGGGACAGTTTTCCGAGGTTTCCGTAGGTGACCCAGGGCTCCGGTTGCCTCCCCGGAGACGGCACCCTCGCCACTCCAGGCAGCATCTATGGATGGAGTCCCTCCTTTGGGGCCTCGGATGCACGCCGCTACGATCAGCGAGCCGTCTTTGGTGAGGAGATTCCCGGTCAGGTCCAGGATGTCTTGGTCTGCTCGGGCTTGGATCTCACCACCACCCTCCCCGGTGATGATCACGGACGACACCTGGCCTTTGTCCTCTCCCGCGCTTCGCATCCGGACCCGGGTCACTCGGCCATAGATCAACCCGAAGGCACTGGGAGTCTCGAGGGCTGGATCTCCCGGAATCATGATCGGCCAATCGAGCGCCGCGCGGACCTCTTCCCCCACATGTTCAAGGAGCCCGCGCCCCTCCATGTCCACATAGAGCGGCCAGACCTGGCTGACGAGCTTCACACGGGCCTTCTCCGGCCACTTCCCTGGCTTTGTTGTAGGGATGATAGGCTCGGGCGCCCAGAGGGTCATTTGGCCAGCAGGAGCGCTCCTGCGCAGGAGCTTGGGGTGGATCTCCCGAGCGTTCTCCGCCATCCACCTGTCATGTCCGCCAGTGAATCCTCGCAGAGCTCCAGCCTGGGCTAGCCGCTCAAAGGTCCGGATGTTGACGCCGGATCCCTTCGTGGTCCTGAGAAGGTGCGGGAGGTCCGTGTATGGCTGAGCGGCTTCGAGTGCTTCGGCGGCTTTGGGACCGATGTCTCGGATTCCCTCCAGCGACCCTACGATCTCGCCGTTCGGGGTGACCGCCCAGCGTGAGGCCTTGGAGTGCCGCACATCAGGGGGGAGGACAGGGATCCCACTTCGCCGGGCTTCCGAGGCGAGTCGGATCTGCCTCTGCTCCTCTTCTTGGACTTCGAGGGCGGCAGCGTAGAAGGCTCTCGTGTGGTAGTATTTCAGCCAGGCGCTCCAGACCCCCAAAGCCCCGTACTCTGCGGCGTGAGCGTTCGGAAAACAGTAACGGCCGAAGCCTCTTACGTCTGAAAACAGACGGACAGCTCTATCCTCATCCATCCCCCTTTCCGTCGCTCCCGAGATGAAGTCATCACCCATCTCGGAGATTCCCGCTTTCTTCTTGGCAATCAGGCGCCTGAGTTCATCCGAGCGCTCTTGCGTGAACCCCCCTAATTTCTGCGCTAGGGCCATGAGCTGCTCTTGGTAGATCATCACGCCGTACGTTGGAGCCATGATCTCGTCGTAGATGGGATGGATGAGCTTGATCTCTCCGCCTTTGGCCCCTAGCAGGTATTGATCAGCGATGCCGGTTAGCATGGGCCCGGGACGGTTCAGCGCAGTCATGTCCGCAATTTGGCTGAATCGTTCGAAGACGAAGCCTTGGCAAAGCCGCCGAGCGCTTGGCGTGTCGTACTGGAAGATGCCGGTGAACTCCCCGCGGGAAAACACCCCGAAGACGTTCGGATCATCCAAGGGGATGTCATAGGCGGCTTTCGCCGGCAACCCGGCGATCTCCAGCGCTCGATAGATCAGTGTCAGCATCTTGAGCGGGAGCCAGTCCTGTTTGACAAGCCCGGCCCACTCACACCCGTCCTTGTCCCAGGCAGTCGTTACTCGCCGATCACCCTTGGATGTCTCGAGCGGAACGACGTCTTGCACGGGAACCGAGGAGATGATGATCCCTCCACCATGCAGCCCAACGCCTTTGATCTGCCCCTCAAGGCGGCCGACGACTTCGGCGACGTCCGGGTAGTCCCTGGCATACTCCTGTCCCAGAACGGTCTCCCTGAGCACGTCCGCGGCGCTCTCATCTGATGCATCCTCGTCCCCCTCTACTTGCTCGGGGATCAATAGGGCGACCTCTGCAGTTCGCCTGTCTACCGCGCTGCATGCTCCGCCGACGCTCCTGAGAACCCCGCGCCCCTTCATTGCCACGTGGGTTGAGATGTGGGCTACGTGATCCTTGCCGTACGTCTCTTCGAAGTAGTTGACGAGCTCCGGCCGGCGCCCTGCTTCGATATCTACATCGATATCTGGCATTTTTCCGCGCCACGGTGAGAGGAATCGGGAGAATGACAACCCGTGCTCAAGGGGATCGAGGTGCGTGATTCCCAGGAGATAGGAGACTAGCGAACCTCCGGCCGATCCACGGCCCGGCCCAAGCAGGATCCCTTGTTCATGCGCCCAGCGGCAGCCATCCCACACGGAGCAGAAGTACGAAGAGAAGCCGAGCGAGATGATGACCTCGAGTTCGTGGAGAATGCGAGCCCGGTAGCCTTCCCCAAGGCCTCCCGGGAAGCGCTTTGCCACTCCTTCCCGGGCGAGCTTCCCCAGCCACCGGTCATAGTTCTGGACGCCCTCGGGGAGCTTGGGGGCGACGAGGTACTTCCCGGCTCGGGCTTCCTCGATGACCGCGGTACAGCGATCGGCCAATCTGCAGGTCTCATCCAGGGCCTGGGCAACCTCTGCTCGGGTCATGCCGGGGATGTTGCGGGCGAAGGCCCCCTCCATCTCGGCGCGGGAACGCATCCAGAAGCCATGTGAGAAGGAGATCCGCTCCCGGTCGCTGGTCTTCTTCTTCTGCTGAATCGCCAGCATCACGTCCTGGGCGACGTTGTCTTCGGCGTGCGGGTAGTGCGCGTCTTGGGTGGCAATGAACCGGCAGCCATGATCTCGAGCCAGGCTCAGGAGTGTTGGCGAGATGTCCGGGAGCTGGGACCCGTCGTTCTCGGTGATCACGTGAGGCATGATCTCGACATAGAGCCGGTCGCCGAAGAGCTCCGCCAGGCGCTGCATCCGTTCCCTGGCTAGCCTCCCGTTGCCCCGGGTGAGCGGCTTGGGGATGGCGCCTCCCGGCGTGCAGCCGGTGGAGATGGCCAGGCCCTCCGAGTGTTCGGCGAGTCTGGTGAAGTCGACACGGGGGTAGGAGTAGAAGCCCTTGGTCCAGGCCCATGAGGTGAGACGGTAGAGATTGCGGAGGCCGATGTCATTCAGAGCCCAGATTGTCATGTGAGCGCGGTCTTTCCGCTCGGCGTTGGCCGCTTCGATCAGCTCCTTGACGGCCGCCGCATCGGTGGCTCCCTTCTTGATCTCCCTCTTCTCGGCATCGGTCAGTCCACGGCGCGAAGCGTCGTCTGCGAAATATGCCTCGATACCGGGCAATAACTTGATCCCAATCTCTTTCGAGGCTTCGGCGGCTTTGCGTAGACCCCGGAGGGAGCCGTGATCTGTGAGGGCCCATCCGGGCTGGCCCATTTCCTTCGCTTTCCTGGCGAATTCCTCAGGCTTTCCTAGCCCGTCCAAGGTACTGGAATCCGCGTGGTTGTGGAGCCCGACGAAGTTGTCAGACATTTGCTCGGGTCCGAACGCGAGTCAGGTAGGAAGCTGAGCCGCCGGGCTTCAGAATGTGTCGCACCTGGCCTGGATCGAGGCGGAAAGGCCCCTCTCTCCGCCACCGAAAGTTGTGCTCAATTGCTCGACAGAAAGCTGTCGGCTCCCAGAAACGATCGCTCTCAAAGGTCCATTGGCCATTCAGAGGCCCCTTCCGCCTTCTGATCGCAGCGGCGGATTGAGGCTCGGGATCAGGCGGCTCCCTGAGCTTCGAGTGGCACGTCTTGGCGCGCCTGATCTTCCTCAGTGCATCTGCTTCGAGACCGCCCACTCGGGATCCTGTGATCCCGAGAACCTCGCCAACCTCCTTCTGCGTTCTCCGGCCTTCTCCATCCAACCCGTAGAGCATGGAGAGGATCTTTTGTTGCCTGGGCGACAGGATGAGAGTGGAGATCTGGCGAAGCGCTTCCTTGATCTCATTCGCTGCGACAACCTCATCTGGCGGCGGAGCTTCCAGCAACCGCCTGTTCTCCTCCGCGATAGCGTACTTGTCCGCGTCAAAATGTCTTATGACTTTGTTCCTGGAGACTGAGAGAAGAGCATTGGGCCAGATAGTCTCGGGGAGTTCACCAAAGAATTCAGCAATGCGAATCGCCGGCACTCGCCATTCCCCTTTCGAGTCGAGCGGAGAATGGCGCATCGTCTCCAGCGGGCCATAACAGGTCCCGCAAGCCTTTATGGCCTCTGCCTGCGTCAGTCCCATCTTCAGGCGACGAGCCTTCATCTGGTTGTTGCGGATGCGCATCTCCACTTCTAGATCGGGGAATTCCTCTATCACAGCCCCGTCCTCTTCCGGATCTTAGCCCGGGCCTTGTGTAGGTTCATGTAGTGAGCAGGACCGCGCTTTGCCTCACCGCAGGTGGCGGCTACCGCGCGCCACTCACACCACCGGAGATCTACGTTCATGATCCGACTCAAGGAGTCACGGTCCATCACAATCTGCTCTCCGTCTACCGGGTAGCGCTTCATCCTTGTCCTCGCGGCACGGGCTCGACGCCGGTCTTCCTGACGGAGCCAGCTGAGCCCGAATGTCCGGCTCCGCGTGTACAGATACCCTCCCAGGTCCCCGCGCGACTCGTCGTATCGGTCCATCGTCTCCAGCACGGAGACGATGATGTCCTGGATCATGTCCTCTGCGTCGGCGCTCTGCAGGCCCCGGGTCATGTGCCCGCAGGCTTTGATGGCTTGTCCCTGAAGGTTCATCGTCCCGCCGCCTCAAGCCCGTCCTGGTAGCCCGTCGCTCGAGCCTGGATGTAGGTCTGATGCCAGAACCTCCGGCGCTTGTACTCCTGCGGGACCCTGGTCTTGCGGGCAGGCTTGTGGAATCCCGCGTCAAATCCTGCGATGAGCCCCGCCTCGTGCGCCTCCTCCGCAACGTTGTGCAACGATTCGTCAAAATCTGGGTGCCACCAGGGAACGTCTTTCCTCGCCATGATGTCCTCCTTCTTCTGGGATCTATCCTCCGCCCACCCGGACCTAAAAGCAACCCCTCCTTGTAGTTTTTCTGAGAAACGCCGGGGTTAGTGACGTTTGCTGAGCTTCCCTGCGTCGATGGAATCGGAGAGTTGAGCGGCCCGGCTGCCCGCGAGGGCTTCTTCGACTAGGTCTCGAGGTGCACTGTCCGGATCCAGCCCCTCCGGCAAGAAGGCGATTCGGGCTGTGAGATACGTCGACATGACACGGGCGACCTTGGCTGCCTCCCGCGAAGCCTCTGAGTCCAGGAGGACGATCACTCGATTGACGCCCGCTCTGTGCAGCGCGCTGCAGTGCGCCTTGGAGGCTTGCTTCCCCATCAGCCCTACAGCGGGGAAGCCGTAGCGGCGCATCCGGAGGACGTCCGTGGGCCCCTCCACCAAGACGCAGTAGTCATGGCCGCCTAGGTAAAGCTCGTCGTAGCCGTAGAGGAGCCCGGCCTTGGGCACCTTCGGCCCTGTGTACTTCGGCATGAGGCCGCGCATGGAGCGGGCTTGGAAGCTCCTGAGTCGCCCTTTCATCCGCACGGGGAAGATCAGGCGGCCCTCGTAACGCCCTTCTGTGCAGTACCCCAGGCCGTAGATGCGGGCGATGCGCCGTGTGATTTCACGGTCGACCATGTACTGGGGAACGCTCCAAAGGCCTTCGGTGTGATTGTAGATGGGGACGAAGCTCCTTGGGAGCGGGATGGCAGAGGCTGCCTTCAGCGGCTTGCGCCCCTTTCTGAGGGCCTTGGCCATGAGGAGATCGATCCCCGCAGCGCGGAAGGATGTCTCCCCATTCTTGACCTTGGTTTTGGCCTCCGGATAGGAGATACCCTCCACAAGCGCCACAAGCCCCGCTAAGCCCCCTTTGCCTCCAGGCTGGTTCTGGCATCGGTAGCACTGGTAGGCGCCTGTAGCGGCGCTTACGTCCATGTCAGGCTTGGAGCAGAGCGGGCAGATGACTTTGAGTTCGTCGAAACCGTCGTCTCGCGGGCGCCGGGATACGATTCGGAGGTGGCTGTCCGCCCAGGCCTCGACGTCAAAGCTCATGGGCCCTCTTCGGATCGAGTTCCATGTTCAGGGCGCGTTCGGCGGCCTTGAATAGCTCGTCGTTTTCGTAGAACTCGTCTTTAGGGCCGGACACGATCAACTGAGTTGCGGTAAGGCGAGCCAGCTCAGCAGCCAGGCACGTAAGCGTGGACGGGTCGGGGCATTCGCTCTCGGGAATGTCGTTCCTTTGCATCACGATCACGTGCCCGTCCAGCTTGATCTCCAGGGTCAAGATCCGGTCGCGTTCCTTTCGCTCAGTCATTCCTCCTCCTCAATGAAATCGGCGCTGTCGATCTCTTCGAACCGAGAGCACCCCAGATGAGCAGCTGTGTAGATGTCGAGGTCGTTCACGCGACCCAGACGGGACTTCA
>Ga0255047_10000266_pt1 | contig 40698 bp, 31 predicted proteins | sample JV7_2_1_MG_FD_183640 | JGI IMG/M metagenome (GOLD analysis project Ga0255047, IMG submission 183640) | Seawater microbial communities from Jervis Inlet, British Columbia, Canada - JV7_2_1 | ecosystem: Environmental > Aquatic > Marine > Inlet | place: Canada: British Columbia | collected 2016-10-06
TGATCAAATCTTCGTTGTCTCTGACAAAAGCACCGACACCAATCAGTAGCGCAAAATCATCTTCCACGCTCTGGCGCGTCAGCATCGAGGGGTTGGCCCATGCCGCGGTAGCCAGGTTGGCCGTCGCCGTGGAAACCCCGCCCATACCCAGGGTGCGTGCATCAAAAGTAAAGGGGGCGGCGAGTGCCGTGCTATTTACCGTTATCATGGCAATCGCCGACAAGATTTTTTTTGTATAACCCATTGCGTTCCTCCTCAGGAAATCATACCCGGATCGATTTCGATAGAGTATAACTGACGAATCAGGCCGCCGACAGATTTTTGTAATCGACAACAGGAGCTGCATCAAACTGGCGTTCTTAGCTTCAAACAAGCAATGTCGACAGGGCCGCACGCATATTATCGGGGAGCCCGACGGGTTGTCTGTCGTTTCGATTGACAAAGACATGAATGAAGTGTCCCTGTGCGACCGCTACCTCAGCTATATATTGTTTTTCCCGATTGCCTTCGGGGTCGTATCACCCTGTTTTGCGCTCGACCTGGAAGCCGGTTTATGGAATCACATTCCGCATCTGGGGTCCGCTTAGGGCTGCCATTTCAACCGGTCGATGAAATCTGAACGTCAGCTTTCCCCTTAGCGGTCGTTCAAATTTCCTAGATTAAGTGCCGCTTCCGGCCAACTGTAGACATCCAGTTATTAATTCAAAATAAATAACTATGCCCTTTTTCCCGGTTGACTTCCAATTTAATCAATCATTTGACATCATGATTGGGTGAAAGAATTTTCCACACTTCCTATTCTGCTAACCCTTCTGTTTGGTACTCCTGCGTTTGCTGATTTTGATAAGGATTTAAATGCTTGCGATACAGGAGACTACGCCACCGCTTTAAAAGAGTGTAAGTCGCCATGCCGAAATTCGCTGCCAATCTAAGCTGGCTTCTACAGGAATATTCCTGGCTTGATCGGTTTCACGCCGCCCAGAAGTTGGGCTTCAAAGCCGTCGAATGCCAGTTTCCTTACGATCACCCAGCCGGGGAACTCGCCGACGTGTGTGCCGCTGCAAACCTCGAATTTATTATGTTTAACGCACCGCCCGGCGACATGGCGGCCGGTGAATACGGCCTGTCCAGCTTGCCCGGTCGCGAAGCCGAGTTCCAGGATAGCATCGGCGTTGCTTTGCACTACGCAAAGGTTTTGCGAAGCCGTTTTATCCATGTGTTGGCAGGAATAGTCCCCGATGGCGAAAGCCGCGAGCGCTATCGCGAGGTCTATATCGAGAATCTTTCCTGGGCGGCGGTGCAGGCCCAGGACGTTGACGTCGGCATTCTGATCGAGCCCATCAACACCTTCGAACGTCCGGGCTATCTAACCACGCTGACATCAGAAGCTGCGCAGGTGCTGCGCCTGGTAGATTGCCCTAACCTCGGTATTCAATTCGATTTTCACAACGCCCAGCTGATGGAGGGCTACATTACCCGATTACTCGAAACCCATATCGGCGCGATCATGCACATGCAGATCGCCGGCATCCCAGGCCGCACGCCGCCGGATCAGGGGGAATTGAACTACCCATATTACTTCGACCTTGTCGACCGACTAGCATATGAAGGGTGGATTGGCTGCGAATTCCGCCCTAACGGTACGGGCGATGGAGCGACTAAAGTATCGCTCGACTGGGCGTCAAAATTTGGACTCGGCTAACGGCTCTAAGCGATTTCCTCGCTAACTATCCGGGTTGATAGCAGGCTTGCACCAGCGACAATCGAACGACCGCAAAGGGCAGATACTGTTGAAAAACTCCAAATTTTTCGACCGGACAAACCATTTGCTTTTTAACCTGTTTAACGAACCTAACACACGGAGGGGATCATATTAATTACGATCTCTTCTTACGGTGTCACTGCCGAAATCTAATACCTACTAACCAGTGAAGTTAAGGGTATTTTGGTTTTCACCGGAAAAATTCCCCATTCAAATTATCGAGTTTTTCAACAGTATCGGCACGGAGCCGCCCTTGCACAATGAAATCTGAAGGTCAGCTTTCTCGTTAGCCGCCGTTCAATATTCCTAGATTAGGTTCCGCTTTCGGCACACAACGGACATCGGTGCCAAATTGATAATTAATCCAATTCGAGGTTGTACAACGCCAATCTCTTACGAGCGAATATAGGTAGAACAAATGTGGTTTTGGGGTAGGATGGGAGCCGAGGGTGAATTCCATGACACAAGAAAAAATTGGACGCGGCATCATTATTGCGACGCTGTTGGCATTGGTTTTGGTTTACGTGACTCGATTTCCAAATCATTTTCCCGATCCAAATTGGATTACCCACGCCAAGACCCACTTATTAACGCAAATAGCAACGGGTAGTGCGTTTGCCCTAGCTGCAATTTTCCTAGCGACGCGCCTATTGAACACAGCGAGAAGGCATTTTTGGTTTACTCTTGTAGCTTTCTGGTTCATTCAATTTGGCAGCTACTGGGGTGGTAAGGTTTGGTTTGAAGCTGATGTTGCCTGGAGAGGGGGAAATACGGTTTTCGCCCTGATGACGATTACCTATCTGATAGGACTAATAATGACCGGGCGCTACTGCATGACGACCAATGGAGGTGACAATTAGCACGCGGCCATGGCTGGGGAAAATCGCCTCGATTACGGCTATTCTCTCGGTCTGGTTTATTATCATCACTTACCTGCATCATTACATCCACGTTCATATTGACCTAATTGCAACATTCCTTTTTCGACCCTGGTTGCAACTGGCAGTCGCCGTGCTACTTGTTGCGGTTTTGATGTACCTCATTATTCTCAGTTTGCCGGGCTTGCGAAACCCGTCCCTGCGAGGGTTTGTAACACTGTTTGCCTGGGTGGCATTAATCGTATGTGGTCATGCGCTCACTCATATAGGGACTGCTGAAACAGAAATGTATTTCAGCAGTATCCAATCCCATTTGGGGATTACCGGTATTTTGCTAATGGCAATCGTTTATGCGTTGCTCTTAGCTGTTCCATTTGTTGCCGGGGTCGAAATTGGATTGTTGATGATGGCCGTCTTTGGCGTTACCGGGGCTTTCATTGCCTATGCTGGAACCATAGCGGGGCTGAGTCTGGCATTCTGGAGTGGCCGTTTAATACCAAATTATCTGATTGTTGATGCTTTGCAAAAATTGGGGCTGAAATGGCAATCCCAAGACCTGGATAATTTGTTGGCACAACAAGTCGGCAATGGCTGGGCCACATCAGTTTTCTCCCAACTCTTAGATCACAGATACCTTACCCTCGCGGTGCTTCTTAATTGTCCTGGAAATGCTGTCGTGGGTGGCGGCGGCGGACTTGCCTTATTGTCGGGGACTACCCGAGGTATCATCTGGAGGAAATTCCTTATCATGATTGCAATCGCGACGACACCGGTTCCGCTATTAGTACTGTTGGGCCTGTTCAACATTGATACCTTCATGGAGCACACGGGAATTCTTCACAACTTTCTGACGTGGGCCAAGACTTGGTTACCGTAAAAATTTCAATAGCCTGAGTATACTCGTCGATTAAAACTTAACCGACCCGGTAATTTAAATAGGGAACGAATTAAATTACATTCAAGTGGTTGGTGAAGGTCTCCTCCGGGCACTTAGCGGTAGTTGAGCGATGAAATCTGAAGGTCAGCTTTCCCCTTAGCGGTCGTTCAAATTGCCTAGATTAACTTCGGCTTACGGCACACAGCCGACACTCAGAAACTCAGCTCAAACACCTGCGTCAAGCTCTAACTAGTTATAGAAATCTGGAAACAGGCACCGGAGTCACAGGGTGATTTATTGACCAAAGTGTTTAAGTCATACTATCTTGTCAATCAATGCATTGTCTGGAAGTGTTGGGGGAACAAGCGATCTTCTTCAGGGACCACATTTGATGTCACGGTTTATCCGTTTCGCGGCCACGCGTTTCCTGCTGGCAATTGTCACATTGCTCATCGTGACCTTCATCGTTTTCAGTTTGATGGAATTGAGTCCGGTTATGATTTTCGAGCGGTGTAGGGAATCAATATCTCGGGGATTGATCGTCGACGATTGGGGCTTCGCGTCCCGTCATGAATACTATGTTCTCCGCTGGCTAAATTGGGTGTCGGATATATTTCTACACGGCGATTTCGGCTATGCCTGCATTGCTCGACAGCATATCAATATGCTGCTCGGAATTAAATTTTGGATATCGCTAGGGATTTGTCTGTCGTCTTTGCTGCTTGCCTACCTCATCGCGATACCCGTCGGGATATATTCGGCGGTTTCACCCAACCCTACGCTCAACCATCTACTGCGTTTCTTTTCCTACCTGGGTCTTGCGATTCCGAATTTTCTGTTCGCGATAATTGTTATTCTGGTGTGGTCAAATCTATTTGGGGAAACGCTCACGGGGCTGTTCAGCCGAGAATATCAAGGCGCTGCCTGGTCTTTAGCCAAGTTTGTTGATTTCCTCGCACACGCCTGGCTACCTGTACTGATCCTCGGTTGGTCGGCGACGGCTTTCGCATTGCTGTCTGTACGCGCACTGGTCTTCGATGAATACCACAAGCAGTATGTTACCGCGGCTCGGGCTCGAGGCGTGTCCGGGCGACAATTGCTTTGGCGCTATCCGGCGCGCCATGCCATGGGTCCTATCGTCAATTCCCTGGGGTTTGACCTCAACCGGGTATTCAACGAGCTACCAATTGTGGCATTCATCCTGGCTATTACCGACGCCGGGTCGCTATTGCTGCAGGCGCTAGTGCAATCAAACGATCAACAACTTGCCGCCGCAATAATATTTTTATTGGCCGCGTCAGTTATCACCTTGAATTTCTGTACCGATATCATGCTGGCAGTCCTCGATCCGCGGTTTCGTCGCAGCCTTATGGGACCTTGACTCGAGCGAACGTCTGCTTCGGGCACTTAGCGGCTGTTGCCAGACTGAATCCGAACGGCAGCTTTCTCGTTAGCGGACGTTCAAATTCACTAGATTAACTTCAGCTTCCGGCACGATGCGGACACTGCATCTGCGAAATAAGTGGCAGGTAGTCGGCATGCCTGATGGCTGATTGAGGCAGGATTGACCGGCTGGAAGCAGCAAAATTGTGGGCGTTGACGGGAATTAGTCAGATTTCGGATGCCCCAGACCTGGGCGTCGTCGTTAATATTTTTCTTTCCTTGGTGGAATGGACAATAGGGTATTAATTCTTACTATACTTCTTCAATGGCGAGCACTAAAATACATAGCAGTGTGTAAGGTCAATTCACTTTTAATTTAGTTACTGCAGCCATCAAAACAAGGGGCAATGGCCTCCCAAACACCGAGGTTCTCTGCATAGGAAAAACCACGAGCTGGGCTGGATTGGGCGACCGGGAGCAAAGATGAAAATACAGGTTAATAATCGCTTGATCGCTGACTCAGGGCCGCACGATATTGTGCCGGATTAAATCAATTTTATACCTTTAGGGAAGTTAAATGCCCGAGTGGTTGATTAACGCGATTTTTGCCCTGGTGTTTCTTTTCGCCGCTACAGGCCTGTTCTTTTTTGTACTAACCAGGGGCGCATTGCTCGTGCGCGCACTGTCATCCGATCCCCACGATATAAAGTCGTATGTGTATCCAATATATTCGGACATGCGGCTGATCAAATTAGTTGATTTTCAACCCCTCATTTCAGCAATATTACTGTTTCAGTATCATCATCTTGTTTCACATATTACTTCCGGACTGAGGCAGTCGGATTTGAGAAACAAGAAGCTACTTATTAGTTCATGTGCGTTTGGAAATATAATTCCCAGGGTCGTCAAAGCAGCGCTAGAAGCAGGTGCCGAGCGCGTTCTCATCGTGGATATCATTCACAATGAACTCCTGCACGCAAAGAGCAAGCTTGGCGACTTTGCCGGGAAAGTGGAATTCATTGAAGGTGATGCGACGGATATGCAGCTGAAGGATGGCACAGTTGATGCCAATGTCGTGTTTTTTCTGCTCCATGAATTGCCTCACCACCTGAAAGAACGTGCTTTGAGTGAATCCGGGCGCATGCTCAATCCCGGGGGCAAGCTCTTTCTTGCCGCATTTCATCGACCGGAATCGTGGATACTACGCGCTTTCAGCTGGACCTATTTCAAAGTCTTTGAGCCGCTGGGTCTTGCTCTCTGGGATACGCATGATCCACTCGATATTTTGAAAAAAATGGGAGGTTGGGAGTGTGAAAAGACGACGTATTTCTTCGGAAACTTCCAGATCATCACCGCAACCAGGCTATAGTACCTAGTCAAAGACAGGCAACGTCGATTTTTAGCAACGATGATTCAGCCGGTTGTATAGACCCAACCGGCAATCAAAAATAGTAGTCAGAACCCCAGGTTCAATAGCCAGAAGGCAACGGCGACCGTGCACAGTAATGGCAACCCGAAACAAATCAGTTTCGCCCCTGCGCCAGCATGAATGCCGAAATCGTGCAGCATGTGGAAAATACGCAGCGCCGCGTGCCACAGGAACAGCACGATAACCGCGAACACAATGAACTTACCGAGCCAGTGTTGTGCAAATCCCAGCATAAGCTCATAACGCATCAGGTCCCGGGACACCAGGAGTGCGAGCGGGACCCCGATCCCGCTGACGAATACGAGTGTCGCGCCGATCAGTGCAGAAAGCATACCGCCCGCACCGAATAGTAACCAGAAAATTGGATCGTTGGAGCGCTTCATGGCTTCACACCGGCAAGAATGAACAGAACAAGCAGGTTCAACACCAACGCCAGCACCACGCCCGCCCAGGTAATGACCGACTGGCGTACTTTCTCACCTCCTAAATAGAGCGCCGGCAGAGTTTTGGGCATGACCTTGAACCAGCTCCAGGTGTGGTAAATAAATACCAACAGTATTAACACGTGCAGACCGATAGACAATGGGCTCTTCAATGCCCCCAACCAACCGTTGTAAGCCAGTTCACCTTGGCTTAGTCGAAACAGTCCGATCAGCAGTATCAGCGCATATACTGCAACCAGAACCGAGGTCGCTTCCATCGCTAAATAGCGAATGAAATACGGGTCTCTCTTCCACCAGCCAGCCATCGACCGGGTGTAGGGGTGTCGCTTATCCATTGGAGCACTCATTTGGCTGTCCCTCGTGGACTGATAAACCTTAGAAAATAATCGACCGCGCTTCCCATCTTGTTCTGATTTATCGCATTGGCCGGATCGACACTCTTCGGACAGACTTCGGAACAGTAAGCCACTGCGGTGCATCCCCAGAAACCCTGTTCCGAGTGTCCTAGCTTCAAGCGTTCGTCTCGTCCATCATCCCTCGAATCCGAGTTGTAACGATGCATCAGCGCAAGTATCCCTGGTCCGGTGAATTTTGAATCCAGCCCATACTGTGGGCAAGCCGCGTAACAGAGCATGCAGTTGATGCAGGTGCTGAATTGTCTATATTTCTCCAGCTGTTCCGGCGTCTGCAGGAATTCACCCTGCTCGAGCTTGAGAGGTTGCTTCGGAATGAGGTAGGGCTTGATGTTCTCCAGCTTGTTGATGAAGTCATCGACTACCACCACAAGATCGCGCTCAATCGGGAAGTGCTCAAGCCCACCAACGCGTAGCTTGTTCGGATAATAATTACGCAGGAAGGTCCTGCAACCCAGCCTGGGCACGTTGTTGATCATCATGCCGCAACTGCCGCAGATTGCCATCCGGCACGACCATCTGAAACTCAACGAGCTGTCCAGCTCGTCCTTGATATACTGCAATCCCTGCAGCACTGACCAGTCGTTGTCAAAGGCAACGGCATAGGTCTGATAAAAGGGTTTTTTATCCTGCTCGGGACGATAGCGCAGGATTTCCATCTCGATTGTTTTTGTGCCTTCAGCCATTGTCCGCTTCTTTCATTCTTTGCTCGTCAGCCACGACACCCGCCGCACCGTAGGCGCGCGTCCCAGGCCTGGACTTAGTGATGATCACGTCCTGGTATTCAATGTGGGGCGCACCGTCGCCGGTGTAATATGCGAGGGTATGCTTAAGGTAATCGACATCATCGCGATGCTCATAGCCGTCCAGCCGTTGATGAGCCCCGCGCGATTCCTTGCGATTCAACGCCGAGTAGGCGATTGCCTCAGCGACGTCCAGCAGGAAACCGACTTCAAGGGCCCCCAGCCAGTCACTGTTCCATACACTCGACTTGTCTTCTACGTTCAGGTTCTTGTAACGCTCCCTGAGTTCGGTAATCTTTTCACAGGCCGCCTGCATTTCCGGGGCGGTGCGGTAAATGCCGCAGCCGTTCTCCATACTTTTTCCCATTTCTCTGCGCAGCACTGAGTGCTTTTCTTTGCCGTCGGTTCTGGTAACCAGAGCGAGCGCCCGGTCTTCTGCAGCACTGGCCTGCTTCTCCAGCAACGCTGGATTGGTGTTCTTCACCGACTTGGCGAATTGCGCAGCTTCGACCCCCGCCAATTTGCCAAACACGATAATGTCGACCAAAGAATTAGAACCGAGGCGGTTGGCCCCATGGATCCCGTTGCTTGCACACTCGCCTGCGGCGTACAAGCCCGCCAGGGGCGTTTCAGTCATGAGGTTGGCGTATATACCGCCCATGGTGTAGTGAATACCGGGCCGAACAGGTATGCATTCATGCGCCGGATCTATACCCATATACTCTTCGGCCATCTCGTAAATTAGCGGCAATCGCTCGAGCAACTTTTTCTTGCCGAGATGCCGCAGGTCCAGGTGGACAACTTCGCCATGTGGTGTGCTGATGGTCCGACCCTTCTTTTCTTCATGCCAGATCGCTTGGCTAAGACGATCACGTGGGCCCAACTCCATGAACTTGTTGCGTGGTTTTTCTTCAGCCGGTCCCAGGCCGTAATCTTGCAAAAATCGATAGCCATCTTTATTGAGGAGTAATCCGCCCTCGCCGCGGCAGGCTTCGGTGAACAGCAGTCCGGTTCCGGGCATGCAGGTCGGGTGATACTGCATGAACTCCATATCGCGAAGCGGTGCTCCGTGTCGATAAGCCATTGCCATACCATCGCCAGTGACAATGCCGCCGTTGGTATTCTCACGGAACACCCGGCCGGCCCCGCCGGTACCGAAAATCACCGCCTTAGCCTGTATAAACGTAAACTTGCCGGTTGCAACCTGTATCGCCACCAAACCCTGGCAACGGCCATCTTCAATAACTATGTCGACACAGAAATATTCATCGAAGCGCTTTATTGAGGGATACTTGATCGACGTCTGAAACAGGGTATGCAGCATGTGGAAGCCGCTCGTGTCGGCGGCAAACCAGGTGCGCTCGACTTTCATGCCTCCAAATGCGCGCACATTGATATGCCCATCAGGCTTACGGCTCCACGGGCACCCCCAGTGTTCCAACTGGACCAGATTTTCGGTGCAATGGGCGACGAAATACTCGACCACATCCTGGTCGCATAGCCAGTCGCCACCCTCCACTGTGTCGTTGAAGTGATATTCGTGGCTGTCGTCGTCGCGTACGACACCAGCAGCACCACCCTCGGCAGCCACCGTATGGCTACGCATCGGATAGACTTTCGAAACCAGTGCCACTTTCAGGGAAGGATCGGTTTCGGCTACAGCGATCGCTGCTCGCAACCCCGTTCCACCGGCGCCCACAATCGCCACATCAGCCTTGTATACTTTCAAAATTTACCCCTACTCAAGCGTCGAATGTACAAAGCTTCCTTTGGGCCCATAGTGATAATATTTTTTGAATAATATTCTCTGGCTTGAAATAAAATAACAGCTTAACTCGGCTTTGTAGGTTACCAGCATGCTTCTCACGATATCAGTAGTACCTCTCTAAATATACACTGGTCGAATATACCGAGAATATTCCAGCGCGTATTGATGCAAATCATTAAAATCTTACAACTTGGTTTTATAATTAAATTTAGTTAAATTTCGCTAACTCACCTAAAATGGTAAAATATTATGTACAAAACAATTCTAGTTCCCATCGATATGGCCCATATAGAAAAGGGTAACGCCATGATCGACATTGCCACGGCGCAAGGCAACAAAGATACACAGATTATCCTCCTCAACGTGGTCGAGGAAATTCCAGCCTGGGTTGCCTCCCAATTGCCAAGCGGCATGCTCGACGAATCCCGGCAATATGCTGTGGAAAAATTGAAGGTCATCGCAGACACCGCTAATATAAATGTGGATGTTGAAGTCCGCTCGGGCCACCCTTACAAAACGATTCTGGAGGTGGCGGATAAATCCGGTGCTGAACTGATCATTGTCGCCTCACACCAGCCAGGGCTAGAGGACTATTTCCTCGGCTCCACCGCAGCTAAAATCGTGCGTCACGCCAAGTGCTCTGTTCTTGTAGTTCGCTAAACCACCTCAAAAAACCTTACACTCAAGTACAAGAGTAGCACTATTTATCGAGTGTCCCTCAATGTGAATAGGAAAACTTCTGGTTATTAGGTGATGGAGTATTTGAGTTTTATCTGGCTCGATCCGATCGAAAAATGGGTGATAATATGAAGACAGGCTGGAATATCGACATCAAGACTCCATTCCGTACACCATAGCGGCAGCGAGGGGTCAATATAGTACCCCCATCCGATTTACGAGGCCTCTGATTCCGTTTCACTTTGAAAAATTACACCTCCAAAGTTGACGTTCAAAACGCCTGGATCGACTTCTGCTTTCGGCACACTGCGGACCCCCAGATTCAATTCTCCAGGGCTGGACGGCGTCGTTAGTCTCTTTCTTTACTTGGTGGAATGGACGATAGGGTATTAATTCTTCACTATACCTCTTCAATGGCGAGCACTAAAATACATAGCAGTGCGTAGGTCAATTCACTGTTAATTTAGTTATTGCAGCCATCAAAACAAGGGGCAGTGGCCTCCCAAACACCGACGTTCTCTGCATAGGAGAAACCACGCGCTGGGTTGACGCTATCGTCGATGTAAAAGTATTCGAAGCTAGCGGTGTATGGTCCTCCTGGAGGCTGTCGGAAGGTGGCTTGATAACGGTGGTAGTTGGAGTTTCCGGTCTCCATATCTTTTATGTCATCTCCTTCGGCAAAAGTTTTCTCTACGAGTTGACCACCTGACCACCATGAAACGGTAATCTTGGGTTTAATATCAAATGTGCCTGTTTCATCACGAAGAGAAATTGCGGTTTCAACGGATGAGTTACTTTTTATTTCGCCGGCATGAACAATGAGTGGGCCCCCTGTGGCTTTTTGAAGATCCAGGGAGCCTTTACTGATTTTAGACCTATTGCCCGCGGTACCTAGAGTTCCTAATGCGGTGGCCCCAGTGGTATCGATGACCATTCCAGCAGAGAGTTCATAATTTAGATTATCTAGTTCAAACTCAGCGGTGGTGTTATTTTCAAAATCCACCAACCCGAGCAGGCGCCAATCGTGGTTCCAAAATGTTCGGAGAGCAAATTGTATAATGGGGTCTCCTCCAAAATATTCCATAGCCATGACTCCGTCCATACCTGTGGAAGAATGGGCAAGGGACGCCCAATCTTGAACAGTGACGGGGTTCCCGGCCGTGCCTGCAAGGTGCGGGTTACCCGCTTGGTCATAAAACCTGGCGCTGGCCACTTGGTTGCGAAATCCATTGATATTATAGGACCAGGGTACCATGGTGATTTCAGAATCGATGGGAACAATATTGAAAAAGTCCATGCAAAGACCGGGGATAAGATGAGGGGCTATGGCACAAACAGAGGCGCCATCAGTTCCTCCGAAATTGGTTTGATAATCTTTAACTCCACCGTTTGAAACTGGAGAGAACATATCCGCCCACAGATAAGTACGAGCGTTGGCGTTTTTAGATTTTACAGCCTGGAATTGCCGATTCACCATATTAGCAAAAAGAGAAGGGTTAGATTTTTTACGCACATACTTGCTATCGACTTTTTCAAAACAGGATTTGCTGCGATTAATACCTCGGACCTCACTGCTGTGGATTTTAACTTCGTCATGCTGGCCACCCCCTACTATTCGCTCGTAAATTATATCAAGCCCTAGGGTTTCAAAAATCTCATCAAAGAGGCAATAATTGATCTGCTGAGCCAGGTGAACTGATACTGGATCAGCCCTTCCGGCAAGATAGGCATAGTTAACATCGTAGCTAACAAAAATGCGATCCTCAGTTGGTAGAGAATCACCTATCCAGCGAATTTCATAAGGGGCTAGGTTTTCATTGTAGCGATCGGCAAATCCATCGCCTCCGCCCCTCCAATCGTTCCCGCCATAATCCACTTGGCCAATATAGTTCATAGGCCAATCACAAAAATTTTCGGTGATCCCTATCTGACAAACTTGATAGTCAACGCCTTCAACATGGGTCACCCAATCGATACCGTCAAAACTTTTTACCTCTGGTGGGCTGGCTCCGCCGGCTATGTTTCTTAATATGGGGTCCATTTTTTTGAACTGAAGATCGTCTAACCATAACTTACCAGTGGCATTGGTTCTCGACCAAACATAGGCAGAAGTGATCGTTCGCTCAGCCAGCTCTGCTTCAACTTCTAAAGGCAAGGTGTACTCCACCCAATCTGAATCTGTAGCCAGGACTTTATTGGTGGAAGGAAATCCTAGATGAAAACTGATTTGATTTTTTCCGGTACTGGCCAATGGAGCATCAAGAGTCAGTCTATAACTGATTTGAACCCATCCTCCCTGGAGCTGATCCTGTTTGGCATAAACTCGGAGGAGGTACCTTCCTTTTTCCAGCTTCGTAAAAGAGAGGTCACTTCTCAAAATACAATCTTTTCCTTGAAGTTTTGATCCAACGTCGGCTCTCCAGCTACTGCCAGATGCTCCCCGCTTTTCAGTGGTATCCTGTTCCCAGGCTCCCACGCAGTCGGTTCCGGAATTGGATATCGTCCCCCATGTGGTGGTCTCTGGGGGCTCATTCATATTCCCCTGGGGCAAAAGCTCCACAGCGGGGTTCTCTGGCTGAGCAACGCCACCCACAATAAGAAATGGTTCGTCGAAGACGGCCAGACCGTCGGCGTAGGGATAAAAGCCTCCATTTTTGTGGCTAAGCATAGAGACCACTGCCCAAGGAATCAGTTTGGCAAAACGTGCTTCCGCCAATGCGCCGACACTGGCAAAGGCCACTTCTCCGTAATCCTTCCAACGATCTTCCAAATAAGTATTGCTGGATTGGTTGAGGAAAAACCGGTTCATACCAGCTCGTGCGTACCTGTCAATGCGCGCAATGCCCCGGTCATTGGGGAGGCCCGTGTGAATGGTATGCAAAAAGTTTGAGGGCGATGCCGCTCGAATACTATTATCTGGATAATCTAAAATCAGTCTAGGAAAAATTGTGGGCTTCAAACTAACAGTCATCCAGGGAGCTGGGGTGGCTGAGGAAATGGTCTCTTCTGTAATCTTTACAAGAAGATGTAGGGCCGACATACCACCTCGGTACAACCCCACTGGCTTGTTAGCGCCAATGAGAAAATGAGCCCCTCCGTCATCCTGGGTCGTGACCAAAAGCACATAACCCTCTTCGCCCATTCGATCAAATGGCTGCATACTTTTAGGAAGGGCAATTGCTGACGCATTTCCAAATTGATGGAAGTGAATGTGCACAGCTCCTGCTGGAGCCTTTGCACTGGGACTCACTGAGTTGACTGAAAGTGGTGTGGACAACAAACCCAGCATCTGATGCAAAGAGGCCGTGGAAGTCTCATCGGTGAGCGATCGAAGTTTTTCTAATTCGATATTACTACTGATCTCAACGGCAGTTGGGGTGAATGGGTTTAGCATGGCTCCTCCCTGGACAAAACTACCTTGGGGAGCTAACGGTAAACCATGATTTGTATTTACGAAGGGAGTCGTGGCCAGAACCGTATCTTCTTCTGCTGGCCCACCTTTACCTGTGGCCTTGAGAGTGTAGGTATAGACGGTGCCAGGTTTGAGGCTCTTGTCAGCGAAACTTAAATCCTCTTTATTTAGGGGGATTGTTAAGCAGTCGGATTGATCACATCGATCTAATTCAAGCTTCTCTGGAGTTTTATTGCCTCGTACCCAAGAGATGTCCACTCGATGACCGTGAACGGGTACGGCTGAAATCGTGCTAAAGAGATCATATGGTACAGCAGGGGTTCCGCCACTATCTGTGTCACCACCTCCACAGGCTGATAGCATAAACAGAGTCGCCCAAATAATTAATTTAATTCTATCCATACCTATTCCTAATTGACTAAAAGATAGTACTAGGATTGATGTATTTTTCAGTGATCCACGTCTAGAATCCCTAACTGACAGGGAAATAGATTCAAGCCGGGTCTCGAGTGACCGAGTTGTGCAATTTGCCGCCTTTTAGAAGTGAAAACTGAACGGCAGCTTTCCCGTTAGCTGTCCTTCAAATTATAGAGGTCAGGGGGCAACCTTCGACACTATCCGGAAACTGGGAAACTATTTAGAGGAGTAATCTGCGGCCTTCCACCCTGGATATCCATTTCGAAAATAGTAAACTTTCTCCTAACCCCAACGCTCACTTAGGATCGATAAATATCATTACGAACACGAGTGAGCAATTTCGTGAAAAACTCCACATCGGTCTGTTGCAAACCTTGATGTGATTTCAAAAACTCGCGAACTGGAATTCCGGATTCCACACCCGTCAGCTCGCCTGCCTTGATAAATATCGCTCGCCTTATGAATTCCTCGGTGCTGTTGTGGCAGCTGCTACACTCGCTTTTAAATCGAGCCGGAGAATTTGCCTGTGCCAGCAACATGTTGTAAATCTCGTCGAATAAATGCTTGGGGATATAATGATGCCGCATGTACAAGCGCAAGTCATCTATGTGGTGTTGTCCTTGCAGCTGGCCGTCGATAGCCCACAGAAACTTTCGTGCAAACTCATCGGCTTCTCCGTGGCATTCTTCACATCGACTGTCCCACTCCGCGCGGATTTCCCTCGCGTCTGCCCCGGGCTGGATTAAGAACATCAACAGGAAGGCTAAACTCTGGCCGACGATGCGCATTTTAATTCAGCTGTCATGGTTGCCTTTTCACGGTACCGGGTAATTACTTCCCGCTGATAATTATACACTGATACCAATTGCGGGCCGAACCGAGACCAGGTTTTAGATTTTTATTGAACCCGCTGGACTGTCGCCTTAATTGTAAAGGCTGCGCCATATGTCGGCTTCGGGCACACTCCGGAAGTTGCCAGGCTGAACCTGAAGGTCTGCTTTCTCGTTAGCTGACCATCAAATACCAGGCCTCATAGGCAGAAAACGGCACATTACGGACATCCGTATTCTACACAGACGGTATTGACCAGAAGTGAATATCGCTTGCAATAAATTCTGCATCTAATTAATTTTTAGGATTTGAAACAGTCAATAATTCGACGAATCGAAACCACGGTTAACCTACCGAGCCACATTCTGCATCTGATATAATAATGGGGTCCAATTCTATCAACAATTTGCGCTGAGGGAGCCTATGCGCGACGTCCAGAAATGGTTGGCTGAACTAGGCTTAAGTCAGCACGCGCTGGCTTTCGCCGAAAACCAGATCGATTTTGAGGTTCTGCTGGATCTCTCGGAGGACGACTTGCGCGAGCTCGGTCTCCCGATGGGACCCCGCAAGAAGCTCCTGAAGGCGATTGCAGCGCTGGAATCTGAACCATCGACTGCCGAGAATAATAGTGAGCCTTCATTGCCGTCACGGGCAGCTGAAGCCGAGCGTCGTCAGTTGACGGTTATGTTCTGCGATCTCGTGGGGTCAACTGAACTCTCGGCAAAGCTCGATCCTGAAGACCTCCAGGACTTGATTACTTCTTTCCAGAACAAGTGCCGGGTCGCAATCCTACAATATGCAGGGTTCATTGCCCGTTACATGGGTGATGGGATATTGGTGTACTTCGGCTATCCTCAGGCGCACGAGGATGACGCGCAGCGGGCGGTACGTGCTGGTCTTGATATCATCGACGCGATGGCCGATCTTAATACCGAAATTGGTAGGGCGCATGATGTGGTACTGGAGGTGAGGACTGGTATCGCGACGGGCCCGGTAGTGGTCGGCAACCTTATCGGAGAAGGCGCCTCGGAGGAAGCAGCGGTAGTTGGTGAGACGCCAAATCGAGCTGCACGGTTACAGGGCGTGGCGAAGCCTAATCAGTTGGTTATTGGGCCGGTGACACGGCGGCTTTTGGGTGAAATTTTTGAACTTAATGATCTAGGTACCCAAAAGCTAAAAGGAATCGCCAAGCCGGTACGAGCGTGGTGCGTTATCGGTGTAGGTGACGCCGATAGTCACGAAAAGGCTAAACGTACTGGAAGTAGCATGCCGCTTATCGGGCGGCAAGAGGAACTTGGGCTTTTGTTGCGCTCATGGGAGGCGAGTAAGAATAGGCATGGACAGGCGGTCCTGATTCAAGGCGAAGCTGGGATTGGTAAGTCGCGGCTCATCGAAGCATTGCGTGAGAAGGTGTCTAGAGAGGACCATACCTGGATTACAATTCGATGTTCGCCGTATCACACCAACAGCACGCTCTATCCGATCATCGAGCATTTGAAGCGGGTGATGGGCTGGAAGCAGGAAGATGGTGCGGAGGAAAAACTTGGGAAACTCAAGACAGCGCTCACAGCACAGGATCTACCGCTGGAAGAAGCGGTGCCCCTGTACGCTGAATTGATGTCGCTGCCATTGCCGGAGGACCGCTATGCACCCCTTGATTTGAGTGCTACTCAACAGCGCGAGCAGACCCTTGACGCGTTGGCGGGCTGGCTGCTGGAAGAAGCGGAGCGCACACCCGCGCTTTTTGTGTGGGAGGACTTGCATTGGGCAGACCCAACAACACTGGAACTGTTGGGGGTTTGTATCGAACAATCACCAACAGTGTCGATGTTAAACGTGCTTATCTACCGACCGGCGTTCGTGCCACCGTGGAGCCAGCGCTCGCACATGACGCCGATCACCCTCACTCGACTGGAACGCCCAGAAGTGTATACATTAATCATGTGCAATACTGACGGCAAGACTCTGCCAGAGGACGTCGTCGAGCATATTGTCGACAAGACCGATGGTGTGCCGCTTTTTGTCGAAGAACTTACCAAAGCGATCCTGGAATCGGATTTGTTGCGCGAGGTAGCCGATCGCTATGTTTTGACCGGAGTGCTCTCGGAGCTTGCTATCCCGGCCACATTGCAGGATTCGCTGATGGCTCGTCTCGACCGCTTGCCAACCATTCGGGAGATAGCTCAACTCGGTGCTGTCATAGGGCGCGAGTTTAGTTACGGGATGATGCAGGCAATCTCTCTTATGGACGAGGTGGATTTGCAAATTGGCCTGAATTTATTGATAGAAGCTGAGCTGCTCTACGTACGGGGAAGACCACCACGCGCGAAGTATATTTTCAAACATGCGTTGGTCCAGGATGCCGCCTATCATTCGCTCTTGCGGCGCACCCGTCAGCAATACCACCAACAAGTGGCCGAAACGTTAGAGGTGGGCTTCCCCGAAACGGTGGAAATGCATCCCGAACTTTTGGCACATCATTATACAGAGGCGAGCCTCCCGGAGTCTGCGATCACTTACTGGCAACGCGCCGGGGAACTGGCGGTTAAACTCTCGGCTAACCTGGAGTCCATCGCTCACTGCACCAGGGGGCTGGATTGCATCGAGACATTGCCTAAAAGCACGGAGCTCGATCGACAGGAGTTAGCGCTACAAATTACGATCGGTGTCCCGCTAACAGCTACAAAAGGTTATGGCGCGCCAGAGTCAGCTGCGCATTACCACCGCGCACGAGAGCTCTGCGAGCAATTGGAGGAAACCCACCAACTTCTTCCAGTGATCTATGGACAATGGCTCGACAGCGCTGCCCGTGGTGACTATCGCACTGCAAGAGCATTCGGGGAGGAGCTTCTACACTATGCGGCGCAGCAAGAAGAATTGGGGCCCGTGGTTGTCGGGCATAGGACCATAGCCTGGACCGACCTATTACGTGGCGAATTGAGCTTAAGCCAGACCCACGTCGATCAAGGACTTTCCCTTTATGATCAGGAGCAGCAGCGCTCCCTCGTCTTTAGGTACGCACATGATTCGCGGGTGGCGCTGTTGGGATGTAGTGCCTGTCTCGATTGGCTGAGGGGCTATCCGGAGCGCGCTTTGGAGACCAGCCTTGAAGCCATTGCTCACGCCCGCCTTCTTGACCACTCTATGTCCCTTGCGTATGCCCTGTGCTATGCGGGTGCGGTGCCAATGGTGTTTCGGAGAGATCCGATAGCAGTTGCGACTGCTGCCAATGAGCTAACCGAGTTATCTAAGAAACAGGCATTCTCATTTCGGTACACCACCGGAACCGTATTCCTAGGCTGGTGCCAGGCTCAAGGCGGTTGTGCCGAGGAGGGCATCGCCTTGATGCAAAAGGCACTCGCCGACCTGGACCGGGCCGAGCAGAATTACGCCCGCACGCTCTATGTCGCACTTTTGGCTGAAACCGCTCTTGCCAATGGAATGGATCAAGAGGCATCGCGCGCGTTGAGTATGGCATTCAACCTTGTCGAGAGAACCGACGAACGCTGGTGGGAAGCTGAGCTTCACCGACTTAGGGGACAAATTTTGATGAAGACCAATGGTCGAACTCAGGAAGCGGAGATCTGTTACCAAAAAGCACTCCAAATTGCGCGAGAGCAGGGCGCCAAGTCCTTAGAGCTTCGAGCAGCAACCAGCCTGTCGCATCTATGGTTCGATCAGAACAAGGAACAAGACGCGCGAAATCTGCTCGCACCCGTGTACGATTGGTTTACCGAGGGCTTCGACACACCAGACCTGAAGGGCGCCAGGGCTTTGCTTGAATAGAGGGCTTTATGATTTGCCAAACTCGGTTGGAGCCTGTAGCTTTATAATGCCTAGTTAGCGGTAACTTCCACAATACACCGAATGTATTCTCAGGGTCGGAAACGGTTCCTCCATTAACAAAAACCAACTACTGCTCAGGGCACTTTGCAGCCCCTGGCGTTTCGATTCTGAAGGTCAGCTTTCTCGTTAGCTGCCGTTGAAATATTCATTTACCTAGTCTACTTACGGTGCGTTGGACTTCCCCCGAAACCGACGGACACCCAGGTCCACTAAACCGGGGCAAGTCCTCACTGCGGATCCTCAAGTAGCGGCTAGAAGTGGGGTTGGTTGATTAGATTAATACCCTATTTGCCACCAGGCGTGGTAGTCTAGATGTCCGTTCATCGGCGACTCTATCTCCTCGTGAACAAGTGGCTTGTGGAAACTGTTTCCAACATTTCATCACGCAACTGGCCCCAGGTGGCCCTAATCGCTACGTTGCTCGGCGTCCTGTCGTCGTCCCCCATCAACGCGGCCGATTGGGATAGTGTGGACGAGTTACTTACCGCGGTGGTCGGTATTCATGCCACGGTTCCAGCACAGGCCCGCACCGCCGGTTCTCTCGGCAAAGAGAGGGTCGGTTCCGGAGTGCTTATCGATTCCAATGGCCTCATTGTAACCATCGGCTACCTGATTCTCGAAGCCGAGCAAGTGGAGATCGTGCTTCCGGATGGCGAGCTGGTGCCGGCCAAATTGCTTGCCTATGACTACGAAACGGGGTTCGGTTTGCTGCGTGCCTCGGCTGATGTGAATATCCGACCGATGGAACTTGGTTCATCGACCGGGCTGACTCCGGGGGAAAAAATGTTGATCGCCAGCTACGGCGGTTTCCAGACCGTACGTCCGGCCATGTTTACTGGTGAGCGGGAGTTTGCCGGTTACTGGGAGTATTTGCTCGAAGACGCCTTGTTTACGGTACCTCCCTATCCCCGCTTCGGCGGCGCCGCCCTGATAACGCCTTCCGGAAAACTGATTGGGATTGGATCGTTGGCGGTTGGCGTCGCCATCGACGGCGAGCTAACGGTGCCCGGCAACATGTTCCTTCCGATTGACCGTCTCAAGTCGGTGATGGGTGACCTGCTCACCGACGGCCGCTCATCAGGACCACGCAAGCCCTGGCTCGGCATCTACACCGAAGAGGTTGAGGGAGGATTGTTAGTGCAGAGAGTTGCCGACGATGGACCCGCTATGGCGGCCGGTATTGAGCCAGGTGACATCATTACGGCGACCGGCGGCAAATCGGTAGTTTCCATGGCAGACTTCTATCGCAAAGTCTGGGCCCAGGGCGAGCCTGGCGACATGATCTCAATTACGGTCATCAAAGGTACCGATGCCTATGAACTGGCGATTCGCTCGGGCGACCGCTATCAGTGGTTGCGTCTGCACCACACCTACTAATTTCGTACGGGAAGCGAAAATAAATATCGGGGTCAGTGGGTGCATGTCCCGCTCTCACTGACAGATACCTGACAGCTTTACCAGTATGGTCGAGAATGGGTATGAGTATCTATATCGGGCACATTGGTCTTTGATCGATCAATACTGAACGGCTGCTTTTGCCAGTTGATTGGTAATGCTGTTTTCGCTAACTTCCATCTGGCAAACGGGCATGTGGCTAATATTGCCTTCCAGTATTGTTGAGAGGATGTTCCACTGCCAACGCACTGTGGAAATCTTTAATGTTCGCCTGGTTCACTTCAATAATTTTTGTAGATCTTCTATTTCCATATCCTTCAACTTGACCTGCTGTTCCATTGTATTGTAAAGCTTCTTCAATTCTTCCAATTCCATCTTGCAAGTAAGAATCTCAATGGAAGTATCATCAATTTTTCCAAAGTTAGTATCAGCGATACCCTGCCAGCGTTTTTGTTCGCTTTTGGCCTTAGTGACAACTCCGATCCACGCAATAGAAGCTATTGCGAGTCCTCCTAAAAAGAATATGCCTGGGAGCATCAAGAATTCAAAGAAGTAGTTCATATCTCTTCATCATGATTAGTCACTGCCCTGGCCCCCATAAATACAGCGTAATAGCACTATTTACCAAAGTCCAGCTAAAAACATTCTTACTAAACAAACCCGTTACCCTATCCATTCGCCCAGTAGATTTAAGGATTTATTGAATTAGACGTACTTCCGCTTAGGGCTGTGAGTTCAATCGGTCGACGCAACACCCCATCTTTTTATTTAAAGATTATAAGTGTTGCATCGACCATTTGAACCCGCCGCACTTAGCGGTAGTTGAGCGACGAAATCTGAAGGTCAGCTTTTGCAGATTGATCGGTTGCCAACACGTAGTGCGGGGTAATACTCCTGCTGTATATAATTGCTGGACAGCGATATGGATAACACCCTGCGGGGGCATCATGCGATTTCATCATCAATCCTTAAAAGTTATCTTACTGATCGGAATTACCACATGGCTAGGTGCCTGCGGTAATAGCGGTGGGGAAAATCTCAGCCAAGCTGAGGCCATCGCCCGGCCGCCACGGCCTACTACCCGGAGGAGGTAGAGTTGATCAATTTCGGTTCCGTCGCCGTCCCCGGCATCTTGGAGGGGTCCCGCCGGAACTACTAGACGGGACCAATCGCTGATAATTAGTCACTCGGTCGATTCAGACGAGCGGCGCTCTAATTCGGTTTTAGCGATGACGGGTAGCTTCAAAGGGACTGTGCGTATCCGGCTATTGTTGGAACGTTATACCTGTTCCAGTTAATCGTATTCGAGTTGTTTTGCTTTTCCGCTTTTTGCGCCCGTGGAGTATTTTTGCCTGGCAATTATTGTTTGTGCATGATCCCCAGAATATCAAAGTTACTCACTAAGATGATCTATATCAAAAGAATGTAATTTAGGAGCCTGTAGAATTGTTACAAAGCATCACAGGTAGCCTTTTTCACACCTATGATTTGGTGGGTACAGATATGACAGCCCGTATACCTCGTACTTTGATAATAGTGGCAGTTTCTTTTCTTAGTGCAAGTTGCAGCCTTCCAGTCAGCTTTAATAAAGATATTAAACCCATCCTGGTAGCCAATTGTTTGAAATGCCACGATGGAAGCGGCGAAGGCTTAGTTACTAGTGGATTTAGCGTGTTGACCTATGACAGCGTTATGAAAGGAACCAAGTATGGTCCGGTTGTTGTACCTGGTAGCGCCATATCCAGCACGTTATTCCTCCTCGTCTCTCACCAGGTTAATCCCAAGATTCAAATGCCACCACATCATGGTGAAGCGCTGTCCGAGGGGCGATCAGAACCGCTTACTCCGAGACAAATTGAATACATCGAAAAGTGGATTGACCAGGGAGCGAAGAATAACTAAGGAATTCAAACCTCAGGGTAATACAAGGTGGAAAATACATAAGAACTAAAGTGGTTCCTACCATAAATCAAAGACCCCATTCACTTGACCATAGTGATACATAGGTTGTTCTGGCCAATGCCTACTTACTGATCTTGCTTCGTTTCAGCGGACTGTTTCATAAAGACCGGTGGACTTCCCCCGAACCGACGGACACTCGTTGTAAATTGACTTGCTGTAGGATATCGATGTTTCCAGTCATTACTAAAAACAATCCCATTTATGGCTCGTCGAAATAATCACGATATACCGTGATTTATTTGCAGTGTAGATCGTTAGTTTAAATTCTGTTGCTTAAAATTCTTTAATGATGTACATCATCCTGGTTTCGGCTAGGTGGACTCTAAATAAATTTTTTCCTTTTATTAAGATCCCGATCATTACGGTGTTATTTTAGGCAGTTCGTTTGAAAGAATATCGAGATTAGGAAGCATTATGATTTCTATGCGACGGTTGAACTGCCGGCCTTCTTCAGTTTCATTATCAGCTCTTGGGCGGAATTCACCAAATCCGGCGGCAGAAATATTCTCAGGAACAACATCCATATCTGTCAGTAGATGGATGACTGTGAGTGCCCGGGAAGTGGATAGTTCCCAGTTACTGGGAAACCGTGCACTTTTAATTGGCTTATTGTCAGTATGCCCTTCAATCTGAAAACGCCTGTCAGAAAATTGGCTAAGTACCGAAGCGATTTGAGTCAGGGCCTCCTCGCCCTCGGGGTTTAATTTAGCGCTACCACTTTTGAACAGGACATTATTAGGGAGGTTGATGACAATTCGACCTTGTTCAATGCTGACAGTTAATTGACCGCCGTCAATCATGGTTTTCAAGCGCTCAACAAATTTCTCATATATTTGATTACGACGATTGGTTTCATTCTCAATACTACGTAGTGTAGCCATTTGTACTTGTGATTCTGAGAGCTCCTCCTGAAGATTCTGTTTTCTAGATTCAAGTTTCATTAACTCATTCGTAGCTGTCACAATTTGCTTTCTGGCGGATTCTAATTCCTGTTCTGTTTTCTTTATTTGTTGTTGATTACTTTTGATTTCCTCTTGAGCCATCGCATTCTGCATCTTGGCGGTATCTAGTGCTTTCTCAGTTTGTTCAATTTGCTGTTGATTACGGTTGATTTCTTCCTGAGCGCTTCCTAAGGATTCGCGCATTGTATCCATTTCAGCAAGTGTCGCTTCGTGTTTACCGCTGGATACACAGGCAGATAATAGTATTAACGGGATAATATGGACGGTTAGTTTGCTAAATCTCAAGATGACTCCGTGGTGCTGTGTTGATCTACAAAATACTTATGCAAATTACACCCTATTCTAAAATTCCTGTTAGTAAATTTCCCGTAGCTTCGAGGCATCTTAATTATCGCTAAACTTGCTATCCAGGTGGCTTAGTACGGAGTTTGATATATTCACCACGTAGATTGAAGTAAATATGCCACATTCCTAAAGGCCAGCAAAAAAATAGTCCGCTACCTTTTTCATTTTTATCCTGTTTATCATTGAAATATTGAATAGCCGAACGTCTCTTTTGGGCGCTATGGTCTTGTTCTGAATTGGTGGACACCTGGAATAGGCGCGTAGAGCGCCAGGAGGTGTCAGATGACGAAACCGAAGCGATATAATCGTTATAGCTCGGAGTTCAAACGAGAAGCGATACGAAAATATGCCCTATAAACCCATGTTCCGGATCAGGCAGCGGTGTTTTAAAAGATCCAGGTGCCGGGCCTAACCGCTGAAACACAGGGTTCAATCTGTGATAATATTTGCGCACTTTTATCTTATTCGGATTACCAATGGCAAAGCATCGTTCATCAGGCGCTCAAGCTGTTATCTTGCATGCCGACATTGCCGACTCGACCGAGCTGGTTCAGCAAGATAAGCGACTGGCATACCAACGCATCCAGGATAGCTTCGGGCGCTTCAGCAACGCCATCGAAAAACACTATGGACATGTGCTTGAGATAAGCGGTGATCTCCTGTTGGCCGAATTCGGGCATGCTGCCGACGCTGTATCGGCTTCGCTTGCATTCCAGCTCGACCAGGCCGCTTACAATGAACGACTTCGGGACGATCCCCGACCGACCATCCGGGTGGGCATTGCGATGGGTGAAATTATTATGGCCGATAATACGATAACGGGTTGGGGTGTGGTGCAAGCCCAGCGTGTCGAACAACTGGCGCATCCAGGTGGTGTTTATATTACCTCGGAAATTAAGCAGGCGCTTGTGGAAAGCTTGCCGGTTGATTTTGAGGTCCTCGGTGAGAATACCTTGAGGAACTTTGATTACCCGGATACGCAAAGTGTTTATCGCGTTCAGTTGAAACCGGGTGAATTGGTTCCGCCCCCGGATGAAAGCATTCGACGCGAGGCGCCCAATAGTACGCAAAAGCTGATGGTAGCGGTTATCGCAGCTACCTTAATCATCATAGGTGGCGCAGCATACTGGTTAAAATTTTAAGCCTGGTTCGCTTAAACTAGTCCGTTAGTTCAGCGCTGTGCGTTTGTATCACGGACAAAAACGCCTCACCAAATCGACTCAACTTGGTATCACCCACTCCATTTATATTTGCCATTTCTGCCAGGTTATCCGGCTGTTCGGTAACCATTTCGAGCAGAGTTTTATCATGAAATATAACAAAAGGTGGTACGCTATTTTCATCGGCGAGATCCTTCCGCAAAGCGCGTAGTGCGTCAAACAGGGGCTGGTCGCTGGCATCGAGCGGTACTTTCTCGGCGCGCACACGAGTTTTTTTGCTAGCCCGGGTTACTTCGCGCAACATCAGGCTTTCTTCGCCACTTAAAAGTGGTTTCGCGCGTGGTGTCAGGCGCAGCCCGCCATACTGGTCTATATCGCTTTCCAGGTAGGCATAGACCAGCAGTTGTCGAAACAGGCTACGCCACTGGTTGACCGATAAATCAGCACCGATATTCCAGGTGCTGATCTGATCGTGCCGGTTGCGTATAATACGCTCCTGGGATTTGCCCATCAATACGTCGATAATATAATTTACCCCGAATCTCTGTCCGGTCCGGTAGACGCAGGATAGCGCCTTGCGCGCCGCTTCGGTCGCATTCCAGGTAGGCGGCGGTTCGAGGCAGTTGTCGCAGTGACCACAGGGTTGTTCGAGTAATTCGTCGAAATATTCGAGCAGGGTTTGGCGCCGGCAGGTAATTTGCTCGCAAAGACCCAGCATCGATTCAAGCTTGTGGTGCAGACTTCGCTTGAAAGTTTCGTTAGCGTTGCTCTGTTGGTTCATCTGGCGCAGGCTGATGACGTCTTGCAGGCCATAAGCGAGCCAGGCATTGGCAGCCAGTCCGTCGCGCCCGGCACGACCGGTTTCCTGGTAATATGCCTCGATAGTTTTAGGCAGAGTCAGGTGCGCTACGAATCGTACATCGGGCTTGTCTATGCCCATGCCGAACGCAATGGTGGCGACAATAATCACGCCTTCCTCGGCCAGGAATCGTTGCTGGTGTCGTGCGCGTGACTCGGCATCCATACCAGCGTGATAAGGCAGGGCAGTTCGACCCTTGTGCGATAACCAGCCGGCCACCGTATCTACCTGTTTGCGTGACAGGCAGTAAACGATACCGGCATCTTCGGCATGATGTGTCTGCAAAAATTGCCAGAGCCTGTCCCGGTTGTTTTGCCCCTCGCTGATGCGGTAAAAAATATTCGGCCGATCAAAACTGTGAACGAATACTCGTGCTGACTGCAGGTTCAATTGCTGCACGATCTCTTCGCGCGTGCGCTTGTCCGCGGTGGCGGTCAGTGCGATGCGTGGTACCTGTGGAAAGGCCTCATGCAACAACTGCAATTGCAGGTAGTCACTGCGAAAATCGTGACCCCATTGCGACACACAGTGGGCTTCGTCGATCGCAAACAGGGCGATGGTCGAGCGTTCAAGCAGGCTTAGAAATTCCACCGTGTTGAGGCGTTCGGGGGCAACATAGAGCAGATCGAGCTCGTTGTTGAGTAATTGCTGCTCGACTTGCCGGCGAACTTCGGCGGTTTGCGTCGAGTTAATATACGAGGCGCGAATCCCGAGGGTATTTAATGCAATGACCTGGTCTTGCATCAATGCGATTAATGGTGATATGACGATGCCGACACCGTCGCGAAGCAGCGATGGAATCTGGTAGCAAACCGACTTACCACCACCGGTGGGCATCAGCACCAGCGCATCGTTTCCATCGATTAATGTCTGTACTATTTCGGCCTGCTGGAAGCGAAACTGTTCGAACCCGTATTTGGCTTTGAGTAATTCGAGCGCCTGATTCGAGGACCCTGCGCCGGTTGAATTACCCCTGGTTTTTTGCATTGCTATCCTGCATCTCTAAGGCACCTGGCAATTTGGATTGCGATTCAGCGAGCGAGTCCGAGACTATTTCACCCAGCGTGGTCATCGCCTGTTGATTGGTCTCGTTCCACGGAAATCCACAGTTGATGCGCAGGTAATTTTTGAATCGTCGCGTTGCGGAAAATAATATTCCTGGTGTGACACCGATGTTTTTCTGTAGCGCGCGGTTAAATATATCGATGCTATTACAACCGGACGGCATTTCGACCCAGACAACATTACCGCCCTGCGGGTTGGAAATACAGGTGCCGTCGGGGAAACTCCTGGCGATCATGAACCGACCCTTTTCGACCTGTTCACGCATGTTCATGCGCAGTCGTACCAGGTGCCTGTCGTACTGCCCGCTGGCGAGAAATTCGGCCATTGCCATCTGGTTAATCGATGATGTGGCTGAAAAGGTCGCCTGTTTCAACTCCACTACCTTTTTCCGGTATCTTCCTGCCAACACCCAGCCTATCCGGTAACCGGGAGCCAGGGATTTGGAAAACGATGAGCAACTGATTACCAGGTTATTCAAATCGTAGGATTTAGCTGCACGTGGCCTTTTATCGCCAAAGTAAATACTGCCGTAAACATCATCTTCTATTAATGGCACATCACGCTCGGCCAGCATATTGACCAGTTCACGCTTGTTCTCCTCGGGCATCAGGCAGCCGAGAGGATTGCTGAAATTTGGCGAGGCCAGCACGGCCTTGATATCCATGGTGTCAAAAGCATCGGCCAGCGCTTCCAGCACAATTCCGGTCTCGGGGTCGGTTTCGATCTCGAGCGCCAGCATGCCCATCTTTTCAATCAGGCGCAGTACCGCGAAGTAGGTGGGGGACTCGACTGCGATTATGTCTCCGCGCTTGGCGACCGTTTGCAGGCTTAGCGATAAGGCTTCGGTCGCGCCCGAAGTGATAATGACATCATCAGGTGACACGCGTGTACTGATATTCATGTATTGCTGAGCAATCTGTTCACGTAATTTTCGATTACCGGGTGGAAAGCTGTAATCCATGCATTTCTCTGGATATCGACTTATAATGCTGCGCGTGGTGCGGGTGAGCGATTTGACCGGCATAAACTCCATCGATGGCTTGGCCTCGCCAAATGGAACTATGCGCGGGTTACTGGCATTAACGAAAATTTCCTCGAATAACTCACCAAACCTGACTTTTTTCGGCTGACCCTGGGGGGAAACCGATTTGGGTATATTGTTAATCTGATTCACCATCGAATTGATGAAGAATCCCGACTGCGGCTTGGCCTTTAAAATTCCCTGGTCTTCAAGGCTTAAATAAGACTGGGAAATGGTAGAAATACTAACGCCAAGCTCTCTGCTGAGCTTGCGCAGAGAGGGGGCTTTATCACCCGGTTTAAGCTGGCCTTTTTCGATTAAATCAGTGATATAGCGCGATACCTGGTCGTATTTAAAGGTATCACCCCTGGAAAATACCGAAACTGTCATGGTTTTAGTTAACTGTATTGCTAAGATTTTGTGAAATTTGTAACTGTTATTGTAACAGTTTAATCCCTATTATTGCATGGTGGCCTGATTAACTCAGGCTATGAAGTTAAAACCCCCTCCTCCTCCTCAGGTTTTGACTTATTATTTACCCACCGGTTCGAAAGAGCAGGTGGGTTTTTTTTGCCCGCGATCTGGTCGGCAACAATAAAGATTGATATTACTTTTCAGACGTAACTTTTTTCGGTTTGATATTCTTCGGCGCCGACTTTTTCGCCTTGCCCTTTAATTTCTGTTTTTTCGATTTCTTCCTGACCCGGGTACCTTCCCTGGTTTTGTCTTTGCCACGCATATCCGGGGATCTGGATTTTCGTTCGCTGCGCGATCGAGAAATTTGCAGCTGTTGTCCCGCTACCCAGACAGTTTTCAACTGTTTGAACAATTCTCTGGGCATATCCTCGGGCAAATCAACCAGGCTGAAATCGTCGTGAATATCGATGCGCCCGATATACTGGCTATCGATGCCAGCTTCATTGGCGATTGCACCGACTATATTGGCGGGTTTAACCTCGTGTTTGTAACCGACCTCGATACGGTAACGCTGCATGCCTTTTTCGGGTGGTGCTTCTTTTCTCGAGGCACGCTCGGGTTTGATCGCAAACTGTTTCTTAGGGCGCGACTGATCATCCTTGTTCCAGTCGGCATCGCCGCCTCGTGTCGGTCCTGTCGCATATAGAAGTGGCGTGTCGCCCTGTGCAAGGCGAGCGAGTGCCGATGCAATTTCGAGTACCGGGACCTTGTGTTCCTGGTGGTATTGATCGATCAACTGGGCGAAAAGGCCCGACTCTCCGGATTCGAGAGTATCGGTAATGCGCTGTTTGAAACGTGCGATGCGTTTGTCATTGATCATTGCATTTGAGGGCTGTTGCATTATTTGGATCGAGCTTTTGGTCGCTTTTTCGAGTGCATGCAGCATGCGTTTTTCACGTGGCGCTACAAACAGGATGGCATCGCCATGTCGACCGGCGCGACCGGTACGACCGATCCGGTGGATGTAGGTTTCGGTATCATAGGGGATGTCGTAGTTAATCACGTGACTAATACGTTCTACGTCTAGACCGCGCGCGGCAACATCGGTAGCTACCAGGATATCCAGCTTGCCTTTCTTTAGCTGCTGTATAGTACGCTCTCGCTGGGCCTGGGGTATATCACCATTGATCGGTGACGAGGCATAACCGCGGGCTTCGAGTTTTTCTGAAAGCTCCAGCGTAGCGGTTTTGGTCCTCACGAAAATGAGCATCGCTTCGAAAGCTTCAACTTCAAGAATACGAGTTAAGGCTTCCAGTTTCTGCCTACCACTCACTGGCCAGAAGCGCTGACGTATGGTATCGGTGGTGGCAGTTTTGAGCTTGATCGTTATTTCGGTGGGTTTTTTCAAGTGACGCGAGGCAATTCGCCTGATCTGCGCGGGCATCGTGGCCGAGAACAGCGCAATTTGTCGCTTTGGCGGTGTTTGTTCAAGAATCCACTCGACGTCGTCGATAAAACCCATGCGTAGCATTTCATCGGCTTCGTCGAGCACCAGCGTGCTGATATTGCCCAGTTTCAGATTGCCGCGCCTAATATGATCCATCACCCGCCCCGGTGTGCCAACCGCCACGTGGATTCCGCGTTCCAAAGCACGGGTCTGGGTGCGATAATCCTGACCGCCATAAATCGGCAGGACGTGGAATCCCTTTATATGAGTGGCGTATTTTTGAAACGCCTCGGCGACCTGAATCGCCAGCTCGCGGGTAGGTGCCAGCACCAGTACCTGTGGAAGTTTTTGTTTTAATTCGAGAGTCGATAAAATTGGCAACGCGAAAGCTGCGGTTTTACCGGTGCCGGTCTGCGCCTGACCAATAATATCCTTAGCTTCCAGCATCAGGGGAATCGTTTGCGCCTGGATCGGTGAAGGAATTTCATAGCCGACATCATCCAGCACCTTAAGCACGGGTTTGCTCAGCGCTAGTTGATTAAACGCGGTAACCGGATGGGTTGTCATAACTATACCTGGTGCAAAAAGAACCCCGGAATTTCAGGGTCTGGTTCAGTAGCCCACTCCCCTCCTGACCATAGAAACCGGAGTCAGGATCGAAAAGGGCGGCGTAGTGTAACGGTTTCCATGTTGCCTGGCTTGTATTATTTTTAAGCCGGATAAAATTATTATGATAAGTCGTTTAACCGGGAGAATGGTCTACCCATAGCACAATGGCAGAACGGGCCAGGGAGGAGGCATCATGAGCGATTACTACAATATTGGTCTCACAGCCTTTCCTTCACGCTGTTTTGTTTCCCAATCCGGCGCAACGTAGGCCTTGGCATCTGATGGCGGTAATGGATCTTTACCCTTAATAATGTCTGCGCCCTTCTCCGCCACCATGATCGTTGGTGAGTTCGTATTGCCATTCGGAACCGTCGGAAAAACCGATGAATCGACAATCCTCAAGCCGTCAATACCCCTGACCCTGCACTTCGTATCGACAACTGCCATAGGATCATCATCTGCACCAATCTTGCAGGTACAGGTCGGGTGGTAAGCCGTCTCAACATTCTCACGCACCCAGGCGTCAATTTCGTCATCTGACTGCACAGGATCACCGGGGTCGATCTCCCTCTTCCGATAAGGATCAAATGCGGGTTGCATTCCAATTTCTCTCGTCAGGCGGAAGGCCATTCGGTAATCATCAATGTCGCGTTGATCCTGGAAATGATTCATCACGATTGTCGGTTTCTCCAGAGGATTCCTGGACTTCGTGCGAACCCAGCCACGACTACGCAGCCTGTTGATGCCAAAATGAATCTGATAACCGTGAGGCCCGGAATTACCCGCTCCGTCGTAACGCACGACCGCAGGTAAAAAGTGAAATTGAACGTTTGGCCATTTCACGCCGGCATGGGTGCGAATGAAACCTGTGGATTCAAAATGATTGCTTGCCCCCAAACCGGACTTGAACAGAATCCAGCGCAGCCCGATGAACAATTTACTGATGGACCCCATATGCCTGTTCAACGAAACGGGAAGCTTGGTCTCATACTGGATGACGGATTCCAGATGGTCCTGGAGATTTTCACCCACACCTGGCAACTCATGAAGTACGTCTATGCCAGCGTCCCTCAGCACATTCGCCGGCCCAATTCCGGACATCTGCAAAATGTGAGGGGAACCGATAGATCCTGCCGAAAGGATCACTTCCTTGTTTGCCTTGATTTGTTGCGTAATTTCATTTTTTTCAAACTCAACAGCAACCGCTTTCCTGCCTTCCAGAATGACACGCTTCGTCAGGGCTTCGGTGATTACAGTCAAATTCTTGCGATGCAATACCGGTTTCAGGTAGGCATTGGCCGTACTACAGCGGACACCTCCCTTGACAGTCATATCCATCCTGGACATTCCTTCCTGCCGGTATCCATTGTAGTCGTCGGTTATCCCGTATCCGGCATCATTTCCGGCATTGATAAAAGCCTGGTAGAGGGGGTTTTTCATTCCGTTGCCATTGCAGATATGTAGTGGTCCGCTTCCTCCCCGGTACTCATCTTCCCCATAGGAGCAGTTCTCGAATTTTTTGTAGTAGGGCAGGCAATCGCGATAAGCCCAGCCGGTAGCCCCTTTTTCTTCCCATCGATCCAGATCACAGGCATTCCCACGAACATAAATCATGCCATTGATCGATGAGGAACCACCCAGGCCTTTGCCTCTTGATACGTCAACAAGGCGGTTGTCCAGGTTTGGTTCTGGTTCAGTTTTAAAGAACCAGTTGAACCGTGACATGTTCATCGGGATCTGTAGCGCAGACGGCATTTGCACAAATATGTTGTTATCCTTGCCCCCGTATTCCAACAAAAGAACCGAAGTCCCTGAATCCTCTGTCAGGCGATTTGCCAGGACACACCCTGCCGATCCTGCGCCAACGATGATGTAGTCATATGGTTTCTGTTCCATTTTTATCTTCCCCTGTTTATGGTCTGAATTTGTTTGAATTCTCAAGGTTAAAATTGATCAGGTATCAAGATAAGCGTTTGTCAGTTTCGTCAGAGGAGATTCCAGGGATGTTTAAATTTACCAGGAGAGATATTCTTTTATCCTTTAGCGTACCACCCATTATCGACATACAGGGCGTTACCGGTAATAAAGCTGGCTTCGTCCGAGGCCAGAAACACGACAGCCGAGGCCACTTCTTCGGGTTCGCAGATACGGCCCTGGGCTTCGGCGAGCGCCCCTTCCTCCCAGGCCTGGCCGGCGGTGTCCAGTTCGCTAATCTCGCGCAGGCCATGTGCAGTCTTGACGAACCCGGGACAAACAGCGTTACAGCGAATTCCCCGGTCGCGATACTCGACCGAGATGGCGCGGGCCAGCTGAAGCACCGCACCCTTGGTCATACAATATAGCGACTCGAGTGCATAGCCCAGTTCCGAGGCAATCGACGCCGTTATAACGATCGACCCTCCGCCGTTGTCGCTCATCTCCTTGACTGCACGACGACACACCAGAAAGGCCGATCGCACATTGATATCCATCAGACGATCGTAGTCCGCTTCAGTCGATTCGTGCAGGGGTTTCACGGTTATGGTACCGGCGTGATTAAAAAGTACGTTGTAGGCTCCGAAGGTTTCGATAACCCTGTCAAAGGCGGCATCCACCTGCCCGGCGTCGGAAACATCAGTTTCGATGAATTCAGCAGTGCCCCCGCTTTGTCGAATTAGCTGCACGACTTCTTCGCCCGCCTCTTTCTGGATATCTAATATGGCGACGCTGGCGCCCTCCCTGGCAAAGGCCAGGGAAGTGGCCCGGCCCATCCCCGCGGCGCCGCCAGTGATTACTGCAACCTTCCCTGCCAGTCGGCCCGGTCGATTATCGTGTTGAACCGGGCTGGTTTTACTATCGTTGGACATGTTACGTTCCCCACTCTAATGTTAAGGCAAATATCTGGTTACCTGCACCCGTATCCTGGTACCCACTGTGTCTGGCTAAGTCTCAGGGCACGGGAACATCAATTTTCTTATTGCTATTTGCCCACTGTTTTAATTTTCTGAAAAAAGATCGAGAATAGTTCCTGCTGCGATGAAATCTGAAGTTTCCCGTAAATATTTCGACGGTGGATTCGCACCGTGCCTACCGATATTCCCAGGCTCCTGGCAATCGATTCCGAGGAATGTCCTTCGAGAACCTGCGCGACAACCTGGGTTTCTCGCGGCGTAATTCTCGGGCTGAATAGTGCGCTTACCGTATCCTCGATTATTTTATGCTGCTCGCCGGCCTCCAGGTTAGAAGGTTCGAATTCGAAACTACTGTGTAGATCTTTCCAGTGGCGTTGCGCCAGGCTAATAACAATCGGTGCAACGCTATCCAGTAGTCTGAACTCCCGTGCCGAGAATCGTGAGCTATCACCCGAGCGCATCAGCGATATCACTACCGCCACTCCGTTCAAGAGATAAAAGGTGTAACAAATTTCTTCCGCCAATCCGGTCTGTATGTAGTAGGAACGACAGTATTCACTTTGATAGAACCGATCAGGCGCGATATCACGCAGCCGGTATAACCCACTATCTACCTTGCGGCCGCAGGCTTTGAAAAATGGGTCAAGAAGATAAGGCCCTTTCAGGTAGTCATCGACAAATACAACACGACGGGCCGGCGAAAAAGTATGGTAAAGGCAGATAGGCCTCTCGTTATGATGATATGCGAAGGAAACCGAATAATCGAAATCTGCAATTGATTTGAGAGCCTCGACCAGGATAACAGGAAATTCCTCGGTACCGATGGAATCAATACATTCGGACAACAGAGATATCCAGACAGCATTACCCAGGTCAGTTTTTTTAATCCACCTGGGGTTAGTCGCCATTAATAAACTATCTCTGCTAAGTATAATAAATTCATTTTGTTATATTTATTCGTTTTGATGGTATATACCTTAAATAAGATAAACAGTATACATTTACGCGATACACATGGTAGACTATTTGCCCTATAAAATCCAAGAACAATTTACTGAAGCGGGGATAAATGCTGTGTTGAGGAAGCGAATTGCCGAATCAATCTAGTGATTCACGAGAGATCGATATCGAGTTTCGCGAGGTCACGAAACGCTACGATGAAGTTGTAGCAGTAGACGACGTGTCTCTGACCGTCGAACGCGGATCTTTCTTCAGCTTTTTAGGCCCGTCCGGTTGCGGTAAAACAACCTCGCTACGATTGATCGCCGGTTTCGAACAACCCACAGAGGGTGATGTTTTTATCGGTGGTGCGTCGGTTGTCGGGATCCCGCCCCACAAGCGACCGGTGAACATGGTGTTCCAGCAATATGCTCTGTTCCCGCATATGGACGTTTCTGAAAATATTGGCTATGGCCTACGTCAGCGGGACCCGAAGCCAACCACGCAGGAGATAGCCAAAAGGGTGGATGAAACCCTGGAAATGGTACGATTAAGTGGATATGGCAAACGCAGAGCCTGGGAATTATCGGGTGGTCAGCAGCAAAGAGTGGCCCTGGCGCGAGCACTCATTAACCGCCCAACCTGTTTGTTACTTGATGAACCTCTTGCCGCGCTGGATCGCAAGCTTCGCCGCGAAATGCAAATTGAGCTACAAACCCTGCAACGGGAAGTAGGTATTACATTCATACTGGTCACTCATGACCAGGAAGAGGCGCTGTCGATGAGCGATCGCATCTGCATCATGCGCGAAGGACAAATAATCCAGTCCGGTAGCCCTCGTGAGCTGTATGATGAACCGGTTAACCGCTATGTGGCCGATTTTGTTGGTAAGACAAATTTTTTTACTGGTGAGGTGATCGATGTCAGTGATCTAAACATCACAGTTAAATCTGAATCTGGACAGGCTTTTGTTGGCACACAGCCGAAGGGGGCACCAACCCTGACAAATGGGAGTAAAGCATGTGTAGCCGTTCGTCCTGAAATGATATCTATCGCTTCTGCAGCCGAAACAATCAATGGTACATCCGTCGCCATACCGGGACGGGTGATGAACAGGATATTTCTGGGTGAACACTCCGAGTATCTGATAGCAACCGAAGAATACGGTGACGTATTGGTGTTATCTCCAAAATCGATTGAAAGCATCAATAGAAGTTATGCGCCAGGTGACAATATCTCCATCAGTTGGAGACCTGAGGCAGTGCTTGTACTTGGAGATACATAGGGCTGTACTGCATATCCGTCAGTAGCAGCTTTTGTTAAAATAACGGATTAATTCCAACGAGGGGATAAAATAATGAGTAAGAGTGATGAAAATAAACCGATAAGCGCGAAGAAATTCATGAAAGAATTTCGGCGCTATCAGAAAGGTTCGGTAACGCGCCGGCATTTCCTGGGAGTAACTGGCCTGGGTACAGCGATGGCCGTTATGGGAGCAGCCATGCCTTCACTTTGGCCCGGGAAAGCTCAGGCTTTCGGTGAGCTAGGTAATCGCCTGGTATTTTCTACCTGGCCGAACTACCACAACCAGAAAAATCTGGATGAATTTACGGAAATGACAGGGGTAAATATCCAGGTTAATGCATTTGGTTCTAATGAAGAAATGCTGGCCAAGTTGCAAGCTGGTGGTACCGGTTGGGATGTTTTTGTGCCGACCAACTACACCATCTCGAATTATGTCGAGCTGGATTTGATCCAGGCACTGGATTTATCCAAACTGCCAAATTATGACGCAGCAGCCAATAATCCGAAATTTGCTGGACCTGCGACGGTTAACGGCAAGGTGTACTGTGTGCCAAAGAACTGGGGAACCACGGGATTTGTTGTCAATACCAAGAAGATCAAGAGTGGTCCTAAATCCTGGAAAGACTTCTTTGACGTGACCATGGGCGCTGGATCTGGGCATACTATCCTGCATGACTACCAGTTGACCACCATCGGCGGGGCTTTGTGCGCGCTGGGTTACTCATTCAATTCCATCGACGCAAAAGAACTGGGCGAGGCCGAAGCATTGTTGATCAAATCCAAACCTCATCTGTTTGCGATCACGTCCGATTACCAACCGGGTATGCGCAGTGGCGACGCCTGGATGTCGATCTGCTGGAACGGTGACGGTACTCAGCTCAATAATGATCTGCCGGAAATGGAATATGTAATCGCTACCGATGGTGGAGAGATATGGACAGATTTCTACGCGATTCCCAAGGATGCGCCGCATCTTGAGGCTGCCTATGCTTTCATTAATTTCATGCAGGATCCCTATGTCCAGGCCCGTGAGGCGTCGGTTCATGGTTACGCACCGGCAGATTCCCGTGCAATCGCATTGCAGCCTGATTCATTAGGTGCTGATCCTATCTTGCATCCGGCTGCAAACCTGATGAACGGTCTCGAATTTGGTGCGGCACAAACATTGACAGACCCGATCCGGGCCGAGTTGATGGCTCGCTTCAAGTCGGCTTGATTTAGGCTTGAGTAATGGATGACGATGAGAGGGGTTAGTAAATCGAACAGCTGGCTGACTGCAGTCCTGTTGGCTCCCACTACCCTGTGGTTTCTGTTCATGTTGATCTTGCCTCTCATCGTTATCCTCGTTTTCAGTTTTGGGGAGCGCGCTGCTGTAGGCGGCTATGGTGGCGGTTTTACCTTTGAACATTATCTGAATCTTCCTGCCCGCCTGAAGGCATTCCAGAATACGATGACTTTTGCCCCGGTCGGGACGCTATTATGCCTGCTCGTGGCATATCCATTGGCCTACTACCTGGCGCTAAAAGTGGACAGCCGATATAAGCTGTTATTGCTAGTGTTGGTAATTGTACCCTTCTGGACCAGCTTGTTGATCCGAACCTACGCCTGGATTTTTATACTGGGTGGACGAGGTATCCCGTCATTGCTTGAGCTTATCGGATTTGAGGGTGTACGCCTGATCAACACTCCAGGTGCCGTGTTGGTTGGAATTGTTTACGGTTATCTTCCATTGATGGTATTCCCCATATTTGTTTCCCTGGAAAAACTCGACAAGACTCTGCTCGAAGCTTCGAACGATCTCGGCGGATCTCCGTATAAAACATTTATGCAAATTACCCTGCCACTATCTATGCCAGGAATGGCGACGGGCTGCATGTTGGTGTTTATCCTGTTGATGGGGGAATTTCTGATCCCGGCTTTCCTCGGCGGTGGAAAGGTCTTCTTCATCGGCAACGCGCTGGTCGATTTATTCCTGCAATCACGCAACTGGCCTTTCGGTTCTGCAGTCTCGATCACGCTGGTAATGATTATGTTGGTTACGGTCAGTTTTTATATGCGAATGACCCTGCGTAGCAAGACCGGTCGTGATGAGTCATTGATGTAAGAGGAATATCGACTGTGCGAATTTACGCCATTGCCGTCTATCTATTTCTATACGTGCCTATCGGTATCATCGTATTGTTCAGCTTCAACGCCGGGCGTCATGCGAGCGAGCTTCGAGGTTTATCCGTCCAGTGGTATGGTAAGGCACTGTCAAATCCTTTTGTCGGGGACGCCTTTTTTACCAGCCTGGTTGTTGCCCTGTCGGTCGCTGTATTATCCAGTTTGATGGGGACAGCAGCGGCACTGGCCCTGCAGCGCCTAAAAGGAACCTTCCGAGTTCTGTTTGATGCATTGATCTATATATCGGTCATGATACCGGGTATTGTCATTGGTATTGCCACGCTGGTAGCACTGGTGACGGTTTTTGATTTCCTCAACCCGTTACTGGCTGCGCTATGGCCGGAAGGCGCAAAACCGCCGAAACTGCAAATGGGCTATCTCTCGGTCATAGCGGCGCATACCCTGTTTACCATGTCGCTTGTGATCATACTGGTTCGCGCTCGTATCGCCGGGATGGACCGTGCACTGATTGAAGCTTCGATGGATTTATATGCGACGCCCTGGCGCACCTTTTACCAGGTTACGCTGCCACAAATTTACCCGGCTATTCTGGCTGGCTTCCTGCTCGCCTTCACCTTTAGTTTTGACGATTTCATTATTTCCTTTTTTGTCGCTGGGCCTAATTCCACGCTCCCTATCTATGTTTTTGCCTCCATTCGCAGAGGCATAACGCCCGAGGTGAATGCCATCGGCACAATGGTTCTTTGCGTGTCTCTAGTTTTACTGGTGGCCGCCCAGTTCCTGCTTCGTGCGCGTACCAGGCGCTAGCTTCTACGGGGACTTCTTGACTACAGGGTTATCAAACTCATTCAAGATCTGCAATTTGTTCATCGATTACCTCATGCATGCGTTTTCGATCCAGGGTGCCGTAGTGTCCGGTATAGACACGGTTGACCGGTAACTGCCGAAAACGGCGAATACTGGCGCTGTAGGCTATCGGATCAGCAGGTGGCCAGGCCAGGCCATGGTCGCCGTCGTACAACATGTCGCTGGTAAACAAACTGCCGCTAGTTTCTTCCCAGATAGCCAGGCCACCCGGCCCCCGTCCCGGTACATGCATGACTTGCAAACTACGGCTTCCCAGTTCAAATACATCGCCTTCGTCGACCAGTCGAGTCGGTTTGGCTGGTGTCAACTTATAGTCTTCAAGTCGATAACCCTCGGAAGGTACAGACCATAACGTCGAGTCATCCAGATAGTCACTGACGCGATTACTTTCGACATCGAAGCTCCCAAGCACAGGTGCATCGTTCGGGTGACAGGCCCGGTCCGAAAAACTATGCCAACCGCCGGCGTGATCATAGGAATCGTTCAGTGCTACCGCTGTGACCGGTTTGCCGGAAATGGCCTCGATCAGGGGTGCGGGGGCAACCATGCCGCTTCCCGTATCTATGACGAGGTCACGGTCCCTGCCCCGCACGATCCAGATATCACCGACAGCCAACGGATCGATATGTGATTCCCGCAACAGCAGAATGTCGTTTTCAAAAGCCTCTATCGAAAACCAGAGGTCGGCAACAGGTTTCGATATCTTCTCTGTTTTACTGGCGGTCATTTTGTTTATCCTGATCATGAGTCTATCTAGTTTGTACATTGTACCTAACTTCAAGATTCATGTTCCTCATCGGTGCCAGCTGGTTTATCAGCGGGACGTATAGATATCATGTGTAGACCCGGGGGATGGTGAGGTCTATTCTTGCCACTATTCTTCGCATAGTCAGGAGAGAGATGGAGGACCTAGAGGGTGCAGGATATGAGTTGGGTTATATTCCGATTATGGATCTGGTCTGGGGCAAGGGATTCATTGCGCCGGGCGGTGAAGGCAATGCCGACCGTATAGTTGATGGTGCTGACCTACAGGGTAAACGAGTGCTGGAGCTGGGCTCGGGGGCTGGAGGAGGTACGATGGTGCTGGCTTCAAAGTATGGCGCAAACGTTGTTGGTCTGGAACTTGAAGCGCCGCTGGTAGAGCTAAGCAGACAACACGCGCGTGAGGCAGGATTGTCTGACAAGATCGAATTTCGCTGTGTAGAACCCGGCCCATTGCCGTTCGAAGATGCGAGCTTTGATGCGTTTTATACCAGTGGTGTCGTCTGTCATATCGAGGACCGGCTTTCGCTTTTTCGTGATGCGCTGCGAGTATTAAAACCGGGAGGCGTTTTGCTGGGATACGACTGGTTTCCGACTGCGCTAAGCGATGATATCAATAACTGGATGAAAGCGGCCGGGTTGCACCTTTTCCCGGATACCCCGCAAGGCTACACAAGGTGGATGCGTGAAGCGGGTTTTGAAAACCTTAGCCATTCCGATGCCAGCGACTAGTATCGAAATCGTGCGGCGGAAGAACTCGAGGAATTAACCGGTCCTCTGTTTGGTAAAGCTGCCGAGGTTACCAGTGAGGAGATGCGCGACTCGATTATCAATGAATGGCGAGCGCTAAACCTGGTGCTACAGTCTGGCGATCTCAGAACTGGCTACTTCCGTGGCCACAGGCCAGGCTGATTAACACCCGATTCTATTATCGAATGTCATTGATGAGAGCTTAATAGCTAGTCAGAAGCAGACATTAGAAACGTGATATCCAGGGGCAGCAAAGTGCCCGACTCGGCCCCCAGGGAATTCGGGGTCAGATCCTGATTTATCCTAATATTAGAGAAGGCTGAGATCTAACCCTTATTTTCGGGTACCATCTCGAATTCTGCCATCACCCCCGGCCTCCCGATGTCTACCAATGAACTCAAGCCAGGTCTACGGGCCAGTACCGAAATTCTCGTCGGCACGCGCGATACCGCGCATCACGTGGGCAGCGGCAAGATCAAGGTACTGGCGACGCCGGTGATGGTAATGCTGCTCGAGGAGGCGGCATTGAAAGCAGTCGAGGGCTTTTTAGCATCCGGATATCAAACCGTGGGTACGCATCTCGATATTAGCCATACCGCGGCGACGCCGGTGGGCATGCGCGTCAAGGCTTACGCCGAGGTCACCGAAGTTGCCGGACGCAAGCTGACATTCCGGGTCTGGGCCGACGACGAAATCGAACGCATTGGAGAGGGCACTCACGAACGCATCATCGTCGAGGTGGAGCGTTTCGATAGACGTACACGCACGAAAACAGTCAAAAGCGCCTAATGAATATTAGGTGACGGTCGGAAATAGGGGTCCGCAATGTGTCGAATCCAGAACTAGCAGTTGGACTTGTGAACGTCAGCTAACGGGAAAGCCGACCTTCAGATTTAGCCTGGCAACTCCCGCTTGGTTCCGATTCTGTTGAAAAACTC
>Ga0255047_10000268_pt1 | contig 40636 bp, 55 predicted proteins | sample JV7_2_1_MG_FD_183640 | JGI IMG/M metagenome (GOLD analysis project Ga0255047, IMG submission 183640) | Seawater microbial communities from Jervis Inlet, British Columbia, Canada - JV7_2_1 | ecosystem: Environmental > Aquatic > Marine > Inlet | place: Canada: British Columbia | collected 2016-10-06
CCATGCGTGAGGATGGGCGTACCGATTGGATGGTGTTACTATCCGCAGATACATTTTTCAATATGATGGCACAGTCCCGAGGCATGGGATGGGATTTGCCAACACTCAAGGACATCCTATGAAGCGAGGCACCATATATCTGGCCGGACCGATCGCGAACACTGACGCAGGCGATGCGTTTGAGTGGCGCGGTCAGGCTGCGGTTATTCTGCACGATCTGGGGTACGCCGTCCTCAACCCGTTACGCGGTAAAGTGGAACTGAAAGGCCAAGCTATCGGAGACGACTGCAATGAGTTTGTCGACAAGGGGCCGTTCTATACTCCGAAAGGTATCTTGTCTCGTGACTACAACGACGTAAAGCGCTCCGATATCGTGCTCGCGAATCTATGGGGTACCGAGTATTTGAGTGCAGGTACAGCCATGGAGTTTGCATGGACTCACGCTTTTCAAATTCCGACCGTTGTAATTATCGAGCCGGACGGCAGTAACCCGCATGACAAACACCCGATGATTCACGCGGCCATCGGCTGGCGTAACACGAAGCTTGCGGACGCTATCTTTACGCTTGATACGATCATGGGTGGTGCCCGATGACCGGGAATACACCAGCACGTCAGCCAGCGGGGCCGGATAACTCCGGCGCCGAGCCATACGCCGTGTATCGTGAACGCCGCGAGCGCGCCAAGCAAGCCGTCACCAGGCGCTTACGCGGCCGTGTCATCTATGCGCCGTGCAAGTTCGTGACGATACCAATGCCGGGAGTTGACGAGAAGGTCGACGAACTGATCCGGCGTCGCGAGTATCGTGATGTCCACGAGTCCGCCCAACTGACAGCCGACGGGAAACCGTTTCGCATTGCCCGCACTAAGGGTGTGCCGTTTGTTAAACCAAAGGAAGCCATCACACTATGAAAGCCAACCCTACACCCAAGTACATGACCAATCGGGATATTGCTGCCACGGTGGTCGCAGCGTGGCGCAAGGCGCGACCGCTGTACCGTGGCGTCATGCTGTACTTTCCTGATGCGCTGATGGAAGTGGCCAACGTCTCGCGCGTCGCCAACGAGCAACACAATCCAGGGGAGCCTATCCACTGGGCCAAGGCCAAGAGCAGCGACGAGTTAGATGCACTCATGAGACACTTGCCGAACGCGGGTGGCTTCGACACCGATGGCCTGCGCGAGTCCGCGAAGGTCGCATGGCGTGCGCTAGCCAACCTGCAACGCGAGTTAGACGCAGCGCGCGACGTTGGTACATACCCGAAATATGTGGTATGATTATCTAAGGCCTGCAACCCGGACCGGTCGAGCACTGCGCATGGCCGTCCGGGTTCTGGACTGGACGCTTGACGCGTTCGTGATTGTGTTCGCGCTGACGGTTTTCGTGGTGTTCATGAATGAAATTGGAGGACTATGACCAAGAAGAAAGAAGAGAAGATTAAGCCGGTCAAGAAGCAGATAACCGCGGCGAATCTGCCGATAGGCCTTGCTTCTGAACTGGCCAAGCTGCCACCGATGCCCGAGCACGGCTACAAGATCGCTGTAATCCCCGACGTGCAAGCCATGCCGGGTGTACCCATGGAGCATTTGACATGGGCCGGGCAGTATCTGTGCGAGAAGCGGCCGGACATCATTGTCTGCATTGGTGACTTCGGTGACTTCCCGTCACTGTCGCGCTGGGGACAAGGTCAAGGGTACGCAAGCTGGGAAGGGCGCCGGTACAAGGATGACCTAAACGCGTTCCACCAAGCTATGCAACTGTTTCTCACGCCCATCCGGGATGAGGCAGGCTATGACCCGACCAAGGTATTCACGCTGGGCAACCATGAGGCCTTCATTGATCGCTTCGTCGAAGAGAATCCCATCCTTCAGGGGCATATGAGCCTCGACGATCTGAAGCTGCCCGAGTACGGCTGGCAAGTCTTCGAGTTCATGCAGCCGGTGAACATCGCGGGCACTGCCTTTTGTCACTTCTTTCCGTCCGGCATCATGGGTCGACCGATCACCGCAGCACGCACGCTGCTGTCACGGTTGCACATGTCAGCCTTCGCGGGACATCAGCAGGGACGCATGATCGACTTCGCCAAGCGGGCCGATGGCACTGACATGACCGCGATCATTAGCGGGTCGTTCTACCAGCACGAGTACGACTACCTGTCACCGTTCACCAATAAGCATTGGCGCGGCATGTACATGTTGCATGAAGTCAAGGCCGGAAGCTACGACGAAATGCCGGTATCGATTGACTTCTTGCGGAGGCGTTACGGATGAATCTTGACCGATCGATACTCGCAACCTTGATGCAGGCTCGCATCTCACAAGCACGCATCACCCAAGCCGAGTCACAAGAGATTGCGGCGGAAGAGTGGGAGGAAAACCGGCAATGGTTCGCCAGCAATTCGGCGGCGGAAGGGTCATTCTTATGGTTCTGTCAGCAGTTAGACCTTGAGCCGGGAGCCGTGCGCGAGGCTATAACCGATGGATAGACGTGGCTTTCTAAAGGCGATCGTGGCCGTACCGGCGGTCGTCTACGCGGCCAAGGGTGCGTTTATTGCGCTGCCTCCCCCGTTCAATATTCGGCGGGAGATATCAAAGCGCCTCGACATCGATGCGTGGCAGGTGTATTACTGCACGCCTATCGGGGCATACGAATACGAGTTCGCAACCCTTATCAATGTGCCGTGCAACAAAGCTGTACCCGCCGAGCGGCTGGCCTTCGCCGACAATCAAGCATGGCTAGCGTTCCAGCACGCGCAGAAACGGTATGAAGCTTAGGCCATACCAAGAGCAGGCCGTCAAGTGGCTACTAACCAAACCACTGGCCTTGCTCGCTGATCAGATGCGTGTCGGCAAGACGGCGCCCGCGATCGTGGCAAGCAGGCTAGCGGTTGCCAAGCTGCGCAAGAAAGGCAAGTCAGGACCTGCGCTCGTGCTCGTGGTCTGCCCGGCCATCGCTGTCATGCACTGGCCCGCACAGTTCAAGATGTGGGCGCCGGACATCACGCCGCACGTCGTCACGTTCGCAGGCGCACGCATCCAACTGGAAGCATTGCTAGCGCTGCCGTGGGACGTACTGATTGTCGACGAAGCGCACTACGTAAACAATCCACTAGCCAAGCAATCGCAAGCCGTGTTCGCGCTAGCGGGCGCCTCGTCGTTCGCTTGGTTTCTCACTGGCACGCCCATCACCAAGCATGCCGGGAATGTGTGGTACTATTTAAGGCGAATTGGTGCCGTTAAGTTGTCATATCTCGACTTCTGCGACGAGTTCTGCTACTCCAACATTGTCCGCAAGCAAGTGGTATACCGTGGCACGAAGCACAGCCGCATGAGTAAGCTTGCACAGATGCTACGCCCAGTTATCATGCGCCGGATGCGCAATGCGGTATTCGAAAACGTTCACGAACCAATGTTCGACACGCAGCCGATCAAGATCAAGGTCGATATAGTACCTGCGAACGGCATCACGACACAGGATGCAGAAATCAAGGCCGATGTCGACCTGTCCCGCCTCGAAGTGGCCGAAGCCAAGGTCCCGCACGTCGTCGCGCACGTCCGCACGTATCTGGAGACAAGCCACGCGGATGCATGTACCGTGATATTCGGGCACCACAAGCGGCCATTACTAGATGTGGCCGAGAAGCTGACCGATGCCGGGTACCATGTCGCCATCATCACGGGCGACACCCCGAAACGCAGGCGCGGTGAGATCGCTATCGGTTTTCAGGCCGGGAAATATGATATAATAGCGGCTAACATCCAAGCAGGCGGGACCGCGATATCGATGAGCCGGGCGACGCATGGCTTCTTTATCGAATTGTCATGGCTGCCATCAGACAACGAGCAAGCAGCATACCGGCTGCTGTCGAGCGAGGATAGCGAGCCAGTTACGTTCGATGTATTCTCGATGCCGGGCAGTGTGGACGAGGCAGTCCAGAAGATCGTACTGAAAAGAAGCACCGAGATATCAACCATTTATCAACAGGCAACCGGGAGCATGATAGAATGAAAGTATCCATCACGTTAGAATTCGACACACCAGCTCACGCCATCGTGGCGCTGGATCACATCAACGCATTGCGCAAGGGGAATTTCGGTGAAACAAAAGCTATCCCTACGGGCGCTAGCGGTGGAGACGGATCGGCTGTTACAGCGCCGACCGAGTCGGCTCCGGCAGTTACTAAGCCTCGCAAGCCACGCAAGTCGAAAGCGACACCCCCCGCTGACCCTCAAGCAGCCAAGCTGACTGCGCCAGCGGCTGAAGTTCCTAGTCTTGCGGATGTACAAGCGGCTGTGAAGGGTATCTTCGAGACGAAGGGTGCCGTCGCCGCTCTTGACTTGCTCAAGTCCATGGGTGCCGAGCGGGCCGCCGAGTTGCCGGAAGACAAGCGCGCTGCATTCATCGAAGCAGCCGCCGCGCTTTGATCGAAGTCCTAAAAGCTGGGTCGCACAAGCGGCTCAGTGCTTCATCGGCCAGTCGTTGGATACCCTGTCCAGCGTCTGCGAATCTACAGCAGCACGAAGCCAGCGAACCGGCGGCCGAAGGAACCGTCGCGCATGAAGTGGCCGTGCGTATCTATGAGGGAGACGTGACCCCCGAAATGGCTGAACACCTAGCAATTTTTTCGGTGGACGATATGATTTTTCGCGTCTCCAAGGAAATGTTTGACTACTGCCGTGAGTACGTGGCGTTTTGCGAATCTCTGACGACCGAAGGCAGCAGCGATCATGTCGAAGTAAATCTCACGCCAGCACTAGAAACGTTGGTAGACCCGGACACGGGCGGGAAGGCCGACTTCTTGACGTACGACCCGGCCGAACAACATCTACAGGTGGTCGACTGCAAGTCGAGGCCGAAGACAACACGCAGTTAAAGAAGTACGCACTGGGCGCCATGCTGTCAACCGAACAGCCGATATCAAAGGTGACGGTTCACATCTATCAGCCGCGTGGCGAAGGTGAAGTGGTTCGGTCTGCCTCATTTCATCCGGCCGACTTGCTGGAGTATCGCGCCGTTATCAAGATGGCGGCCGAGCTATCTCGCGAACCCGAACCACCATTCGCCGCGGGTAATCACTGCCGATGGTGTACACACGCCGTCGATTGCGACACGTTCAAGGCCGCGTCTATAATGAAGGTACCAGCGCAAGCCGTGGTGCCGGCCGACATGGACAAGTTCGTCACACTGGCTGCGCAGGTACCTATGATAAAGCTGATGGTCAAGGAAGTGGAGGGTCGGGTCGAAAAGCTGGTTAAGGCCGGCAAGGGTGGTGACCTGCCATATAAGTTGGTCCGCTCCAAGACGCACCGCAAGTGGACAAGCGAGCAAGCGGCTATCGTGTTCCTCAACACGCACCTGACGGGTGGTGTCAAGCCAATCACCCCAGCGCAGGCCGAGAAAAAGCTTGACGCAGCAGGCAAGAAAGCGGTACAATCTTTAATCACGAAACCGAAAGGTGCTATAGTGGTTGCGCCCGACAGTGACTCACGGCCTGCTGTGAAGCAGGTCACCGCCGAAGACTTTGAGAAGGGATAGCAATGCCGAGAACAGCATCAGGAGCATTACGAATTGATAACGTGCGGGTCGCCTTCCTGCACATCTTCAAACCGAAGGCCAACGACAAGGGCGAAGAGAAGTACGCCGCGACCATGCTTATTGCCAAGGATCACCCCGACTATGATCTGATTGTGTCGGGCATACTTGCCAAGGCGAAAGAGAAATGGAAGGACCAAACGGCCGCGGTCATGAAGGCGATGAAGTTGTCGGATAAAATTTGTATCCATGACGGCGACAGCAAGCCGAAGTACCCCGAGTATGCGGGCCTGATGTACATCAACGCATACAACGACATCAAGCCGACAGCGTACGGCAAGGATGGCCGGGTGTTGGAGACGTACGACGGTACCTTGTATTCAGGGTGCTACGCGAACGTCATCATTGACTTGTGGGCGCAAGACAACGAGTATGGTCAGCGCGTCAATGCCGAGCTGATGGGTATCCAGTTCCATGCGGATGGTGAAAACCTTGGCGGCGGCGGTAAGGCAGCTTCAGCCAGCGACTTCGACCTTCCGGATGAGGCGGCCAGTCCTTTCGATGACGCCGCCGGTGACGATGAGGACCTAAAAAATCTGATGTGACATAAACCTAGTTACTTGTTGACAAGTGACGAGGATTAGTATCAAATGGCGAAGGGCCTCAACGATAAAGAGCAACCCTCGCAGGCGCGGAGTCGGGTTCACCCGGCGGCCGTGCCACCTACAACACTGAAGGGGAACCAGTCATGAGATTGACCCGCATCGCGTTAGCAGCCATTTTGTCGTTATGTAGTGTCGTGACTACAGCCACCGATCTTTCCCCCGATCAGGCACAATCAATCTGGGTGCTAGCGTGGGGTCAATCTCACTTTATTCACAAGGGTGATTCAACCATCTTGTTTCGTCCGCCGGTCATTCACTTGATGACCGAAGACCAACTGTGCGACGTGACCGAACGTCCTATAGGGACCTGCGCTAACCTGAAGGGCGCGCAACGGGACACGGGCGTGTATCTGCTGCGCTCGCTGGACTTCCAAAACAGGTACAATGCCTCGATTGTACTCCATGAAATGATTCATTACATTCAGTACATGACGCACGGGGAAGCGAACGCGAGAGACTGCGCCGAGAAGAACAGACGCGAGCGTCAGGCCCGTGTGGTGCAGGCCAACGTGCTGGAAAAAGTCGGAGCCTTACGCGAGGCACGCATGGTTCAAAGGACCTTCAACCCCGCACGCTGTAGCTAGTGGGTCTGCACCTTGACTTCGAGACGCGGTCGACGATCGACCTGACCGCGGTTGGTTCGTACACGTACGCCGAGCACCCGGACACCGGCATATGGTGTCTTGGTTATGGATTCAATGCCGAGCCAGCCGGGTGCATGAACGTGGCGCATGGCGGCCTGCTTGGCGAAAGTAGTGACGAGTGGGTGCGCGTCCTCGACTACGTTCAGGACGGCGGCCTAGTCTATGCACACAATGCGGCATTCGAGTTTGACTTGTGGAATATAACACTAAGTCGCTTGTACCCTAACATCCCTTTGCTGCGGCCCGAGCAGATGCGATGCACCCGAGCCATGGCGCTGGCCTCCGGGATACCCTCGAAGCTGGAGCATGCCGCAGCCGTGACCGGCGCCGCCGAACAAAAGGACATGCCCGGTAGTGCGCTGATGATGCGTATGTTCAGACCGTGGAAGCTTGAGCCGTTAACGTGGATGGATGAGAATCCGAAGTTCCGCTGCGGTGGCGAGGACTATACCGGCGCGACGGCGCTTGCCCGACTCATGGAGTACTGCAAGCAGGACGTAAACACGGAGCGCGCATTGCTCAAGAAGATACGCCCGCTGTCCACTGCCGAACAAGAAGTGTTCGCTATGGACTTGGAGATAAATCAGCGTGGTGTGAGCGTCGACCTTGACGGCGTCAAAGCATTCCTTAACCTGATCGCCGATTCATCCGACACGTACGACGCCAAGGTATCAAGTCTGACCGATGGCGCCGTGTCGTCAGTCACCAAGGTGGCCGATATCAAAGAGTGGTGCGGTGAGCAGGGTGTACCCATCACGTCCATTGCCAAGGATGAAGTCATCGAACTGTTGAAGCTGGCGTCGCTGCCGGACGCAGTGCATAAGGTGCTAGTCCTACGTCAAGAAGCTGGCCTGTCCAGTACTGCCAAGGTCCAGCGCATGCTTGACTCAGCCGCGGCCGATGGCAGGCTGCACGGGATGTTTCAATACCACGGAGCCGGAGCGACAGGCCGGTTCACTTGCTACATTGTACAGTTGCACAACCTGCCACGCGGTACCCCGAAGCCGAAGGTCGTCGACGACATCATAAGCCTTGCTCACTCACCAGAAGCGATCGACATGATATACGGTTCTCCGTATGGCGTGGTCTCCAAATGCTTGCGCGGTTTACTGGTGCCAGCGAAAGGCAAGGTGTTTGTAGGCGGTGACTTTAGCAGCGTCGAAGGCGTAGGGACCGCGTGGCACTCAGGCGAAGAGTGGAAGCTTGAAGCCTACCGTAAAGCATTCAACAAGACCGGGCCGGGCCTGTATGAGCTGGCGTATGCGAACATGTTCGGCATGTCCGTCGAGGATGTGACAGACTCGCAGCGACAAATTGGCAAGGTCACCGAACTAGCCTTCGGGTTCGGCGGTGGCGTCGGCGCGTTCCATAGCATGGCCAAGAACTATAACGTCCATGTGTCTGATGATGACGCGGACGGCTTCAAGTTTGGGTGGCGCAATGATCACCCGATGGTGAAGGAAGGCTGGAAAAATCTGGAGACAGCAGCCAAGGCCGCCGTCACCCATCCGGGTGTCAAGACATTCGCGGGGCATGTCGGCCGTCAGGTCACCTTCTTGATGAAGGGGAAGCACCTATACTGCCAGCTACCATCAGGCCGCATCCTTACGTACCCGCTGGCTGTCCTGCGTCCGGGTAAGTACGGGCCGGAGCTGACTCACTTTCGCACGATGTCCGGTGATGAGAAGCGCAAGGCCAAGGTCATAGCGGATGACCTGAACCGGCCGTACTTCGCACGCATTAGCACATGGGGCGGGACCCTCATGGAAAACGTGGTGCAGGCGATATGCCGTGACCTACTCGTGCATGTCATGTTACAATTAAGAGCGATGGGAATTCCTATCGTGCTGCACGTACATGACGAAGTCGTCGTCGAGGTGCTTGCCAGTGAGGCAGAGTGGACGCGTGAAGTGATGCAGGAACTAATGAGCGACGACAACAACCTTCCGCACTGGGCCGAAGGATTCATCATGAACGGGCCGTGTAAAATCTTCATGAGGTACGGGAAATGAGAGACCGGGTACTATACGGATTGTGGATTCTCCTGGCGTTGCTTATGCCCGCAGCCGCAATCGTTGGGGCTGTCGCCATAAGACCGGAGCCACGGCATACCTGCACGGTCGAGATTTACCAGAGGCACAGCACCACGATAGTCGACGGGGTTTTGATATACGAAGGGCAGAAAATAATCTGCCGGATCGGGGGGAAATGAGCAGACTACAAGAAGCGTGCTTTCTGGCAAAGGAAGGCTTCGCGATCTTCCCTATCAAGGCGGGAACGAAAGCGCCCCCGCTGGTAAAGGACTGGCCCGCGCAAGCCACCACCAAACGCGCGCAGATCAATACGTGGTGGAATAAGTGGCCTGATGCGAACATAGGTATTCACTGCGAAGGCCTGCTTGTGATCGACGTGGATGTCAAGAAGGATGGCGACGCCTCGCTTGCTGCACTCGAAGCTATTCAAGAACTACCCGATACCCTGACGACGCGCACGCCAACCGGCGGCCGTCACCTAATATATAAGCTGCCAGAGGGTCACGCAGGCGTACAGAATGGCGTGGACGTGCTGGGTAAGGGGTTGGATATCCGATCCACTCACGGCTACGTAGTGGCGCCCGGCAGTACGGTTGAGGCAGGGGGTTATACCACGAACGATTGGCGTATGGCTCCGACTCCAGCACCCGGCTGGCTTGTTCAGGAGTGCGGGACGTTCACGAAGCGTGAACATGCACCAGTTATGAACATTCCGCCCGCTGATCAGCACATCATGGACCGGGCCGAAGAGTGGCTAAAGAAAGCCGAGCGATCAGTCCAGGGTGCGGGTGGTGATGAAACGGCCTACAGGGTCGCGTGCGGCCTTCGTGACTTCGGCCTGTCTTACGCGCAAGCGTGTGACCTGATGCGCTCTGACGCGTGGGACAACGGCTGCGGGTGGCGTGCTGGCTGGCTGGAACAGAAGCCGATCGCGAGCGCCTACCGCTATGCCGCCAAGGAACCGGGCAGCAAGGTGGCAGCCGTCAGCGACTTCGAGGTCAGCGACGAGCCACCGGCTCCGGCCAAGAAGCGGGTCAGCCGCCTTGTCGGGTTCAGTGACGTGGTGGCCACGCTGCATAAGCGCTCGCCGTACTTAATTAAGAACGTCCTCTACTGCCGCACCTTCGCGCAGATGTACGGCGCACCCGGCAACGGCAAGACCTTCCTCGCGCTCGACATGGCCTTCCACATCGCCGTGGGGCGGCAGTGGAACGGCTACCCGGTCAAGCAATCACCAGTCATTTACATCGCCTTCGAGGGCATGGGCGGACTGTGGAAGCGCTTCGCCGCCATTCAGAAACACTACGGCGTGAAGGATGCACCCCTCTACCTGTTGAACGGCTCCGGCCTGGACCTGCGCAAGCCGGAAGACCGGAAGCAGTTGGGCGAAGACATCAAAACGCTCGACGTACGGCCGGGCCTGATCGTCCTCGACACGTTCGCCCGGGCCATGGCTGGCTCCGGTGGCGACGAGAACAGCGCGCAGGATGTCGGCGCCTACCTGGACGCCATAGAAGGCCTGATCGATGCGGGCATCTGTGTCCTGCATCTGCATCACCCTGGCAAGGACTCAAGTCGCGGCGGCCGTGGATCGAGCGCAGTGTTCGGCGCCCTGGATACCGAATTCGAAATCGCTAACTTCGAAATCAAGACAACGAAACAACGTGACGTGGAACTGATCGACCCGGTTGCCTTCAAGCTGGAGCCGGTGAACCTTGGCCTCGACGAAGACGGGGACCCGATTGTCTCTTGCGTAGTGATACCGTCCGATGGTCCGGCCGTGGTACGCACCATGCCGAAGGGTAACGCTAAGCTGGTGTGGTCTGCGCTGTGCCGCATATCACCAGACGGCGCACCGGTCAAGCGGCTCGACTTGCTTGGCGCGTGTAAGTTGTTCTTACCACAGACACGAGCACGGGCAGCGTTCGCCGAAGCACTGGATCAACTGGACAGCCGCAACATGCTCACCTATGATAACAACGTTGTCCGGCGCAAGCTGGACTTGAAAGGAAACGACGATGCGGATTAGAGAACTGTTGATTTTGATCGCCATGGTTTGCTTTGTGGGTCTAATCACATACATTGAGGACGGTAAGGAGTACTACCCATGCTGTCCTGATACACCTACTTCGGACGCACAGTGATGGCGCGTTACGACTTCTACTGCACAGACTGTGGCGCCGGAGAGACGCGCATTGTCAAGATTGCGCACCGGGATCAACAGCGGTGCGAGTGCTCGTCCATCATGAAGCGACACATCACCACAGTCTACGGCCGTGTGTTCGGACGCGCGGACGGCAAGCCACGGCCGGGCGGTGCTGATCAGTTCACCGCTGACGCCATGGGTTTACACATTGGTGACCTTCCCCCACATCTGAAAGAGAAAGGACCGGGTGCATTATGACAGGACTGACGATGAAATACTTTGTGGCCAAGCCGGAAGGTGACGACGCGTACGCGCGTGCTTCTCGTGCTGCGCTGCATGCGTACGCTACCGAGATATCGCAAGAGGATCCCATGATGTCGATTCAACTACACCAATGGGTGCGCGATGAAATGCACAAGGCTAACGCAGACTCATGAACAAGCCAGAGATACAACAACTTTACAGACTGGAATTGGCGGTAGGTGATGAGGTCACCGCGATGACTACCTTCGAAGGTGTCGTCATCATCTGCACGAGGTTCGGTAGACTCTACACCATGCGTGACGGCGAGCCACCGATGCGCCAGTCGGCATTAGGTCACCACTACGGACCACGATAATCGGGCGCGGCGCGCTCAAATTTCAAGGAGAAATTATGCACGATATGCCTTTAATTCAGATACAAGTTACACGCATGGCCGAGACTATCAGCCACGCAATGGTGGTTCATCACAAGGAAATTCAGGTAGAGATTGACGCGAAGATCGCGCAAGCGATACGTCCGGAGAATATCCAGAAGCTGATCGACGAAGAGTGCGATTCACAAATGCGCATATTCGTCCGGAAGAAAGTTCGCCGGGACCCACGGTGGCAAGATCGAAGCCTTTGGGCTACCGTCAAGCACCGTGTGACCTATTGGTTTGATACTACTTTTTGAACGCTTGCGCGATGCCGGGAACGATCTTCTCAGCCGAGCGGCCAATCACATAGCCACCAAGTCCAAGCTGGATTAGTTTCCACGCCATCATGTACTCGTCTTCCGACATACCTTCTGCCGCGAAGCCGAACCAACGAGCGACCACAAGGCCGGTGAACGTCAGCATTACAATCGGGCGCCATGATGCGGTAAGCCAGTTGCTGCTTGCCGCTTCCGTCTTGACGATGTCAGCCTTGGTCGCCCACTCTTCGAAGTCTGCTTGCTGAGTCAGCTTGAGCATTTCTAGCTTGGCTGCGTCGGCTGCCTGCTTGTCCGGGAAGATGCGATCGAAAGCCTTGCCTGCGATGTCCATCAAGGGTCCTGCGAGAAGTGCTACGGGTAGTGCCATCTTTAACTCTCCATGGTTAGGTGAAACAAACGATTGAGCCAGCCGTTACCAAACCGGTCGAAGTTGCGTGTACCGGTGTAGCGTTTGGCGCGTGCCGTCATGAACTGCACGGCGTGCCATTTGCTGGATGATGCCAGCTTGGCCTTGGTGTTGCGTCCTGGTATCCCGTCTTGCTGGAGCCGGAGGACTTTTTGCACCATCTTGACAGCAGCGCTTACGCCCTGGTTGATCGCTGCGTCGAACAGATACAGATTGAGCGGCCACGGTGCGTGCTCTGCTGCACACTTGTTCCAGTACTTCTCTTCATAGATCGGGACCGCGTCCGCGATTGTCAAGTTCTTGATGTCGAGGTCTGGGAAGGACATGGCACTGATGCCAAACTTGGTGCCCTTCAGTTCGCCGCGACCTTTGCGACCGCTGGTCCAGTTGCCAGGGTCTTCCGGGTCGTCCGTGAAGCCTGCTTCGAGTGGTAAGATTATTTCGAGTGCGCGATGTACGTCGCTCATTTGAATAGGTCCCTTCCTGCTGTCATTAACCCCTCACCTACACCCTTGTAGGCTTGTACTTGTTCCTTCACACTCCCGGTCGAGCGAGACTGGTGGAGGTTCGTTTTCCTGACGAGCGTGCCTAGAAGCGGCAGGTCCTTCGACATCGAGGCCAGTATCTTGGCGGCCGTGTACGCTGGGATCGCGATCCCGTACACGAGTGCTCGCGCCGGGTTGTCCTCAATCTCTTCGCGCATGTACGCCCGGTGCTCGTACGGCGCAAGCTGATTATGGTCCGCGTCGTCGCGGCTACGTAGTTCGCTTATCTCGCCGAAGGACATCTTCGCGAGTGCTGCTTCCTCGTACTGTGTTGCCATTAGCTTAACTCCATGTGTTGAATGCGTCCACCGCTTTGCGGGTCCATACGGATCGCGTAGTCCATTGCGTCCCGTGGCTTGTATCCGAATGTCATGGCAGCCTTGGCGAAGTCGCCACCGCTACCGATCGTGTATGATGGGTCGTTTACCTGCGCTGGCATGAATGCCTTGTCAAGCAGAAAAATACCGTTAGTACTGACCGCCACAATGTCGGACTCCATGTCCTTGACGATCGCGGGCGGCCAGTTGTCTTGCAAGTTCGCGCGCCACAGTTCATGCAGTCCGTACTTGCGTACCATTTCCACCACGAAGGCCAATTCGTTTAGGTCTCCGGCGCCGGACATTAGGTACTCGTGTCCATCGGCCTCGCAGTTGACGCGGAAAAGCTTGGGCGTGTTGAACGATGTGGAGTATACGCAAAGCGAATCAGCGTACACTTCGGTCAGCGTTGCTATGACGGTGGTCATTTGGTCAGCAGTCGGTCTAGCTTGTCTTCCATGCGGCGCAGCGTCAGCGTTAGACCGGCGATGCGTTCCTTCGTCCGTTCCTCGACAGCGTCAACTTTGTCATTCACCCGGACAAGTTCGGCCGAGTTGACTTCGATGCCATGGGCGAACGCGAATACGCCGCCAATAAGACCAACGACAAGGCTGCCGATGGTGATGTAATCTCGTACGGTTAGCTTGTTCATGTCGTAATCGACTCTAGTTGTGCTTGCGTTAAACGGGTGTCCCAATACCGCACACGTTGAAAGTAGCCACCGGTACGCTGAAGGTCGTTCCAGGCGCGGCCAAGCTTAAGCGTGTCGATACCGGAAGGCAGGACGACGGAGCTATCGACGGCGGACGCAGTACCGTCGAGAGCCATTTGACAGTCATTGGCTTTGTAGGCGAATGCAATCTTAAAGTATCCGCCTACGCCTACTCCACCGTGGGCCGGTTCTATCTGGCATTCGGTCGAGCCACCGTCCTTGATCTGACCGATGAACTTTGAATTGTGCGCCGCGAGGCTGACTGAAATGTAATCGGTTGTCGGTGCGCCGCTGTTCACCAGCGAGGCGAGGTAAAAGTTCCACTGCGTCTGCCAATCGAATTGAAAGAATTCTACTAATACCGTACCTTCAGTCGCATTAAACCATCCGGAGGCGTTCATGTCAACGTCATCATCAAGCTGATCAATGTCGCCGGATGTCGTCGGCCCGCGGTAGTGACCGAAGGCGCGACGTGGTGCCACATGTAATCCAGCGCCGCACAATAGGATACCGTCCGAGGCGTTACCCGCGTAGGACTCGTCGCCCGATGTCGTACCGTTCGATACGTATGTCTTCGTACTACGACCAACGACGCCTACTCCGACCGTGTGCGCCCATATGAAATACCAATTATCCTGCAAAGGCTCCACGCCGTACGATGTAGCGGACCCACTTGTATCACCTATCGATCCGTCCGACAAGTCCACCCACATTTTGAACACGTTCGTCCCGCTGGTGCATTCCATCATGCAAGCGGTTTTCTCGACCGCCTTGGCAAATATCCCATGGTTGGCGTGGTCGGTAGCACCGGCCGCATTCTTACCCGACCCGTCAATCCAGTGAGTTGAATTGGCAGTTGTCGGGATGATCTTGTCTGCTACCGTGGTGCCGTCAATGAACGTGTCAGCATTCAAGGACGCGGTAATCCCACTGGAAGACCAATTCGCCGCGTTCGTTACTTGTTCGTTGTAGTTCTCTTCCCAGTTGACGTTAGCTTCAACCGATAGACCGAGAGAAGTCAACGAGACGGGATGATAACCGAAACGTGCGACACCTGATGCCGCAGTTGCCAAGTCGCCGCTACTGTCAAAGTACGTGGCGCCAACGGCAGCACGCGTGTGGCTAAGGGTGTAAGCCGTCGAGGCATCGACAAGGGATTGCGTGGTAGCAAAATCCCAATCGACGGTTGCAGCGGGTACGGTAACCCCGCCAGCCGTCACCCAGAATCCGTTAAGTTGTCCGGCTACAAACATTAGTCGTCATTCCCGGCATCAAGGTTTATGTATACATGTGCGCCGAGGAATTGGCCATCGGCGGACAGTGAGTCGCTGATATTCCGCGCCACCTTCAACACAATGAAGCTGAAGTCGGCCGGAGTGTTCGCAATGGTAATGTCGCCGGTCTCGTCCGCAAGGTGCATGTCGCCAGCAGTGATAAGCGTGTCCGTCACACCAACAGCGGTACCGAACGCCGTGTCAATTGCATCGTCGTTCGCCAGGGCTACACCGGAAAAGTCCCATGTCGCAGTGCCGGAGCCGGAAGCCGCGGTCCAGAGCGGGCGCGCTTGGATGACACCCAGGTCCCACGACTTCGGCATAACGATCTGAACTTGCGCGGACTCTGACGTTGTTTGGTCGAAGTCAAGCGACGTGTACATGACATCGTTCGTTGTGCTCTCGTTGTCAGTCGGCCCGGCTGGTCCGTTGGTTGTGTTCGGAGTCCATGCCTTCGCCGGTATCCACATCGTAGCCCGACCACCGTCAGCGCTGACGTTCTGCCACGAGCTACCATCATGAAAGCGGAACTTTAGAAGCGTCGTGTCCACCCGGACGGAGCCAGCCGCACCGGTGGCTGCAACCGTGGTGGCACCGGATGCAATGACCGTCTCACCGGATGACGCGAAGCTTGAGTCCGCGTTATTGGCAGTGACGCCGCCCGTTACTACGGTCAGTGTGTGCAGGCTTGATGCTGCGTTGTTCGCAGTGACACCGCCCGTCACGACGGTTAGTGTATGCAAGCTGGACCCGGCTCCAATGGCGGTGACGGCAGTGAACGTCGGCGAATCACCAGTGCCGAGGCCCAAGGATGTGCGAGCCGTGTTGCCAGTTTCAACCACCCACGCCGAACCGTTGGCGACGATGAAGTTCCCATCGGTCTTGTCGAGCGCTGCGATGGCTGTCAAGTCCGCGCTATAGGCTTGCACGTTCGTGCCAATAACTAGCCCGAGGGTGGTTTGCCATTCGAGTTGCGTGGTGTCGTCGAGCAACGTGTACGAGAAGTCGCTTATCGCCGTATCAAGCGAACCATCAGAGACCGCGAGGTCGCCATTGGCGTCGAAGTAAAGGAACTTGTCTGCGCGGTCGACGTAGTTCGGCAGCGTAACGGCGGCCGTTTCGATGTCCGGGAACTTGATAGACCGGGCCGTAATCTCAAGTAGCTGCTGAATCTCCATCGTCAGTTTGTCGACTCGCGACTCTGCTACTTCAGCATCCGATGCCGAGTTATTGACGAAGTCATCATCTTGCAAGTAGGGTTCTTGCCGTATGAGGACGACATATTCCGATGCACTGGGCGCACCATAGGGGGATGAGCCAGCCGACATGTCGACCGTACCGATTGCTCCGTCCCCACCCGAGATAGTGTAGTCAGTATTTTCGACAAGCGTAACCGCACCACCTGTTGCTGTGGTGACTACCTGGACATCGATCGTGTCCGAGTCGTAGAAGATAACCGGGTTCGTGCTGAAAGACGAAGTGGTCCCGTCCCCACTATAGTTCTTGCGTGCTGTGTCGTTTGCGACTGTCATGTTTCTTTCCCCTATGCTTTGATTTTTTACATTTGAATCGCAGCTTTATTTTACCGTGAGCGTGCCCGGCGTTACCGGGCGCACAGTTTTTCCCGCTTCATTCGAGTACCCCGACTTCCCGCCGATGTTACTGGCAGCAACACGATAGCATCGGGATTCGCCCGAAGGTACGTTCGCGTCCGTGTACGTGAGTACGTCGGCAATAACGGTGGCTATCTCAGTGAAGTTCGTGGCCATATCACCACACAAGAACGGGGACATTTCGACGTGGTACAGGTCTTCACCGTTCACGTCATCCCAGGTCAGGACATTGTCTTCGTCCGCGTGAGCGTTGAAGGCTACGAGTAGTAGTGCTGCGAATAAAGTCTTTCTCATTGCATTCTCCAATTATATCATGTATACTTACGGTGTCGGGAAAGGCACTGTTTCCATTGCGCTTTCGTCCCCTTGCTTAATCTTCATACTGTTCTGCTGCATGTCCCCAAGCCACGTTTTGAACGCTGCATTGTCTGGGTCGTTGTAGACCTTCCACTGTGCGCGCTGTCGTTGCATTTCGACAAGTCCGCCTATCATGTCGAGTTTCTGGAAGTCGCTCGACATGTATTCGTATATCTGGCCGTAGAATCCTTCGCCGTTGACCATGTCGTTCAACGTCTCCATCAGAGGCTTGCCCGTCAGTTCGATAGGATCGCGCCCGGCTGCCTCGGCGTACTGGTCGAAGACGTGCGGCCACTGTGAGAAGTCGACCTTCACTTCCATGAAGGTGGTATTCTTCTGAAGGCGTCGCGGCACTGATGCATCGCCACGCATGGGACTCTTGGCAAGCCGCATAATCTCTTCGTTGATCGGTTGCTTGACGATCGGCTTGGCTGCGATGGGTGATATGAAATCATACGTCGCACCGTAACCCGACCGCCGATGAATCACACGTCCCCACATGTCGCGAGTCGGCGCCAGGGTCTCAGCCATGGAGAGCAAGCGAGACGAGTAGAAGTCGCCGATCGTGTTCTGCTGTCGGACAATCTGGTCATCCATGGCGCGAGTCACACCACCGGCAAGCGTAGTCATGGGCATGAAGGTCGCAAGGTTGGAGCCAAGCCACCACTTTCCGTAACGCTCCGGGTCTGTCACCGCGTTAAGCGTGCGGGCGAAGCCTTGCATGTAGTTCTTGTTGACGAGTACGTTCGCCATGGCGAGCACCATCCCGGCAGACATTTCGCTCAGTTCATCCATGTCGGCATCGCCTAACTCGTAGCGGTGCGTGATGGTGGCAATGTCTCCCGCAAAACCAAACATCATTCCTATCGGGTCCATGCGGTTGAAACTGTGCCACTTGCCGCCTACCTTAAGGCTGTACGGCTTGTGCTCCTGTAGCCACACATCACGCTCAGCCTTGTCACGCGGGCCATAGCCGGTGAGTTGGTCCGAGTCTGTCCAGTCCAGGGCAATGGCCATCATCGATGTACCGGTTGCAATCTTGGCCTTCGCCATGGCTGCACGAGCCGGGTCCCCGCTGTTGATGTCGCTCCAAAATTTCTTCTGCATCAGGGCAGCCGGTGAGTGCTCCATGGTGTAGTTGAGGATTCGCGACGGTGTCTTCACGAACGGGAGGACCATCGTCAGGGCGAACCGGCCGACAACGTTGGTACCTGGATCGTTGCGCAGCTTGGCCAGGAAGCTTGCTACCTGTCCCGATTTATCCTGGAACGTGGCATAGGTCGCCGCATCTTGTGCCATAATCTTCATACGCTGGGGAGGGTTGTTCAGGGTCTTGGCTATCTCCCGCGCTAAATCATCGCCGGTAAGGCCCTTTGCAGAGGCCTCACGCAGCGACAGAGCGTGCAGTTCTCCACGGTACGCGATTGTCTTGCTGAATTCGTCCGTGGCACCCAGCACCCGTAGGGAGCCTCGGAAGCCAGTTCCGATAGCGTCGACCGTATTGCCGACCACGGTGTCCGACTTCAGGCCGAAGGCCTCAGCGGTGAAGGCTGGCTGCCGGGTGGTCTCTGCCTTGCCTGCCCAGTATCCACCGTCGCCGGACTTGAACGCCTTGCCGAAGTACCTGAAGGCGTCCTTAATGCTACCCATCATGCCGTGCAGGGCGAAGGCTGCCTCGTCTGAGTGAATCGAATCCGTCATCATCGATGCGACCTTCCGGTTCGCCAGTTGGTGCATGAGTACCACCATGGACGACACGCCGTTCACAACGTGCGTGGACGGCAACCACAACAGGCCAGCCACCCAGGCTTCGCGGAACGCGTCCACAACCTTAGCGGCTGCCGACTTGTCGAGCATCTTGACACCGGCTTTCGAAGTCAGGGTGCCGTTACGCGCGAGCATAAGCACACGCTCGGCCATCTGCTTGCTGCTTGCGAGGCCTCCATGCTCGTCCAACATCTGGGACATCATGCGTGCCTTGGCTGCCAGTTCCGGCGCCTCGATACCCCAGGCGCGCAACGAGCGCGAGGACTCAGCAGATGCGCCACGTACTTCAGCGTTGATCGCGGTGAATACGGATTGCATCTTGCGGTACAGGTATGCATCGATCTTGCCTGCGTTCGGTGCAGCAGCTTTACCGGCTGCGACGACGAGGTTTTCGGCCGCGTTCTCCCAGAGGGTGCGTGCCGCTATCACTTGTTCTGCACTCCATACGCTACCGTCCGGCCGGTTGAGTAGTTCCTTTTCGGTCATACCCAGGCGTTCGGCGTACTCTACCTGCTGCTTGTGCGACATGGTGTAGCGCTTTGACTTCCCGATGAGTGGCTTCGTATGTTCCGTTATCATCTGGATGGCCTGCTTGACATCTTCGGACTTCGAGATACGGCCATAGTTCACGTACACCGTGGTATCCTCGCCGACCTTGATACCCTTCGACTCTTCGATAAGCTTCTGTGCGTCAATGTCTTTCGTTGCCCTGGTCGCGGCGCCCTTCTTACCTGCGGCCACCTTGGAGCCTTTGACCACGGCATGCAATACAGCCGCTTCCGGGTCGCCCCATTTCTTAAGCGCCTCGACCACTGCCTTGCCCTCAATCTCGTCTGCCTTGACCACGTCTTCAGCGTGTGCTACGAGTTCCGGTTGATCGTTCTTGACCTTGCGCCATTGCTTGTACAGGCGCACGGCTTTTATCACACCCTCAACGGCTCCGGCCGCGATGGTGCCTTCAAGCGCGTTCTTGATGCGTGCTTCGAATTTGCTATCCTTCGGGTCAGACTTCAGTCCTTCCGTAACGAAGTTCTTGGGTACCCCTGCCTTGATGAGCATGTCCGAGAAGCGAGCCTCATCCGGCGCACGCACGGCAAACTCCGTGATGGCTCCGGCCAACAGTTCCTTGGATGCGCGGCCCATCCTGGCCAGTGCGGCAACCTTCTTGATGCCTCGTGCTGACGGAAGGTAGCCAGTCAGGAACTTGGTTACTTCGCGCGTGAATCCACCGACCGCGGTCTTGGCTGGCTCCATGCCTTCATGGTATTCGCCACCGGTAAAGGTCTCGTCGAGCCACGTCGTAAAGTCCTCGACGTAAGGTACAAGGTTCAGGGTGTTGCGCACGGCGTCATCGACACCGGCCATACCTTGGTTGGTTGCATCGCCGACAGTCTTGACGGCTGCGACCGAGAAGTCAAGCGCTGGCCCGAGGTAGGGTACTCCGCTTTCACCCTTGTTGCGTTCGATCTTGCTCTGATCCGGCTCCATGGGTGTGGGTGCTACGGGATTTTGTGCATTCGGTAACCCTGGCTGTACCGGGGACCCGGCCATGTCTGGACCTGCGTCCGTGGCCATGTCTGCATCGTTGACATACTGCATCATTTCACCGATGTCAGTGTCGCCCATTACATCCGAGTATGCGTCTTCCTCGCGCGAAATGTCGGTATTGTATACCGCGTCATCGCCGTATTTATTTTCCTCGCTCAAGGTTCTGCTCCATTTCGGTTAGTTGTTTGATGCGGAGTGCAAGCGGTCGGTACTGCTCTTTGAATGTATCCTTGTCCATGGCGCCGGAGTTCAACATGCCTTCAAGTACGCGAGCCTGTCCGATAAGGTTACGCTTCTGTACGGTGATGCGTCCGTGGTTGGTTGTCTTCCATGCGTTCTTGGAAACGTCGCCCGTCTGCCACCGGTTGATAACACTCTTCTCAATCTTGATGATGTCGTCATCCGACAAGCCGACTTCTTTCGTGCGGTCGTTGTACTCCGCAATAGCGCTTGCGTACTTCGCGTTCCGTGCAAGGTCGTACCTTTCCATGGGTCCAGGCTTGAAGTGAATCCGCAGGCTCTCCATGCTGCGTTCCTTCTGACTCTTGAATCCTTCTTGACGCATGGCGGTCCGGCCTGCACTGGAATACGTGCGCAGCGTCTGCCCGGTGATCATGCCTTCTTTGTACAAGAACGTGGCCGAGTCGCCAACCAGTTCCGGATTGTCGCGCATCTGGTCTTCGAGCAACAGCAGCGCGGATGAGTTGTTCTCGTCCGGCTCAATGTTGTTGACGAGCGCAAGTCCCATCTTGAAGTCTGACGGCGTGAGCCAGTCTGATACGGACATCAGGTGGTCACGCGTAAGCTTCCCTTCGTCGTGCATCTTCAGGATGGTTTTAATTTCTTCATCCGCCTTCAGCTTCCGGGTGCGCGTGGCAATGCGGTCGGACTCTTTCGCTTCTGACACAAGGCGACCGGTCAGCGATCCTACAAGCGCCATGCGTGTGTCAACGTCAAGGAATACATCCCACATGCCCGACGCCATCTGGTCTAGCGCGCCTTGTGGATCGTCTCGCGCAATTCCGCGGACGGTCGCAGCAGCCAACGATGACCGCGTCATTGCCGTCATTTGCTCGCGCTGTTCGAAGGTCAGGTCTTCATTGAGACTGATTAGCAGAGTTTGTTCTTGCAGTGCTGGTACGAACTGTTGTGGGTCACGGAACAGTAAGTTTGCATTCGCGTTGAGCATCAGCGTCAGATCGGCCTTGGCTTTAACTCCTGCCATTTCCGATTGTTTCTGATCGATCCGGACGGCAAACTCTCCGAGTAAGCCTTCCATGATCTTTTGATGTGCCTGCCGCCCGGCCGCCGTTGACGTGCCGTTGGCATACTTGTCCATCTTCTCGGAAGACTGTTCCAGGAAGCGGCTTGTAAATTCCCTGTCGTGCGGGTCTGCGCCGAATTTCTGGACGTACTCGTCCATGTCCGCATGCAGTTCTGCGCGAGCGGTTGCAGCACTGGACTGCATGGCAGCAATGTCGCTTTGCTCGATATGCCTCAAGACACCTTGTGCCCCACCCATGACCGTGTTACTCAGGTTCTGCACACTCGCTTGCACGTCCCGTCCTGGTACGTAGTCGTCAACCTGATGGAAGGCCGCTTGCCTGACGGGTGCGGTGTATGTTTCTAGCTTCGCCATGATTTAATTCACCGCTTGAAAGGCTTGGTATGTCTGCACACCACCACCGAGTAGAGTAGTGGCAGCGTTGAGCATTCCGGCTTGTGATTCGCTCTTACCCTTCGAGCGAAACAGGTCGGCAGAGCGCGAGAAATTTTCAGCTTTTATACCACCCGTTTCGGCAATGTTCTTGCGATTTATGAAGCCTTGTTGTATGGTGTCGCCGATGATATCGATGACGCTGCCAGCGATGCCGCCGCGGGCACCACCCGAAGCACGTAGTGAACCGATACGCAAACGTTGCTGCCGGTCTTCGTGTGCGAGTTCGGCGCGCGTCTGCTTCTCCTGCAAGAGACGGTTTGCCTCTTCCATCTGCGCTTGTTTTGCGCGTGCCTTCTTAGCATCGCGTGCGCCTTTGACGGCCATGACGGTACCTACTGCCGCCATAGCTGCCATGATAAAAGGTATTGCCGGTGCCATGGTTATTTCCCCTCGTTAAATCGTGCGAAGCTGCGATGGTCGGAACCATCTGGCCCGAATCCCCGCATCAGTGATCCGCGTGTGAAACATAACGCGTCCAACCACCGCACATCCATTGGTACATCATCGCGAGCCGAGGCCTCAATTCTGCCATCGACTCGATTCAAAATCTGTCTACACAATCGGGTGAGCGAGAAGGGGTGCGCCCTGGCTCGTTCACCAATGAACGCCCAACCCATGTGCCGACCGGTCCATAACTCCATGGTACCGCCTACGGCAACCGGACCTTGCTCGTCCACTATCGTTGCGCTGTTCTGTCCTGCAATTACATTCAGCGTGCCATCTATATCGCCCCATTGATCCATGAGGCCAGCTTCCGTCATGACGACGCGTACATCTTCGGGGTGAAATTCTACTATTTTAAGAGTCATCGCTCACATTCGCTTGCGGCATAATCGCCAACACAGTGGCCGGGAACGGCCCATCACATCGCCAGTAGACTTGCCCGAGAAGGTCAAAGTCTGCCTCGAAGCGTTTCCGTACAATGCCGGTGAACAGCGGCACGGCTACGCCGTAAGTAAATCCCCACTCAGCGACTAACAGTTCTTGCAAGTGGTCTGCGTCATACCCGAACTGAAGGCCCAACGTGTCCAGCAAGTTGAAGCCTACCCGGTGAATGCGCCGTATCTTGCTGGACGAACTACCGTCATGCGATCCGCCTTCGAGCGGCAAGTTCTGCCCGTCGCTGTCGAAGCCATAGCCAACGGTTAGAATGTTGCACGCTAACGTTATCGTCAGCAAGCCGTTAGTTACGGTCTGATCCGGATAACGTGCGCCGTCTGCATAAATCTGTACGCTCTCACCTTCAAGGTGATGCAGTTGGTCAATCACGGTCGCGGCCGGGTCCGAAAGCTGCGTCCATGCACAGTCCAGGTGTACGGCTTCGTCTTGCTCGTCCGTGGTCTCCCAGAATTTGGTCATGTACTCGATATAACGCTTCGTCCCGCCGTCGATGTAGCGCTCTACTTGTAAGTATAACTCATCGCGTGAGCCGTCCGCCGAAGGTATGAGGGCTAGTGCCTCAACCTTGGCAGCGGCAGTGTTGCCGGAATCACTAAACCCCCCGAGAGAATGGCGATGCCAAGCAGTCACGTTTTGAGAGCGTTCGTATGTAAAGCCTAGTAAGGCTCCATCCGTACGCACTGACCATATGATCGTATGCGGTATCTGTTGCTGCACATGCTGCACCGTGCCAGGGCGCAAGATGTGTTCGGCGATGAGCGTCATGTCCGGCGCCGTAAAGTCGTCTTGCTCAAACATGTACGCGAATTCGCGAATCTTGCGGCTGCCACGCTGCGCGAATAGTGTGACGGACCCAACCTTTACCGGTTGCGTTGTGTCGCTACCATGGTACGTCGACGGGCGCGCGGTGGCGTTCGCCGGGGTAATGACTTCAGCCGTTACGGATCCGGCCTTCAGCAACCATTCACCGCGGCTAGTCCCAATGGCGAGGCCGCGACTTGTCGGCGACAGCCAGCGGATCGAGTGCAGATCGTCAGCGTTAAGCGGGTAGTCGATCGCCGCGTCGTCTGTAACAGTCCCGTCCAGGTCGGACGGACTAAACGTCGTGTACAGGCCTGACTTGGACCCGTCGACGCGCTGTGGTTGGTCGGTCGGGCCGCCCGTCCATAATCGATTCTCAAGAAATGCGCCCGTTCGCGGCCAGCCGGTGGTGTCCGACCATGCGCCGAGGCGCCAGTTCGTTTTCGCGTTCGTGTTCGTCAGCGTATCGTATACAACGACATCAACTACGGTGGTGCTGGTGTGCGTGACAATCTCGCACCACCCCCACGTCGAGGACTCTTGCAACCGCATCAGGCGGCCGACATCCGTGGACTGGAAGCCGGTGTCTTCGTTAATCCCGGTTATGGCACTGGCAGTAACCGTCACCGTCCCTGTAGCAGCACTAGGCGACATGGTGGTTGACGACGTGTTCGTCACTAAGTACGGGCCATCGGATGCTGTGAAGGCGGCCAGGGTCCACACTACGGCGCTTGTACGCGAGAGAACTACCGGCTCGTGATCGACATGGAAGATGTACAACCTATCGGCCGTTTGTGTGAAGTGCAAGTCCGGCAGATCGGCAGCGACAAAGTTCGTCGTAATCTCGAATATCTCGGCCATATTACCGGACGTAAAGGCGGTATAGTTCGTCGTATCAATGTTGGCGCCATCGGTGTCGGTGAGTTCAAACGTGCTGGCCGTCGAGTTAGCAACGATTATTTCGCGCCCGTTTATCTGCTTCATGCCAACAACGTCGTACAGTTCTAACCTGTCGCCGTCGCTGTACCCGTGGGTTGACTTCGTAGCGACGCCGGGATTAGCCAGAGTGACAGATGTGATGGACTGGCCGGTCTGTACCGTAATGGCTTGGTTGTTGAACACGCGGATATAGTTCACCCCGAATTCAAGTATGTAGTCGTTACCCGAGTTGTGGCGGAAGGGGATCAAGCGCACGCTTTGTGCGTTGTCCTTAACGCCGTGCAGGAATGCCGTGCCAGGGCGCCGGGTCCATGGACCTTGCATGACCGACACACCGTTCAGGCAAACGGCCATGCCCTTCGGATACTTGTCGATATCCGAACGAGCGTGCATGAGTGGAGACCACTCGCCCGAGTTGAACCCGTTTTGAATTTGCGACGTGCGGCCCATCTTATCGCCTTTCGCTAATCCAAGTGTCCTCTGGGAATTCGATAGCCGTTGCCTCAATGGAGCCAACGCGTTTCGCTTCTGCTATCGCGGTTTTGTAATCGTCCTTAAGGGACTTTTTCTTGCCACCGCTGCCGGTGACTTCCTCGCATATTTCGAAAGCGACCTTCGTTGCAAATGCGTTTTCGAAAAGCGCGTCGTACAAGTTCGCTGACTTGACTTCGTGGATGTACTTGATATATAGTGGCGCCGCATCTTTCGTGACGATGAACAGAGTATCCGTGTCGTCGCTCTCAAGGCGCCAGTCTGTACGCTGTCCGGTCTCGTCATCGAATATCAGACGTATGAAGCCGGTCGGCGTTGTGAATCGATTTAGGTTACCCCAAATAGTTGTTGCTGTGTCTTTCGCCAGGGTGGCGCGACGGGTCGCGAATCCCCAATGGAAACGACGTAGCTCGGCGCGCTTGATCGAATCATAAACCGCTTTTACCGAACGGGCGTTCGGATGATTCTGGTCAAAAGACTCGACGCGTTCGGCGCCGAGTTTCTGAAGTGCATAGTTAGCGACCGCGATATCGGAAGTCGACATTATGTCGCATTCGTGATAATAGCGATTTTGTCGCCGGGTTGAACTGCAAGGTCAACGGTGCCGTCAGCAGGTATCCGCATAGAATCCGCAGCCGTGGCCGTTGGACTTTTACCCACTTTGTACGAGATAATCCCGTTAGAGTGTACCCGGATAAATTGCGTATTCGCGTTGAAAGCGTCTGACTGTTGACTTGTGCCACTGTTGGTGATGGCACCTTGCTCCGCAATCGGGCCACCAAACGGCAGCCCGGCACGGTAATCGGCGTATTCGGTAATGTAGGTTTTCGCCATAATTACCCCTTACGAGCTAGATGTAATCGGCCAAACCTTCGCCGATTCAAGCTTGGCGAGAATACCCTTGACCGCGACCACGAGTCGCTGTTTACCTTCGTTCGTCGCACCGTAGATCGCGTCATCAAAGACGAGTTCCACGGTTGCGCTTGCTCCGGTCAGCGTTCCACCAGTTGCAGCACCAGTGAAGTCGCTCGGCGCGCTTTGCGGTGCTTCGCTTGCCGAAAAAATGTAACGATCTGCCATTGTGTTTTCTCCTGAAAAGTGAGCGATAGACCGAAGCCTATCGCTCGTGCCAGAATTACTCAGGCATGACGTACTTGACTTCCATTCCGACAGCCGTTGCGGCGCCGGTCGAGACGGTGACCACGCTGACAACGATGTCATACTCGACATCACCGGTTGCGCTGGCCGTGCCGACTGCCGTGGCGTACGCGGTCTTAAGATCAAGAGCGCGATCGGCGGGAACCGGAACGGTGTTCACGTTGACACCAGCGTTGGCGGTGAGCGCAACGGCGGTAGCGAACACGTCGTCATCGATAGCGATGCCGTCGTTCGGGCGGAACAGACCGATTTTGACCGAGCCGTTACCCATGGAAGCGTTGAAAAGGCCAATATGCGTGACGCGCGCTCGTGCCGGAACCCGGACGAAAGCGTTAGTCTGCGCGGCAGTGGCAGGAGTGAGGGTAAGGACGCCATACGCGGAACGTTCAGCACCACCCTTTTGAATCTGGGACACCTTGGTAACTGGTACGGTGTCCTGATTCGTAACGACTGTGGCTTGATTTGTGTGAGCCATGAAAATTTCTCCAATTAGTCAGGAAGTGGGTTAGATTTTGTCGTCGCAGATGACTTTGATGACTTTACCCAACTGAGTGCGAGTCGCACCAATGGTGTGGCAAAGGTACACTTGCCACGCGTAGGACTTGTCGGCCCGCTTGGTAACTTCGGTTTGCGTGTCCGTCCACAAGCCAAGGTGAAGGCCAGACTTCAGCCATGCCGGAACTTCACGGTTTCCACCGGTAACATTCAGGCGCTCGCTGAGGATGAAGTTCACGCCCATGAAGCGACGGACTTTGCCCTCTTCGAGTACGGCGGTCGAGCCGTAATCCTTGTTGTGAATCTGGACTTCCTTGAGCAACGAGTCATGTTCGTAGCTGGAAATCGCGCTGGAAACCGGCTCCATGAGCTCACCCTTGTTGGCGCGGATCAGGAGTTCGATGACCTTCTGAAGCTTGGCAACGTTCAGGCTGGACGCGGCGCCACCAACGGTGACCGCTACGTCGTAACTCGTATCCCAGGTTTCGGACGTGGTGCCGTCTTCGCCGGTGAAGTTGGTGCCGAAGACTTTCTCAAGAATCTCGTCGTCCTTCGCACGGTTCATTGCAGCGGAACCGGCAGCGGCGTAAGGAGAAGTCGGGTCGATGATCATACGAAGTACGTCTTGATGATCGATCAGGCTGGCCCACTCGTAGTCCTGCGGCTGGACCCAGCGCTTGTCTTGTGACAGGTCAAGCAAAGGGGTGTCCGCGTGGCGGCTGGTCTTCTTCTGGGCAGTGGCTTCGCCGAACTGCTCGACAACGCTGGCTTTGTTACCAACGTAGGAATTGGTCGAAACGGCTGGCACAAGACGGCTTTCGGTCTGTTGCATCAGGAGTTCGACATTCGCCTTGTACTCTTGTACATTGGCGACTGTGATTGTATCAGGCATGGGAGCCTCCGTAAGTATTTGAAGATAAACAGTTTATCCCTATAGGTTGGGACTGACCGGCTTATCTCTTACAGAGGGCCACTGAAGTGGTACACACAAGGGGCGAAGGTGCTTGTCCTTTTCGACCACTTACACCCTAGTATAGCATACGGACTACCGGCGCTTTTCGGCCTCCAGCTTACGGCGCGCAGCCGCTGTCTTACCCATGGGTGGAGCCACGTTCTCGACCACCCAGGTGTACCACCCTTCGGCGGCTTCCTGGACGGATTCGGGATTCGAGAACGGCGAACGGACGGCGGCTTCAATACACCGCATCCGTAGTTCCCGATCCGCATCGGAGCGGACCGGTTCACTAATCGGCCGGTTATGCACGGATCAGACTTTCCGTTGAGCCTTGCTCGGGGTGAGCCTTGTTGATCAATGCACGACGCTTGGCGACGGCTGCTTGGTGACCCGGATGCGTGCGGTCTGTCAGCGCTGCCGTGAAGTTCTTGTCAAGCTTCAGGGCCTCAAGTTCGGCGGTGGCTTCGGACGGTGTAAGTTCACCCTTGAATCCGTTGGACGTATCGCCGCTGACGAAGTTGTCTTCGGTCATCTTGCCGCCCAGGTCAGCGAATAACTTCATGGTCTTGGCATAACCCATGGTCGCCTCGATAGCATTAACCGCGTCGACGGGAAAGCCAAGTTGCTTGGCCGCGGTACTCGCGCGGTTCATCATCTTGTCATGGCCATCGCGCCACTCGTCCTTCAGGGTCTGCTTGTCAACTACGACTTGTGCTTCGTAGTCCTTGGCCGTGGCCGCCTGCGCCTCGTTGAAGTAATCATTATTCGCCGCGAACAGTGCAGCCGCTGTGTCTGCTGATATGCCGAGTTCGTGGAACTTATTCCGCGCCCATTCCTGGTACTTCGGGTCAAGTTGCTGACCTTCGGGTGCTGTCAGTTCGTAACCTTCGGCAGTCTCCGGCGCACCGAGTTTGGTCCAAAATGCTCGCTGGCCTTCCGGATCGTCTGCGCGCGGCAGTTCGATCACGCTGTCAGCCGGTTTGCCGTGTAGTTTCTCCAGGTGTTGGTACGAAGCGACGGCTCTTAACGGGTCCTCGTTCCATCCCTTGTTCGTAATGAACGCCGCAGTTTCCGTATCAGCGCCACTGAACCACGTATCAGCGTGTCCGCTAACATCGCCGTCCACACTACCAGTACCACCGTTAGTATCAGTGCCAGCAGCACCAGTATCAGTACCAGCCGCACCGCTACTTGCATCACCGCCTGTACCATCGCCGCCCCCTTCCATTAAGAAATGTTTCCAACTAAGCATTGTCTTCCTCCGTTCCTGTTTCGTAGTTTAGTAATTCATCCATCATCGCGAGCATTTCCGCCGACTTCAATTCCTCGACGCATTTGTTATCTTCGTAGGCGCACTCGCGGAAGTCCTGAGTAAACACTAGCACCCAATGCGACTGGCACCCGGCGCACGCCAGTTCCTTCGGCCATACGTGGCGGACTTTCCAGTTGTACACGTTGTGCCGGGTGATGCCGCGGTCGTCCGGGTCCACGGATGTGATACCGTAAACGATCGGACAATCGGTCGTACCCGCAAGGTGCAGCATTCCGCCGTCCACGCCGACGATAGCTTCAGCGTTTCCAATGATGTCACGCGCTTCCATGAGAGTCGTTTTGTCTCGCATGTCTACGCACAAATCCTGTATCTGTTGCGGCATGCGTTCGAAGGTGTCCCGGACTTGAAGCGCTATGGTGTCGTGCGAAGCCTTGACGTGTGTCGTAGACTTGCCGACGACTACGACTTCGTATCCTCGCGCCCGAATCCCGACAATGACTTCCTGCATGATGCGCGGGTGGAAAATCTTGTTATCCGACGTGGCGCCGGACGATATGACAACGTACTGTTTCGGCAGGCCGTGCATTGGTTTGACCGGCGACCAATGCGGGTAGTTCATGTCGGCCGTGGTGCGCGGGATCGTATCCAGTTGCACAACGAAGCCGAAGGTCACCAAGTCCATTTTGTTCCTGGTTACGGTGTCCTTTAGACCACAGTTCACCACGGCCGGGCCTGCCTCGGAGCGTACGTGTGTCTTCATATCGAAGGTGTGGAGTGCCTTTATCTGGATTCCCGGACCGCCGACAAGGTGCTTGACAAGGTCCATCTGGTGTTCTGGTACCCACAAGGTGAAGCCAAGGTCAAGCGAATTGATCTTGCGCGCATAGATGATCGCGGGGAGGCTGGTAATTAGATCGCCCAGCGCTGCATGCGTCATCAGAAAGTGTACGTGGTCCTCAGTACGAACCGTTGTGCCATCGCGGTACATTAGCCATCCCCTTCTGCAAAGAGTTGCCACAGTTCTTGATCATTCAGCCGGATGTGCTGCTGAATACGGAGCCAGACTTCCCGGCGCCCCACCAGTTGATTGCGCACGGCTTCATCGGCATGGAACGTGGACGCGTTGGCCCGGCAGAATCGCGCCAAGTCGGCAAGCACCATCCTGGGAGGATACCCGTCGAACGTGCGGACGTAGTTCATGCGCCGCGTCGCGAGGTATGACTTGGCCAGTTTGATGGATGTGTTGAGGTCTACGCTCACGCCGGGTCGCCCTTGTAATCCTCAATCTTGTGGACCGGTGACTTCTTTACCGGCTTTTCCTTACGGGCGAACGGTACCGGCTCACCCATGTCTAGGAAGGGCTTGACCGCCTTGACGAGAAAGCGCCACTCGATAACGACATTATTCTCGCGCATTTCCAGATCGCGCCATTCGCCATTCGTACGCTGTTCCTCGGTGATACGCTCGTCGAGGACACAATTCAAGTTACCTGCCATATCGAAATCGATACGATTGTATCTCCAGAAGGGTGTGAGTCGTCCGCCGACTGTTTCAATCATAGCGCGAAAGTTCGCCTGACAAAACATCGCGATTGTGTCCGGTGTCACTGGCATGCGGTGCGTCGGGTCGTTGAGGAAGACATTGTGGCGCGGATGCGGGATCGCAATCGAACAGACCGCGTTCGGCTTGAGGACCCGATACAGTTCCTTCATGAAGTGGAAGAATTCTTCCGTCGTCAGGTGCTCCAGGATATGATGGGCCAGGGTTTCATCCACCGAGTCAGTGGGGAACGGCCACGTATCGACACCGAGATTCAGGACCATGTCCGGATTTTCGGACGGCTCCATATCGATGTTGGTCCAGCCGGGTAGCTTCTGGTGGCCACAACCTAAATTAAGCTTGCTGTGTTGATTTAGCTTGATCGTGCCACTTGACTTCATCATATTGCCAATTAGTTTGCTTGGCTGCGACAGTGTCTGCGCGTGTTCCGCGCTCGGGGTGTTGCCGGTTTCAGGGGTGCTCATAATCTCAGTCTGTGCCCTTCTAGTTTGAAAGTGTGGTCGAACAGTTTCGAAAAGTCATCATGTAATGTAACGCTCACCCGATAGCCGGGCATCATCAAAACGAAAGGCCGAAACCGAAAATGGGCTATTACTGTTTTCTCTTTCCCTTCCCAAATCCCGGCCCGTAATGCGGGCGTATGTTTCGCGAAGTCTCCGTTCTGTAATATCGGTTGTCCGGGTGTCACGTCCAGCACTGGTACACCCTTCGGGTCCATAAATAAAATCGAGTATCCGTTGGTCAAGGAGTTTTTCAATCCGCCGTATCGCTTCCTCTCGGGTTTGTCTTTTCCGGCTATCGTCACAGTCAACGATGATATCAGCGTTTCGTGATCGGGCGCCGAGTCGTAAAAGAATTCGGTTGGTGAGGCGTAGTCGCCAAGCGCGTCCGTTTCGCCGGATGCGGTGGACAAGTGAACGGATACGCGATCTTCGGGTCTCGGGTTGTCGAAGTATGGCAAAGGTCATGTGGGTGCGTTGTTTTTTATTCTGGTGATTCTTGGCCGGGTGCGGCTCCACTTTTCGCCATACCTGCCACCGCAGGTAGTGCGTCGATTGCTTGTTGCTGTGCCTCTTTTTCGGCGCGTCCTGCGCGAATCTCTTCGACTGCCTCTTCGGCACGGGTCCACTCGACCGGCGCACCGTTGATCTGCTGAATTGCTGGTACGGCGACATCAAAGTCAAACCAGTCCAGGGGCGACGCGTCACCCGTGGCCTGTACGTGTTCTAGTGTCATGGACAGCGAACGCATAAAGCCGGACGCCTTCTCGGCCTCGCGCATGCGGGACATTGGCGAATTGTACTCAATGGTATACAACATCGCTTCCGGGTCCTGCAAGATCGGCGGCAGTTCAGGTACAAGACCCTGTTGCGCGAGTAAGTCGACTTCGCGCTCGATCAAGCGTCCAAGGAATTCAGCCTGAAGGCGGCCAGCCGTTGGTGCGACGAGCATGCCCTTTTCGCGAGCGCGCTCCAGGACTTCCGTCGCGGTCATTTGCGGTGAGTCAAGTAGAATCTGAAAGAGGGTAATCAAGAACGCATCGTTAATGGTCTTGGCTTCCATTTCCATCAGTTCGAATCCGGCAGCCAAGTTCCCGGTCGGTAACGTGTCGACCATGCGCTTGCCGTCCTTGTTCAGTCCGCCCGCGTTCAGTGCGCCGGACTTCATACTAAAGCCACCCAGGTTGCCATCGTCGTGTGAAAGCAGTACCGGTGAAAGCGTACGCTGACCCTGGATCAACGTGTCCTTTTTCTCTTGGTTGATAACCTTGATCGACGGCAATACCATCTGCGTCGGACCACGGCCGTAAATCTCGTTCGGTGCCTGCGTGTAACGCGCGATCGGGTAAGGGAACGTCCGGAAGCCGCCTTCTTGCAGCTTCACTTGCTCCGGTACGAACACATAGCAGGACTTGAAGCGCATGCCGACGTGGTCCATGCGATTAGGGTCATAGTCCCGCCGCGGCTCCACAATGTGCATTATCTCTAACTCTTCCTCCATCTGGGAAGGGTTGGCATTCTTGGAGCGCACGGACTCCGGCACGTTCGCGAATTTCTCGACCATCTGGTTCACAGACATCCGGAAAAAACGGTACGCGGTATCGATCACCCCTGCATGGTTGGGAACAAAGTAAATCTCCCCTAAGTGGATATTCTTGTATCGCAGACCTGGGGAATCATCCGGCTGGTCAACGAACAGAATACCGTTACCATAGGCACCGATACTCGCGTACGACTGCTGAGAGTTTCCGACGAAGTTGGCGACCGGGCGATACCGGTACCGAAACAGCGCTTCGTTAAACTCTTCGTAAAATTTGCGAGCCTGCCGGTTGTTCTTGAGCATTTTATCGGCCGGTCGCAAGTGTGCCCAGAATGAATTTTGCGGCGTAATGAGAGATTCGATTACTGCCGAAAATCGCTGGTTAGCGATAATCGCGGTTGAATCGTACGCGTCTTGGGTCTTCTTTTGCCCTTCGGACCCGTTCAGGTTGTGCGTCTGACGGGAGAAGAAAGAACCGGAATGCTCCGGGATCACCCGTCGTGCGGATTCTTCCCATTGCGTTTCCCAGTTGCCACGCTTGGAGCGCAGTTGCGCACCACGCTGGATGTAATGTCGTACGTCGTCTGACATTAGCCTAGTAATTCTTGTGATGCGAATGCAGTACCGCGAGCGCGACGCTTACGTCCGGCGCGGTTCGCACTGTCCACTGTGCCGCCACCCTCTTCGCCTGTCATTACTGGGCCACTGTTGGTGATCAGCGATTCGGATGCACGCGTCGTCGGGTTGGTGATGGGCGGTGGTGCTGCTGCGGATACCGGTGCTATGGCTGCGGCTGCGGCTCCACCGCCGTTATATGAAGTACCGCCGCGCGGCACGTACCTTGATTTTGTTTGGGCACCGCCACCCATCCATCCGGAATTTGATGTGTTGTTATTACTTCCTGAGCCGTAAGGCATGCTATTCCCCGTTCGATTTTGCTGCGCGCATATCCATCAAGGCACGCATGCCAGGATTCGTCTGCACAAGGTTGGCCTCGGGGGCGACCGTAGATTGATTGATCGCCGTGGCGACCTTCGCTTGTCGTTCTTTACGAACAAGGTCCGGGTCTCGCTTGTGACGATTCCCGGACCTTGGCTTTACTTCATCACGCATGTGGTGCGCTTAGTTCAATACCGTGGTAACGGTAATGGCCGAAAGAGAAGCCGGAACATTGATATCGACGCCAACTGACCAAGGACCTTGAACGCCATCCTTGATAGCGCGAACCCGGTGACAGTAATCGGCGTCATCCTGAACGGTGTCGACGAAACTAAGTACGTCCGCGGCCGGGCTGGCGATCGTGGTCCACGAATTGACGTTCGCCAGGGCACAAGTATTCGCGTTGCGCTGTACTTGGTAACTGTCTTCGGAACCGGCGTCGGTCCACGAGACGGTAATGGTTTCATCAAAGGCGAAGGCGGAAAGCGAAAACAGAAAGACGGCAACAGCGGCAAGGAATCTCATGGGCGTAATCTCCGGTGATTGATGTGAGGAAAGATATCGAACTACCTTTAACACATAGTATAGCACATCAGATCGTGAATTCATAGTCGCCGGTACCATGGGCGATGCGCTGCGGCCCTGGCCCATTATCCTGCGGGCGCCGTGGAGGGTTATCGACTTCGTGCGTACAAGCCAAGGAATCCATCTTATCGGGCGAATCGACGCCGCGCTTTTTCAATTCTTCCTTGGATTCGAGTATCTTCTTGGTGTCTTCCTTGCCGCCTGACCACTTCCATTGCCGGTTGGTCGCCTCATATGATAGGCTACCCTTCTCGCCGTCGTCCATGGGGATCATGGCGCCGGGCAGCCAGTCCCGGACCTTGGCCCAGAGTCGGGTACCGTTGGTCTTGAATTCGTCGGTCTGCCCCTGGATCATGCCGAACCGGACTTCGTGCAGGATGCCGGGAAAGGGTAACTTACGTTTCAGGATGTCAATCACACCGGTACCCATCCCGAAGTCGATGCAGATGGCGTCCGGCTTGTATGCGGCGTCCAGGTCAAGCACTGCCTGCGCGATCTGGACGTTATCCTTGCCTTGCCACTCCCCGTGCGTCTTCGGGCCGCAGCAATCGCGCGCATTCCGGCCTTGCCTGAATTGCCATGTGGTCCTGCCGCGTGGAGCCGGGTCCACCCCGAGTATTAGCTTATCGGTGCCAGGGTTGAGGGTGAGCATGTTGTGCATGGCCGTTTCCACGTTCTCCGTGGGAATGAACTGGCCTTCCTCGGTCTTCGGCGGCAATCCGTCAATCTCGACCCGGACAAAGTCCGAATCCTCGCCGTACCTAAGTATTTGTTTGCGTATTACATTCTGGTCAATGCCTTCCATTCCCCGGGTGGACAGCGTCTCGCTATACCAGCCGGTGGCGTGGTTCTTGTCGTAGAATATGTCATGGAACCGGCCCTGACGATTCCGCATCTGCGACATGCCGAACCAGAAGCGATACGGGTTAATTTCCGTGAAGAATCCTTCAGTTACGTTCCATATGCCGTCTGGGATACCGGCTGCCTCGTCGAACATCACGCACATACCATAAGGGTTGTGCGCTCCGGCGAAGGCGTTCTCGTTGTCGGCATTCCAGGTCTGGGCGGCGCAGTACCAGTACTTCGGATCGATCCCGAGTCCACCGGCTTCGGGCGGCTGGTTCACGAGTTTCTGAAGCCAAGCGGCTGGCGTGATCCGCATCGCGTCCACTTCGAACCAATGGGCGTTTACCGAGGCGCCGAACCAGACCGCGAATTCTGGGAAGGTCTTGGCGCGCATCTGGGCCTCGGTGTTGGCTGACACGATGATGGGTGCGCCTATCCGGACGGACATGCACCAATGCGCTACCATCGCAAGCAGTGCGGTCTTGCCGGGTCCGCGGCCGGAGGACTTGCAGGACTGATACACGTCGAGCGGCAAGTCCAGGTCGTAGGCGGCGCGGTTCTCGCGGACGTGGTCCCTGATGCGTTCTAGCTCGCGCATTTGCCAGGGGCGGGGACCTTTGAATTTCTCGAATAACGTACCCTTGCGGCCCCACGGAAAACAGTACATGACGTGCTTGACCGGGTCGTCGCGGAACGAAAGAATCTTTGTTAGTATCTCTTTTTCTTGGTCGATCGTTCCACGCATTTTTTTCCTCAGTGAATCATATACTTACCCGGCCGGCAGTCGTTCTCTCCCTGGGAACGATCGTACTCAATTGTATCACATACTCTTGACACGGTTCGCATCTAACCCTTTTCGTCAACCGCTGCGCGATACCGTCGATACCACGCCAACAGCTTCAGCGGATCGAACATGTACACCTTGTGCCCGGCCGCGTTCACGCACATCAGTTCACCGCGCGGGAAGCCTCCCGGTTTCTTGTCCATGACAAGATTGACGCTGACCAAGTTCGCCTCGGCTATCAAGGCCTTCTGCTGTATGTCCTGCGGTCTCATTCAGCACCACACGAGCAACACGGCTCGCCGTGCCACCACCAGCACTTACAGTGGAGGCCGTCTTCCGTCTTCGCGCAGGAGCCGAAGTCCGTCCGGCGTGCTTCCTGCATTACCGTATCCCGGTTCTGGCTGCACTCGTCGAACACGAGCAGCGGGCCGCGATCCTCGGCGGCCGGGTAGTCACTAGGCTGCGTAAGGTACGCTTGCCGCAGCAGTAAGTTGCGATTCTCGGTGTACTGCCGGATGTGCGCCTCGCTGATATCGGCGCGCGGCTTGCGGGTGAAGATGGCCCGGTCCGCCAAGTACGCGAGATACAGCACAAGAGCGATGCCGCCACAGACTACAACCGTACCGCCGAGCATCAGTAATATATCAACGATTGTCCAAACAATTTCCATGTCACCCTCCGTGATCCGTAAGCTACCATTCTACCCCAAGTCGTACATCCAAGCGTCGGATGACTTCCACTGTTGCGCATGAGCGCGTATCGCCTCGCGCCGTCGCTCCAAGACTTCGGTCGCGTTAAGCATGGGATCCGGTTCCGGCTCCACCTTCATACTGAACTGTTCAACGACGGCCATTATCTGCGGGTGCGTCGGCTGGTCGTCGAAGCGCTTCTCGTACACCACCTTTCCGCCACCCTCCGTATATGTCAGCCACCAGCAATTCGCGGCCGGGTCCCGGTGCGTCGTAAGGAAGTCGCCGCGCTGGCCGATCCCGAGCGGAATGATACCGTCTCGCTGTTTGCCCATCATCTTGCGTATCCGTCCTTTCTGTCGTTGGTTCCAAACATCCGCATCAGTTCGTCCGCGATCAGTTTCGCGATGCCGTTCGCGTGATCCTGTCGCAGCTTGAATATCCGGCGACGTTGCTCGACCGCGTTTCCCTTACCACCCCACATGCCGGGTGAGGCCAGCATTAGGGAGAACGGTTCGTCGCTCCACTCAAGCGGCTCCCGTAATTCGCGCATCAGGCTTTGGCTGATCGGAAGCGCCACGGTTTCGGAGCGCTCGCCGTACTGGCCGATGTGTAACGTCAGTTCGATCGCCGGATCCCTCATGTCGGCAGGCCGCGTACGCCACGGATGAAGGTCACCAATATCCAGCCAAAGGTTACGATGGCCGTTATGAGCACCACGTTTTTCACGATAGCATCGATTGCGCAGGTCGTCACTGGGGTCACCTATTTCGGGTTAAGATCATCATTTTATCTCAATTTTTATACCGGGTCAAGGCCGACCATCCCCTGATGGGCGATCGGCGACGAATCTTGGGGTACCCCGTCCCCCACTCCCCCCTTAAGAATCAATGACTTAGCAAACTGCGAAACGTTCGTTACGCCCCACGCTACATCAATGCCGCTAGCTCTGGCACGGCTGTCGCCACGCCTTCAATCGTCAATGCCTCGTGTGCTTCGAGGCGTGCATTAGCGTCGGCAATGATCTTGTTAAGGTCTAGCGTCTTGACATTGAAGTCTGCACGCACGCGCTGGCCATACTTGTCTGGGTCTTTCTTCTCGATCAGCCACATTAGCCCATTGATCTTATTGCGCGCGTGTCTAGGGTCAAGGCCCGCATTAGAAATGGTGCGCCGCAATTCATCCATATCCGCCTGCGCGCTTTCCTTCATAGCATCATGGAAGGCATCCCGCGTTTGTTGCGGACTTTCACGCCTAAAAGCGTAAACCGCTGACCGGCTATATGGTTTCGACTCGCACACATCGCCAATAGTCTGCCCATCTGCGATTGCGTCCAATATATCCAGCCAGTCGGATTCGATCGCTGCGAACGTTTCGCGGCTTATCCTTGTTGCCATTACATTACCTTCCGTGATCCTGTTTCGATAACCCATTGTAGCATCTGCCGTACGACGTAACCCTTACAGGGGTTACGCGTCGAATCGTACGTTTTCCGTACGCTGTTGATAGGTTAGCGCCTGCTTACCTGCAAACTGAAGCCTAGAGCCGATCCACGTTTTACAGCGTACGGCAAACGTACGGCAAACGTACGAAAAGCGTACGAATCCCACGATACGAAAATCGTACGGTCAGCGTACGCTAACCTGCAAAGCTAGCATAGGCCTCAAACAGGCGTACGATTTTTGAAGCCGTTTTTCAGACCCTAAATCGTACGCTTAATAAATAGGCAGTGACAAATAGACCACCATCAAATCAACGACTTGCCAAATACTTATCCACAATGCGCCAAAAAGGCTTGACGGCATGACCCCAGTGCCTGTAAAGTTCGCTTTATCGGATACGCAAACACACACGAAGGGGAACACAACATGAGTCGTACGTACAAAGAAGCCGCAGCAAACATCAAAGCCTGCAATTGCTCGTCCGGATGGATTCAGCGCGCGCTTGTTGATCTTGAGGACCGCGATTGTGTCGACGCCTATTATGATGCGCTCGCACTGGCTGCACTCGCCAAGCGCCGCATGGACGAAGCACTGAACAAGGGGATATCATGATCACCATAGACTTCACATTCCAAACAGTGACACCAGAGTCAGCAGAATGCGGCGACTTTGACAGTCATGGTTTCATCACACCCGGACACTGTAAATACTCGGCAGAGCAATACGACGAACGCCAACAGTGGAAACAAGGTGATTTAGCCCACTACGTCCAGTTTGCGCAAGAGCTAGGCATTCAGTCTGACGGGTTATGCTCTGTCGACTCGGACATCGACTACCGAAGCGGCGAAGAGACAACGCACTCAATGCATATCGAAGGCGCAACACCTAGCACGCAAGCACGCATTGCGCGTTTGCTCGACAACTAAAGGAGGTCGTCATGACAGTCAACTGGGAATCACTCGCGATCACCGAGCAAGAGCGCGCATACTCAACGGCGTACGCTGAACACGCGCCACGATATCGCACCATATGGCGCAATCGCGATGTGAAAGAGTGCCGAGGCGCACTGCGCGACATTCACGAAACGTTAGCAATCCACTCAGGCCCTAGCGAGTATACGGGGAAACTGTGGGCGGAACTGGACGCGATACGTGACCGCGTCATCATCTTACAACGGAAAGGGGAATAGCATGACACAGCATTATAGCGACGAATCAAGAACCGAGGACACATGGTCCTTGCCTGACGTCGAGACGTTTCAGCTAACTGCACTGGAGGTAGCAGAATCAGACCGATACGAAGATGAACACTGGGAGTTCATGAAGCGGCACGAATTCAGGTTAGCGGACATGAACAGCAAAACACGCGAGGCGATGTTAGACGCCATGGTTGACGAACTAGCGATCGAAGGCGGGTGGTTCTGGTGGACATGTTTTCCGGGTTGTATGCCTGATTCGTCGCCGACGGGACCGTTCACTACCGAAGCGGAAGCTGTCGCCGATGCCCGCGATTTTGATTGAAAGGGGAATAAATCATGGAATTTCACTTCGAAACGTTCTTTGTCTCATGGCGTGATTTTGCTGAGGCCTCAGTCGACACTTGGCAAGGGGAGCGCATGGCAGAGACGACCGAGTCATGTAATTGGCTATCCGAAGCGGAATCATTGCAGGGTTGGTATTGGTGGACGTGTCAACCTGGCTGCCTGCCTGATAGTGAAGCGGACGGGCCGTACGGGTCCGCGCAAGACGCGGTCCGGGTCGCTACTGATGGTTTAGTTCAATCGCGCGATGAAAGCGGCCGCTTTACCGGAGTGTATGAATTCTCCGAATAAAGTAATTGAAATAGTTCTTGACACCCGGAATCCATGAGCGTATATTTCGGGTTGTTCTATCGCACTACATCTTAACTGATACGGGGAACCACATGGCCACAGCCACCAAAAAAGCCAAGCGCGATATCTACGCTGAAACCACAGCCGCGATGATCACGCTTCTTGAGGGCGACAAACTCGGAAATTGGAAAGCATCATGGAACCGCACGACATCGCGCGGAATGCCAGTCAAGCACGACGGCAAAGCGTACAGGGGCGTTAACGTTCTGATGCTTTGGTGCGCACAGCAAGACAACGGATTCAAGTCTAACTGCTGGATGACATATCGTCAGGCAGAGACGTACGGCGGGAACGTGATCAAAGGCGAGCGTAGCAAAGCGCGATCGATCTTGTTCAAGCCGTTCACCAAAGGCGAGAAGCAAGAAGGCGGCGAAGTGAAAGAGAAAAGCTTTTTAATGATCCGCGATTATGCCGTGTTCAACGTTGATCAAATCGAAAACCTGCCAGGGCGATTCTACGCCAGCATCACGCCGTCGGCCGGATTCGTGAATCCTGATGAGCGCACAGATAGAATAGACGAGTGGTTCGAAAATCTCGGCATGGATTTACAGCATGGCGGCGATCGTGCATTTTTCCGGCCGTCGACCGATCAGGTACAAATGCCAAACTTT
>Ga0255047_10000270_pt1 | contig 40525 bp, 67 predicted proteins | sample JV7_2_1_MG_FD_183640 | JGI IMG/M metagenome (GOLD analysis project Ga0255047, IMG submission 183640) | Seawater microbial communities from Jervis Inlet, British Columbia, Canada - JV7_2_1 | ecosystem: Environmental > Aquatic > Marine > Inlet | place: Canada: British Columbia | collected 2016-10-06
CGGTCTAGGTTACGGTTACGGTGACGGTTACGGTCACGGTGACGGTGAAGGTTACGGTTACGGTCTCGGTCTCGGTGACGGTGACGGTTACGGTGACGGTGACGGTGACGGTTACGGTTACGGTCACGGTCACGGTCACGGTGACGGTGAAGGTTACGGTTACGGTCTCGGTCTCGGTCACGGTGACGGTGAAGGTTACGGTTACGGTCTCGGTCTCGGTGACGGTGACGGTAAAGGTTACGGTTACGGTGGTTAATAAAATTGAATCATATAAACTAATAATAAAAACCAACAAAAAAGGATAATATTATGTCAGATAAAAAATACGATAATACTAATAGAGGAGCTGTTTGGAAAAACAGTGACAAGAAATCAGAAACGCATCCCGACTTCAAAGGGAACCTAAACGTAGATGGAGTGGAATACTTCCTAGACTTCTGGGCAAATGATCCAGAAGGCCGCCGTCCCGACTTCTCTGTGCAAGTGAAGAAGAAGGATAAGCAGCCAGGTGGATATACGCCAGCAGTCGATGATGGTTCGGCTCCATTCTAAACAATAACAACTAAAGAGAGATAAAACAATGTCACACTATTACACACAAGACGGAACCCCTCGCTATACTGTCCCTAAAAAGGACGGTAGCGGGGAACGTTCCACTACTATCGCGGATGCACGAAAACTAAAGCTTCTGCCATCCGTTACAACAGTTCTACAAGTCCTAGCTAAGCCAGGTCTAGATAGATGGAAGCTTATGCAGGTTGCAGATGCTTGTTATGATGATAAGATAACTAGCACAGAATGGGAGCTTGAGGATTATTCCCGCGAAATGATTAAGCGAGCTTTTGAGCAAGTGGATGATGCTGCTGATCTCGGAACGCTTATACATAAAGCACTTGAATGTTACTTCCAGCGGGTCGATTTCAATTCATTGGAAACAGTGGTAATTGGAGATAAGACCGTAGGGCTACATGAAATATGCACAGATGTCGAGGTATGGACGGAGGATAACCTTGTAAGTATCACAGAATCAGAGCTTTGCTTAGTAGATGGTAAGCATGGTTTTGCTGGCCTCACTGATTGCGTTATATTGAAGGAGGGCAAACACGGCATTCTCGACTTCAAGACAAGAAAGTTTGACCAAATCAAGGGTCTGAAGCCGTATGACGAGCATCCTGTCCAAATTGCTGCTTACCACATGGCTAAGTATGGACAAATCACAGATGATGCCATAGGGTGCAATTTATATATAAGCTCAACAGTAGCGGGACTCATACATGGAATATGGTATGATGCTCCCAAGCTACGTGAGAGTTGGGAGATATTTAAAGCAGCTCTTACAATATGGAAGATTCAGAAGAACTATCAAAGCGGGACAGTATCATGACGCACGAAAAGGCACAACTAGAGGGGCTAGTGGGAATACTATGGGAATTAGGGGGTAGACATCTACATGAAAGCGGTCAGCGATACCGTAGATCCACTGATAATGAGTCTGTAGCCTTCTGGCTCCCTGAAGATATGATAAAAAACGACATTAAACGGCTGGCTGACTCCAATAATATCCAAACGAGGAGAAACAGCATAGGGGGGCAAGTAAATGATAATGGCAAGTGAGAATATACAGCAAGTAACCAGAAAAGACATTGAGCACCAGCTACTAGCTTGTATCTTGCATGACCCTGAGCGTAACGTCATCAATGACTGCGTATCAGGGGGCATCGAGTCGAGTATGTTCGATGGGGCAAGTCTACGAGTGTGGGATGCTATGATAGAGCTATGGAATGACGATGAGGAAATTGACACTGCCACTGTAGGTATTAAGTCAGGATTGTCATTCATAGACATAATAGACATCGAGAATGTTCGGGATGGATGCGTAGGCCATAAAATGTTCATTGATGAACTACTCAAATGGGACACTCGACACCGCTTAGACAGGATTAGCATGTATATCCAAGACAATGCTAGTAGTGATCCAGATGATACCGTCTGCCAAGTGCTGAGAATGGCTGAGGATCGCCCTGTAGTGAAGGTGGAGGAAAACTCCGCTGGTGTTATATGCAAAGGCTTCGTAGAGCGTATAAGAGCCTTAGAGAAAGAAGGGGCAAGTATAACGACCAACTTACCCTCCTTAAATCATCTTATGCCTATAAGGAACGGGCAGCTATTAACCCTAGCTGCTCGTCCTGGCTTCGGTAAAACTGCTTTAGCATGTCAGTTGGCCTTTTATTCTGCTGTAGTTCAAAATAAGTCTGTGGCATTCTTCTCTATGGAGATGTCTAGGGATGAGCTGATGATGCGAGGGCTATCTATGATGAGCGAAACCTCAGGAGGGCTGATTAAGGAGGGCATACCTAGCCCCCAAACGGATGCCAAGGTAAATGATGCACTAAACAGGATTGCTGCCTCGGACATACACTTATATGATAACGCCAGCTTAACAACTGACAGGATCTCATCTATATGTAAAAAGCTAAAATCAAAGGGAGGGTTAGACTTCGTTGTAGTGGATTATTTGCAGCTTATCACCCCTTCTGACAAGAAGGCTAATAGAGAGCAGCAAGTGGGGGGCATAGCTAGGGATTTAAAGAAACTCGCTATGAACTTACGCATTCCAGTATTAGCATTATCGCAGCTTAACCGCGATGTAGTCAAAACCAACCGTAAGCCAAACCTATCAGACCTTAGAGAGTCAGGCAGCATTGAGCAGGACAGTGACATTGTTATGTTCATTCACCCTATCGACCCTAATGCTAATGATGATTGCGAGATTATCGTTGAAAAGCACCGCAATGGTTCTATAGGTTCAATTACTACCGAGTTTATGAAGGCTCGTAGCTACTTTAAACAGAAGTGATATGGAGATTGAGACAATTATAGTAGTAATAGTATTTGTGGCGGGGCCAGGAATCTATTATATGATAAAGGGGTTATTTACTATACCCGATAGGACTGACGAGGTTAAGCCTATGTATGTTAAAAGGGATTGGGATGACAGGTAAGCCTAGAAACGGTGGTGAATGGACTGAGGCTAGATTCACTAGCTTTGTTATGTCGCAGCTACGCGGTGGTAGATGGCCTCAAAAATATAAGGCAATACAAGCCGCATATATAGATGATGGAATAAACCCCGAAACAGGTCGCAGATGCAAACTGCATAGGTGCGAGGAATGTAATGATTGCTTTCCTGCTAGTAAAATGCAAGCTGACCACATCGAGCCAATTATACCCTTAACAGGGTTTGACTCATGGGGAGCTGTTATAGAGCGACTGTATTGTGAGGTGGATGGATTTCAGGCAATGTGCAAGCCTTGCCATAAGATTAAAACTAAGGAAGAGAACAGAATAAGGAGAGAGAACAAGAAACTATGAGTGAAGAATCAATATTAGAGGAAGCAGAACGCATTACTGGAGGAGATAGGCAGAATGACTATGGCCCCCCTGACCAAGACTTTGCTAGAACAGCTAAACTATGGAACACATTGCTATCAGCTTACATTAAAGATGGTGAGCTGGATATGCCCCCTGCTGCTGTAGCCTTGTGCATGATAGCCCTAAAGCTATCCCGTGAGACGCACCAGAAGAAAAGAGACTCATGGGTTGATATAGCAGGATATGCTAAATGCGGATATATTTGCAGGGAGTGTGAGAATGACTGAGCAAGATATAATCAAGGTCGCATGTGATGTATGCCACTTAGATTCAGTGGATGTCATGAACAGAACTTCTAGAACAGTGGAGCATGTAGCAGCTAGAATAATTATATCTAGTAAGCTAAGAGAAGAGGGCTATCCTATGGCTGTGATAAAAAGGATGATGAATTATAAATCAAACTCGGCTGTCCTTCATGTATTAGGAATCGCTGACAATCCAGAGCGTCAGTGTCCATATACTAAGAGTAGAATTAAAGTAGCAAATGAGACATACAACAAAATCAACAAATAAGGAGAAAACAATGAAACCAACAATAGAAGAACTACAGAAGCAGCTTGATGCACTTCAGGCACAGATTAACGCGATGTTCGAAGACAGAAATCAGCGCGAAAATAAGGGACTTGAACGACCAGAGTTGGCACATGGGCAGATTTGGAGGTATAAACTAAAAGGAACTGATTATACAGCGATACAAAACCATAAAGGCATATCTCTTTTAGACAACGATACGAGCATGCCCTTTTCTCGGAGCATAGGCTTTGATGGGTGCGAATCATCATTCACTTACATCGGCATGAATCCCAAGGCTCCTAAGCTATTCCCTGAGTGGATTACTGATAGGCGGCCTACTTCGGATGATGCTACTACAGGCGGGTGGCTGTACTCTTGGCGCGAGGGAGATCCTCACGAATTAATCTTTTTTGTTCATCTCTCAAACATAAAACTCGGCACACCTTGGCTACCAATCACAGCCTTTGACCACTGTAAACCTGTATTGATTAAGGAGGTGGAAGGATGAGTGAGGAATATAAGATTTACGCTATGAAAAAAGGGGATCAGTGGTTCGCTGAGGATGTTGATGGCTCGTGGTCAACGGAACTGGAGGATGTGTCCGTGTTCACTGATAGAGATGTAGCCATTTTCTACGCTGAGGTATCTAGGGGCGAAGTAGTTGCCATCCATGATGAGATCAAGAAGCAGGTGCTTCAGGAGGTGAGGCAGCTAGTTTTAAAGACTGACATCGGCAAGTATATAAGGCGTGGCGATATGCTTGAAGCCCTTGACAAGCTAGAGCGTAAGATTAAGGAGGCGGGAGGATGAGTTGCACAGACTGTAAGCATTGCTGGTTTGATGAATTGGTATCAAATGAAAGTGAGAATAATTATGGTTCCAATAAATGGGTATGTGAAGGCCGCCTAAATTCTGGTATAGCAAACCTTAAATCATTTCCCTTTAAGAAAAAAATGAATTGCTTCGAGCCAAAGGAAACCGATGAGTGAGTTTGAGAGAATAGTATTATGGGCTGTATTTTTTGATACATTGCTGGCAAATACAGTTAATATAGCGAGGTGGCTTTTATTATGAGTGAGTGGCAACCGATAGCGACTGCGCCTAAAGACGAAAGCTTTATTATTGTATTCGCAAGATGGGGTTGGGATTATTATTATGCACCGACAGGAGGGCCATATCAAGCTATAGCGTCATTCGATAAGGATTCAGGTAGATTTATACAAACTACCGAAAACCCATACGAAGATTACTCAACTGACGCAACCCATTGGATGCCCCTACCTAAGCCTCCTACCGATTAGCCCCATCTGGCCCATGCGGGGTATGACCGTAATTGTCCTTTATGCAGTTCTCTTGAATCCATTGAACTAAACTAACAGCCTCATCAAAGGTTTTTATGCGATCAAAGGGAACAATCGGCTTCCCTGTATCCATCTCAGTATTAGCAGCAACTATTGAGCTTGCAGGTATCACCACTCCTCGTCCTCTGTATCGTCATCACTCCATATTTCCGCGTCATCACACCCATCCTCCTCTAAAGCCCCGTCATCAAGCTCACAGAGGCCATGATGAGCATCACAGAGTAGGCGGTATATTAAATCTTGGTCGGCATCATGTTCCCAATAGATGGGCTTCCTGTTGTCCTTGATAATAATAATGCTATTATCGAACCACTCGCGCATGATATACATCACTTCATGCATCTTCTTGTTCTGCTCTGGCGTATATCCTAAATCTTCCATCCCTAAAACCTATACGACTGAGGCTATGTGGCAAACAGTTTATGGGGAATAACCTAAGCTTCTCTGCACCAAGGATTTAAGGCTTACCCTACAAAGATGTAGTATCTTCTCCCGTTTGGGCCTATTTGGTCATGGGTTTTGACTTTCCCTGCTGCCTCCAATCGACCAAGTGCCGTTGTCGCCCTAGTTCTAGCCCCCTCATAATATCTAACAGCGAACTCACTGCGCGTAAATGTACCCTCTGGCTTCATATTCCGCTTCTCAGGAACATATTGGAGTGCTTCAAAAGCTTGCTCCATAGGGTCTGCCCCCTTTTTAGTAGACTTTGATCGTATCGAACGCTTTGAATTTGCCATATTTATCTCCTTTTATTACCTGATATTTAATCTCATCCTTATTTGCGTAAATTTCTGCCCATCCCTGAGAATGTTTAAGCTTATTTATGTTCCTACGGGCATACCCTGGATTCAGATCCGTCATACAGGGAACGTGTTGGCATATAACAGGGTCTAGGCTCGCACTTTGCCAATGAATGTCTGCGTGTAAGTCTCCAGCAAACACATGGGACGCTGAACCGCCATAGACCTCGGCATGTTTTTTAGCTGCATTAGCCGCATGGCAATAACCATGAATAAACGCCATTTTACCGAGCTTTAGAACACCACTCCGAGAGCAAAAGGGAGTTGTATGAACTTTGTATTTACGAAACAGATAATTACTCTTCTCTATTATCATCTGGGCGGCATCTGCTCTAGGCCCATCTGTCCCATCAGCTACATCATGTATTCTCCAATCATGATTACCCCAGAGAAAGTAGTTCTTATGGTTTCCCTTATACAGCCTCTCTAGGAATAAGCAGCCAGCTTTATAATCGTCCAACATAGAGCAAGCCTTCTCATCTGCGCTCGCACCCCTTCGTAAACTCTGAAAATCCCAAGCGTCTCCACCGTGAATAACTATGTCTGGCTTAAAATCCTTCTTCCTATCAAAGAATGCCTTTGCCGTCCTATTGTCGATAGCATCACCATGCGTATCGGTGCAAAACATTATTCGTTTGATAGCCACGCTCCCCTTTATGTTACAATTAACTATGCAGTCAACAGTTAATGTATCCTGCCTACGATATAGTCAGCTATGTGGGATTTGAAATATATGAAGAAGGCGACTAAACCACCCCAACCTAAGCTCACGGCTGTTATCACTTTTGCATGATTTGCCGTTTTTTTTTCATTGATAGCAAGGCGTTCAACAATACCAGGAGAGCCCATCTCCTTGTCGCCAACTAAAGCGGTTTCAATGCGGTCTAGCGACTGCTCTAATTTATCAAATCTTTCTTCACTCATATTAACGTGTCTTTGCTATTCCTGCTCCAAAATAAAAGAATGATATGTTTATGGCAAGCCTCCACATCTCAGGGGTCATTAAGAAACCATCAGCCTCCAATACCTTCATCTTGCCCCCACTCTGAAATAGGCCAAATGCCCTATCTTTCACTGGGGTTAAATATGCGTATGTTGTAGGTATGTCGCCATCAAAGGCAAATATGAACACACCCCCAAAAAGTGTCGAGAACACAGCAAACACTATGAACCTACGAACCATAGCCCCTGACACCCCTCCGCGCTTATCAGCTTTATTAGCCGATGAGTCATTGGCTCCAAGACCCTCTAAGGCCATCTTGTGATTGTCGGCAGCATTGGCCTGACTCTGAGCCGCCATCTTCATAACAAACCCCCCTGCTGCTATAGCAAGAGGCTCCATACCACCTAACACACCTGAAAATATATCAATCATATTAAAACCTTATTCCGTATGCCAAAGCATCAAAGCGGTCTACTGCGCTAACATCATCCCGTATGCGCCATACAAGCCTGTCATTAGTTCCTGCTCTTAGCCTGAAGCCCCAAGGCATACCTAACACCTCTTGGAAATCTATATAGGGCATGAATGCCTCAGATGATCCAGCAACATTATTCGCCCTGAAAGCATTATTACCATTGCCGAAAGCAGGGAACCCACCTGATAGGCGAACAAACTCGAAGTTGGATGTAAGTTCGTCTGCTATAACAATATCCCCTAACTCAGCACTAAGCCAATGAAGCTCGCACCCATTAGTCAGCGCAGCAATTGCTCCAAATTGTGATAGTGTCGCAGTAGCATCTGATATAACAACAGATGTTGACTGCACATAAATATCCTTCTCTTGGTCTGCCGCAATCCAGAACTCTAATGGCGCAGCTAGAGTCCCAACAACGCGCATATCCTTAGCGTTTGAGCCGCCACTTACATAAGCATGTCCATCGTCCGTGAAGTATTGGCGAAATGGTAACGCAGAGTCCTCTTCATCCTTCGGGGGATGGGTGTGAACTACTACGTTTATCTCACCTTCGCCATTGATGCGGGCAGCATTCGAGCTGTCCCTACCATCTACTAAACGGACATCTACCATCTATCGCTCTCCGTCTTTTACGTGTAGGATAAGCGCAGCATAAACCTCAGTTGCTAATGAAGCTGAGTCCACGCGGATACCAATAGAAGATCCTCTAGGAAGTTCCATATTGATATTAGCATATAGTCGGCCTTCTGGGTTAGCATGTAGTAGTATAACATCAGATCCATCAGTAAATGTTTGGTTCTGTGCTGTAGACTTATAAGCAAGTGTTGTAGCCTTTAGAGTCTTAGAGCTACCAAAGTTACGGTTGCCATTCATGTCCACAGCACTTGCCGCCGTTACGAGTGTTCCCGCAGTAGGATTACGAACTACATAAACACCGATATGACTATCAGTTGTTGTTGTGTTCTTAAAGCCAAGTGCGATGGCTTCTACAATTACGTCCTCAGTCTCGTCATTCTTGAAATAAAGAATAGCAGAGCTTGTAGATGATAAAAATGCCTCCTCACCTGTATTGATATTGTAAGCGTTTCCTAGCCCTGCTGCTGCCTGAGCTTCGCCCTCTGTGACAGCAAAGACCTGAGCCTCATTACGTCCGTTTACGCCTAGGCCTTTGCCTGTGCCGTTTCCGTTATCTGATATACCTAGTCCTTGAGCCATAATATTATAATTTTAAGTTTGTTATTGTGGAAAGTTGAAACTCTATCTTCTGAAGAGTCTGTAACATTTGTAAATTCACTTGGACGATGTCCTCACCACCACCAACCTCTGAAGCGTTGCTAACCTCGACTGATCCGCTAGAGATTGCTATGGTTCCTCCACTTATATGACCAATAGTTCCAACGCGGTCTAAGCTACCTCCACCAGCGATTACAGGCCCACTGATTGTTGTGGATCTATCTCCATGTCTGCCGTCCGTATCAGCCATTATGCGTTGCTCCCATAGTCATATACATCAACGTCAGCAAGTGCCGCCATGTCCTGTATATTGTTCTTAATCATGAATCGAATGCTAATATCCTCATCCGACAACTCACGGTTTCCCCATGTAAATTGACTGCTATACTTTCGCGCAGGATCAAAGCCAATGAGGTGCAACACCGCTATGCCACACGAAATCAAATAGGACGCAGCTAACTCCGCAGAAGAATACTTCAAGAATAAATCCCCTATACTATAATCCTTAATCTCACCCACAATACGCTTACCTTCACCTGTTATGTAGTCGCATCCTACGGGTGGCTTAATCTCCTGATAGTCCTCGAAGCATGAGAAGCAATATGTAGGCTCAGGCACAACAAAACATGCGTGATTCACTGTAGCCCTAAGCTTGCCAGCATCCTCCATGCTAAAAGAATCAAGGCTTGGCCCCTTTCCGAATAACCAAGCCTCTTCACCTTTATGCTTAAAGGACATCTGCATCAGTCATCTGCTCCATTCCATGTAACCGAGTCAACTCCTATAACCGATACAGCTTGATCGGCTGTATGGACAGTTCTACCGTCCTTAGAAACAATAGTAATGCCTGACAATGAAGCTGGCACATCTCCCTCATATCGGAGCAAAGCATCTGTGCTAGTCTTATCAGGGCGAGCCTCACAAGTAAACTGCCCAATGGTGATACTTGCTACATCTGAGTTTGCTATGAACGTATAATTACTCATTTCGCTAATAACTCCATCTCTGCAATAGTTAGAATTTTAGTAGACAGGAAGCAGTTAGATGGTTTCCCGCCTGTTAGATTTGACGGTGCTCCATTAGCAGTAGTCATGATACCCCATCCATCAGTCCATGTTGAGGTATCCCATGCGCTAGTTATAGATACATTGCCACTATGAACAGTCCCATTAGACTCTTTGATGCAGTAATCAAAGCCAGAGTTATCAGTGACCGCCATACATACAAATGTATTTGCAGAGCTATCGCTGAATGATGTTATAGCCGCGCTAAAGCTTGTTGCCGCAGCGCGAGCCTGAACCTCTATTTTATCAGTAGCTATCTGAGAGCGAACACGGAACCAATTATCTGCATTAGCACGTAGCTGAAGGATTGTATTATTGTTGCCGCTACTCCATATACCTGAGTCAAAGTTGAACCAACCACCCATCGTGCCATTCCCATCACAAGGCATGTCACCTGTTGAGATAGTAGCCTCAAGGCCATAGTCGGTAGAGCCATCGAACAAGGGTGATCGCTTCCCATCTATAGTAGGATTATTGGCAAAGTTAGGGCTTCCGCCATACGCACCGTCATTAGCCTTCTCAGAGAAGTCTACCAACGTAGAGCCACTACGCTCATTGCATGGAAAAAAACGGACTAACCCGCTTCCGCAGATGTGCCTAACTTTGCTCTCGTAGTTCACTTACTTAACGTAATCGCCTGCTTCAATAGCTTCCTTGAAGTGAGCTAAAAGAATGTCCCATGCTGGCTTAATATCAGCATTAAGCTTTGCTTGATCGTTCTTGCAGCATCCCACAAATGGAACACGAGCCTCTTTAGCGTAAACACTTAATGATAAATTACCATTATTGTCGCTAGTGATGGTCGCTTGCCAAGGGTTCATTTCACTGATACCAGCGATCTCTTCTTTGGCAACTACTGTTACGTTTTGAGGTGATTCAAATGTTATTTTTTCTGACATAATATTATTAGTTTAAGAGAAGTTATATCCAGGGAACATATAAAGAGTTGTTCCATCACAGAAGTAAGGGAAGATGTCTACGTCTGCTGCGCCCGTTGATAGGCTAGGAGCAATGCCACCTACGAACTCATAGTCAGTTCCAAAGGCTAATGTCCGTGATCCCGTTCCGTCCTGAATGACTTTAATCATACCGTGGCCTCTTCGCTTACCTGTGGGGTTATCTAAAGTTCTGTTACCTGCTAGTGTTACCGTAGCATAGTTACCAGTAGACATTACAAACGATATATTCGCTCCGTCCGATAATGTCTGATCTTCGTCTACGGCAATATCACCATTAGCATCCGACCAGTTCTGTGTCCTTTGACCCGTGAGGTTATCGGGGGTTACAGAAACATATTGAAGTGCTGTGGCTGAGTTGTGCCTAAAGTCAGTATTGACCGTATTTGAGCTATCACCGACATGGACTATCTGTGTGCCAACAGACATCATTGCTACATTACCAACAACAGTTCCAATAGCCGTTTCCGACCAGTCCTGATAAGTAGTAGCAGTATCGTCCTCAAGTCTAAGAATATCCTTATATGTGATATGCCCTGAGTTAAACTCTGTTCCTGCCGTAGCCTGAGAGCTGATAGAGTTGCTATTCAAATATAAGCCAGAGTTAATAAGCTCTCCCGCTACATTCGTTCCCATCACAGCAGAGTTATAGGCAACACCGTTATCTACTGTAAGCTTCAAAGTAGAAGGAGTTCCTGCCATTGAGGTTATATCAGGGAACTGCGCTGTTCCGCTACCTGCTGTAAGGCCGTCTAGTGTCGCACCAGTTGCCCATAGGACATTGCTACCCGATACGCTTAAAGGAGAGTCACCCTGAGAGCTTGCACCAGTCCACATGGATATGACATTATTAGTGCCTGTCCCTGTAACTGTTCCAGAACCACCGCCGCCTGTCTGTCCTTCTAGCTTACCCATTGCGAACTGCGGCTATGTGGATGAAGATGTTAGGAGCAGTAGCACCCGACAAACTGAATCGAATCACGCTCCCACCTCTTGCTTGCAGAACATCAGTAAAATTGCTAGTGATAGCTGATGTCACCGTAAATGGGGAGAATAGTGCTGAACTAGCAGGATTCTGCTGAGACATAACAACTGTTCCACCTCCGAAGCTTGAGCCTGCTATGTTGACATCAAATCTAATTCCTTCAGGAAGGGTGATGTCGTAATCCCCGTCTGCGGTTATATTTCCGTCTGCTGGTAAGTTTGCCATAATGTTTTCTTATATATAGTATTAGTATTGCTTATCAAGTATTAAATTACATCCATCCAACTAGGTCAACCTGCCATGTGTCTAGCGTCCCTGCTGATACATCCACCTTGACCTGCTCTGTAGTGGCTCCCCCTACATAGATGAATATAGTATCAGTTCCCCTTGCTGACCCGCTACCTGTGCTAACGCCGCCATCAACCTCAGTTACGACAATCTCATTACTATCCGAGTCCTTAATTGTCATAGTAGCAACAACATCGCCTATATTTGAGCGCAATACACACCTAATCTGTGCAGCAGTTCTGCCTGTTGGGGTGGCTGGAAGGGTTAGGTTAGTATATACCTGCGACCCTGTCCCATTATTGATAGAAGCAGAGTATGCTGACTCAAAAGCCTCTGCGCCTTCTAGTGTAGTCACCCTAGTATCTACGCCGTCTAATGCTGTATCTAGGTCAGTGATGTCCTCGTTTAGAGAAGCATTGCCATCAATGTAATTGGTTCCAGACTTAACAACATAATTGCCATCTGTTCCTATACCACCTACACCCGCTTGCGTAGCATCTAACTCCGCTTGAACAGTCGCATCATTGGTGTCTATGTAAGTCTTTACAGCTAACTGAGTTACGCCATTTACTGCGTCAGGTGAACCCCCGCCTAGTGCTGTGTCAGTGGACAGTGTTAAGCCAACCCCAACACTACCCTTGCTAATAGAGTCAATAGCCCCATCAGAGCCTTTAAATGCCGCTAATGTCCCTGCTCCCAATGCCATACGATCTGCCTGACTTGGTGTGACCGCGTTAGTTGTTAGCTCAGTGGATGGATATTGTATAAATCTACTCAGGACTGCTCCGTTGCCGAATAAAGCTGTTGCAATCTTGTTAATCAGCATAGTGAGCTTATCTAGGGCTCGCTCAGTTGAATCAGCAGGAAATCTGTCATTCTCCACATAATCAGTGGCTTGTGTCCTCGGAGGGCAGTTCTCTACGGTGACAATATCACCAATAGTCCCCGTTATCATATCGATAGAGCCATTTCCAGCGTCTACGAGGGGTAAATTAACTGAATAGTCAGAGTTTAGCACCAATGTCGTCTCTACGCCTGCCACCGTCTTTTTGACCTTTAAGTCGGCCGCCAAGAGGAAATAGTAGTTGGTAGGCAGGTTTTGAGTGCCTGACGTGAGGGTGTATTGGATGACTGAATTTTCGTTGGCTACGGTCATAGTATATATATGTATATGATTTTTGTGAAAAAGCTAGTATTAAAATTACTTATAGTTGGTATTAGAGGTTCTTTACTATTCGCTGGAACTCCTCGAATAGTGTTTCGTCTCGCTTCGTGTGTTCCTGTACACCTATCCCTGACCCAGCCCCGCCAACAGCCAATACGCCCTTGACCGCTGATCCCGTGTTAGCAGCAACCGCAGCGAACTCCTGCACTGGCAATGGGGTGACACCTCGAACGATAGCATCATGCCACTCAACATCCTGCCCGATAACATTCTTCCCTGTTGCCAAAGTCCAAGGAAGCTGTAGTGCTGGCGATGTTTTATACATCACAAAATTGCCTAGATCTTTCACTGAACTACCACCAGACTTCCGCTTATCCGCTATACCTAATGTCTGCGCACCTGAGTATAGAACATTTACTGCGATTCTTACGGGCTGAATCATGCCGCCCCATAGATCTATATGAGTGTCACCCATGATAATTTTACCAAAGTCGCTGTCGTCGGGGTCTAATCCCACGTCAGCACCGTTCGCCTTAGCGATTGCCATGAATGACATCCCCATTGAAACAGTGGTTATGAAATCACGCATTATTGCCCGATTTACGATGTCCTTTTTTCCTGTCGCAAGATCATTTCCTAGCTTAAAACTCTGAGAGAAGAGCATCCCCGTTAGTTCTATGCGACTCGTAGCAAATCTAGGGGCAAAGAAGAATGCAGAGACGTTCTCTGCCCATGCTCCCGCAAGTTTCATTTGCCCACGACCTGAAGCGATATTCACGTAATGAGCGTATGCTTTCTTTTCCTCCATTGTGGCAGATGGATTCGCCTTAACGAACTCATCGAATGCTGATGTCCTCAACATATTGAGCCCAATTACCATATTGCGCTCTGAAGCCTTAATGATGTTCAACCAACTTGGAAGGAAGTCAAATGCTGAGGACATGAAATCTTCCTCTCTTGCACTAAGCGAAGTCTCTAGCCCACCCATAAATAATCCAGCGCGATCTCGTTCAAGCTGAACTGCTGCGTCCTCGCGCATCGCTATGTCTATCTGGTCTGCCTTGTTCTGTGAGAAGAATGCAACGAAAGCTCTATCGAAAGCCTTAATCGCTGCCCCTTTAGTCGGCACTCCCCATCCGTTAAACTTAACGACACGGCTAGACCCGAGTATCAATCCTTGCCTCATAAGGAAACTCATGTCGCCTGTAGCGAGCAATGTCCTTGAAGCGAGTAGAACTGCGATAGCCTTTTCTGTTTTAGTTTTCTGCCTCTTGTCGCGTATGTTCTGGGCTATGATGCGCGTAAGTTCCCTATGCTTTATTCGGGCCGCCATAAGGTCATCTGACACCGCAGCAAAGCGTTCCTTTGGTGGCATAATCTTATACTTCTTAGAACGAATCTGGTTTTCTAGATCTACAATAGACTCCTCCGTTCTCAGTGTCGCTTGGAGGTCGTTAAACGCTTCCATAGCCATCTGAACATCCACGCCCTTCTCGGGCTTAGGGAATTTAGGCTTCAGACCATTCTTCTTTAAATCTTCAATACCATCAAGTAATTTATCTAGCTGGTCGTCTGACTTCTTGCCTTCCTTTAGAACCTTCAAGGTTTCTTTAAGGGTCTTTATCTCATCTGACTCGAAGAACGCGACACCGTTAAAGTGATTAGACTCACCATTTTGAGCTAAGTCCGTAAGCATTCTATTAATTTGATCCCTTAAAGCCTTTCGTGTGGAGAGCTCGCGCTGTATGTCTTTTATTTTATTCCGCTTCGCCTCTAACTCTGGACTAATCTTCCTCTTTTTCGAGAAGGGTGCGATCTCTGAGGCCAGCTCAAGCTCAATAGCCTCCAGGTCTGTTATTCTAGCATCAGCCGCCTGTAAGTCTCTTGCGTTTGCAAGCAAGTCCTTGGCTTTCTTCACCGACTCACGAACCTGAGAACGAACACCCTTCTTAATGCGACGAACTCCCGCATCTAAAGCATCCTCAACAGCAGCAAGCTCCTTAATTACATGAGATAGCTGCCTGTCATCCTTAATTGTCTTTAAAAACCCTGCCTTGAGCTCAATAAGCTTCTCTTTTAGCTTCTGTATTTCTTTGCCCTGCTTTGTCGCATGCTTGACGCTACCTTTGCCCTTCATAGTGAAGGTATTCTTTAGCGCAGAATTGATTTCAGCTTGAAGTGATGCAAGCTGCTTCATATTAGCTATACGTTCCTCAGCCTCCTTGCGAACCTTCTTCAATGCCTTAGGGTTCCGTCCACCTAAAGCATTTAAAACATCCTGGTCTTTTATGTCAGGAATGTCGCCCTTAACCTTGTCGATAACATCATCAAGTGTTGTTGAGCCTTCTGATACATAAGTCGAGGCAAGTTCCGCGACGAGATAACCCATCTCTAGCGATAGCCCTATAGCACCAGTTATATCATTAACCCTCACGCCAAGCTCCTTGATCCTATCCTTTATGCGCTTACGCTTATCAAATATTGCCTTGGATGTTTGCTTAGCCTTCTTGGCTCGCTTGGATGCAAGTGTTAAAGTTTCTCTAGCAGCAACCAATAGTGCCTCAGCATTAGCCGCCTCTGCCTCTTGCTCTAATTGCTCTATCCGTTCCCGAGCAACCTGAGCCTCCCTTGACCATGCCGCTATCTCTAGCCTCTCTTCGTTCGTAAGCTCACGCTGAGCATTGAACTTAGCAACATCTAACATATTCGCTAACTTATATGTATCTGAGTCAAAGAATGACCTACGAATACTCAATGCGCGACCTGCTTGTGTGCCTAGACCCCTAGATGCAAGGGACAACGTATCAAGTCGCTCGATTAGTCCAGCGATAGCAATATCAGCTTTCTTAGTCTGCGCCTCATCCATTGTATTCCCTGCGTCCTTCTGGTGTTGAAGTATCGCATCCTCTACTTTGGATATTTCTATAAGAAGAATTACTTCTGCTTCTGTTAGATCGTGATTAACAGGGCGACCATCATTTACCGCGTCAGCGATGCCCGTAGCTTTGTCAAATAACTCCTGCCCATCACTATACTCAAGTAATACAGAATTAAGGACATCCTCCTGTGATTGCTTATGAGGAGTATTTGTTGCAGATAGTCCCATCCTGCGGCGAACATCATTCATGACGCGGGATTTTAAAGAAAGCGGCTTTTTGCTAGTGCTAGAAATAAGAGGCTTCTGGTCATTACTCTGGCTCACAGGTCGATCAACCTTAGTTGAGATGTTATTACCCTTGTCGTCATCAGCCACCGTTACTTTAGAGCCAACCGGAGCATCAATGCCCGTCTCGACTTCAACCTTTTTCTTCTCTTGCGCTAATTCAGACCAATGCTTCTTTGACTCCTGAGCTTCCTCTTTCGTATTAGTCATCTGGCGAGACTCACCATCTTCGCCCACAGTTTCCTGAACGGGAGATTCCGTGGCATCTAATTTATCCACCGACTCAACCTCAATGTCCTCAATAACTGTATCCTTCTTTGGTTCAGATGGATTATCTGATACGAATTGCTTGGAAATTTGCTCAGCAGTATTATGGTCAGGGGCTTCAATGACGTGACCATCAGGAGAAGTGACATTATAATATTCTCTGCCCGTGTTCCCATCAACCATGCGCTGAATAGTAGGCTTCTCAGGGTCAGCCTGATCTGCGTCAAACTGATCGTTCTCAGTGATCATGGCCTCCTTCGCGCTCTCTACTATTTCTTCCTTTCGGAATGCGTATGCCTCGCGATAGAGGCGAACCTTATCCTTCGGGCTGCTTGCCGCAAGTATGGCTTTTCTGTATTTTTCAGGAATCCCCACAAGTTCCAGGTTAGATTCGTTGCTGATATATTCAGCGGCAATCGCCAAATCGAATCTAGTTTTATTAGCTACGCCGATAACGGTCATTGGTAACGTGGCCCACGCAACATCTCTGCGCTCTTCAGCCCATCTGCCCCACGTTCCTTTCGGCACATCTGGAAACTCATCTTCCATCGCTGAAGCAATTTCCTGTAACACTATTGGCATAGCATCCTGCGCAGCTTCCTGTAAATTGGTTTCGGCTGTATTTATAACAGCGTTAATAGCAACGCGCTTAGCTCCGGTCTTTAGCGCAGCTAATGGAGCACTCTTAATTCTGTTCAGCAGACCGCCAATAAATGGAGTGTCACCGATAAGTAATCGCGCAGTAAGCATCTCTATCGGAGCTTCAAAGGCCGCAGAAATTAGCCCTCCCGCATAAGCGTCCTCCCTTGACATCCCACGACCAACCATTTCTTGCATACGCATATTCGCCGTTGATGTATATAGCATACCAAAACCAGCCACAGGAACCAACCCTTGCAATGTATAGGCTGCGTTATTTAGGAATGGGTATAAAATCTTGTCAGTAAGTATCCAATCACCCTTAACTGGGTCTACGCGAGTCTCTGATAATGCAGTCAACTTGTTAGCTACTTCTGTGCGATGCAACACCTTTCCTGCCTGGGCTTGCATAGATTCAACCTCATCCTCTGTCAATAGTCGCGTCCGGGGGTTCATTGCCAATTGCTTTTGAGCTTCCTCCTCTGATAGTCCTTCACGCGACATCTGTGTAGGGATCGAGAGGTTTATCATCGCATCAATGCGCTCCTCTTCGGAATCGAACTTCTTTAAATCAAATTCCTCTCTTACTAAGATTCGCTTTCCTTGGGAAACAGGAAGAAATGAACCTGCCTCAAAAAATCCGCCCCAATTTGAAACAACACCCTTGAATCCTCTTGAAATAGATTCCCATGACTTTTGAACGCCTCCAGTCACCCCCTCCTTCTCGCTCCCCTGATCCCTTGCGTCTGCTAGAGCCTGAACGATGTAATATAAGCCCTCCGTATCCTCAACGTCGATATTATCGAATATCTCCATTATTTCCTCTTCGGTGGCATCACTTGACATACCATCTACGCCTTCCTTTGCTCCTAGATAATCAAATATCTTCTGACCGCTTTCACGGTGCTTTCCGAACTGCTCTGTGGCATGTTTAAATGATGCCTTATAGGCTTGGTGGTAAATATCGTTTGTGCGCCCGCTGTAGCCGTCCTGCTCCATTAGTTCGGTAACTGCCCCATGATAACCCATCGACTCGTTTAGACCCAATGCTACGGCCTTATACGCCGAATCTGATGACACCTTAACGAACTCACGATCCCTTTTGCGCTTAGGCATTAACTCAGTCTGAACTTTCTGGTAAAACTCTACGTCGGACAGATCTTTGAACTCTTCGCCCCATGTTGCCGCTGCATATGCAGGTTTAAGTCCCTCGTAATTCTTGCTTGCCCTATTTAGGTCAATCTTTAAGTCATTCGATAATAGCTTAGTAATAGCCATTTTCGCGCTATCACCCTGCCTGTCTGGAGACTGAGATAATGCAGTCTGCCATTTCTTTTGATTCTCCGGCTCAAGATTATTGCCAACTGCGTTAATGTCCTCAAACATAGACTCAGTGTCGATAGTGTTTCTCATCATCTCACCTTTGCCTGGAGAGAACATTGGCTCACCTAATGACTGCTTATGAGTCCTGTATCGAGTCAAAGCACCTCGAACATTATTGCGAGTATCTTCGTCCTCGATCCTACTGAAATTATTATAAAGGGCTTTAGCCTTCTTATCTGTAAGCATTTGGTTTAACATTTTTACTGAAACTCTCCTATTACCTTATTCCACTCCTCATCAGATATGCCGTCTGGATTAACATCATTACCCAAATCGCTCCCGCCAAATGCTGAAAGGTAGTCACCTGTCCTATATCTCGTTGTGATTACGTTAAATTGGTCACTTAACTCCCGCTGGCTCGCTCCCTTGTTCTCAGGTTTACTATACCATTCCTCTATCTCATACATCACCTCATTGCGCTGTTTGGCTGCGTTTTGGTAAGCCTCAGATGCTTTATCGAAACCCTTACCGTATCCCAATGCTGAGTCGGGGGTCATTAATTCACGCTCCCTGTCCACCGTCACATCTCTAGTCCAATCTACGCCAAACTTACCTACTATTTTTCCGAGCATCCCCTTTTCGGTTCCGACGACTCTAGTTTCTGGATCATAATCATATAAATCCCCAAACCTGCCATTAAGAAGCATCTCCTCGGCCTGCTTGCTCACAGTACTGAGTTTTGCGTTCTGTGTTTTTATCGCCCCACTCTCTCGGCTTTTCTCAAACCTCTTCTGCGCCTTGTCGGCTTCCTCTTTTCCTTTTGTCCCCATGTTTGGGTAACTTAGAATATGGTCTAACTTGAGTTTGTCTATCTTCTCCTCCAACTCAGGATCATCCAGGTCTAGTGAGTCCCACTTGTTTTTTACTCTAAACACGGCCTCATGGTCGATAGCACTCGAACGTTTCCCTATCCTAGCCTGTAACGCGTCAGTCATGACAGCTTCAGGAATATTGAGCTCATGGTAATCAGAGACAGACATAATATCCTCAATCGCACTCTCTCTCTCTGCATCTGTAGCGTTCTCGTTCACCTGGATCGCCTTAACCTTCTCTGATGTTATTGCGTTTAACTCGTTTTGCTTTGCTCTCGCATTAGAATTAAGTGAGTCAATCTGCTTGGGAGTTAAATCGGAAATCCTCGGGTCATCCTTGTCCCCCAGTATCCTCATTGCCTCAACGGGATCTCCATTCGTCACATTGACAATGTTTTGATACTTTGCCTCGCGTGTCTTTTCTATCGTAATACTAGCAACATCTGATTCAAATATGACATTATTATCCGCTGCTGCCCGAACCTCTTCAGCAATACTCTCCCAATCACCCGACGCAACTTGCTGACCTACTATCGTATTGAACGAGTCTGTCTTTTCCTTGGCATCCTGGACATCATACTTAGTTCTCCATTTTGCCCTCTCCTTTTGTATCCTTAGATCGTTCTCAGCCTTGACTTTTGCTGCTGAAGCTGGAGACATCTTGGAATATTCATCTGCGCCAAAATCCTTGAAAGCTTCATCAAAATTAAGCATCCACTCGTCTTTATCCTTCGTGTTTGCATTATTTGTAGCTATCTCCTGTGTCGTCATGCCAAACTTGAGACGCATATCAGTGTCAGCCTTCCAATCATCTGACGCTTGCTTCTTCTTCTCTAACTCGTTGAAATATGCGCCAGCCTGAGTAGCTGTCTGCATAATCTGTTGCCCGACCTGTGTTACGGCTTTACCCGCAGCAGTATTGTCGCCCATTTGGACGGCAGTTGAAGCTTCTTGCACTTGTGGAAGTGCTTGTCTCGTTACTCGTAATTCACCCATAACTATTTAGCACCTGCTCCCATGCTTGCTATTTTGCCAACAGCGGCAACGCCTGTTCCTACCTGTTGTGTCGTTAATGCTGAAGCCTTATTAGCTCCTTCAAATCTTATTAAACTCGCCTTGGCTCTAGCCTGAGTCTGTTTAGCTTGTGCCACTCGGTTAGCGTCTAGTATACCCAATTCAAGCTCCCCTGCTGTTTCTGCCATAAGCTCTAACGGGGAACCAGCGGTTGTTACGCCAGATTTAGCTACTGCCGCCCGTTGCTTTCCTAGAAGTCTACGATTCTGCACCCGATTACGTCTAGCATTCTCAGTGTTCTCTTGCTCAACGCGAATAGCTTCATTCTCCTGAACTTTGGAGTTGAACTCTGCTGTGGCTTTTACTGCCTTTTTCTGCTGTTCTTGACCGCGTATCGCTATCGCTGCTCCAGCGGCAACGGCTACGGCTGCTACGATTACTAAAGGAGGCATGGCATTTCTTGCGGTTGTGGGGTTAAAGGCTTAAACATCTCTGTAACGCTCTGATGGTTCACCATAAAGCCGCTACGTTTAGCGACTTTCACCAATGAGGGCTTCTCATAGAATGCCATCATTACACTAAATCCTTCAGATTCAGCAAATATCTGGAAACATTCTACAATGTCCTGGTGAGCCTGATGTATTTGCTTAGGTGACGCTTCAGGGTTTGATATAAATAGGTTGCACCATGCTACTGATACGGAATAGTCCATATATAACCAAGCAGCGGCAATATCCTTGTCGCCTTCATGCGAAATGTAACCAGTGGCTTTTAGTAGATGCTCTGGCATAGCAACCATACCATTCTCTTCCCACCAGTTTTTGACTATAGGGTAATCTGTTCCCTGTTCATAGAGTCTTACGTTCATCGTCCAGTAACTTCAAATTTGTAAGTGAGTCGTAAGATGGTCATAGGCAACGGCTGAGTCTGCCTAATAGTTATATCACCTTCACGCGCATGTCTACTTAAAACAGGTATATCTTTAGTTCCTGTGAATAATGGTGGAGATGAGTCCATCGCATCCCCTGTATCCCTGAATGGAAACTTAAAGAACTCTACGCTATCAGTATTCCCCTCGTAGTTAGTTGCCCACTCGATCCCTAAGCTATTGTGGAATGATACAACAATCTCCCTAAGCTTCTTAGTGGTATCAATGCTTGAGCCAATGCGAGCATCAGCTTCTAGCTTCATAGGGGTTATTACCGAATTATACCCTAGTCCTAGATGAATCTTTTCCCCTGTAAGGGAGTCAGGTAAAGTAGCTATGCCTGATGCGTCTGTAGTGACATCCCCCAAATAGTCTCCATCGGCTAAAATCTGAACTGTAGTGTTAGGCAGGTGAGCCGCAGTTACCGTAGCTGTAGCCACACCGTCATAAGTTATTCCAGCGTCCACATAAAAGCTCTCTTCCTTATCGCTGAGTTGGCTATTCACTGCCGATGCCGTAGAAAATCCATATACAACCGATGTGTTAAACTGCTCCACGAAGCGAACCGTGTTGCCATCTATCGTCCGTTTTACAGTGACCCAAATTTGGTCATTCAGTCCACCATATATAGTCGCCACTGATTCGATGATGCCATCTGTTTCATGCTTAAACCACCCAATGACATCCTGATCTCGCTCATAGGTCATACCTACTAGCTTACCTTCGCCTGTTACTGCCCAAAAGATGCTATTAGGTTGCTGCGTGAAGTCAGCCTGTATAATGCCGCCGTCTGTGACGTGCTCAGCAAAGAGCGTCATGTCAGGTGATACATACTTAGCAGTAACGCTTGTCTCGCTCTCTACGAGCTCTCTGACCTTCCTGCCGTTGCGCTGGACATATAGAACAGTGTCGCTAACCATGAAGCCCTGAATGAACTCAGAACCATTAGCAGATTGACGGAATACAGCCACATTTGACGGAGTTAATGCCTTTTCAGCATCTCCACCCATAGTCCACTCAGCCCCAATGGTTCCTATAAGCAATTTAGTCTGCCCAGACATCCATTGGATGCTATTCTGCTCAGAAGCAGCTAATGTATAACTAAAGGAGTCATCATCATCTGTTCCTGTTGTGAAATTCTCGAAATCATCAATCTGTGAGCCCCATACCGTTTGCGGCCTCTTATTAGTGCCGCCATACACTATGCGCTGCTCGAATATGGCTACAGCCCTCGGATAGCCCTGCTCTGCGCTCCATGCGCCTTCATTCCAGTTATCAGTAGCATCTGTGCTCTCTAGCGACTCAATGACAGTCATATTGACTGATGTAGCACTATTGAACCCCGTAATTTGAACTACACCACTTCTGGATGTATTTAGCACCTCTAAGTATGCTTGCGGGGCTGTTACTGACGCTGGCGGCAATCCAACTGCAACAAAGTCTATCCTAAAGGTAGATTCTGTTGGTTGATCGTCCTCAACATCAACGTTCCTATCACCATCGTTAGATGAAAATGAGCGAACGTCCTCAAATAAGCCTGTAGAAGTATTTAACTCCTGAACCTTCACATTACCACTCCAACGTCCTGTTGTTCTAAAGTTCCATGTATCCACTACAGTAAGGTCTGCTGAAGTGCCTGTAGATGTTAGCCCAATACTTTCCTCTACAGCTTCTCTCGGCTGACTAATCTGCCAATAGCTTCCAACATGATCTGCTGTGAATATACCAGAAGAGGCCGTCAATGTGCCTGAGCCTGTAGTAACGCTTGGTGTTATTGTTGTGCTAGTAATGTTTACATCCAAGAAAGGAGGCTTATCAAATACCACTTCCTCTATAGTGAACGTATTAGCACCTGTTCTACTAAGCTTCTGTACAGGATGGTTCGGATGAGTCATGTACATGATGTCATTCACCTGAACAAACTGCACTTCAAATAGGTCTGCCTCTAGCCAAGGTGGTGTCCCAGATGTTAGAACATCATCTACAGTCGTATTGATTACAGGGGCTCCATTGCTGAAGAACCTCATATAACCCTCACCAATCTCTATGACATAGCTAGTGGTGGTAGAAAAATCATACCCAATAAGGCGAGACTTAGCATTTGCCTTTGTATTGGCGATATACTTCATGCCGCCCCTGCGCTCTAAGCCGCCATAAGGCAAAATGGTGCAATTAGTAATCTCGCGGCAAGCACTATCATACTTTGCGCTGTCTACGCGAGCATCCAAGAAAGGCGACCATTCGCCCGCATTGAATGCTGTTACGCTCTTATGTGAGGTTCCCTTTGGTTCAGGCATAAGGCTATAGGTCGTCTATTCCACCCTGGAACGTTCCAGTGACGCGAGCATTTAGCCATCTTGACTGCTCTCTAGGATCAAATGGCTGCTTATTGCGCTCATTGCCATCAACCTTGCGAGCTCTAGGTAATACAACCTGAATGTATTTATTATATAGACCTTGAGACTTAACTTCGTCCTGTCTGATCTGGGTAGCGATCTTGCTTCCCAATAAAACTGCGAATGCCTCTACGAATAGAGCATCGTATGTTGTTGTGTCCTCAACCTCAGCGATATACTGAATCTTAGCAACATCTGCGTCTGAGAGAAGAACCAACCCCACACCGTCCAAATTTTCAATTTCATAAGTGTCTGTCCGTTGCTGGATGTCATGCCCATTAAGGCGAAGTAGTCTGATGAAGTCTGATGGTAACTTAAATTGTCTAGCATACCCGAATACAGGGGCTAGTGTCAGTAAAGCAGCTTCTACGCGCCGCTTTAAGCAGTTCCATTCGTGATCTCTAGCGATCTCGCGGAATGTTATATCATAGACAGAATTTACTATTCTAGCAGTAGCGTTATCCTTGTCGTTCACGTTCATTATGGTGGGTTCACCAATATACGCGAGTGCCTGATTTGCTATATCTGTCTTACTTACTGCCATATCCTTTAATGTGTCTCCCCTCTAAAGGAAAGCTGCGGGGGGAAGGAGAGAGCCCCCCGCAGCGTATCCATAGGGTCGCTAGGACTATGCCTTAGCGAAAGTACCGTAAACGTTGATAACCTTACCTGCTGTTGCAGTTCCAGTTAGAGCAGCGATAGTAACAGTAACCCAGCCAGCAGGAGTAGCGTTTGCTGTAACAGGAGTTGTTACGGCAGCACCAGCAGTAGTAGCTGATAACGCGCTAACACCCGCATTTGCTGCATTAACATTTTCCGCAGATGCGATGAATGCGTCTGGGTCTAAATCCGTTCCGACCTTAATTGTGCAAGTAGTTGCACCTACACCATCACTAGAAGCAACGAAGCTAGAAGCGATAGGCGTATAGCCTTCTGGGATTTGAATCATGTTAATAACATCAGCAGCAGCCAATGTAGCGGTTGTTACGTGTGATGCTTGAGCATAAACAACGTTCGCATACGAAGTTCCACCATTAAGGAGGTTCTTTGCTGTTGGGTCGTTTTGTTTAGCACCTTCAGTTGAATATAGAGTAGCCATATTATTTACCTTTCAGTTGATTATGAACGAAGAGTTTGAACGATAACCACACCCTTTTCTTCCATACGAAGTGCGCCCATGCGGCAACGAGTCCGAACCTGAGTGCCATGGCTCTCAGCAGGAATGATGTCAACATTTGAACGTTTTTCGCCGTCACCAAATACAACTTGAGAACGGTGGTAGAATAACGTCTGATAGATGTCAGGAACAGTAGTTCCAGCACCAGAAGCAGTCGTCTGAGTTAGGTCAGTGTGACAGATCCATTTGAAGCCCATCCATGATTTGCCGTTCAATGTTCCATCCATGATAGGAGCAATGTTAGCATAGTCACGATTCTTTGCTTCATCAACGTCACGAACTAGAGCCGCGTCATCTTCAGGAGAAATGATCGCATAAGCGTCATCACCTAGAGATAAATCGTTTTCTGCGAAGATCTTGCGAGCTTCTACAACCTTAGCAAATGTCATGCCTGAGTTAGTAGCAGAACCAGATGCAACATAGTCTACAGTTACGATTTGACTTGCTGGCAATGGCGTTAGAACGTCTCCGTCCTCACCTGTGCAAGCATTTCCTTCAAGAGCATCCATGATGGTGCGGTCTTTAAGGCGATTGTATGCAAAGCCGTGATTTTCGATTAGGTCACCTTGTGGCGAAATAAGAACACCGAGCTCTTTGCTGTCCCATTCGTCAAGAATGTTCGAGATGTCGTGTTTCTTAGTTTTCAACCAGCGATGGAAGCTATCAGCGTCACTGCGGTTAGTTGCACCATGACGAGTAGTAATTTCAGCCATAGCTTGTTTTTCAAGCTGGGCATATCGCTTCTGGTAGCCGTTAATTTGATCTAGTTTGGTCGTTCCGGCCAACTTAGATGGCATCTGCTGGATACGGTGTAACCAGTTCTGCGAGTAATCTATTGTGTAATGTTCGGGTAATGAATTAAAAGACATATTAATACCTTCCTGTGAATTTAATTTAGAGTGTGACCTTGCTTCGAGTATCCCTTGCGGGGTCTAACTTAGACGTTCGATTTGCTAGGCTGGCTCTTCCACAGAAAGGTATCCCCGTGAGGGGGCTTTCTACCATGACGAGGTATCAGCTATGTAATGTCTTATATGCTCATAAGAGCATGAGTCAAGTTTTTATTTACGTTTTATTAAGTCATCGTGCATTTTCTTAATAGAAACATCAGAAGGCTTCCCCCATAGTCCAATTTTGACTAAGGCTTGCCCAACCTTCAGCTCCAGCAAATGCGTTTGCTTGTCTGTTGTGCGCTGAGATCCATTAACCTCAGTTAGTTTGTATTCAATACTCTTGAGTATATCGACTTTCTCAAGCTTCTGCGGTGCGGCCTTCTTGCCCACCACCTTCTTTTTAGGAACTTTAATTTCCGTTTTACCTTGTTCAACTTGTTCTTTTTTGGGTGTAATAGCCATTATCGTTGTGAGTCAGCATGTTTTTGGTGAAGTTCGCTCACTACCTTCGAGTAGTGGTGATATGATTCCATGTCGCCTTTAGCATGAGCCGCGATAGCCTTATCACGCGCATCATTAGCCCGTTGCATGCTATCTGCCCCGATTCCATCACGGATACGGCCTCCTGCTCCCTGATCTGATACATTATCTCCAGTGATCTTGCTCTTTAGTGATGCTAGGAACTTAACGCCCTCAGCAGTCATACCAATTCGCTCAATCTCGCTCTGAGGTGCTCCTAGAGCCTTCCCAACCTCAATGGCTGTATTTATTGTAGCATCTGCGTCTACACCATACTCTGCTTTGAGAATGTTGCGCTGTTCGTCAATCTGTTGGCCTTGAAGCTGTGCTGCCTGTTCTTGTGCGCCATCGAATGAAGCTGTGTATGCTTCAAACAAATCCTTAGCCATATCAGGGGACGAACCATGCTTATGAAGAATGTCAGCGAATCCGCTAACTTGATCCTGGTTCCAGTATTCCTCTGATATTCCCTCTGGACGTTCCCATTTGTAATCTGAAGCTTCTTTAGGAGCTCCATTAAGCTCACGCATCTTACGATCAAACTCACCGCGAATACTTTCAGGGGCATCATCGGCAGGACGTTCAAAACCCTTCTGACCTGCCATATACTGCAAATTAGCAATGCCATCAATAGCCGCCTTATTTGGGTTCTCTGCTCCTTGGTATTTCTGGAAGAACTTCTGCACTCCCTTATTGTTATCATCGAAATGAGAACTCAGCCCCTCATTAAGTCCATCATCGCTATAAAAGCTAAAGTCAGGGCTTGGGGTTAATGTTGGTTCTGAAGATGGTGCTGGCGCATCTCCTTCGCCTCCTAATAATGATTCTTCGCTCATGGATTTATTTCTCTACTTTTGGTTTTGGTTTAGTGTCAGCAGCATCCAGTGTCTCTGGCTTGCTATTAACACGCTTTAAAATGTCTACGATACGTTTACGGGAGCCATCCTCGATGGCTGCCCTTGTGCGGTCATAATGCCCATTCTTGTCAGGGAGGAATACATTTGCCTTTAATATGGCATCGAAATCAGCCATGACCCGCTTTTGGGCCGCACTTCTTCTTCCTGCCACCCTGCCGAATACCTTACGATATGCCGCGTTTAACTTTTCTTGGGCTATACGCCTCTCCAACTGAATTTCTTCAGCATTCATACATCTCCTTTATTTATAGTTGATCGCCAATAGAATCTTGTAGCTTCTCAGGTGCGCCACCTAAATCTCCAGCGGCTTTGCTCATTTGCTCCATATCTGCCATAGCTTGTTGCTTCTCAGCCTGTTCCGCCATAGCAGCCTTAATTTCTTCCACCTCAGCCTGTGTGTTCATGAAGTCACTAGCTACACCGAGATTATCACTAAGCTTGTTGTAGCCACGCTCAGGATTAAACATCATGCGCCATGCCTGCGTTGCACCTTCAGGGTCAATTTGGGCTGTTTGCATAACAGTCTGCAAGAATTGCATAAAGTCTTGATTCTGACGGGCTTTAAGAAGCATCGCTATCTTAGAAGTAAACTCAACCTTCGGGGTGTCGATTACCATACTGCCGTCCTGCTTCTCACGAAAGACCTCTTGTGGAGGCTCAGGGAAAAGCCCCTTACGGAAGCAGATGCCGAATACACGGTTCAAGAAAGGCTTCGAGAACTCTGTGTTTAATCGTGTGAACGTAGGATGAAAACGCCCAACCTTCTCTGAGAGCATCTCTTGCACCTCGAACGCTGTTTTCTCTCTACCGCGTTCACTCATGCTGGTAAGGAGTTGAAATAAATCAGTGAAGAACGACTGTTCTATCTGTCTACGGCGAAACTCGCTTCGCTCCATGCCTTCTCTGACATCTCCTGCTGTAGCCCACTCCTGCGGTAAAGCATTAGGCATACCCTCATCGTAAACAGTAACACCACCTGCTCGGTAATCCACATCACCTTCCATATTAGACGGAAGCAAGATGCGGGGGTTCACCCTTAGTTCTACTAATGTATCTAAGTTTTCCTCAATGTGGTTTAATTGACGAATGCCTGATAAAATCTCTGATGATGGGCAATATCCATAAACATCGTCACCCCATTCACTGAAACGGCTGACCATTGTAGGCATTTCCTCATATCCGCTTTCACGGAGGACTACGCTACCTTCAATCATTACGTGACACGTTCTGATGGGCATATTAAGCGCATCTACCCTATCAGGATCGCGCTCACGGTTAGGGCGAGGCTCTATGGCTACGATGACCTGTATTTTGTCGTCCTTGCCATCCTTGCCCCTCTGCTCGGCTCTCTCCATGACCTTCTTGGGGATTGATCCAGTGTTGCCACTTACGCCTTCTTCACCATAGCGCATTATTAGCTGCCTTGGTGTGTATTCCTTTAAAATCATCACCTTATCGACAATACCTTTATCGTTCTCGGCAATTACATAAGTCCCGATGTCCTCGGACTTACAGTAAAGCACATCAGTCTCATCCTCTTCCACATGGAAGTGTGACGTGCCAAATGCTCCGCGCATAATGAAAAATGAGTGTATCTCCATCTCGAAGTTAGTTTCGGATAGAACTTCTAGCATTATTTCGCCAGTTTTCTTATACCACTCCTGAGCCGCCGCAGAATCGTTGCCGCGAGGTGCTTTATTCGCAAACCAGCGTCCACCAATGAGAAAGTCCATAGACCCTGCCGCAAGAGTAGTGTTCGCATGAATGGCAGTAGTATCATGGATATTGTCAGTATATCCATCTATACTCTTGGTTTTCTTTGTATTGATCTCCGATTTACGGGGCATCACATAGTTAGATATGTCCTGCCAAATGTCTGAACGCCAATTCTCTTGGTCAGCTCTAAGGATTCTCCACTCCTCGACTATCGAGGCTCCCTTGCCGCTTGCCATGCCGACTACATCGGCTTTTTGATAATCAGCCATTATCCCAATAGAGTTTTACCAGGGCGTGATGTTGCCCCACCAGTTTCACCAGCTAGAATGCTCTTTTTCATCCCTGTGCGAGATTTATCCAAGATTCGCTGCTTACGGCGAACTCCGCCTGTTTCTCCTTCACGGCCTTCACGGGCTGCGGTAGGTGGAGGTGCAGGTGGTGGTGGTGCTTTAGGTGGTTTTGGTGTAGATCCCATATTATTGTCCTAGTAAAGTTGATACTTTTCTGTAATTGGAGTTTGCTCGCGCTCTGCGAGAGGCGGCTGGTGTTGCCGTTAAAGATTTGCCTGCCATAGGCTTAGATTCTTCCTTGCCAGAAATGGCACGGGATAAATTCCTTACGGGACGAGGAGCGTCATTAGAAGCGGAGGAACCACCGTTGATCTGATTAACGAGATTTGCTACGGCTGGACTTTGAGCCTTTGCTGAAGATTTCTTTTGGCCTGATCCCATCTTATTGTCCTAGTAAAGTTGATTTTTTGGGCTGATTAGAGAGTATTCGAGCTCTACGAGAGGCAACGGGTGCTGCGGTCAGAGATTTGCCTGCAACAGGCTTCGCTTCTTCCTTATTGGAAACTGCGCGAGCTAAATTGCGTCTAGGGTCGGGAGCATTGTTGACGGTAGTAGAGCCGCCTTTTTTACCAAGAGCCTTCTGTATCGCTAGGTTATGGGCGGGAATTAAAAATTTCTTCGGATCTGATCCCATAAGTTCTTCTAATACGTTGTTTAAATTTATCTAATGAATACGATTTCAAGCTACCTTTATGTTCAAATGTGCAGTATGGCAAGTAAAAAGGTATATTATCTAATGCTTTATTCATATCACCTGACAGGAAGTAGATGAACCATGAGTTCTGCTTATGCTCGTTATAAGTTATTCTAATGTCAACTAAATCCTGATGCGGTGCTTCTTTGTTCACTGGTCTACCCATGATGAAGTAGTCAGGGGTGGCTTGGACGTAGCCAAACATGAAGTGCAGGTCTACGAGGTCGTAGAAGTCGTCACCATAGAAATCTAGGGCGATCTCCGCAGGGGATCTATCGGAGTACACCAAAGTAGACATCTATCACTACTGACTTAAAGGCTAATTCAACAATCTTAGCTGCCATCGTTCCTGAGAGGGCATATATCTCATATACACCGTCATCCATTGTTAATACTGTCCAAATGTTCATCTAATTACCCTCACATTAGTATTCCTGTTGTCATTTCCAGCTCGTCCACCCATACGAACCCTTACACCACTACCCGTACGGCCTCTTTTCTGCCTTCCTGCGCCACCTACAGCTCTACCGAGTTCAATAGCCCATGAAGCATACGCAAATGCGGTTCCCCAGTGAGATGCCCAGTCATGAACAGGCTGATTAGTATAATATTGCTTCTTTTCCACTTTACGGGAGCTCCAAAACTCTAATGCCCTCAAACCATCCCTGCATTCATCCTGATTGATGAACATGCGAGGGAATAGCTTAATAGCTGTGTTAATCGTATCCCATTGGTCTTTAGGACGTTTCAAACTCTCCACATTCTGAAATCCAGCATCCTTGAAGATGGGCTGCCATACAGTTTCACCGTCATGCGGCAAAAAGTGCATACCATAGCTATATCCACGCTCCTTAGATAGCTGCTGTAGCAAATCAACCCACTTATGGGGGGTATTTAGCTTCGCATGTCCTGATAGAGCTTGCAAAAACTTAACCTTGTCTCCCACAAGCTGCCATATCCAGCACTTAGTATTCATTGGGAGCCCTATATCGAATGTAGTATATACGGGTTGCCCTGCAAAGTGCATAATATCTGCGGATATGCGTGACTGCTTCCTAGCCTGTTCCACTTCTTCTAAAAATATAGTGCCTGGACTCGCTATATCGAAGTCACACTCATATTCCTGCAAATATTGGTTTCTACTAATATTAGGATCGTTCTGGATGTCAAGGAGTTCCTCTTCGTCCAAAATTCCACTCTTACTAGCAGGTAAATGTAAAGAATACCACGCATCCTCCTTCTCAGAGTGCTTAAATACGTCATAGAACGCATTTTTGCCTTTAGGAGTCCCAATAAACGTCGCCCAGCCCTTATAGTCAGATAAACACGGTCTAATAACAGTTGCCCAAGCATCAGGGTTAATATCAGCATATTCGTCTAATACAACACCGTCAAAATATAGCCCACGCATACGCTCGTAGTTATCACCAGAATATAGCCTGATTTCTGCCTTTGTAGGCTTACCGTCTTGGTCTAATATAGGTATTGTGCATTTTAAGTCGCTCTCATTGATGCGGATACCCTTAATCGGGCTAAAGAACTCCTTGATATATCCCCACGCAACATCCTTAGCCTGATCTCTCGTAGGAGCTATATAAGCATACCGCAGAGGGGCAGTTTTCATGTTCTTTCGCTTATGCGTAAGAGCGCGAACGCCTATATCCTGAATGCAACCAAAGGTTTTTCCAAAACGCCTATGGATAACCAAACAGGCCATACGCTCAGTCCTTTGCAGATAAGGCTTTAGAGCCTCTCTGGGGATGATATTAAGGGTGGTTTCAGCCATTGGTTCTAGTAGGCAGCCCCTTTAGGGGGTTTGCATAATGCTTAACGCTATCCACCTCAGATATATGCTTAATACTAGCCTCCTTACGCTCCTGGGCTAAAGCCTTACCTATATTATGATAAAGTTCCTCCCTACGCTCTCCCCATTTAATCTCCACACTCATATCATTTACATAGGGTTGGAAATTGAAGGACTAAGTCCCTTAAACGCTGAACATAAGCATTACTGCCCTTTCCGCCACAATGGGCTTCCACTTCATCTATTAGCAAATATAGGTCGTCCTTTAGCTTATTATACCCCTTTAGCTTCTTACATTTATCCATGACAGTGATACACCGATCCTTGTCCATATCCATTTTCTCCTTAATCATAGCTTCTCTCCTTTATAGGGAAATCAGCATATAGGGATTCTATGACTTTTAATTTCTCATGCACCGTATCCTCGACCTTCTTTTCTAAATACTTAATAACCCAGTCCCTCATTGCGGAAATGCCGCCCCCGTACTCGCTAGGCAGATTATATAGGTCATAGTCGTCCTGAGCATGTCCCTGCTTCCATCTAGTGATTTCATTCTCTAATATACTCAAATCCCGATTAATCTGATCCCTCTCCTTTAGACGTTCCTTAACGTGATCCATTATAGCACCAAAGCTAGGGTAGCCATCATCCATATCATCGTAATCCATAATTCTCTCCTTTTATTCTTAATTAACACTTGCCCTCCTGAGCATACCCCTTATATTCCATACCATCCCATATAGGTCAAGAGCAATGTTTCACCACCTCTGCTTATATAAGGAAGATAGCTACTGTTACTACATAGTGTAACTTCTCACTGAAATCAGCTACTCTCAGATATGTGTATGTTGTTTATCTTTTGGGGGCTTAGGGGCTTTCAGCTTTCTCATACTGCCATACACAATCCAGTTCCCATAGGTCAGGCGCACCACCTCATACCCTTATAGCTTATATTATATAGCCATATAAGGCGCATAGGCTAACATATTTAGGATTAGGCAATTGCTATTTGGTTGGGGCATATTTGGGGGGAGTCCCTTTCCCCCGCTACGGACTAGGTCTCGCCCCCCTGCCCCCCCTATCGTAAGCACCCTAGAAAAAAGGGGGCACCCCTTCGAGCTAGTGAACAACGTGAGCGATCACTTAGCTCCCCAAGTAATGATCACTGGCCCTTCATTACCTTCATCACCGTTTGCATAGTCAGCTTGAAACGAGTCAAGTAGGAGCTTGGCACGAACTGCCGCGGGAGTGTCCGGGTCGTCGTGGAGCTCGGCGCGTAAGCGACTTATGTCTTGTTTGCTCCAGACAGGCGTATAGCTCATCTGCTCCTTTTCTTGACTAGCCTTGAGTGAAGCGACCTTTTCAGCGCGAAGGCATTCAATCTCTTTTATGATCATAGGATTATTCATGAGGGTAGCTGAAGAAGTTTGAGCTGCCAGGATTGAGGAGTCTGGATAGGATTTCAAATAGGCCTCTTGCTGTGTTGTGCCAGTGACGAATACTAGGTTGTGGCAGTAGTCGAGTTGCTTTTGGGATAATTTATTCATCATTTTTTTGGTGTCTGTAGTAGTTGATTAGTAAGTATTTATATATGTAGATAAAAGAAAGTTGCAACTATTTTCAAAGAAGTGCTTGACTATAAAGGTATATCCTTTAATACTATTATCATGCTTAGGGAAGCATAAGAGACATAAACAACAATTAAATAGGAGAAAAAACAATGAGTTATACAAAAGAACTAAGCAACGAAATGGTGAACGCAATTATTGAGCATGGACTTGATAATCTAGAGGGCATTGAGGAAGGCCAGGAAGCTTGTGAACTGCATAATGCTCTATACAATATGGATTACTTTATCATCGGATATTACCAAGCCGAGCAGTTCTTAAAAGATCACCTGTTTGCTGTTGCTGGTATTATTCAACAATATGAAAATGACAACTTTGGAGAGGTTACAACGGATTTAAGCTGTTCTGAGAAAGTCGCAAACATGTTGGCCTATATTGTAGGAGAAGAGCTATTGAGCAATTGCGCTACAATTAGCAATAATTGGGATGAAACGCTTAACAATGATGATTTAGCGGAAATTCGTGAAGAACTAGAAGCGCAGCAAGGAGTTGTAGCATGAAGCTAATTGATACACGCACAGTAGAGCATAAGTCTCTGGTCATTAAGCTTAACTCTCAAAGAATCACCATAGGAGAGTTAAAACGGCTACAAATACTAGGCTTAGATAGATTGAAAAAAACAGGCATTTTAATTAAATAACTAAAGAGAAAGTAAAAAACAATGAAAACGCATAAGGGAGATATAATTACAGGCGAAAGGCTACAGGAAGCACGTAACGCGGTTGCAAAAGATTGGGCGAATAATGCTCAGGCGATTAGAATTGAAGATCCTTACGCCAGCCACATCTTAGAGGATCAAAAAGATGAGCTACTTGAAGCGGGGCTACAGACTGCTAGGGATATAAAGGGCGGATTGCATGATTGTCATTTTTGGTGCTGGCAACGTTTAAACCATCATATAACAGGCGAAACGGTAGCCCTGCTTCAATCTTAAAGACTAGGGGGGCTATATATGAAAAACGCGTCAAATGTATTTAAAGAGCTAAGTGAAATGGTTTTTATCAAAGAAAAAAAACCAGAATCAGCACAACTTGCGCATATCAATAAGGCGATAAAATGGTGCGACACTTACGGTTTTACTAAAGATCATCCACACAGGGCTGATTTTATCAATTCCTTCTGTTGTGGTGCAGGGATAGGGGAATGCTTGCCTTTTAAGGCCACAACTAAAGAGAAAGACTAGGGAAAAATGGCAAGGAAAAGAAAAGCAGGACGGCCCAAGGTTAAGCCAGAATCAAAAGCTGGATATAGGCAATATCTATTGAAGCTAACAAAGTATGAAGCTCAATGGCTCGGCATTGCCAGACTATGCAAGCCTCATTTAAGCCGAAATGGATTCTTGCGGCAGGCTATACTTGAATCAAGTGTACCACCAGGATACGAAAAACTACTAAAGAAACCAAAGGCAGAAAAATGAAAGGAAGAGCAAGACTAGCCAATGGCAAGATCATTGAATTTAACAATGATGATTGCGACAAGCTAAGAAACATTGAGGATATTACAGACCTTGAACTGATCGAGCATGTAATAAGGGAAGAAATGAAGCACAGACTAGGCAAAGACTAGGCGAAAAAGGAGAAAAACATGAGTGGAATAACAATAAAAGACGATGAAAGAATGCAATTTGAAGGGAAAGCGCATATACCTGGTATAGATGCGGAAATTATCCTGAGAATTGATTATATATTACAGTGGGAACACTACTATGAGGGCACTAGGTATTATGGGCCTTATGAAGATCATACATTGAAGGATGTTTGGATAAAAGACTGGTATGCAACTGATTTAGACGGTAGCGAGGTGGATATTGAGGAGCTTCAGGTAGAAATATACTTGCATGAAACAGTTCTAGAAGAGGAGGGCTTGTCTAGTGCATTCTAATAGCAAAAAAGCATTGTACGAGGAGCGTTCTAGGCTAAGTGAAAGAGAGTCTCAAATATACGAAATGCTTAGAGGAATGCCGAATGACTCGCATACAGATAGGCAAATTATGGTAAGACTAGGCTTTTCAGAACCTAACCAGGTCAGACCACGTATAACAGAACTGATTAACAAGGGGTTGCTTATGGAGTGCGGGAATACCAAGTGCTTAGAGACTAGGAAAACTGTGAGACTAGTGAAATTATATAGTGATAACAATCAAATGGAGATGTTTTAATATGAATATAGCAGCAATAACTACATATAAACACGGCGGAATGCTAAAGGCATTGACCAAGCTAGGATGGACAAGCGCAGAGCTTGCTAGAAGGATGAATATAAGGCCATGCGAAATATCTCATCTAATGACACTAAAGAGAAAGCCTAAGCAAGACATGGCTAATCAGATCCAAAGAGTATTCGGAGAGGGAGGGCTGTATGTAGATGTTACTGAGTGGTGGCCTGAAGCGTTTACGGGCATGAAGGAGAGAGTGAAGTCAATAAGCTTTGCAGATATTGACCCTGAAGCCGTTAGCGCATTAGACACAAAAACCGACTATAGGTTAGCGCATCTGACGGACGCGATAAAATCCTTACCTAACCAGCAGCGCAGAATGATGGACATGAGGTTTGACGGAAAAACATTAAAGGAGGCAGGGAAGGAGATGAATGTCGGGGTTGAGAGAGCTAGGCAAATTGAATTTAGGGCAAAAAGAAAGATTATGTGGCTGGTGCTCAAGTCTGTAGCGGATGATGACCATTTCAACGCCATAGAGGTATAGGCAATATGAATATGAATAAGATACTAATAACCCTTATGCTCTTAACAAATGCAGCGCATTGCTACACAGCTGAGGAGATTGTGACATTAACTATACTAGGAGAAAGCAGATGCCAACAAGAGGAGGGAATGAGGGCAGTCGGGCAAGTGCTTTTGAATCGAAGCAGAGCGAATAATATCCCTGTAGATGCCGTTTGTTTAAAGACTAGGCAATTCTCCTGCTGGAATAATAAAAAGGCCATGTTGAGACGCTCAGAGGCTGTTATGGCTGAATTTGAGTCAAAGACTAGGCTAGCTCAGAGCATTGCAGCATTTATATGTAACAATATGGATGTCCATGAGACTAGGGCAAACCACTATTGGGCGCATAACCTATGCGACCCGTATTGGGCGAAAGGAAAAGCTGGTGTCATCATAGGAGATCATACATTCATACAACTATAATAATAACAACTATAATAATAACAACTATAATAATAAGGAGAAAACAATGAAACCAATCACAACAACACTGAATGAAATAAGAAGTCACGAACCTTGCTCTGATGGGTGGGAGAAACTATTGAAATCCCTAGGCAAAACTAAAGCGGACGATGAGCCACTTGAGTTAGTTACCATACTTGAAAGCAACGACATAGCGGATGCGGTATGGTGCTTGGGGTGTCTTAGTGAAGACCATGAATACCTTGTGCGCCTGTTCGCCTGTGCATGCGCGGAAAGCGTTCTACATTTATATGAGAATGAATACCCTGAAGACTTTCGAGTGCGCAATTGCATTGAAACTTCTAAAAAATATGCACTTGGGTTGTATGACGATGCTACTTGGGCTACTACATTGACTGCTGCTGGGGCTATTACATTGACTGCTGCTGGGGCTGCTGCTTGGGCTACTACTAGGGCTGCTGCTGGGACTGCTGCTTGGGCTACTGCTAGGGCTGCTGCTGGGGCTGTTTGTGATGCTACTGTTAGGGATGCTGAAGAGGAAAAGCAAACCGTATTCTTCAAGGAATACTTCGGATCGCCTAAAACTATAGAGGAATATAAAACACTATTAACTAAATAACTAAATAGAATAATGAAAAAAGAGATAGAAATAGACGGGAAGCAGTTCGAGCTAGTCCCATTTAAAGGGGAAAACACTCATGGCTGCATCCCTTGTGATAAAGTTAAGTATAAATCTGGCTACCTACTGAGAGAGCTACCCAGTAAACCCGATGTGCCTGAGAAGTGGGAGCCGACTGAAAATGGCACTTATTATACTATAAATAGTTGTGGCGAACTATACGGGGACGTATGGCATGAACATCGTTCAGACCAGGGGAGACTAGAAGTAGGTAACTGCTTCTCCACCGAGCAAGAAGCCAAGGACTCAATCATATATAAAGCATTTCACGGGGATGCTGTGGCTAAGATGTCGCGCAATAATGCCTGTAGGTCGCTACATGAAATAATCAACGAAAGCGGCAAGTGTCATCAAACCCTAATTCTAGACAAGCTCACCGATCTAGGCTTCATAAAGAACGAGGTGGAGTTATGACATCCAGCTCGTAACAATAAGAAGCCGCCCAACACCAGGGCGGCTTTTTTATTGCTCAAATTTCCTACCTAAGCGGCGAACCCTCAAGCGTTCCATATCCTGCGCCTAGAAGGATAGCCATTAGTGCGCTTAAAAGCCTCTACACTATGCTCCAACACCTCAAGGCGACTCTCTATGCGAGATATAACATTGATGGCCTCCTGGAGGCGTATAGAAGCTTCACTAGCATCTTTGTTAAGTTGCTCTAAGGTGTGGCGATCTTTAGGCGTAAAACTCATAAGAGCAGCAACCTTATTGCTAGGGAGCTATATAGCAATTATATAATAGCTAAGTAGCTATATGGCAGCCATTTATATGCGCCGATGAAAGCCCCTTTAGGATAATTTCTCATCTATTGGCTCAGTCGTAAGCTGAGTGCTATCCAGTCACTCTTTCGATTAAATCTACTCTAGTGCTATCACAGTCCTTACAATGTTTATTGCCCACCTGAACCCGCAGAGGTGGCTCGCTGCGTCAGGAATTAAGTGAAGGTCTGTTTAACTTTCAAACTACGTTCTAAGGATCAAACGCTAACCTACAAACTGCCCCTTCCATTGGAGCCAAAAAAAGGACTCAAGCCACACACTTAGAGTCCTTCTTTCGCAACATAAAATTGCTTATTAAAATCTGTCATCCATGTGTGGTGGAATTAGTAAAAGTTAAATCAGCTACTAGAATCCTTGTCAAGCTTTCTGAAAAAAAAAAGACGGCCCCCTATTAGGGAGCCTAGAACCCATTGGGAACTTAAAAAGAAACCCCCTCACCCGCTACGCAGATGAGGAGGCCAACAATGAGAGAGTGGAAACAACACCACAGTCCTGACAATGAGTAAAATTAAATAATACTCAAGAACTAAAATAAAATAAAACAAGTATTGACATCTACTCTAAAGCCCTTAATAAATAGGCGCAACACACCCCCCATTGGGTGAAACAAACTAAAAGGAGAGAATAATGAATGAACAACTAGATAACGCGGCAGTAGATGCCCTTGTAAGTATTGTCACTAACGCAGCACGGGCCAAAGAGTTTGTGCTTTCTGAACTACCAGAGGTGGTTGAGCAATTACTGGCATGGAAGCTGGTCGAGAGTATTGCAGTGAACCTAATATGCCTCGCAGCAATAATCGCAATTGCCGTTAATATAATCAAGCTAGTAGCCTTCGGGTCAAAGGATAACTGGAAGGGAGATGCAGTTATGGTTTGGGTTTTTATAACGATAGGTATCACAACAGTAATAATTATAACTTCATTTTTTCTTATGAATCTTGCATGGATTCAGATATGGATAGCCCCAAAAGTGTACCTGCTAGAATACGCATCGGAGCTTGTAAGATGAGCGAGAATATTAAGTATATCAAAGCAGCAAGGGAGCTTTATAAAGTAAAGGGCTTCCCTTTCACTAACAGGGATGGAGAAGCAGTTGATTTTGTTAAAGCTGCTTACGATAGACTATCACCTGAAGAAAAACAAGAATGCGATGAGTGGAATAGAGCTGAAATGCTCGCTGCTCAAGATGCACATAATAAGGAACAATCATGAAGGAACTAATGTTAATACAATCGGAGCTAAAGGCTCCAAAGTCGCAGACTAATAAGTTTGGTGGCTATCAATATAGAAGTTGTGAAGATATACTGGAGGCGGTTAAGCCATTGTTGGCTAAACATGAATGCGTCCTCACTATATCAGACGAGATTAAAGAGGCGGGGAATCTAACCTATGTAGAGGCAACCGCGTCAATTCGCCCATCAGCGGATTCAGCACCAGTAGTATCCGTAACTGCTCAGGCTGGCATAGACCCTAACCGCAAAGGAATGGACATAGCTCAGAGTTTCGGCAGTTCAAGCAGTTATGCACGTAAATACGCTTTAAACGGCCTGTTCTGCATAGATGATACCAAGGATGCCGATGCGACTAATACGCACGATAAGACCCCTTCAAAGCCCGCTAAGAAGGCAGCTAAGAAGCCTGAGCCTATCACAGACGATCAGAAGATGGAAATTGCAGCCCTAATGCTGGAACTAAGTATTACAGATGCTCAGTTTGAGAAAACTATGGGAGCTAAAATACTAAATCTATCAGACTTCGCAGCTCATGAAGCTATCGAACGACTCACTAAACTAAAAAACAAAAAAGGATAACAATGACACAGATCAACCATGAAACATTAGAGCTAAACGGGGTTAAATACATCCGAGAAGATTCTATAAATGATAACGCACCTGCTAAGGATTTAGATGGTAAACCCTATGTAGTCATCAGAAGCCGAGACTCAGGATGCCATGCAGGTTACTTAGAGTCAGAGGAGGGGAATGCTGTCGTGCTCCTAAACTCACGCAGATTATACCAGTGGAAAGGCGCAGCAACACTTAGCCAACTAGCAATGGAAGGCGTTGATCAAAAAGGCAGTAAATTCCCTATGGAAGTAATTCGGATCACTATATATGATATATGTGAAAAGATCGACACCACTGAGAAAGCCCGCCAAAGCATTCAGGGGGTTCCTGTATGGAGTGTGTAGCTATTAAACCAACACTGTATTACATGCGCGGTGACGGTTACGGTCACGGTGACGGTGAAGGTTACGGTTACGGTCTCGGTCTCGGTGACGGTGACGGTTACGGTGACGGTGACGGTGACGGTTACGGTTACGGTAAAGGTTACGGTTACGGTGACGGTTACGGTCACGGTGACGGTGAAGGTTACGGTTACGGTCTCGGTCTCGGTGACGGTG
>Ga0255047_10000279_pt1 | contig 40257 bp, 38 predicted proteins | sample JV7_2_1_MG_FD_183640 | JGI IMG/M metagenome (GOLD analysis project Ga0255047, IMG submission 183640) | Seawater microbial communities from Jervis Inlet, British Columbia, Canada - JV7_2_1 | ecosystem: Environmental > Aquatic > Marine > Inlet | place: Canada: British Columbia | collected 2016-10-06
GTGCGCTGTTCGTTGCGCTCGACAATCAACCAGCTGCCACGACAAGCCTGGTGCTGTCGTTGACGCCACTGCTCGTGGCCGGATTCGCCGTGATCACCCTCGCGGAGATTCCGTCGAGCCGCCAAATCGTCGGGGCGGTGCTCGTCACTATGGGAGCTTGGCTGTACTTCGCTGGAGACCTTGGTGCCACCGTGGCGGGCATGGTGGCCGCGCTCGTCGGATTGGGGGCCAATGTCTCCGCTGCGCTGCTCGGCCGCCACGTCAATCGCCAAGCCCAACTCTCACCAATCGTTGTCACCGCCCTGAGCATGGCGGTCGGTGCTGCGCTCCTGGTCGTTGTGGGTATCGCAATCGAGGGAATACCGACCGTGTCCATCCAGGCATGGCTCATCATCGCCTGGCTCGCCGCGGTCAACACCGCTGTGGCCTTCACCTTGTGGAACCTCTCGCTGCGGCGTCTATCAGCCGTCGAGTCGGCGGGTATCAACAACACGATGCTCATCCAGATCGCCGTCTTGGCCTGGGTCTTCCTCGACGAGACACCCGGCACCGCAGAACTCGTCGGGATACTCCTCGTGTCAACCGGCGTCTTCCTCACACAGGCCATTCGAACGAACATGAAAGCGGCTGCCACAAGCCGCCCATAACGGCTGCCGCCTCAAGGGGTCATCGCAACGCTTCGGCGAGTCTCTCGGAGGGTGACATCCAGTCGAGGGTTTGTCGAGGCCTCCCGTTGCGCGACCGTGCCGCGTCGTCGATCGCCCCAACCGAGCCGCCACCGTCCGCAGCGACTCGTCGGCGGCTACCCCGCGAGATCTCGTCCCGCTCCACCAGGGACAGATATGCCGAGACGAACGCCGCCACGGTGGGGGTCGCACCCCACCGGTCGACTCCACAAACGCCCGGATCGACGCTCCCGCCCGCCCGTGATCTGTCGAGGTGATCTGGTCGAGCGGGTTTCGACTCAACACCGTCACGTTCAGCGCCACGTACGGGTTCCGTCGGCTCACCGCCGGAGCGGGCGTCGTCATTCGCAACGACACCACAGCGCGGAAGAGGTCAGCCGGCCCCCAGCGATGCCCTGAGGGCGCCGACGATGATGTCGGCGTGGCGCGGGGTACAGACGAGCGGCGGGCGTATCTTGAGAACGGTCCCTTTGGGACCGGTCGAGGCGATGAGCACTCCTCTTCGCCGCACGTCGTTCACCGCACTCATGGTGAGATCGGCACTGCGCAGTTCGATGCCAACGAAGAGCCCGGGTCCGCGTACGTCGACGACCTGCTCGAGGCCGAGCGCCTGGACCTGCCTCTTGAGATACGTTCCGACGAAGTCGGCATTGGCGGCCAGATCCTCCGATTCGATCACGTCGAGCACCGCCGTTCCGGCCGCCGCGGCGACAGGGGAACCGGCGAACGTCGAAAAGAAGTGGGACTTCGACGCGAACTTCGCGGCGATTGCTTCCGAAGTGATCACCGCTCCCATCGGGTATCCGTTCCCCATCGGCTTGCCCAGGGTGACGATGTCGGGGACGGCTCTGTCGGCGGCAAAGCCCCAGAAGCGGCGACCGACACGTCCGAAACCGGCTTGGACCTCATCGGCGACGAGGAGGGAGCCCGTCGCCTCGGTCCAGGTTCGTGCTGCCGCGAGTAGCCCAGGCGGGACCTCGAAGACTCCATCGCTGGAGAAGACCGTGTCGAGAATCACCATGGCTGGCGCCTCGTGCCGATCTTCGAGGTCTGCTCGGGCCGCGTCCAGATCTGATCTGAGACGATCGGCAGCGGCCGCGTCAATGAGAAGGTCCGCTCCGCCGACCGTGGCGGTCCAGGACTCCTGGTCGGCGTTCCCGGCCTCTTCCGGCGATATGGCCGCGGCGAACGAGGTTGCTCCGTGGTAGGCATTTGCGGTGGTGATGACACCTCGATTGCCTGTGACCGTTCGTGAGATCCGGTAGGCGAGGTCGTTGGCCTCGCTTCCGGAGTTCACGAACAGCACCATGGAGAGCGGATCAGGCATCAGACCGACGAGTCGGTCGGCATACTCAGCGACGCCGTCCACCAGGTACCGAGTATTCGTGCTGAGCCGAACAGCCTGTCTGGAGAGTGCCGAGACCACCTCGGGATGGCAGTGCCCGACGTGGGGGACGTTGTTATAGGCGTCGAGGAGCCGGTTCCCGTCGGCGTCGATGAGCCACATCCCCTCACCGCGGCTGAGATGCACCGGCTCGTGGTAGCTGAGATGGAGAGATGGGCCGAGGCGCCGTGCTCTCAGAGAGAGTGCCAGCTCCAACGACTGGTCATCCCGCCTGCGGAAGCCGCAAGCGGAGGCGATCCTGGAGACCGCCTCGGGGCCGTCCACCGCTTCGAGACGGGTCAGGGTGTCCCACATCTGGGCATCGTCGCTCGTCACGTATTCGCGGTTCGCCGCGTTGGTGGCGACGTGTCGTGCAGACATCAAGAGCGACTGAGCGCACCGAGCGGCGACCAGATCCAGCATGATCTCGATCTCGTCGAGCCGAAGGGGGTCTTCGACGTTGTAGGCCGACACGACCTGGGCAGTTGCCAGAACGGGATCTACGCCAGGGCATTGGTAGGCGGAGGCGACCGCCGCCTCGACGACCCGGGGACTCCAGCTCAGATCGCCGAAGTCGAAGACTCCCACAATCCGTTCAGGGTCGGTGGGGTCGACGACGAGGTTGTCGGGGTTCAAGTCGCCGTGCGTGGCCTGACGTGGCAGGGAGTCCAGGACGGGGGCGACTCGCTCCTCGAATCGATCGAGCGTCGCTGCGACGAGTGGGCGACGATCCGCGGCGAGGTGTTCGAGCAAGGGAGCCAACTCGGGGAGCTGGGCCAACGTCCAGGGGAATGATCGATGCAGCGTCGGATGGTCAAACCCGCGCAGCGCCTTGCTCAATCGCGCAGCCAGGGTGCCGAGGCTGCGGCGGAGGCCTGGAGAAGTGTTCGATTCGGGCGGTCGGACCCCGGTAAAGAACGGGCTCAGTTGGAGCGCATGACCGTTGTGGTGTCCAGTCAGGGTGCCTGCGACCGTAGAGATCACTCCTGGCACGGGGAGATCCGGGTCGTCGGTGAGTGCCCACTCGACAGCGGCGCTCTGCCCTTCGAGCGCATCCGTACGATCGGCACGGTTTCCGACTTTGAGCACGAAGTCGCCCGAACCTCCGCTGATCTTGAAACTGCGATCGCGCTCGCCCGAGAGCGGTTCCGCCGTGCCCGAGATCCTGTATACCTCGGCAGCAATCCGTGCAGCCTGGGCCGGATCAACGTCCGGGCGGGGATTGTCGAAGACACCAAAATCCATGCTTCAGGCCCAGAACACTACCGAGCGCGATCTGGACGACGGTCGCGGCATCCTGTCGACAACGGGGGTCCTCCGTGTGCTCCCTTCGTCGATGGGATCTCGCAGGTGGGTCACCGGGAGCATTTGTCCGATCCCACTACGTCCAATCGGGAGCTCACCCTGGCACCTGACAGGCACGGTATATGAGGGTATTGCCGATCTCGCGCACCTGCGCGGCTCGCTCAATACGGCGCCTATCTAGCGATCCCGGGCGGCGCGGTCAGCTGAGGGCGGTCCGGTTCTTGGAGTGCTGGCCAACTGCACTCGAATGCAGCCACGGCTGTCAGCTTCCCGGCTCCGAGTGCGACCAGTGGGCATGGACCATCTCCCAGCCATCGTCGGTTCGACTGTGAACCTCGGTGGTATTCCACAGGGTGACGACCGTGCCGTCCGCCAGATCAACGACCTCCACATTGAACGTGAACACCGCCGTGTCACCGCGGAGATCGACCGCAGGGTTGAGGATCTTGTACCTGGAGGCGGGGATCTGCCCCGCAACGGCCGCGAAGTGTTGCTCGTATGCGTCACCGTCGAGCCGGCCCGCCGAATTGGGATCGAAGTACGTCGCCTCGTCTGCAAACAGCGCAACGTACGCCGACGGATCGCTCTCTCCGAGATACGGATCCAGAGCTGCACGCTCGAGCGCTACCAATTCGGTGAGGGCTGTCGTGTCATGCATTCTGAGCCTCCTCGAGTCTCGCTGGGCCCTTCCTCAAAGGTACTCCTCAGGTGCAGGAGCCGAACAGGTCGCAGTAGAAGCTGACGGCGCCCTCGACATCTGGAGTCGACAGATCCGCCCAGTTGGGCGCGCCGTACGTCCCGGCTTCGGTCATACGTACCACCTCCCGTGACTCGCTCCCAACCGTACGGCGTCGGATGGCTTCGTCCCAGGGGCCTTCGACTCCTCATGCACCGGGGCCAGACATCGCCACAGTGCCATACGGAGCTGCGCCGGCGAGGCAGCACCCGGCGCGCCCGCGTCGGTAGGGTCTCCGCCGGATGCCCGCGGGAACTGAGGGGGAGACTGTGGTATCACGTACCAGAGGGAGGGTCTGCTCCCTCGCGTTGCTCGTCGCGATTCTGGCCGCAGCCTGTGGCAGCTCGGGTAGCGACGATCCGGCATCCGTCGGCTCTGACGACCCGTCTGCCCCGGCGAGCCGGACGGGCTGGTTGCCACCGCGGAGATCGTGCTGAGCAGGCTCTAGGGGCGAGGCTCCCGTCAGGCGACCGCGGCGTACGCCGCAGCCCGGGCGCGCTCACGCGGCTCGGTGACCCCTCCCGCGAGCGATGTCGGCGTTGCCTTCCGCGATGTCGGCCGTGGCTCTCTACCGATCGGCGACGGGGTTCAGGCGGCTCGCACGGTGTCGATGTCGCGACCATGGACGGTGAGCGCCCAGATCACGAAGACATTCACAGTGATCATGATGATCGACCAGAACGGGTACCACGGGAGCCAGGCGAAGTTCGCCAGGATGCTCACTACGGCCAGGATCACTCCGACCGTCCGCGCCCATACTTGCCCACTGAGCAGCGCCACCCCGGCCAGGAACACGATCACCCCCGCAATCAGGTGAATCCAACCCCACGTTGTCACGTCGAACTGGAAGACGTAATCCTGCGTCACCACGTAGAACTCGTCATCGACGATGCCGACCAATCCGGCAATGGCATGGAATCCGCCAATCAGCCACATCATCACGGCGGCGAACCACGTCCAACCCACCGCCCATCCACTCACGTCTCGCTGCGTCACTGCCCTCTCCTCTCCCGAGTGACCCACTCCTATCTCAAGGTATCCGTCAGTGGCGACCCATGTCAACGTCGGTCATCGATGGAGAGGTGCCAGGGCCAGCCCCTCAGCGCAGTCGCCTCGCCTGCAAGGGAACTCCGGCAGACTGTGTTCATGGCTGCGATCGCTCGATTCACCACGACTGAGGCGTCATCGGACTGCCTGGAACAGATCCGAACGCTCTTCTTCACCGCCTTCGATGAGACCTTCTCAGATCGCGATTGGGAGCATGCGCTTGGTGGCTGGCACGTTGTGGTCAATGACGGCGGTGTGGTCATCGCTCATGCGGCCGTCGTTCCACGAGTGCTCGAAGTGGCGGGCCGACCGTTTCGTACTGGATATGTGGAGGGAGTCGCCACTGATCCGGCCAGACAGCGAGAAGGGCTCGGCTCTGAGGCGATGGGCGAGGTTTCTCAACTTCTTCGAAGTGAGTTCGAGATGGGTGCTCTGTCCACCAGCGTTCACGGCTTCTACGAGCGTCTGGGATGGAGGCGGTGGTGCGGGCCCACGTACGCTCGGTACGGTTCGGAACTGGTACGCACCGAAGAAGAGGACGGCGGCGTCATGGCCCTACCGTTCGGGCCCAGCAAGGACATCGATCCCACTGCGTCGATCTCGTGCCAGAGTCGACTCGGCGACGACTGGTAGCGCATGACCCGAGTGGCAAGATCGGGTTCCAGCCCCACGGAAAGGATCAGAATGGAAGAGATGGAGTTCCCAGCCCCGCGAGTAGGCATCGTCGCTACGCACTTCGTCGTGTCCGCAGATGTAGCGACGTCCGTTGACTTCTACGGACGCATCCTCGGTGGGAAGCCGGTGATGGAGGGTGAACCCTCCATCGTGAAGCTGGCAAACACGTGGATCATCATCAACGTTGGTGGTGGCCCGACCGACGACAAGCCAGCGGTCGTTCTCGACGTGCCCGATGATCCGGATCGGGTCAGCGCCTTCCTGAACATCAGGGTTGCCGACATCGCTCAGGTCTATGCCGAGTGGTCGGCGCGGGGGGCGACCTTCCTGACGCCGCCGATCGACCGAGGTGCGGAGATCCGGTGCTACATGCGTGACCCCGACGGACATCTCATCGAGGTCGGCCAGGCAACGGGAGTGCTCCAGACAGACTGACCTGTGCGCGGGTTCGCTCGAAGCCGGTCGCTCCCGCGCCCATGTTCCTTCGCCAACTTGCCAGGATGCCAACTCGTGTTGACACGATTCGAGGACCACAGGAGGAGGATCAACTCACGTGAGTGATCGAAAGGACCAGCTCGTCGAAGACAAGTCCGTCCTGCCGCTCGAGTTGTTCTTTGACCTGGTGTTCGTCCTGGGTATCACGCAGACGGTTGCGTTGGTGGTAGCAGGCCACGACGGTCGCGCGCTGTGGCGGGCCGCGCTCGTCCTGGCGATGCTCTGGTGGGGATGGTCGCAGTTCACGTGGACCGCCAATTCGATCGATCTGCGTCCCGCCAGGACGCGCATCGTCTTCGTCGTCGCAATGGGTGCCGCGCTCATCATGGCCGTGTCCGTACCGGCCGCATTCGGCGACGGAGGAGTGTGGTTTGTCGCCGGCTACATCGTGGTTCGAGTGATCGGCGTCTGGCTTCATCTGACAGAAACCACCGACCCCGAGACGCTGGCTAGCGCCAGGCTGTTTGCCGCCGTTTCCTGGGTGGGGCCCCTGGTCCTCCTGTTCGGCGCATTCGTCGATCCACCGGCCCGGTCATGGATTTGGCTGGTCGGGCTCCTGCTGGAGGTGGCCGCCGCCGGGTTGGTCGGCGGCGCCGCGTGGCGCATCCAGGCTGGGCACTTCGCCGAACGCCACGGCCTCATCTACATCATCGCCCTCGGTGAGGGCATCGTCGCTGTCGGCATCGTTGCCACCGGGCGCACGCTCGACGCCGTGTTGGCGGCCACGGTGTTGTTGGCGGTGGCGGGAGCGGCCGCGTTGTGGTGGTCGTATTTCGACGGGTTCGCAGCCTTCGTAGAGGATCGACTTCGTGGCGCCGGCGTCGATCAGGGGAGATTGGCTCGAGACGCCTACTCGTTGGGCCACTACCCGATGATCGCTGGGGTCGTGCTCTTCGCCGCCGCTGCTGAGGAGGTTGTGCTGCATCCGGGAGACCCCCTGGGCGGCTTCACGCGATTGCTGATCGCCATGTCCATCGGGCTGGCCTGGCTGGCGCAGGCCACCATTGTGAGGAGAGTCGGTGGGCCCGTTCTCGTGGAGCGTGTGGCCGCAGCCCTGATCGTGGCGTTGCTGATGGCGCCGTCGCTCGAACTCCGGGCCAATGTGATGCTGCTCGCCGTACTGGCCGTCCTCGGCGCTGCGCTGGTTGTGGAGGACCGCAGACCGCGACTCCCAACGGTCGAGGTCTGAGGCGGCGATCGCCGGGCTCGAGAGAAGACTGGCCTCGCAGCAGGGCTACTTGTCGCCGAGGTTGGTGATGCCACCTATCCCTGAGACGTCGGAGGTCACCGCTGGCGATCCGAAGTACTCCAGGTTGCCGACGCCGCTCAAATCGGCGTCGAGGTGGTCCTCCACCCAGACCGTCGCACCACCGACGCCGCTGATCTTGATCACGGCGCTGCTGCTGGCAAGCGCTCCGGCTTCGTATTCACCTGCTCCCGAGATCGTCGTGTCCTGATCCGCCACCGACCCGGCCACTCGGATGGCGCCGGCTCCAGAAAGCGTCACAACAATCGACTCGGCTTCGAGGGCAGCGATAACGAGGTCGCCTGCTCCACTCAGCGTTGCCGTGAAGACATCTGTGGCGATCCGAGCGGAGGTGACCGAACCGGCCCCGGACAACTCCACAGCGGCGAGCTCGGGAACCCCAATGGCGTAGGTCACCCCGTCGGTTGGGTCGAGGTCGATGCCTTCGTCCGTGCTGATCTCGAGGGTCGAACCCACGACACGGGCGACGATGTGCTGCTGCAGGTTGTCGTCAGTGGTGATCGTCAGCGAAGGCTCGACACCGATCGTCACGATCGCCGTGCCTTCGCCAGCCACAACCAACTCTGCGAAGTCGCTGATCTGGACGATCTCGGACGTCACCGTTCCCGATCCACGGACCTTCTCGGAGCCGATCTCATCGATCACGCTGCACCCAGCTGCCAAGAGAACGATCGTGACAAGCACAACAGTGGCCAGACGCATGTGACCTCCCTCATCGCCAGGACCCTACGCACCCCGCGCCCGGCAACACGCCCGGGGTACGAGGTTCGGCTTCGCGAGGCACGTGGCAAGCGCATTCCAATGGGGCCCCTCTTTGAGAGAGCATCCAACGGCGGTCCAGCGATCGGGTAGAGCCTTTCGTCCATATCCGGTTCATGGGCTGAGGACCACCTCGGTCAGATCGATCACCAGGTCCCGGATGGCTGCCATGTTGGGGCCAAGCGTGTTGCTCAAGACAGCCACCGTCAGGTCGTGGTCCGGGTAATAGGCCAGCCACGAACTGAAGCTCACCGTGCCTCCCTCGTGGAAGATCGCATCACTCTGACCCAATTCGTCAAGGTGGAGGCCCAAGCCGTACGGCACCGCGGTCCCATCGTTCAGGTCGACAGGAGAGCTCATGGTTTGAAACGCTTCGCGGCCAACGGCAGTCCCGCTGACCAGGTGGCTCTCCCAGGAGATCAGGTCGCCGGCCGTGCCGCAGAGGCCGGCTGCCCCGGAGAAGAAGGTGGCAGGAACCGCAGGCCCTTCGACCGGACCGTCCGGGCCGATGTTGTAGCCAACGGCGAGGTCTGGCAGCGTCGGCGAACAGAAAGCGATTCGCTCCAGACCAAGCGGCTCGAACAGGGCCTCCTCCATCGCCGCCGCGAAGGTCTGCCCGGTCAACTGCTCGATGACCGCCGTCAGCATGGCGTAGTCGGTGTTGCTGTAGAAGAACGCCGCGCCTGGCTCGTCGATCAGCTGATCGTCGAGCGCCACGAAGGCTTCGACGAGCTCGGCGGCCGGGTAGTCCTTGGTCCAGTCGAACGGCGTATCCGGGTTCTCGCGGAAGATCGCGAAGTGATCTGGTACGCCACCGGTGTGGCTCATGAGCTGTTCGAGCGTGACCGGCTGCCAATCAATCGGAAGCCAGGGCAGATACATGCCGATGGGGTCGCTCAGGGTCAGGAGGTCCTCTTGCGTCAGCTTCATGATCTCGGCGGCGACGAATTGCTTGGAGACCGAGCCGATCTCGTAGACGGTGTCTGCGGTTGCCGGCACGCCTGACGCCAGGTCTGCGCTGCCGTACCCCTTGACGTAGACGGCGCTCCGAGCACATTGCACAGCGAACGTCAGGCCAACGGCGTCCATGGCGGACATACCTTCGGCCACTACGGGGTCAAAAAGCGCTTCCAGGTCTGCCGGGAGAGACAGACGGGTCTGCGAAGAGCTCGTTCGTTCGCAGAGCTGATCGGTGACCGGGAGGGTCGTTGTCGCTGCCGAGGTGGTTGTAGGAATCGACGTTGGTGTGACTGCGGCGTCACTGCACCCCCACGACAGCACGCCGACCGTGATGACCATCGCGAAAGAGCGGCGCATCGCCACAATCCCAATCAAGAGCGTCCCCCGATCGTGCAAACCACGATCCGCCGACGCTAGGGCCACAAGACCCGGCGTGATCTCCACGCCGTTACACCCTCGGCGGAATCGAGGCCCCAGTCAATCCTTGCTCACACGGTACGCCTCAGCTGGAGCCGATGGCTCAGAGGACGTGGAGTCCAGATGCCTTCTCCCACCTCGGTGATGCTCTGGAGGTGCGCCTTGGTTGAGGGATTGACTGAGCCAACGTATCGTCATGACCGGACCTGCAGGTTCCGGGCGGCCGGCTTGTGACGGCTCCGATCGGCTCGATCACCCCTCGAGGAGGCGGAACGGATGCTTGTCGCAGCGGCCCTCGGTTGGGGTGTGTTCACACAAGAAGAAGTCGCCTATTGGAGACACAAGTCGGCACCATGAGTGAGCCCTACGACGCCATCGTGGTCGGTGGAGGCCACAACGGCCTGACCGCCGCTGGCTATCTCGGCAAGGCCGGATTGAAGACTCTGGTGCTCGAACGACGGCCCATCGTCGGTGGCGCTGCAGTGACAGAAGAAATCCATCCCGGCTTTCGCGTGTCCACCGTCGCGTATGTAGTCAGCCTCTTGCGTACCGAGGTCATACGAGACCTCGACCTGGAACATCACGGGTTCGAGATGTTGCCGCTCGAAGGCGAGCTGGCCGTATGTGGAGATGACTACCTTCTTCTCACCGACGACGAAGAGCACAACCGCCGAGAAGTCGAGCGCTTCTCGACCACCGACTTCAGAGCTATGGAGCAGTTCGACGCCATGGTTCAGGAGATCGGCGCGGTCCTCCGCAATCAGATGCTGCGCGAGCCTCCCAAACTCAACGCGGGGTTGCGCGATATCACCGCGCTCGCCGGCATGGGCATGGATATCCGCAAGCTGTCACCAGAGCAGCGCTTCCGCTTGGCGCAGATGCTGACGAGTAGCGCTCGCACCATCATCGAACGTTGGTTCGAAAGCCCCATGGTCAGGAGCATGTACGCCTCGGCCTGCTTCTCAGGGAACTTCGCCAGTCTCGGTCAACCTGGGTCTGCGATCCCGTTCTTCCACATGGCAATCGGCGAACTGGACGGCGAGTTGGGTGCCTGGCGCCTGGTGAAGGGCGGCATGGGAGGGATCACCCAGGCGATGGCATCGTTCGCTCGATCGAGGGGTGTCGAGATACGGACGGATGCACCGGTCGAGAGAATCCTCGTCGAGAGCGGCCGAGCGGTCGGCGTCCAGCTGGAGGACGGCGAGGTCTTCAGCAGTCGCTGCGTCTTGGCAAACACCGATCCGAAGCGAACCTTCCTCGAGTTGGTCGACCGGGGTGACCTGGACGAGGAGTTTGCCAGAGACATCGAGCAGCTTCGCATGGGCCACAGCTCGATGAAGGTCAACCTGGCGCTCAGCGCCCTTCCCGACATCCGCTTCCCGGAGCTGCGTGACGGAGATCGGTGGGGTCGCTCGGACATCTCCATATTCCCGGACATCGAGGGCCTCGAAGCCAACTACGCGGCCGCAGCTGCGGGGCGGTTCCCGGACGAACCCCGTCTCGAGATCACGATTCCGTCCACCATCGATGACAGCCTGGCCCCTTCTGGTCAACATGTCGTGAGCGTCCTCGCCAAGTACTACCCGTACGAGTTGGCCGATGGCCTGCACTGGGACGGGATCAAGGAGGACGTTGCCGACAGGATCGTTGCCTCCATGACGCGGGTGATGCCGAATCTCGCTGACGTGATCGTCGGGCGCCAGACACTGAGCCCGTTGGACCTCGAAACGGTCTATGGACTCACCGAGGCCGACATCTTCCATGGTCGCCACGATCTGGATCAACTCTTCAGCCTTCGCCCCCATCCTCGGGCCGCTCAGTATCGGACACCCATTCGGAGCCTGTACCTGTGCGGTTCGGGAGCCCATCCCGGCGGGGGTGTCACCGGTGCGCCAGGGCACAATGCAGCCCGACGGGTCATCTCCGATCTGAGAAAGCGATGAACCTGGCCGGTTAACGACGCGTTCTCCGAGTTCGCCGGGGATGTTCGGGGCCGAGTCAGAGGTGGACCCGATGCGGCATCTCATCTTGACCGCGTTCGGCTGGGGTGGGCTCCCGGAGAGCCAGGCGTTCTCTGTGAACGTCGAACCGGGGCTGCCGGTCGGCGAGTACGGATTGATCGTGCACGCTGTTCCCGTGGATGCGTTCTGGTCGATCACCGTCGACAACCGGGACGGTTTCCTCGAGCCGAATCCACAGGACTCGTGCAACGTCAACAGTGTGATGGGAACTCGCAACGACGACGGATCGATCACCGTTCGGTTCGGTGGATGCGAGGACGGAGCCGCCAATTGCCTGCCGATCGCGGAGGGCTGGAACTACGCCGTCCGCATGTACCAGCCGCGTGCTGAGATCCTCGATGGCACCTGGACCTTCCCGAGCATCCAGAGCTCGTACGGCTCGACTGATCCGACCGCGCGCAGCGGCGGCGAGGGTGATGCCGGGGCATGACCGAGTCTGCGGCGCCGCGGGAATCCTCGTGGTCGGACAGGGTCAGAACGGTCTACGGCTCGAGCCGATCTCAGACTTGCTTCCTCGCGACCCAGTCGGCTCAATGCACCGCCGGGTGTTGGGCCGGCTCCAGGGGAGGCGCTCGTCAGGCGTTGGCGGCAAACGCCGCGGCGCAGGCCTGCTCACCGTCTGGGTGATCGAGATATCGCGTGAAGAGGTCGTCGAACAGGGCATCGGCATCTTCGGCGTTCCTGGCACGCAGTTCCTCGCTCACCTCGATGTTGCGGTCGGTGAGCTCCGGCTGGCCGTCCGCCGCGAGGCCGTCACCCTCGGAGTCGTAATAGGCGTCAACGAAATCGAGCAGTCCCGATTCTGTGGCCTGGTCATCGACGAGGTCGCTGTTGTCGAAGCACCACGTCTTCTCCTCAGCGGTGAGCGAACCTCCGCTACTGCCGCACGCCGCCACTGCGAAGAAGACGGCCACTATCAGCCCGATGGTCAGGTTCTGCATGGCGTCCACCCTACGCAGGTGTGCCGGCGCCGTGCCGGGTTCCCGATCGACCGTTCGGGCCGCGACCCGCACCTACCAGGGGGTATCGTCGGATTGGGCGAGCGAGGGGAGCGCCACGGAGATGGCCGAACACGACGTGCCCGTCGGACGCGGCGATAGCGACTCAGACGAAGAGAAGAAGCGGCGGCGTCGATTCGTCTTCTGGATCTTGTTCGGCGCGGCGATTCTGCTCGTCGTGGTGCTGTTGTTCGTCTTCTCGGGTGGAGAAGAAGACGCACCCGCTGCGGCTCCACCAACGAGTACCGCGGCCCCGACCACGACAGCACCGACAACCCCCGCGAGCACGTCTGCACCAACGACGCAGCCGGCGTCGACGACGACCGAGGCTGGCCCCATCGATGTCAGTGGGGTCTGGACCTTCCTCATCGACGTGACCGAGGCCAAGGGGACGTGCTCCGGCGAGGAGGACGAGAAGGTGGAGCCCAATGAGGTGACGATCCGGCAGGACGGAGTCACCCTCACCGTGACGGGTCTCAACAACACCGATCCCCCCTGGCAGGGTGAGATCGTCGCCAACTCGGTCACCTTCGCCGGCGAGAGGGACGAGGACGGAGGCCGCACGATCGCTGCGTTCACCCTCACGGTCGACGACGCGGCGGCGACCCTCGCCGGTATCGAAGTGTGGTCGTGGTCCGGCCCCGGAGGCGGCTGTGCAGACGCCCGGAGCGAGGTGTCGGCCGTCCGCAGCTGATGGCGCTGTGAGCGGAATGCAGACCGGGACCGGCCCGATCGGGGGTCGCACCCTCCCGGCCGTCAGTATCGCTGAGGAACGAACGTCTGCTCTTGCATGGGCGGGCGGACGTAGGCGACCCGCTCGCGCTCGGGGAGCGAGACCGGGTCGGGCATCACCTTGCCGTAGCTGAACTGGGACAGGATGTGGCTGATGCAGTTGAGCCTGGCGGTTCGCTTGTCATCCGACGGCACCACATACCACGGCGCCTGCTTGATGTCGGTGTACTCGAATGTCGTGTCCTTGGCCATCGAGTACTCGACGTAGAGGCGATGCTCCTCGAGATCCATATCGGAGAGTTTCCAGCGCTTGAGCGGTTCCTCGTTGCGGGATTCGAACCGCTTGCGCTGTTCCTGCCAGCTGACAGAGAACCAATACTTGAGAAGCTTCATGCCCGAGCGCACCAGCATGCGCTCGAACTCCGGGCAGCTGCGGAGGAACTCCTGATGCTGATCCTCCGTGCAGAACCCCATCACTCGCTCGACGTTTGATCTGTTGTACCAACTGCGATCGAACAGCACGATCTCGCCGGCAGCGGGCAGGTGCTCGACATACCGCTGGAAGTACCACTGGCTCTGTTCGCGCTCGGTCGGTTGGGGGAGGGCGGCGACGCGCACGATGCGGGGGCTGGTGCGTTCGGTGATGCGCTTGATCACGCCGCCCTTGCCGGCGGACCCGCGCCCCTCGAAGATGATGAGGACCCGGAGGCCCTGGTCCTGCACCCAGTACTGGAGCGCAACCAACTCCTCCTGGAGCCGAGCGAGTTCGGCTTCGAAGAATCGCTTCTTGAGGTTTCCGGCCGCGGTGTAGTGCGCTGCGCCTGCAGGGTATTCGGGCTGGGCGACTGCATCGTCCGCCCCTTCGGGAAGGGTGCCGTTGCCCCACGAATGCGTCACGCTGTCACCTCCATGATCGGCGTCAGCGTAGGTGGTCGCACCGATCGCCGCTCAGGCGACCGTCTCCGTGAGACCACCGGGATGCTGTTGACGGCGGAGAAGTGGGGCCCATATGGTCATCGGCGTGGAGCGGCAACACGCATCCCTGCTCGCCTGCGATCCGCCAGACGACGCCGCCCTCACCGAGGTGACCGCCGAGATCAAGCAGGTCGGCCTGGATGCGGGAGCCACCGTCGTCGGTATCGCTCCAGCCACCGCCTTCAACGAGTACGTGCCTCTCGGCCACCGCCCCGAGGACTTCCTGCCTGGTGCCAAGAGCGTTGTGGTGGCTGGTTCGCTCGGACCCACCAATGCTGCATGGCAGAGCCCGAACCGGCGGCTCATGGAGATCACCGGATACGATTTCCGCGAGAACGTCGCCGCGATCGTGATGGCGGAGCACATCGAAACAGAGTGCGGCTACCGAGCCATCCACGCACCGGCGCTGTCGACCTCCGGCCAGCATCCCCCGCTCAGCATGATGCTCGCCGCGGTGCTCGCCGGGCTGGGCACGCGGGCGATCGCCGCCAACATCATCCTGCACCCGGAGTACGGGCTCCTCTACTACGCAGCGGCCATCACCACGATGCCCCTCGTGCCGGATGAGGAGCTCGGGGACGAAGTCTGCCCGGCACGCTCGTGCGTCAAGCTGTACGAGCAGCACGGACGGACCCCGTGCATGGCGGTCTGTCCTGCAGATGAGGGCGGATGCATCGACGCCACGATCGAGGACGGCCGGATCACGGGCAGCTACTTCGACCGGGAGCGCTGCTCGACGCGAGCAATGAACTTCGGCATCCGCGGCCACATCAAGCAGCTCGAGCTCCTGGCCGGTCTCGATGATGGAGCAGACCGCAGGAACCTCATCTACTCGGACGACTTCCGGAGGAACCTGACCGCGCTTGGCCGGTACAAGGAGAGCGTCGCCCAGTGCTTCGAATGCATGCGGGTATGCCCGGTGGGTCGGTACCGCAGGAGGCGGCAATGACTCAGGACATCGACCTCACCGTGGCGAAGAAGGATCTCCTCGAATGGGCAACGCGTCGGGGCGCCGCGGCCGCCCGGGTCGGGGATCCAGGGCACCTCGGCGACGCCGTTGCCGGTCAACGCCCAGAGGACCTGCTCCCTCAGGTCAGATCCATGATCGTGCTCGGAGGGTCCGCCCCTCGCGCTGGTGAATGGCTCAGCCCGCGCGTCGAGGTGATGGAGAGCATCGGAACCGCCGACCGAATGACGACGGTGGGCAGCTCGCTTGCGCGGCACATCGAGGACACGTACGGCTACTACGCGATGTGCGTGCCCACGGCGACCGACCAGGACGACAAGGCGTTTCTCGACTTCCCAGCCGCGGCGATTGCCGCCGGTGTGGGGGGACCGAGTCTTGCCGGTCCTGCGCTCCATCCCGAGCACGGCTTTTTGTACCTGTCGGTGATTCTGACGTCTCTGCCGTTGGCCGTCGACGGCCCGCTCGATGCGGCCGTCTGTCCGGCACCATCGTGTGTCGCCATGTGGGAAGAGCATGGCACGACACCGTGCACGGCCGTGTGCCCCATCGACGCTGGGGGCTGTCTCGGCGGCGAGCTCGACGATGGCCTCTTCGCCTCCCGGCGCTACGACGCAGCCCGGTGCCGCGATCGCGTGTACCACTACTGGGTTCCTGGCTATCAGGCAGCACTCGAAAGGACCCTCGATGAGCCCGATGCCGCCAGGCGCAAGATGATCCTCTACGGGAGTTTCTTCACACGGACGATGTGGTCGATCACGTACTCCAACGTCAGTCAAGGGCAGTGCTTCGAGTGCATGCGGGTCTGTCCGGTCGGATCAGAGAAACGAGCGCTGCGATGACCATCGAACGCGGGGAACTCGGTGGTTTTCACGTCGTCGACCCCGAGCTCTACGAGCGCTATCGCGCCGAGATCGTGCAGCTCTCGAACAGCCACCAGCGCAACAGGAACGAGTTCCTGGATGCGGATGTGCGCGAGCGAGGGCTGTCCGATGCTGAGATTGCCGAACGGCTGGGGCTCGATGTGCGCGACGTCACCGAGATCAGGGTGATCGCCGAACACGATGAGTATCCGATCGAGGAGTATGAGGCTTCTGCTCGGTTCAAGGACGCCGCTGCCGCTTCGTATTCCTCCGGTGGCGTGAAGAATCTCTTCGACGGAGAGCCCCCGCCGACGCGTCGCTGAACGACCCGAGAATCACCAGGAGTCGAGATCCTCCTCGGGCTCTTCGTAGTCGGAGGCGAGGAACTCGACGGCATGGGTGGCGCAGAAGGGCACGCCCTCTCGATCGAGCGTGAGCGCTGGCAGCCCACATTCGTGACAGGTCGTTCGATAGACAGGCACCTTTGTGGTCATGCCCCGGTATCGGCAGGTGGCGCCGATCCGTCGAGGGCCATATCCCGCAGGGGGTGCGCGCTAGTCAGGCACCTGTCTCCATTCATCGCCTGCTGCCTCTCGCAGTCCTGGCAAAGTGAACCGGCGGGGGCGGGGCATACGCCGAGGAACGGAGCTATCCCTCGGACCAAGCGGAGGTCTGCAGACAGGTTCCTCGCTCAGTCGGCCGCTTGCACCTCTCGGATGAACGCGATCAGCGCCGCGGTTTACTCGTTGTCGAAGCCGGGGAACGCTGGCATGCCGTGGCGACGGCCCTCGGAGATGTATCGAGCCTTCGACTCGTCTGATAGTCGCACCGCCGGGTCATCGACTGCGATACAACTCTGGTCGATAGAGTGGAACGCATCGCCACGTGGACCAGCCAAGACACGCGTCTCATCGAGCGAACGGTTGGTCTCGCCCTCGAGGCGGAGGCGCAAGGGGACGTCCCGGTTGGCAGCGTCATCACCCTCGATGACCAGATCATCGCCGAGGGAAGTGCCCGGGTGTTGAGCGAGGGGTACCAGCCGCGGCGCCATGCGGAGCAGGAGGCGCTTGGCGGCGTTCCGACTGCCTTGTGGCCTCGGGCGAACGAGATGACCTGCTACACGAGTCTCGAGCCATGCCTGATGTGTTTTGGCTCACTGGTCCTGTGTGGCGTTGGGCGGGTGGTGTTCGGCGCCACTGACGTGCTCGGCGGGGCTCGATTCATCTTCGAAGCCATGCCGCCGTACTACGTAGATGGTCGCGGGATGCCAGCGTGGGTGGGACCCGTCCTCCCCGAGATCTGCGATGCGCTCTACGTGCGCGTCGACGCCCGCTTCCGCACCCTTCCCTGCGGGTGACGTGACGCACGTCGCGGCGCGTCAATCCGATGTCTGGGAATGGGCCTCCTCGAGCCGCCTCAGGTAGGAAGCCCGGTCAGCCTCGTCGAGCCAGCTCGCGATGAACGCGTTGCGGACGAGCTGGAGCATCTCGGCGCGGCCGAGGTCAGCCTCGTGCTGCACGGTCATCAGGTTCTCGGTGATGTAGCCGGGGAAGTAGGCCGGATCGTCCGAGTTGACCGTGACGAGCATCCCTCTGTCGAGCATGCTCTTGATGTCAGCTGCCTTCGTGCCGTCCGCGACGTACGAGTTCGAGATAGGGCACACCGTCAGCGCGACCTGTCGGCTCAGAATCTGCTCGATGAGCCGGTCGTCCTCCAGGGCATTCACGCCGTGGTCGATCCGGTCGACGCCGATGTCGTCGAGACACTGCCAGATGTTCTCGACCGAGTTTGCCTGGTCGACATCGCAGTGCATCGTCAGCCGGTAGCCCTGGGAACGCGCCTCGGCGAACACGTCCCGGAACTTGACGGGTGGGTTGTCCTTCTCGTCGGAGTCGAGCCCGACCCCGACGATCCAGTCTCGGTACTCGGCAGCCTGATGCAGCGTCTCGGCGGCAGACTGGGCGCTCATGTCACGCAAGAAGCACATGATGAGCTGCGACCGGATGCCGAACCTGTCGTTGGCTTCGTCTTGAGCACGGCGCAGGCCTCGGATGACCGTTCCGAAGTGGATGCCGCGACTCGTGTGGGCCTGAGGATCGAAGAACATCTCGACGTAGACGACGTTCTGCGAAGCAACACGCGTGAAATACGCGAGGCCGAGGTCAATGAAGTCGTCCTCGGTTTGGATGACGCTCATGCCCTCGTAGTACTGGGCGAGGAAGGACGGAAGGTCGTCGAATGAGTATGCGGTTCGCATCTCCTCGACCGAGCCGTACGGCAACGCGATGCCGTTGCGCTCAGCCAGGGCGAACTTCAACTCGGGTTCCAGCGTGCCTTCGATATGAAGGTGAAGCTCGGCCTTCGGCAGGGATTGGATGAACTGCTCGGTGTTGGTCATGAGTGACGTTCCGGGGTACGGGTTCGGGACGGTAGCGCACGCCCCTTGCTCGTCCTCGCCGCAGTCGGGAGTCCCCCAGGTCCTCTCTGGCAGTCCTCGTCACACCTGCTTCGGGACGACGCCGGTGAGGCGCAGCACGGTCCCCATCACCCGGTGGCCGAAGTCGGAGACCTCGCCGTACATCAGGGGGCATCCCCCGTTGATGACAGTGATGCCGTTGTCCCTGCCCAGTGCGGTTGCGGTTGCGGAGGCGCTCCCTCCGCCAATCGAGCGATGTAGCCACACCAGGGTCACTCCGGCGTCGACGCAATCCTGCATCACCTGGTCGGCGTCGTTGGGCGCGGTGGCGATGACCACGGCGTCGACGCCATCGGGGATCGCGGCGAGGCTCGGGTAGGCGTGGTCCCCCTCGACCTCCTCAGCATGGGGATTGATGGCGAACACCTCGTAGCCGCGCTCACGGAGCCTGGTGTACACGGGGTTACCACCGTGGCTGCCTCCGGGGGTGCGCGACACTCCGGCGACCGCGATGCGCTGCTGCTCAAGGAAGTCCGTTGCCGCGACCTTCGTGGGGATCATGCCTCTATCTCCGATCGATGACGCCTCATCGTGGCAAGGCTCCTGCGGCGCGGGTAGGGCGGTTGGTCACTCGATCGGAGCCCACTCGGCTCGGCCGGTGGTCGCACTCGTGCGCCATGCCGTCGGCACACGGTTGACGGTCTCGTGAAGGCGGTGGTGACTCACGTAGTTGAGCCTTGTTGCCGTCATATGGGTGTGATAGCATCGAACGTATGTTCGACATCGAAGCGGAGATCGAAGCGGGGAAGGCGCTGAACGCGACGGTCGATGACCTGGCTTCCCTCTCGGAGGATGGGGGTTGGGACCGACTCTTCGATGATCAGTTGGCGACGCTGTTGGTGCAGGTGCACGTGCAACGGGAACGTCTGGCGGCCGTTGAGCTCGCCGCTACTGCCGAGCTGGATCGGCGCGCCATCGCGGTCAACGAGGGCCATCGCTCCACGGCAGCATGGCTGGCGGAGAACTGTCGTCTGTCGTGGGGGGAAGCGCGTCGCCAGGTGGGCCTGGCCGCAGCTCTTGCCGCGATGCCCGTGACCGCGGCGGCCCTGGCGGACGGTGCGGTGGATGTCGGCCGAATGCGTCGGCTGGCCGCGGCTCACAGCGATCATCCGGCGGAGTTCGTCAGGGACGAGCGCCTGCTCGTTACCGCCGCCACAACGCTGGGGTCGCGGGACGTTGCTCGCACGATCGACTACTGGCGTCAGGCAGCAGACGCCGAACGGTTCTGCGCCAATGAGCACGCCGCCTACGCACGCCGTCGTCTGTACGTGTCACGCACCGCCTTTGGGATGGGCCGCCTCGACGCCGACCTCGATCCGGAGAGCCTGCACGTCATCGCCACGGCGATCGACGCCATTGCCGATCCGGCGGGACGCGACGGAGACGAGCGGACCTCTGCGCAACGCCGCTGCGACGCCTTGGTGGACATCTGTCGGCACGCTCTCGACCACGGTGATCTGCCCGTTTCCGGTGGCCAGCGGCCCCACATCACGGCCCTGGTCGACGTGGAGGTTCTGCAGCGGCACGGGCTCGGCACGAGCGAACTCGGCGACGGCCGGGTGATCTCCGGTGAGGCGGCGCGGCGATTGGCGTGTGACGCTGCGATCACCCGAGTGATCACCGATGGCCCCTCCTCGATCTGTGACGTCGGCCGCACAACCCGCACGGTTCCCGCCGCCACACGCACCGCACTCGATGTGCGCGACCGCGGCTGCACGTGGCAGGGATGTGACCGGCCGTCGCATTGGTGTGACGCCCACCACATCGAACACTGGGCAGACGGCGGACCGACCGATCTCGACAACCTGCAGCTCCTCTGCCGCCACCACCACCGCCTCACCCACGAGGCCGAGCCGTGACGGGCCCGGCCGGGTCGCCGGCTACACCCGCTACCTGGCGGAGTCGCCACTGGCAACGGCCGCGATCTGTCGTCGGGACACCATGCGGAGCATCTCGATCGCCCCCCACAGCACCATGGCGTTGCCGAAGAGCAGCGGCGGGATGACGGCGAGGCCGGTGCGATCGACGGCGACGCCCATCGCTCCGGGGAGCACGGCGCCTCCGACGTTGGCCGCGGCGATCTGGAAGCCGACGACAGTGGCGGTGAGAGCCGCGCCGAAACGGCGCGGCGTCAACAGCGTCTGGAGCGGGAAGATCGGCCCATGGGCGAACCCGGTGAACACGAGGGCGGCGATTCCGATCACGGGTTCGGGGTTCCACCAGAAGACGGCGAATCCCACTGCCGTGGCCGCCGCCGACCAGCGGAGCACCGTGTTCGGATGCACGCGGTCCCCAAGGAATCCGAGCACGAATCGTGAAGCGGTGAAGCCTCCCCAGTACGCGGCGACGGCGATTCCTCCGGGACCCCCGGCGATGCTTCGTTCCTCGGTGAGGAAGGTGAAGGCCCACACGCCGGCCCCAGCGGCGATGCCGGCGTACAGAAAGAACACGATGAGCGACCAGGCCAACACCGATGTCCTGAGGAGGTGTCCCCGAGGATGATGAGCCTCCGCGGCGCCGCGGACATCGACGTGGCCCGAGATCCGCCAGAGGCCGGCGGCGTAGACGATCTCGGCGACGGCGAGCGCTGCGAAGGCGAGCCGCCAGGAGTATCCGGCGGCGAGAAGCGCGGTGACCAGGAGCGGGCCGGCGATCGCTCCGACGCCGAACGCCCCGTGGATGTTGCCCATCGCCCGCGCTCCGCGGCGGATCGCGATGTAGGTGTTCGTGGCGGCGTCGATGAGGCCGTTGCCGAACCCGAGGGAGCCCGAGGCGATGAGGAAGACCGCCCACGATCCGGATACCGCAAGCGCGGCGAGCGCCGCGGCAGCAACCATGGCAGCGAGGAGAAGGACGCGTCCGATGCCGGCGCGGGCGCTCAGACGACCGCTCACCAGCGTGGAAATGGTGTAACCGCCACCGAAGAGCAGGGTGACGTAGCCAAGCTCTGCAAGCGATCGGTCGAAGGCTTCGGCGACGGAGGGCCAGGCAACTCCAGTCGCCGTCAACCCCATGCCGAGGAGGACGAAGCCGAACGCAAGAACGAAAAAGGTCCGAGAACGAGCGATCACCAAGGTGAGGCTACGCCTCACTGGTCACGTCCCCTGACGGGCCGGAGGCTCAGTCGTCGAGCCTCGGTGCTTCCAAGGAACTCGGTGCCCTGTGGTAGTCCGCCCATGCCGGTGCGGGCCGCTGGCTGGGGGTCCTGCCGTAGAAGACGTCGTCCATCACGCGTACCGCACGGCGAGCGAACTGGTTCCTCGTTGCGGCCGATACGACGAGCCGGTGGGGAAGGGTGCGGGCATGGCTCCATGGGCACACCCGCATACAGATGCTGCAATCGGTGCCGGTACGGCCCCAATAGCCGAAGCAGGACTCATCGTTGAGCTTCCAGCGCAGTGTGCCGTTGACGAGGATCTGATCGTCCATTGGTATGGATCGCGACGGGCACGCCTCCGCGCACTTCTTGCAGTTGAGACAGAAGTCCTCGATGCCGAGATCGACGGAATCGTCCGGCTCGAACTCGAGGTTCGTCGTCACCGCCCCCAACCGGATACGTGGCCCGTACTCCTTGGTGATCAAGTACCCCATGCGCGACAGCTCGCCGAGGCCGGCATCGACTGCCAGCGGCACCAGCATCACCTCGTAGTGACGGAGGTGATTGGCTGTGGCCGAGTACCCCATATTGGCGATGAAGCGGGCCACCTGAGTCGCGATGTAGGCGCCGTCGGCGTATTTGTGCATGCTCTCGATCGTGGTCGGCGTGTGGGGCGCAGGGCCGATCATGTCGAGCGCCATCTCGAAGCCGAAGACGACGGCGTACTCGTGGTCGAGGTCGATTGCTCGGCCCCAGTCTTCCCAGTTGTCGTTGAAGATCTCGCCGACGTGGGAGTAGACCCACCTCGGGTCGACCCTGGTGAAACCGACCAGGTCCGCACCGAGGAGCCTGGCGAATCCCGCAACCCGTTCCGTGGCCTCTGCAGGCTCCAGCGGAACCGTCTTCCCTGCGAGGTGCGGATGTGGCTTTGGCTTGGCCTTGTCCGGGGTCGACAGGTCGTGCGGCAGCGCCAGGGAGGCGAGGGTCGCTGCGACATTGGGGCCCTCGTGGGGTTCGTCGATGCGCCCCGGTCTGCCGATCGGCCCGCCCCGTGTCCTGCGGCGGTCGTCGAAGCGCTGGTACTGGGGGTGGGTGTCGTAGAAGTATTCGTACTCCTCAGATCCGGGGCGGAGCGCCCGATTCCTGGCGAATACTTGCTCCCGCTCGTCGTAGCGAGCAACCGCACCCACGATGGAGCCGGCGGTTCCCTGCAGTGCTCTCGGGTTGCTCCCGGTCGGGACGGTGAAGAGGACGAGCGCTGCGCCACCGAAGAGGGCGGCTGCGGTGAGGAGCACGAGCCCTGTGCCGTGGTCGAACACCCCCCGTCGGTCGAGAACCAGGAGGGCGGTGAACGGTATCAACAGCACCACCAGGGTTCCGAGGCTGAACCAGGCGGCGCGGCGCTCCTTCTCCCAGACCGAAGACACCGCCATCGACAGGGCGAGGACCGCCCCGATCACGAGCGAGAACCCTGCCAGCCAAACGAGGACCGTAGACATCTCGGCGACGACCCTACCGGCCGCGGGCACGGCGTACCGTGGCTCGTCTCCCGCCACCGCCTGGTGCGAATCGCGGGAGGCGCGGCGTCAGGCGTTCTCGTCGAAGCCCACGACCGTCCCCAACATCGGGATGCGCTCACCGCCACCCGTGATGAGGGCAGCGACGGCATCCTCACCAGTGCCACCCTCGACCACCATGTGGCGTGCCAGTTCGCCGACCACCCGCGGGGCGGAGAACGACGTGCCGCTCCAGCGGGCCCCTCCCTCGAAGTTGTCGGGGTCTTGGCCGCAACAGGGTTCCTCGCCACCATCCCAGCGGAAGAACGCGCTCTCTACATCGACGCCGTGTGCCGAGGCGTCGACCCAGGGTCCGTAGTTGGTGAACTGCGCCGGCAAGCCGTCCTCGGTGAGGGCTCCTACGGCGATGACGCCATCGATGACCGCAGGGAACGGTGCCCGGCACGTTGCATCGTTCCCGGCCGAGGCGACGACGACTGTGCCCACGGCGCGCAAGGCCGCGATCGCTTCTTCCAGTGCCGGTATCCCGTTGTGCGAGTAGCCGCTGAACGACAGATTGACGAAGCTGACGTCGCTCTCCACGAGGCCGAGAAGCGCTTGGGCGATCGTCGCCTCGTCACCATCGCCGTACGTGGACAGCACATCGACGACTTCGATCTGGCATCCGGGCGCGTGCTGCTCGATGATCCCGGCGATGAAGGTCCCGTGACCCGCCGCCGGGTCGTAGTACCCGTCGCCGTCATCGGTGGGGATGTCGTGTCGGGGCCCGGTGATCGTGGCATTGGCCATGATGCCGTTGGGTGCAATGGGGTCATCGATGGCGTAGCCGGTGTCGACAATGGCGATGCGGATATCGCCCGGGTCGGCCATGGGCTCCTCCGGCAACGCTCGCGATGTCTCCGGCTGGAGTGCCGGTCGAGCTGAGGTTCGCCGGCGTCCGCCGGCACCAGAAGGGGACAGGGCAGGGTTGGGTTCGGCATTGGCGTAGAAGGGGTTGGCGTAGAAGGGGTTGGCGTAGAAGGGGTTGGCGTAGAAGGGGTTGGCGTAGAAGGGGTTGGCGTAGAAGGGGTTGGCGGCGCTCCCTCCGCATCTGTGCCAGTCGCTGCCCGGATCCATCTGCGCCCGAAGCGAGTCGTAGTAGTCAGAGGCGCCTGGCGTCGACGGGTGCGGTGGACATGGAGCACTGGCATGGCCGCAGCCGCAGTCGTGGCCGGTCGCAAACAGCACGTGGTTGTGCGATGCCTGCAAGCCCTCGTCTCTCAGTTGCGCGATCTCATGCGCAGCATCGAAAGCACCGGTGATGTGCGTGTAGCTCCCGACCTCGGCAGTGACGTCCCCGAGTGCTCGGAACAGTTCGGGATTGGCCTCGTACTGCTCCGTGGGAACGATGAGCTGACCTGGCCGGTAGGCCTCCCCGCCACGCCCGATGCGTATGCGGCGACCCCACGGGCCTGACGTGCCGCTCGGTTCGCGTGGTTCCCAAGCCATGCTGCGCCTTTCGTCGACTTCTCTCGACGCTACACGCCGGTGTCGGCAGGCGTGGCGGCAAAGATGGCACGGGCGGCTACCACCGAGGTCGGTACGCCGATGGTTGCCCCTTCTCGGCAGGCCGCGGCGAAGTGTTCGTCCCCGAGCGGACCCCGAGCGGCGTCCAGGAGCTCGTCGATCTCACGGCGGTCGTCCTCGTACAGGACCAGGCCGATCTCTTCGAGGAGCAGGTCTGCCTGGGCCTGGAGGCGAACTGCGGTGTCCCATTCGGCCCGACCGCCGGCAATCCGGGCGGCCACGATCAGGGAGAATGCCACCATCGTCGTCGAGCCCTGGGCGACCGCCAGGTCGAGGCACGCCCGTTGGTGCTCGGCGGCGGCGCCGACGTTGCCGAGGCGCATGGCGACTTCAGCGAGGTTGCCGTGAGCGCTGGTGATGTAGCCCTCGTAGCCGACCTTCTCATTCAGGACCAGCTCCGATGAGCACGCGTCGTACGCCGTCTCCATGTCGCCGAGGGCGGCTGAGGTCGTTCCCAACAGGTTGTACATCCGGGAACGGCCACGGTCGCTGAGAGGCCGTTCCAGCGTGGTGCGGGCGATGGTGACGGCGCCCTCCAGGTCGCCGGATCGCCTGGCGATCTCTCCCATGGTCCGGTCGACTCCGACGTCGTCCCAATCGGGCACGCCGAGGTCGTCGCGAAGCGCCGTGGCGTCGTGGACCAGATCGCGTGCGATGCCGACCTCGCCGGTTCGCAGGCAGAGGTCGGCGAGGGTCGTGAGCAATGGGATGCGGCTCGGCGTCGGCGCCTCCAACGCGTCGACGTATCGGGCGACCTCCTCGATCCCGTCCCCGAACGACTGGTCGGCATCGTGGAACCGGCCAATGGTGGTCGCAAGTTGCTGGGCCAGTTCGACATCGGACGGTGCGAGGATGCCGATCAGGCCGCGGAGGTTGTCCAGCTCCGCAGCGACCTCGCCCAGCCAGCGCCGGTCGGCTGGCTGCCACGGTCCGACGCGTTCCAGGAAGGCCGTGGCAAGAGAACAGGCCACGCTGTCGGTTTCATGCGCGGCGTCCAGCAGACCTCTGCCGTACGCGCGTACGGTTTCGAGCAGGCGGTAGCGCGTGTCATTGGCCGAGAGATCGGCGACGACGAGCGAGCGATCCACGAGCGACCACACGAGCATGGGGACGTCGGCTTCGCTGATCGCCCCGCTGGCGACGGCCGGCGTGGCGGTGTCGATCGAAAACCCCGCCGAGAAGACGCCGAGGCCCCGGAAGGCACGCTGTTCGTCGCCGACCAGGGTCCCATAACTCCACTCCAGTAGCCCTTCGATGTCCCGATGACGATCCGCGGCGCTCGGATCTCGGTTGCGGAGCAGTCGGAACCGCTCGTCGAGTCCGGTGAGGATCTCGCTCGGCGACTGCACGGCGAGGTGGGCAGCTGCCAGCTCCAGTGAGAGCGGCAGGCCGTCCAGTCGGCGGCAGATCTCGCCAACCGCGGCGGCGTTGCTGGCGTCCACGGCGAATCCTGGGCGGACCGCGGCGCCGCGCTCTGCGAACAAGGCGCCGGAGGGGGCCTCCAAGACGGTCTGAGGCGAGACGGCGTCCTCCGTCGGTGCGATGAGGGGCTCGATCGTCCACTGCACCTCGCCGGGAACACCGAGAGGGACCCGGCTCCCGGCGAGAACGGCCACGTCTGGGCACGATGCCTGCATATCGCCGATGAACGCCCTGGCGGTGTCTGCCAGGTGCTCGGCGTTGTCGAGGATGACCACGGCGCGCCGCTCGGCGAGATGGTCGAGTGCGTCCTCGCGGCGCTCCCGTCCTGGAGTGGTGGGAGCTCCGACTGCGCCCGCCACCGCTGCTGCGAGGAGTTCGTGATCAGAGATGCTCGCGAGGTCGACGAACCACACGCCATCGGGCCAGGAGGGAGCGATCCGGATCCCGACGTCGGTGAGGATGCGGGTCTTCCCGACGCCACCCGGACCAACCAGGGTCAGTGGTCGCCCCGGCTGGACCGCGGCAGCCACGTCGGCGACGGCGTCGTCGCGACCGAGAGTCGGAGTGGAAGGTCGCACCAGGTTGTGACCGTCTGCGGGGACGGCCCGCAACGCGGGGAACGATGTCTCCAGTCCTGCCCCGGTGAGCCGGTGGAGGAGAAGCGGTTCGTCGAAGTCCCGCAGCCGGTACCGCCCCGCCGGCACAGTGCCGAGCCCGTCGAAGTCTGCAACGGCGTCGACCGTGTCCTGCGAGAGAAGGACCAGGCCGCCGTGCGCCGCGGCGACCACCCGCGATGCCTGATGCACGGCGAGCGCCACGTAGTCGGAGCCACGAGGGGACGCCAGGCCCGTGTGAACCCCCATGCGCACTCGTACCGGGACGTCCTCGGGCCAGGCGGCTGTACCGAGGCTCCTCTGTGCCTGAGCACAGGCCCGTGCCGCGGCGGCGGCGTCGGCAAAGGCCACCAGGAAGGCGTCACCCTCCTGAGACACTTCGAACCCGGCGTGGTCGGCCCAGGCCTGACGGAGGAGGTCGTTGTGGGTCTCCAGTACGTCGATGTAGCGGTCGCCGAGACGGTGGAACAACCGGGTCGAGCCCTCGATGTCCGTGAAGACGAAGGTCACGATGCCGGCAGGCGCTTCCACGGTCGGAGTGGTCATGACTCCCAGTCTTCCAGGCCGGGGACCGGCGTGTGCCAGGTATCTGGCCGAGTTTGCGGTGACTGGACTACCGGATCCGGCGATTAGCGTGCTCGGCAGTCGACAACGAGGGGACACGGATGGGCGCCGTCCGCTGGGGAATCCTGAGCACCGCCGACATCGGGATGAGAAAGGTGACGCCGGAGATCCAACGTGGCGGCAACTGCGAAGTCGTCGCGATCGCCTCGCGCGACCTCGAACGGGCGAGGGCTGCCGCCCGCCGGCTGGTGTGAGTCGCGGGGTTGAGAAGCCGCCCCTGGTAAGGGTCGCTGTAGCGACAATGGGTGAACGGCTTCGCTGCGGCCCTCGTTGAGCCGAATGATGGGTCAGGACAGGAACTCCCACGTTGCTGCCGCGTTGTTGGTCGCACTATTCGTCGCCGGCATAGGCGCGATCTGGGCGGCGCGGGCCTTCGTCGGCGAACCCGCGGAGCGTCCCGTGGCAAGCAGTGCTGTCGGACCGCTCGCCGATCCGGATGTGGTGTACGACCCGGTACGGGCCAACGAGGCCCTTCCCAAGGGGTTCCGCCAGCTCCTCGGGCGCGATCAGATCCTCCCGGTGTATGACCCGGTCTTCACCGAGCGGGGTGCGGTGGACTGGCCGGTCGACAGCCTCGTCATCGGCGTTGCCGGGGAGACAACCGCAAAGGCGTTTCCGATCACGCATCTCAACCAGCGGGAGATGGTGATCGACTCACTCGAGGGTATCCCCATCCTCGTCACCTGGTGACCGCTGTGCGGTACGGCGATGGTCCATCGCCGCGAGATCGACGGAGACGAGCTGATCCTCGGCAACCAAGGTGCCCTCTGGGGCAACGCCATGACCTGGTGGGATCACGACACAGGGTCGATCTGGAGCCAACCGATCGGCGAGGCAATCCTCGGTCCGCGCAAGGGCGCCGTGCTCGAGTTGCTGCCGTCCACGCTCACCACCTGGGAGGCGTGGCAGGTGGCGCACCCGGAGACGGTCGCGCTCGACGTCCATGCCTGGGCCACCGGCGGGTTCCACCTCGAGCAGATGGCCGTCGTCGTCGACCTCGGCACGGACTCGGCCGCATACCGAATCCCGCCGCTGCGTGAGGTTGGCGTCGTCAACGACGTCGTTGCCGGTATCGAAATCGCCGCGGTGATCGACCCTGATGATCCGGAACGGTGGGCCGTGTTCAGCAGGCGGCTCGACGACATCGTCGTCGAGCTGGTGATGACGGCCGAGGGCCTGAGGGACACCGTGTCAGGGACGGTGTTCGATCCGTTCCTCGGGGTGGGCCGATCTGGGCCCCTCGCGGACGAGGTTCTCCACAGGCTGCCGGGCTTCACCTCGTTCCCCTCCGACTACGCGACCTTCTTCCCGGACGGCCGGACCTGGCCGAGCTAGGCAGACGCCCGTTTCCCAGGGTCGAGTACCGTGGCCAATCGGCCAGTTGCGGGGTGCAGGAGGGGCCTCGGTGCCCGCCGCACCGTTTTGCTCGAAGGGCTGAAGTCGATGCGCACTCTGGTCTGGTCGATGCGCAGCATTCACGAGGACGATTAATCAAGCGGCGTCCACGGTCATGAGGAGGAACAGATGGCGGTAGTCCGTTGGGGGATTCTGAGTACCGCAGACATCGGCATGCGAAAGGTGACGCCGGCGATCCAGCGTGCCGAAAGATGTGACGTCGTGGCGATCGGCTCGCGTGACGCTGATCGGGCTCGGGCGGCGGCCGGTGAGTTGGGCATCGCCGGCTCACACGGGACGTATGAAGATCTCCTGGCGGCGGAAGACATCGACGCGGTGTACATCCCGCTACCGAATGACCTCCATGCCGAGTGGACGATGAAGGCGGCAGAGGCAGGCAAGCACGTCCTCTGCGAGAAGCCGCTGGCGATATCCGCCGCTCAGGCCGAGGAGATGGCAGCCGCCTGTGATGCGGCCGGTGTCAAGCTGGCCGAGGCCTTCATGTACCGCCACCACCCGTCGTGGGTGGAGGCAATTCGCCTGGTGCGGACGGGAGCCATTGGTGAGCTGCAGGCGGTGCAGAGCTGGTTCAGCTACTTCAACGACGACCCGGGCAACATCCGCAACCGCACGGTCAACGGTGGCGGCGCCATCATGGATATCGGCTGCTACAACATCAACCTGTCCCGGGTGCTCTTCGCGACGGAGCCGATCGCGATCCACTCCTCGGTCCGTCGTGATCCGGTGATGGAGATCGACACGCTCAGCTCCGCCGTGCTCGAATTCCCGGGAGGAGGCCAAGCCGCCTTCACGTGCTCGACGAGAGCCGAGGACTACCAGCGGGTCCACATCGCCGGTAGCGATGGGCGCATCGAGATCGAGATCCCGTTCAACATCCCACCCGATCGGGAAACCCGGATCTTCGTGACGTCCGGCGGTAACCCTCCGATGGCTCCGGCGACCGAGACCGTTACCTTCCCGGCGGCCGACCAGTACACGGTTCAGGCCGAGCTGTTCGCCGCGGCCATCCTCGACGACACGGATGTGCCGGTTCCGATATCGGATGCGATCGCCAATATGCGCGTCATCGACGAGATCCTCGGCGGGTGACCGCGCCTCAGTGGAGGTCTTCAAGCTCCGACTCGGTGACGTCTCCTGGCAACTTCCCGATGATGATCATGGCGAGGACTTCGTCCATCGTCACGTCGTCCTTGTCGACTGTGCCGACGAGCTTGCCCTGCAGCATGACGCTGATCCGGTCTGCGAGGTCGAAGACGTCGTGGATGTCGTGGCTGATCAGGATGATCCCGATGCCATCGGCCTTGAGCTGGGTGATCAACTCCGCCACCTGTGCAGTCTCTGCGGGCCCCAGGGCTGCCGTCGGCTCGTCCATGATCAGGATGCGGGCGTTGAAGTGGACGGCTCTCGCGATGGCGACCGACTGGCGCTGGCCACCAGACAGCGAGCTGACGGGGACCTTGAAGTTCTGGAACTTCGGGTTGAGGCGCCCCAGGATCTCGCGGGTGGAGCTCTCCATCGCCGAGTCGTCGAGGGTGCCCCACGTGGTCATGAGTTCCCGCCCCAGGTACATGTTCGCCGGAGCGTCGACGTTGTCTGCCAAGGCCAGGGTCTGATAGATCGTCTCGATCCCGTAGTCCTTCGCATCTCTGGGGTTGTCGATCGTCACTGGCTTGCCGTCGATGAGGATCTGACCCGAATCCGCCTTGTGTGCACCGGACAGGGCCTTGATGAGGGTGGTCTTCCCGGCACCGTTGCCGCCGACGATCGCGACGACCTCGCCAGGATGCAGGTCGATGGATACCCCATCGACGGCATGGACTCCGCCGAAGCTCACCCGCATGTCGCGCATCTCAACAAGGGGCGGCATGGCTTCAATGGTCATGAGGATGCTCTCCGTCGGTACCAGCTGTCGATCGCGACGGCGACAACGAGCACGATACCGACGACGATGTCCTGCATCGGCGCTTCTATGCCCAACAACACCATGCCCGACTGCAGCGATTGCATGACGAGTGCGCCGAGAATGGCACCGAAGACCGTGCCGACCCCGCCGGCGAGCGAGGTGCCTCCGATCACGGCGGCGGCGATCACGTAGAGCTCGGTGAGTTGTCCGAGGCCACTCGTTGCCGCGTTGAGTCGCGCCGTAGTCACCACCGCGGCAATCGCCACCAGGATGCCCATGACCATGAAGGTCTTGACAATCGTCCAACGCGTCTTGATGCCGGCGAGCTCTGCCGCCTCGGGGTTGCCGCCGATGGCGTAGACGTAGCGGCCGAATCGGCGTCTGGTGGCAACGAAATTCATCACGAGGGCAACACCGATGATCAACAGCACCGGGTTGGCGAGGCCGAGTGAGATCTTGAGGCCACCCTCCGGCCACGGGATGTTGTTCTGCTCGGCATACTGCATCGCCAGCCGCTCTGGCATGGGGTAGGCGTTGATGACGGCGATGGCGCCGAGGACGACGACGCAACCGATCGCACCGAGGGTGATGTCTGCCCACAGCGGTCGCACGCCGAACCCGTATTTGCGTCGCTGGCGGCGATTGTTGATCAGCAGCGCGACGATGCCGAGACAGCCGGCGAAGGCTACGGCCCAGCTCCACGTGCCACCGATGGTTCCCCGCGATCCCCCGCCGAAGAGTTGATAGATGGAGTCCATCGGGGCGATCGTTCGTCCGCTCGCCATCCACCAGGCGACGCCGCGCCAGACCAGGAGACCGCCGAGGGTGACGATGAACGAAGGAACCCCGACGTAGGCGACGATGACGCCCTGAATGCCTCCGATCGCGGCGCCGATGGCCAGCCCGATCGCGATCGTGATGATCCACGTCGCCCAGTGATCGAAGCCAAGGATATCGGGGAGGATCTCCGCCTGGATCAGGGCCATCGCCATGCCCACCGCAGCCAGCATCGAGCCCACCGAGAGGTCGATGTTGCGGGACACGATGACGAGCACCATCCCCGTCGCCATGATGGCGACCGCGGCGGTCTGCACCGAGAGGTTCCACAGGTTGCGTGGAGTCAGGAAGGTCCCGCCCGAGAGGATGTGGAACCCGACCCAGATGACGATCAGCGCGGCGATCATTCCCAGGAGGCGGGTGTCGATCTCCATCGAGCGCAGCAGCGAGCGCCCAGCGTTCGACCGGTCCTCCTTCTCGAGATCCTCGGTGATCGGCTCAGTCACGGCGCCCGTACCGTAGTCAGGTTGACGCACCGCACCCACGGGAAACCCGTGGGTGCGGCACGTTTCTCAACTGGTCCGGTCGTTATGGGCAAACAGCCACGCTGCCGGCTGTGACGCCCTGGCAAACGGCTTCCTGGGTGATCCACCCGGCGGTGACCACCAGGTCGAGATTGGCCTGCGTGATGGGAGCAGGTGACAGGAGGATGGAGAACATCTCATTCCCACCCGGAGTCGTGAACTGCACCATCTGCGGCACGGAATCCATTGCCTCGCCGCGTGCCAGCCGCACCGCCGTGCTGCCGGCAGCCGTGCCGAGCAGGCGGGCGTCCTTCCACACGGAGACGGTCTGGGTGCCGAGCGCCACACGGTTCAAGGCGGCGCCGTCGCCGTCTTGTCCGGAGACCGGAACCACACCGTCGAGGCCCTGGGCGGCGAGGGCCGCGACCACGCCGCCTGCCATGCCGTCGTTGGAGGCGACCACGGCGTCGACCTCGTTGTTGTTGGCGGTCAAAAATTGCTCCATGTTGGTCTGTGCAACCTCGGGAGCCCAGTTGTCCGTGTACGACTCGCCAACGTTGACGATGTCACCGGCGTCGATCGCGGCCTGCAGGACCTCCTGTTGTCCGCCGCGCAGGAAGTCTGCGTTGGCATCGGCCGCGTTGCCCTTGATGAACACGTAGTTGCCGGCGGGCACGAGCTCGAAGATCGCACGGGCCTGCATCCGACCCACCTCGACGTTGTCGAAGGTGATGTAGAACGCACCCGGATCCTCGATCAGGCGGTCGTATGCGATGACCGGAACACCCTGGTCGAGGGCACTCTGCACCGCAGGCAGAATCGCCGTTCCGTCCTGAGCAAGGATGATCAAGGCATCCGCGCCCTGTGCGATCAGGTTCTCGACGTCAGCGATCTGCTGCTCGGCAGACGAACCGGCGTCGGCCGAGATGTAGCTCGCACCGGCCTCGTCGAGAGCGGCGATGATCGCAGGCTCGTCCCACTTCGCCCAGCGCTCTTCGTTGTAGTTGTTCCACGAAACGCCGACGGTGATCTCGTCGCCGCCACCTGCAGCGGTGGTCGTCGTGTCGCCGCCACCTGCTGCCGTCGTGTCGCTCGAATCGTCTGAGCTACACGCCGCAACGATCACCGCGAATACGGCGAGCAGGATCAGCAGCTTTGTCCTTCGTCTCATACATTCCCTCCCGAGATGTTGGGTGCCTTCGCAGCCATGCCGCCCCCACGGACGGCACATGCGAACGGCCAGCGTAAGGACTCAGTCGCTGGGAGGCAAGACGAATCCCGAGGAGCGCGGAGAGTGTCGGAACTCCGACCGTACGATGCGGTGCTGAGCGCTGCCGGGCTGTTCGAGAGGGTGATGCATGATGGCCGCACGACGGCGGGGTCGGGTAGTGGGGGCCGCCGCTTTGGCAGTGATCAGCGTGTTTGCTGGGATCTTTATCGCAGTCTGGCTCCTTGCGTCCGACACGGACTGCCGACCCGTTGCGACGGAGTGGTCCGTGGCACGGCGTTGGGACGAGGCGCTGCTCGACGCCATCCGCCGGGATGTGCCCGCTCCGACTGTGCACTCGCGAAACTTGTACCACATGTCGGTTGCGATGTGGGATGCCTGGGCCGCGTACGATCCTGCGGCCACCGGCGTGGTGGTGGACGAACACCACGTAGTCGGAGACATCGGGGCGGCCCGTGATGAGGCCATCAGCTACGCCGCCTTCCGCATTCTCGAAGCGAGGTATATCGACTCCATTGGGGCGATCCAGTCGATCCCCCAGTTCGATCAGCTGATGGCTGCACTCTGCTACCCGGCCGACGTGACCACTCTCGATGGGAATACTCCGGCTGCCGTGGGGAACCGCATCGCTGCCGCGATCCTGCGCACCGCAATCGACGATGGCTCGAACGAAGCAGAGGGTTACGTCGATCCCACCTACGAGCCGGTGAACGAGCCGCTCGTCGTGAGCGAGTCGGGAACGGTCATGATCGACGCGAATCGCTGGCAGCCCCTGCACCTCGAGGAGATGATCTCCCAGAACGGGCTTCCGGTGGCGGACGCCAGCCAGGAGTTCATCGATCCGCACTGGGGCGGCGTCGCCGGGTTCGCCCTTCCGCCTGCAGGAACCGGGCGGCTCCCGATGGATCCGGGCCCCCCTCCGTATCTCGGAGATCCGCCGACGGATGCCGAGTTCAAGGACGCAGCCGTGGAAGTGATCCGGTTCAGCAGCCTGCTCGATCCGGTTGCGGCTCCCACCATCGACATCTCCCCTGCCGGGAACGGCGCCAACCCCCTCGGCACCAACGATGGCGCCGGCTACGACGTCAACCCCGTGACGGGCGAGCCCTACGCACCGAATCTCGTCAACGCAGCCGACTTCGGCCGAGTTCTGGCCGAGTTCTGGGCCGACGGGCCCGACTCGGAGACGCCGCCCGGCCACTGGAACACCGTCGCCAATACGGTTTCCGACCAAGTGGACGAATTGAGGATCGGCGGGACCAGCAGCCTCGTCGATCGGCTCGAGTGGGACGTCAAGCTGTACCTCGCCCTCAACGGCGCCGTGCACGATGCCGCGGTCGCCGGATGGGGAGCAAAGGGCTTCTACGACTACGTGCGACCGATCTCGATGATCCGCTTCATGGGTGGTCTCGGCCAGTCGAGCAATCCGGATGGCCCTTCGTACCACCCCGATGGTCTCCCCCTGGCTCCTGGTCTCATCGAGGTGGTCACCGGGGCCACGGCTGGCGGTCGGCATGGGGTTCTCGCCGGGCATGAAGGCGAGATCGCCATCCGGGCCTGGTCCGGGAATCCCGCCGATCCCGAGAACGCGGTTGGAGGTGTCTCATGGATCCTCGCCGCCGACTGGGTGCCCTATCAGAAGCCAACCTTCGTGACGCCCGCGTTTGCCGGATATGTGTCCGGCCACAGCACGTTCAGCCGCGCCGCCGCGGAAGTGATGACCGGATTCACCGGCAGCGAGTACTTCCCGGGCGGCCTGGGCGAGTGGAAGATCGAGGCCGGAGCGCTGGAATTCGAGGCCGGGCCCTCGGAGGCGATCGTGCTGCAGTGGGCGACCTATCGTGACGCCGCAGACCAGGCCGGCATCTCCCGGCTGTATGGAGGCATCCACGTTCGCGCCGATGACCTTGCCGGTCGGGTGATGGGTGCGGATATTGGGCGGGCTGCGTGGGAGCGAGCCCAGACGTTCTACGGTTCGGTAGGCACCGGCTGAGCGAGGAGGAATCCAGCATTCGCCGTTCCCGTTGGATCCTGGCGACCGCTGCCGTGGTCGCACTCGTGATCGCAGGCGGCCTGATCGTCGCGCTTCGTCGCCCGGCCGAGCCGACGGCGGCGCTCCCGCCCCCGGTGTTCGCCGCTGCACCGGACATCGACCACATCTACGAGGGAGCCTTTCCCTTCGTCGTCGGCGGGGGCGTCGCTGCCTTCGACTGTGACACCGATGGTCGCTCCGACCTCTTCTTCGCAGGAGGCGAGAATGCCACCAGCCTCTATCGCAACGAGAGCTCAGTCGGTGGCGATCTGCGGTTCGTCGAGGTCACCGATCCAGCGACCGCCCTCACCGAGGTCACCGGCGCCTATCCGCTCGACATCGACTCCGACGGACTCACCGATCTCGCCGTGCTCCGCTTTGGTGAGAACGTGCTGCTGCGCGGCCTCGGCGACTGCCGGTTCGAGCTCGGCAACGAGCGGTGGGGATTCGACGGCGGAGACGATCTGACGACCGCGTTCAGCGCGCGGTGGGAATCGGGGGCGGGGATGCCGTCCCTGGCCTTCGGGAACTACGTCACGCTCGATGAGAGCGGCCGTCAGGACGGTTCGTGTGCCGACAACGTCTTCATCCCTCCGGACGGAGCCACGTTCGGCGCAGCCGTTCCATTGTCACCCGGTTGGTGCACGCTGTCGATGCTCTTCAGCAACTGGGATCGGTCCGGGACGCCGGATCTCCGGGTGACGAACGACCGTCATTACTACCGCGACGGTGAGGAGCAGTTGTGGCGCATCGATGCGGTGGCCGGTCCCGGCCTCTACACCCGCGAGGAGGGTTGGAAGAAGGTCCAGATTTGGGGCATGGGCATCGCCAGCCACGACGTAACGGGAGATGGGATGCCGGAAGTACTGCTCGCCAGCATGGCGGACAACAAGCTGCAGACGCTTGAGGACGGCGCCGGTCAGCCCACGTACCGCGATATCGCAATCCGCAGCGGGGTGACCGCGCACCGTCCCTTCACCGGCGGAGACGTGCAGCCGTCGACCGCATGGCACGCCGAGTTCCAGGACGTCAACAACGACGGGTTCGTGGATCTCTTCATAGCGAAGGGAAATGTGGACGTCATGCCCGACTTTGCCTTACAGGACCCCAACAATCTCCTGATGGGTGGGCCCGACGGGACGTTCGTCGAAGGGGCGGAGGCGGCAGGCATTGTCCACTTCGGAAGCACACGCGGAGCTGTCGTGGTGGACTTGAACCTCGACGGTCTGCTCGATCTCGTCGAGGTCAACCGGGGGTCGTCCGTGACGGTGTGGCGGAACATGGGCGTCGCCGGGGATACGGGCACCAACTGGATCGCGATCAAACCTTCCCAGGAAGGGGCCAACCCGGATGCGATCGGGGCGTGGCTCGAGGTGAAGGTCGGTGACCACGTCATGCAGCGAGAGTTGACGGTCGGCGGAGGCCACGCCGGGGGTCAGACCGGCTTCGCCCACTTCGGCCTGGGTCCTGCAGAGGAAGCCAGCTTTCGCGTGCAGTGGCCGGACGGAATGACCGGAGCATGGGTCACGGTCCGCGCCAATCGGTTCTTCGTGATGGGTCGCGGCACGGGCGAGGCCGCACAGTGGAGTCCGCGGTGATGAATCGGGGAGCACGCCGGTGAAGACGGCCCACCTCGCCACCGTCGACCTGCCGGCTTTCGGCGTGCCGTCAGCGATGCCTGTGATCCCTCCGGAGGTGTACGAGCATCGGCTCGACCGTCTGCGCCAACGGATGTCGGAACGCGCCTACGACCGAATCGTCGTGTATGCCGACCGGGAGCACAGCGCCAGCCTGGCGTATCTCACCGGCTTCGAGCCGCGTTTCGAGGAGGCGATGCTCGTCATCGGTGGCAACGAGGATCCTGCCGTCCTCGTCGGGAACGAGTGCTTCGGCGTGGCAGCCGCGGCCCCGGTCGCGATGCGCCGCCACATGTTTCAGGACTTCAGCCTCCCCGGGCAGCCGCGGGATGCCTCCCGTCCGCTTGCCCACATCCTCGGCGATGAAGGCGTCGGTGGCGGCTCTCGAGTCGGGGTGATCGGCTGGAAGGAGTTCGCTGATCGACGGACGATCGAAGTTCCTGCGTACCTCGTCGACGAGCTCCGCAGGGTCACGACCTCTTTGGGTCTGGTCGAGAACGCCAACGACCTGCTGACGGATCCCACTGATGGGCTCCGCGTCATCAACGAGGTGGAGCAGCTCGCATACTTCGAATGGGCCGCCTGCCAGACATCGGAGGGGGTGCGACGGCTTCTGTTCAGCCTCGAGCCCGGCATGACCGAACAGCAGGCCGTCCGGCTCCTGGAGTGGAACGGCACCCCGCTCTCGTGTCACCTCATGTTGACTGCAGGAGAACGCGCGTCGCTCGGCCTGCTGAGCCCGGGGGATCGCCCCATCGAGGAGGGAGATCGGTTCACCGTGGCCTTCGGCATCTGGGGCGCGCTGAACTGCCGAGCCGGTTTCGTGGTCCGTGACGGCAGCGAGTTGCCGCCGTCGATCGAGGACTACGTCGACCGGCTCGTCGTGCCCTATTTCGAGGCCATCGGTGAGTGGTACGAGGCTCTCCACATCGGGCAGACGGGAGGGGTGCTGTTCGACATCGTCGATCGCCGCCTCGGTGATCCGTTCTTCGGGGTCTTCCTGAACCCGGGTCACCAGATTCACCTCGACGAGTGGGTCAATTCGCCCATCGCCCGCGGATCGACGATGAAGCTCCGGTCCGGAATGGCATTTCAGGTCGATGTCATCCCCGCCACCGGAACGGAATACTTCACGACGAACATCGAGGACGGCATCGCCCTCGCCGACGTCGAGCTGCGCAGCGAGTTCGCGTCCCGGTATCCGGAGGCATGGAGGCGCATCCAAGAGCGGCGCCGCTTCATGGCGGAGGCGCTGGCCATCGACCTGCACCCGGATGTTCTGCCGTTCTCGAACATCCCGGCCTACCTGCCGCCCTTCCTGCTCAACCCCGACCGGGTCATGACGTTCGCCGAATGAGTCGGCTGGCTCGGCACCTGCGTCGCTCGGTTGCGGCGCCGAACGGAGAGGCATGATGGACACCAATCCGATCATCGAGGTGTTGGGAAGACGGCTGCGCCTTGCCGTCATCGGCGGCGGGCCTGGGAGTTTCATCGGGGCGATGCACCGCACCGCCGCTCGAATCGACGACCGCTACGAGATCGTCGCGGGTGCGGTCTCTGCAGACCCCAATCGTGCCAGGTCGGCAGGCCGGGCCCTCGGTATCGACCCCGACCGGGCGTACGGAGACGCTGCAGAACTCCTGACCGCCGAAGCCTCCCGTGATGGCGGCGCAGACGTCGTGGCGATCATGACGCCCAACGACTCTCACCACGAGTACATCCTCGGTGCGTTGCGTGGCGGCTTCGACGTGATCTGCGACAAGCCAATGACCAACACCGTCGACGAGGCGCTCGACGTGCTCGCCGTGGTCCGCAGCACCGGCCTGGTCTTCTGCTTGACCCACAACTACACGGGGTACCCGATGGTGCGCCAGGCCCGTGCGATGGTCGCAGATGGGCAGCTGGGCGAACTTCGGCTCGTTCAAGTCGAGTATGTCCAGGGCGGAAAGGCAGACGAAAGCGACCCGGATCCGGAGCAGGGTCTGCCGTGGCGCTATCACCCGGTGCGGGGAGGACCGTCATTGGTCATGGGCGACATTGGCACCCACGCCCACAATCTGGTGCGGTTCATCACGTCCCTCGACGTCGCGGAGATCGCGGCCGAGGTCGGTCACATTGCCCCGCAGCGGCTCGTCGATGACTATGCCGGGGCTCTGCTGCGGTTCGACAACGGAGCTCGGGGGAGCTTCTGGGTCACACAGGCCGCAGCCGGTGTGGAGAACAGCCTGGCCATCAGGGTGTCTGGGACCCGCGGAACCGCCGAATGGCATCAGGAGCACCCCACCCGGCTCGTGTTCCGACCACTGGATGGTCCGGTTCAGGTCCGTACCCCAAACGGACCGGGAACCCTGCCGCCGGCGGCTCGGGCCAGCCGCATCGTCGCCGGACATCCCGAGGGTTTCCACGAGGGGTTCGCCAACGTGTACTCGGACGCTGCAGAGGTGATCGCGGCCCGCCGCGCCGGCGTGGCCCCGGACCCCCTGGCGGGCGAGTTCACGGACGCCGAGGATGGCGTCCGTGGAGTGATGTTCGTCGCTGCTGCCGTCGCGTCGAGTCGATCCGGCGGCGTGTGGACGCCGGTTGAGACGCCTCCTGCCGGGTGACGCGTCGGAGCGGTCAGTCCTCGAAGTGGAGCTGGCCCTCCCTGAGCCACTCGGCCATCTTCTCCGGGTCGGTCTTCCAACCCCGGCCGCTGAAGCTGGCGACCTGGTCGCGCTCTTGAGCCTCGGCGGCGGACTCCGGAGGCCAGACATCTTCCGCGGCGATCATCATCCGCGTCTTGATGTATTCCCTCGTCACGTTGAACACCATGTCGTCGGTGGCCAGGACCAGGGGTCCGTCGTAGGTCGACTTGATGTCATCGCGGATCTCGGGCGCGGTGTCCCAGTCGTTGAAGAAGTGATAGCCGACGGCCAGCTTCGGTTTCGTCATGGCGAAGACTCGCCCACAGTCGGCAGGCGACGTGTGGACCTTGGTGCCGACCTCCCAAGCGAGGTCCTCGGGGACCCCTGTCTCTCGATCAGCTGGGGGACCGTGACGAATGACTCGTGGACCAGCATGTCGGCGTTCTGACCGTGCTCGATGAACCACTTGTTGGGATGCGTGTCCCCTGAGTAGACGAAGGACATCCGTTCCAATCG